>Ga0315274_10000133_pt1 | contig 107468 bp, 97 predicted proteins | sample YL17G02_20_MG_FD_203700 | JGI IMG/M metagenome (GOLD analysis project Ga0315274, IMG submission 203700) | Sediment microbial communities from Yellowstone Lake, YNP, Wyoming, USA - YL17G02_20 | ecosystem: Environmental > Aquatic > Freshwater > Lake > Sediment | place: USA: Wyoming | collected...
GGCGGCCGGCGTTTGGGTGGGGGCAAACGCTGGCCGCCGCACGACCGCCAGAAAAGCAAAAACCGCCGATTCAGAAAAACCAGCGGTTCGTAGCTTAAACTTGGCGGGCCCGAAGGGATTCGAACCCTCGATCTTCTGCGTGACAGGCAGACGTGTTAGGCCAACTACACTACGGGCCCCCGATTATTTTCAATTATAGACAATAAATATTTACTTTGCTACTATTAAATCGATGCTTAAAACTCATGGCAAAAAAATGATCGACGAAAAAGGCAGGGAAGTAGTTCTCCGCTCCATAGGCATAGGCGGCTGGCTGATGATGGAGGGCTACATGCTCGGGGGGAAGAACATCCCTGAGCATGACTTCAAAGCTCGATTAGCCAGATTGTACGGGAATAAGAATGCCATCAAGTTCACCCAAAAATATCAAAAACATTTTTTCAATGAAGCTGACGTGGCAAGGATCAAGAAGCTTGGCTTCAATTGTGCAAGGCTTCCGATCAATCACAGGGTGTTCGTCCAAAAAAACGGCTTTAAGCTGCTCGATGAAACCGTAAGATGGTTCAGGAAATATAAGGTTTATCTGATACTTGATCTTCACGCGGCTCCCGGCGCCCAGAACCAGGACTGGCACAGTGATTCTGATGGTATCGCCGGCCTCTGGGAAAACGATAAAAATATCGACCGTACTGTCGCCCTGTGGGACAGGATATCAAAGAGATATAAGAACGAGGATATCATCGCCGGTTATGACATCCTGAACGAAGCTGTCACAAAGAAGATCGGCAAGCTCAATAAGCTCTACTCGAAAATTATCAGGGCTATCAGATCGAACGGTGACAGGCACATTATTTTCGTTGAACCAAATATGTGGGCTGCAAATTTTGACGGCATTACAACACCAAAGGACGATAACTTTGCCTGGAGCATTCATTTTTACCTGCCCATAAACTTCACTTTTAACCTGAATCCCCTGCTCAAGTGCCCGGGCAAAAATGAACTCAGGAACTATTTGAAGCCCTATCGTATGGTCCAGGTGCGGGATAATGTCCCAATATTTGTTGGCGAGTTCGGCGTCTCGAGCCGCTGCCCTGTTTGCCACGATGAGCTCAAGTGGGTTCAAAGGACACTTGAGATCTTCAAGGAATTCGGCTGGTCCTGGAGCTACTGGACTTACAAGTCGGTCGCGGGAATGCTGGTCCCGGACGGGCTTTATCAGACATTTGACTATGAATTGTTCCGCAAAGACAGCGCGACCCCGGGCATGGAGAATATCTATAAAATACTTGGATACGCGGAAAAAAGATTGTATGCAGCCCTTGATACAAAGAATTTCAAGCTCCACGATAAGCTGCACAGGATAATTACCCGTTTTCTGGCCTAAGCCGCTTTTAACAACCTAAGAAATATAATTCTCAAATAAAGTGAAATTTTCGCCCAAATATGTCGATAATATACTGAGGGAAAACGAGCATTTTCCAAGTCCCTCAAAGGAGAAAATAAAATGAGCGATATGGATCTAAGTTTGGGTATAGCTGCTAAGGCCTCTGACTGGTTGGGGTGTAGCTATCCGGAAAATATCAAAAATGTAACGGTAACTGCGCGGAATGGCGCGACCGCAGCCGTAAATATGGATCCCAAGCAGCCCTATAACAAGTTTTATGGGGGACCGGTACTTACCCTGAGTTACGAGGGATTTAGGTTAGCTTATACACTAGGGATCAGCGCAGAGGGAGGAGATAACGACGAGAGAATAGCAAATTATCGTTATGTATATTCAGATCCAACCCAACCAACCGCGCATTTAGAAGGATCTGAGGTGTCTTATCTCAAATATGATAGAAGCATGGTGCAGCATAGCCTGTCCGCCGCCTGTCCCTTATATTCCAAAAAACTAGAGGACGGCGAAACGGTTTCATACTTTGCCAAAGCATCTTTAAGCACGGGCACGTCCTCTATCATCCAGGGTACCGAAGCATGGGGGGAAGAAGGACACGAAAGGACCCTTTCGAAGGATCGTTATTACAGCGGCGATTTAGGGGTAGACCTTGTCTTAAAAATGAAATCATGGGAAGTTTATGCTGAAGCGGGAATAGGCCAATTATTTGGAAATAATATCAGAGGCTCCCAATATTTCATGGGCTTGGGAGTTAACTATAAAATCACGAGCTTTGCCAAATAAACTGTAAGTACAGGATCACATAAAATAAGGCCAATGGATTTGTCCATTGGCCTTTTAATTTATATTCGTTGATCACAGGTGCCCTTTCGAAGCCTATATGACATCGAGATATCGCAACGGTCCGTGACAGCCTTTTTAATCATTGGAAATATCCAAAAAAACTGAATTTTTCCCGAATTTATGCCGATAAATATGCGAGGTTTACTCATATTATGGCGACCGTCAATCCTTACATACATGGGCCCAGGCCGATCACGGGACTGAACGAATGCAGCCGCCGGATCGCTGAAAAAGCAAAAAGAGCGGAGGGCCCGCTTATTCTATTTGCCACTCCAAGAGGGATAGTCCTGACACCTCTGATCGGCGAAGAGTATTTTCATATAGGGCATAAAAATATAAGCCGAAGCCTTATGTCGCCATCAGCGCTTGACGTCCCGGAGGAGCAATCCAATATTAACTTTTTTGGCGGCCAAACGCTGCTGATACATCCTCAGATAAAGGGCGGGATCCTAAAGAAATGCCTGAAGTCACTTATAAACAGCGGCCTTAAAAATTCCGCAGCCATCCTTGTTGAAAGCAGAATAAAGGTGCAAATAGGGATCCCCGTTAAATACGAGCTGACCGAAGACTCAAGCGTGCCGGCGTTCAGGACGATAAAGGACCTTACGAGCAATGTTTATTCAAGTTTAAGGCTAAGGATAGCAGCGATCGGAGGTTTTGCCGAGGACATACAAACATCAGCCGAAAACCTGAACTTCTTAGCTTCCGCACTAAAAGCGGCCGCCATACTTGGAAAGGATCGAGGCGGGCTAATAGACACATTGCCCTCAGACATGAGGAATATGGCCTCTTTTGTTGAGAACCTTGAATCTGTTTGCGCTGAGATAGACACATTCATGAAAAAGCTTCAGCCGGCAACCACGGGACAAATAGAAGCGCCCTCCGGCCAGGGCCAGCTTACAATTGATGAGCTGAAAGCCTTTATTTCGCAGCGATTCAATAAAGAACTGTTTGGAACATCAGCGGCTATAGAAGAGATAAAAGCACTTGTGGCAAGTGTCGGGAAAAAGCTGGCTATACTAAGACTGGAATCACGCTACGGACAGGATACCTATGCAACACTGGAGGAACTGTCCGCCTTATTGATCAAACTCCAGATGGTCGTATGCCCGATCCAAAAAACCTCGTTAAAATGCATAGAGACATTGCATATCCTCGCTTCTCTGCCTATCACAGCAACCGAAAAAACGCTGACCGTAGATATGCTGGAAGATATTTTCAAGACACAGAATAATCTCCCGGCAATAGAAAATGGCAAAAAAGCGTCTCTGCCACAAATTACAATGGAAATGGCTAGCCATGTAAGAATACTTGTTGTTGATGACGATGCTGACATCACCGGATTTTCAAAAGATGCCCTTGAAAAGCACGGGTTCAAAGTTATCACTGCCAACAGCGGTGAAAAGGGCCTGTTGGAATTCAGGAAAGGCTCGTTTGACCTGGTCATTTCTGACTTTGTCATGCTTAGGGGCATGGACGGCGTTGATTTTGTGAGAGAACTACTGCAGTCAGATCCGGATCTCCCCGTTTTCATAAGGAGCGGCACGCCGCTCTATTCATCCGCAAAGCTGTCCGGACTGATCGGTGAAGGGAAAGTGGGCTTTATCATAAAAGACCCGAAAGACAAAGGAGATATCCTTGATCCGGCAATAAGGGTTGCGCTAAAAAAGGCAGGTATCGCCGTCACCGCTGTAGAAACTAGTGCTCCAACTGCCGATAAACCCAAGAAAACGCCTGAGCCATTGGAAGTATGGAGGGGAAGGATAAGTCACAAGCTCAATAACGCAATAACAACACTGTTGGGATATAGCGAAATGCTATTGGGTGCAGGGACCACTCCGAACGAAAGACAGTTGAATTCACTTTGCACCGCATCCGAAAGATGCCAGAGTACCATCAAAGAACTAAGAAGATTCGCGGAAGGATCCGGTAATCGCCAAATCGGCGACATAGAATTGCTGCCGGACGAACTTAAAAATGACGAGGAAGTACAAAAAGCTGTCGCCCAGTTGAGCGCTTTTTCAGAGGCTGAATATGATAAATTAGCCAGGGTCGTTGCCGCTACGGTGGTCATGTATGAGCCTATTTTGGAGATAATATCAAAGCAAATAGCTCTTTATGAACAAAATCATGACGGATCCGTTCTCCGCAAAATTATTATTCTGACAAATAGATTGATCGATATTAATAACGCGTTGTATGACAGGAATTTAAGCGAAAGCACGAAAACAGCGGAACAGACCATTGACTATCTTGTGAATAACTTCTAAATCATTTCTTTTTTACTAAGGCCGAATGTTCGATCACTGGTGGCCGTTCGATCCCCAGATCACTTCGTTCGTGGTCGTAACTATACCGTTGTTATCCACGGAAGCTGTTCCATCCTTTTGCGGCCCTATCGAATAAACAATATAATATTTTGCTGTTGCAGGATCATCCGTCGACAGCTTATATGAATACCTTGTTGTGACAATGGCACCGAAAGGATCATACAGCATCCTGTCAAAGATCTGCGGCACTGCGACTAGAAGAGCCGATTGATAGCCGTTAACTGGTGGATATTGGTTATAATTATTCTTGTAATAGGACTCGCAGGCTAGCTTTATCACCTGAATGTCCCCCATTGCCTTTGTCTTATTTGCCTCATTCTGCAGGCCCTTGAAGCCGATGTAAGGCATTGGGATAAGAATGGCCAAAATGACCATGACGATGAGAAGTTCAATTAGTGTTAAACCTCTACTTTTGAGCATTTGAGTGGATATAGTAGCATAAGTGAAGAATTTAAACTACGAACGACGAACTAAGAACGACGAACGAAACAGGTGCTCTGCAATCAAAGATAATGACAATAACCCCATTTCTGACTTTCGACATACTTTCTGACTTCGCGAATGGTTAAAACATTATTATTGACATCAAATAATATCCTAGACAGTCTGCCTTGCTCATCGCATAAACAATCCATCTCGATGCTGAAATGATATGGCACTAGCCTTCTATATGATGCCGGTTGGAAAGGATATTTATCCCTCTCTTCTTTCGGGAGAGAACGCCCATCCATCCTATCAAAGAAAGATGATGCAATAAGAGGAGTTCTACCAAAAGTTGGTCCGCCACCCAAAGATAATAAATATGTTTCGCCACCTGTATATAAATACCGATAAGGGGAAAAATATAGAGCGGTTTTTTCTGTTGTCAAAAAAGCGATTAGCTCCATAAATCCTAACTCACTCTTAACGTTCAAATGATTGCCGATATTATCCATTGATACTTTTTCAGTGCCATTAGGTCGTACAAAATAAAAACCTTGAAATGCCTCCATTGGAAAACCTGCGCCATGAGTATACATCACCAATCGAACATCTCTTTGAAGGAAATGCACCCGATGTACAGTCGTCCCAAATGATCCAGGAGCAAAACGCCTAATAGAAGTTTTTAAAGTTGCCCTACTTACGTCCATTATATTCTCCTCACAAACATATTATCGATATTTTCTTCAATAAATTTCAATTTTTTCACTAATCGCTTAAATGAAAATTTCACCCTCATCTGGCATATAAATTGCTACATATTTATGGCGTATGTCATCATTCTTATTTGAAAATCTGGATATTTACAAGAAATCATCAGATCTTTGTAGCAAGATTATTGAGCTCTGCGGCGGATTTCCTAATGGCAATTATTTCTTGGCGGATCAACTAAAAAGATCATCATTATCGATCGTTGCCAATATAGCTGAGGGGAGTGGAAGGTGGCATAACAAGGATAAGAAGAACTTCTATTATATAAGCAGAGGATCACTTTTTGAATGCGTGGCGATTCTAGGGATTTGTAGTAAAAATTGACTATTAGATGTCGAAAACTACAACAAAATAAAAGAAGACTTTGTAGAAATATCAAAAATGCTTACGAAATTAATTCAAAGCTTGTATTGTTAACCTGTTCGTCGTTCTTAGTTCTTAGGGACTTATTCTATCCTATATGATTTCCTATTGTCTTAAACTACGAACAATGAACTAAGAACTATGAACGAAATTGAGCCGCCCGGGGTTCGAACCCGGCACCACCTGCTTAAAAGGCAGGTGCTCTACCAAATGAGCTAGCGGCCCAACGCCTTCGGCGTAATTTCTAATGAACAAATTCCAAATGACAAATTAAATCCAAAATCCCAATATCCAAATTTGACATTTGACATTGGTCATTTGTCATTCCATTTTTCCTTCGGAAAAATGGTGGCGCAGGCCGGAATCGAACCGGCGACACGCGGCTTTTCAGGCCGCTGCTCTACCGACTGAGCTACCGCGCCCCACTACGCTAAAGCTTCGTAGGGCTTAATCCCTACAAAAGCACTATCTATATTATCACTGAGCTTTATTCTCCGTAGCCTTGGCGAAGGAGAATACCGCGCCATCCTTCGACATTCTCAGGATAAATCTCAATTATTGGACGAATTCTTGAAAAAATAAGAGAACCAGCTGCTGGGAACGGACGCCTGCCTTGTCACCTGCAGATACAGGCTTGAAGGCGGCCTGTAGGGCGTCCCTGTAAGCTTCATGCCCTCCTCCTCCGGCAGCCTGTCCCCCTTTTTATTATTGCACCTTACGCAGCAGGTAACAACATTTTCCCATGCGTCTTCCCCGCCGCGGGATTTCGGCATAATGTGATCGATCGTCAGGTTCCCGGACTTGCCGCAGTACTGGCAAGTATAATTGTCCCTCAGAAATATGTTCTTCCTTGTGAAGACCACCCCGTTATACGGTATCGGGACGTAATTACGCAGCCTTATCACCATTGGAATGGCATACTTCCCGTTATTTATCCGTTTTTTGCCCCTTTCGATCTCCTCGGCCTTCCCCTTGAAAAGAAGTATCAACGCCCTTTTCCAGCTGCATATATTGATCGGCAAAAACGTCGTATTCAACACAAGGACTTTTGTCTCTGTTTGCTGTCTGCTCCGCTCAGGCTCCATTTTTTCCTCTTGAGCAAGGAATTATACCACATTGTTTAATATTTGGACAAATAGAACTTGCATTTGATTTTTTCTGATATTCTGATAATCTAATATTCCTGCCTGCTGGCAGGCAGGCTGATGTTCTGACGCGGAGAGGTGGCCGAGTGGTTTAAGGCGGTAGTCTTGAAAACTACTATACTCGAAAGAGTATCGGGGGTTCGAATCCCTCCCTCTCCGTTCTGCTTCGCCAAGGCTTCGCAGAACGGGTTTTAATATGAAGATACGATATTATATTTATATTATTAAAAGTGAAATCGATGGATCAGTTTATACAGGATACACGGAAGATTTAAACCGTCGCATGAAAGAGCACAACATGGACAAATCTACTTATACCAAAAATAAAGGACCATGGGAGTTAATTTGGTTTGCGGCTTTTAACGAGAAAGTAAAGGCATTGAAATTTGAGGGCTATTTAAAGCAAGGTTCAGGTTATGCGTTTGCGCGGAAACATTTAATATGAGAGGGTTCGAATCCATGATCTGCGTAGCTTTAGCGGAGCAGACCCCCCTCTCCGTTTAATCAACATATGAAACCTATCAAGATCGGCCCTTATAAATTGCTCTCAAATATCATCCTTGCCCCCATGGCAGGCGTTACGGACCTGCCTTTCCGGCTGATATGCCGCGATCACGGTGCAAAATTCGCCTTCTTCGAGATGATAGACTGCAACTCCATCCTCTATGGTAAAAAGAAAGAAAATGACATAATAAGAACAACATCCAAGGATAAGCCCATAGCAGCCCAATTAGTGGGGCCGGATCCTGACCTGATGCTTAAAGCGGCCAAAGAACTCGTAAAAAGGCTAGCTATCAAGTTCCTGGACATCAATGCCGCCTGTCCTGTCCCGAAAATGGTGAAAAAGAAAGCTGGAGCATACTTCCTTAAGGACCCGGGGAACCTTTATAAGATCGTAAGATCACTGGCTTGCGAACTTGACCTACCGATAACAGTGAAGCTGAGGTCCGGTTATCACAAGGCCGATCACGACAAAATCAGGGAGATCGCTGAAAATTGCGAAAAGAACGGGGCTTCAGCCATATTCATCCACGGCCGCACGCAAGATCAGGGCTATTCGGGCGAAGTGGACCTTGAAGCGATAAAGATCGTCAAAAATGCGGTAAATATCCCTGTGTTCGGGTCAGGCAATATTTTTAGTGCCGATAATGCAAGGAAAATGATCGATTCGACCGGTTGCGACGGGGTAATGGTGGCGCGAGGCGCTTACGGCAATCCCTGGATATTCAAGGATATTGAAAAACTCCTGAAGAACGGCACCCTGCCGGAGCCAAGAACTATCGATGAAAAGTTAAAAGCTGCCAAAAAACATATCGGATACATAGAGAAACACAGGAACATGAGGCCTCAAAGCATGGCAGGCTACATGAGAAAGGTTGCGCAATGGTACATGAAGGATTTTCCGAATGCCTGCCATTTAAGAAGGATCTTGAACAACGTAAAGACAAAAGGCCAGCTGCTTGCCATTCTGGACAGGACACCGGAGATCATTGGAACGAACGGAGCATTTCCCGGAGCAGTTTAACAGGAAGCCCCACAACATTGTCATGGTCCCCTTTGATGCTTTTTATGAACATGTCCCCTATCTCCTGGATGGCGTACGAGCCCGCCTTATCAAGCACTTTATTATCTCTCAGGTAATGGTCGATATCTTTTTCGCTTAAGGTTTTGAATGTGACCTCCGTAACAGCATGTTCCGTCAAGGACATCCCTTGCCTGAAAAGCGTAAGTGCGGTTATGACCTCATGGGTCTTTCCGGATAATTTCAACAGCATTTTCTTTGCGTGGACCAGATCCTGCGGCTTACCGAATATCTCCCCGCCAAGGACAACGATGGTATCCGCTCCGATAACCAGCGTGTCAAAGTTAAGGGCCGCCACATCCTTTGCTTTTTCATAGGAGGCTTTCTCCGCGAACATAACGGGATCAGTGCTATCAAGCCGGGATTCATCAAATCCGCTTGGGACGACCTTAAAATCCTTTATTATCCTTCCCAAAAGCTCGGCTCTCCTTGGGGAGGCAGAGGCAAGTATGATTGGAATATTATTCATTGAACTTAAGATTATATCAGAAATCCGTTTGACCGGCGCATGAAAGTGGGTATACTATAGCTTAGTAATGATCTTTAAAATGAAAGGGGGGAGATAAATGGACGAGAAAATGTTGGGTTTAATAGCTATGATCCTTTTAGTGGTCGGCGGCCTCAACTGGGGCCTGGTCGGCTTAATTAACCTGGACCTGGTAGCCCTTATCTGCGGAAAAATGACCATCATTGCACGCATTGTGTACATATTAGTCGGAGCTGCAGCAGTGTATGAAGGATTGATAATGGCAAAGATCCTGAAATAAGCTTATTTTTCGATTATGTATGGCATGGTTGCGCACCATGCCATACTTTTTTGAGGTGACCTATGAAATTTAATAATGTCGTTAAATTGATCGCTGCAATATTGGCCTGCCTGCTAGCTGGAATAATCGGCTCGGTATTCACTGCTCCTTCGATCCCCACCTGGTACACGGCATTGAACAAGCCCTCGCTCCAGCCGCCGAACTGGCTGTTCGGCCCCGCATGGACTACATTGTATATATTGATGGGCATTGCGCTTTATTTGGTATGGAGTGCCAAGGCAACACCTAAGACAAAGAATACGGCATTGATGGTGTTCGCATTACAGTTGGCGCTGAATGCGATCTGGTCGATAATATTCTTCGGGGCCCACATGACGCTTCTTGCGTTCATTGAGATCATACTGTTGTGGGCTGCGATTGCATATACGATCGTGCTGTTCAATAAGATTTCGAGGCCGGCGGCTTATCTTTTAGTGCCTTATATATTGTGGGTGAGCTTTGCTTCTTATCTGAATTTCGCGATCTGGCTATTGAACAGATAAATCCTTAATTCAAATATCCAGTTCCATCGAAGATTCTTTCTCCGAGGACCTGCCTTCCTTCTCCAGCCTTTTCGTCCTCAATCCGTGCTGTTTCAGGTAAGCATACCATTTGAGCGATGAATCGATCACGATAACCAGTACAAGGGTTATCATGATCGCGGACAGCAATGCGTTCAAATTGCCGTTGAAGGATCTTTGAGGAAGATAATTGAAGAGAATGTTCTGGATGCCGGCAGTTACGGTAGTTGCAAGCATGAAAAGCATCGGGATGAACGTGATCAAAGCGTAGATCTTCCTTTTATTGTTCCTCAGTATAACGGATGTCCCGATGACCAGCGCGGCGGTCGCAAGAAGCTGGTTCGCCACCCCGAACATCGGCCAGATCGTAGATATGTCGCCGTTATAAACAAGATAACCCCAGGCAAAAACCACCAGGAAGCTGGTCAATATTATCCCGGGTTTCCATTTTGTGTCCCCTACCGGCTTTACGAACCTGCCTATCACCTCCTGGGTGATATATCTCGCGACCCGGGTGCCTGTGTCCACTGTCGTGAGAATGAACAAAGCCTCGAACATTATCGCGAAATGGTACCAGTACCCCATCAGGTTCTTCATCCCTGGAAGTCCGGAAAATATCTGCGCCATACCTACAGCAAGCGACACGGCTCCGCCCGGACGCCCAATGACGTTCTCCTGCACCATCTGTGACAAAACCGGAAGATTAACGATCGTCATCCCCAGATTTTTAAAGACCGCAGGCGAAGTATTTATCGCGAAATAATCGGCGGGGATCAAAACAGTTGCGGCTATCAATGCCATTATTGCGACAAAACCTTCTATAAGCATTGCCCCGTAACCGATCATCCTGATATCCCTTTCATTTGAGATCATTTTTGGCGTGGTGCCCGATGCAATCAGTGAATGAAAGCCGGATATTGCCCCGCAAGCTATCGTGATGCAGACGTAGGGCCAGACCGCGCCCGGGATGATCGGGCCGCCGCCGAAAATATAAGGCGTTATCGCCGGCATTCTTATCTGCGGGTGGACAAAGAATATCCCGATCGCAAGAAGCGCAACGGTCCCGATCTTAAGATATGAACTGATATAGTCCCTCGGGCAAAGGAGCATCCAGACCGGAAGCACTGACGCGATAAAACCATATATGGGAAGAATTAGCGAAAGCTGCTGCCTGTTGAACGTAAAGGCGAATGCCAGGGGAGAGCTCTGAACAAGGTTGCCAAAGAACACGGCAAGAAGAAGCATTCCCGTACCGATCACGGAGGCTTCAATGATGGCGCCTTTGCGTAACACATACATATATAGTCCCACAAAAAGAGCTGCCGGTATGCTCACGGCTATCGCAAATGTGCCCCACGGGCTCTGCGCGAGGGCATTTACGACCACTATGGATAAGCCCGCCAGTGCGGTTATGATTATGAAAAGAACGGCGATCGCAGTTGCGACGCCCGTTGTTCTTCCAATGTAATCCCTTGCTATCTTGTGAAGAGAAAGCCCGTTGTGCCGGACAGACGCGAATAGTATCACGTAATCATGCACCGCTCCCGCAAGGACCGCCCCGATTATTATCCAGATGGCTCCGGGAAGGAAGCCGAACTGTGCGGCAAGGACCGGCCCGATAAGAGGGCCTGCGCCGGCTATCGCCGCAAAGTGGTGGCCGAAGAGCACCCACTTGTTCGTTGGATGATAATCGTGTCCGTCATTCAATTTATAGGCCGGTGTCTGTTTTGCGGGATCAAGCACCAATACTTTTGCCGAAAGAAAGGCTGAATAATACCTGTAGGCAAGCGCGAATACGCAAATGGCGATTATTAACAATGTTAAAGCGTTCATCGGGCCAATTATATTGCCAATTAATTAAATTGCAATGCTTTTGCCTTTGTGCCATAATTTTTTTTGTTGGAGGAGTACCCAAGTGGTCCAAGGGGGCAGTTTGCTAAACTGTTAGGTCGGCGTAAGCCGGCGCGTGGGTTCGAATCCCACCTCCTCCGAATCCTCAAAATGCGCCCGTAGCTCAATTGGATAGAGTAACTGACTACGAATCAGTAGGTTGGAGGTTCGATCCCTCTCGGGCGCAGTAGGTTGTCCCGCCGCAGGCGGGATCGGGCACAGTTCTATCTTGATCCCATCTGGAGGTATTTTCTGATCCTGTCCTTGCCGTAGCTTGTCTTTGAGAGAAGCTCAGCGACTTCTGCCCGCGTAAGCTCTTTGTTAGGTTCAAAATTCTTGCCTATCAAATAATCAAGCAACCCGTACCCCTGCGCGGCGATAATGTACTTTGCAGCCCAGTGAGTACGCGAAATGTCCGCGAACGGATCTTTCTCCATTGTGGCCGGCTCGGGAGCCTCTGTGAACCTTGAAAGTATCACCACTCCCTCCACCCTTGTCAATTTTTTGTCGGGTTTGAAAGTACCGTCCGGATAACTGGTCATCGCGTTCAAGTAAGACGCCGCCTTGATGTACTTTGCCGCCCAGTAATCCTTGGTCACGTCCGGATAAGGATCGCTTGTGGCATCATTCACATCCAGGTTCCTCAGCTTTACCAGCATCACGGCAAGTTCCGCCCTGGAAACCGGTTCATCGGGCCTGAACTTTCCGTCATAAAAGCCGTTCATAACGCCAAGAGTGGACATGAACTCTATCGGCGCCTTGGCCCAGTGTCCGGCAGGCACATCGGAGAAGGTCTCCAGGCTTGCGCTTGCAACGATCACAGGTATCACCCTTTTTGATTTTTCCGCGGGTTTCTTCACCTCATCCTCCCCCACATATCCTATGGAGAAGAAGTTGGTGGTGTTCTCATTCAGATCGCTGAACTGGTGATAGCAATAATCAAAGGTGTATCCGCGGAATTTAAGCCCTATCCCCGCGGTAAGATTGTTATCCGAGCCTATGCCATCCTCGGTGCCCTTCGGCTTTTGATCTACGCCCAAACGAAGCGCCAATATCGAGATCGGCCACCATTCCACCCCCGTGTGATAAACCGCAGGCCTTGGCAGAACGGGATGCATATCAATATCCAGGCCAACAAAAACATTTTGACCCCCTCCGTAATAGGAGTCCTTTCCGAAAAGCTTTATCGTGCCTCCCGCCTTGATCAAAGCGGGGATCCCCTCGGACACATTGCCCCTGTCCCACGTGAACTTCCCCCCCATGTTTTCGGGCAGGAAGTTGATGGCGGAAACTCCCAGTGAAAGGAAATTGTTTGGTTTGTACTGCACACCGAAATCCATGTCCATGCCGGTGCCGCTGCCCCCTTCCATGGCACTGCCGCCGCCGGAAAATCCCTGCGAAAAATACTTAAGGTTCAATCCGTAAGTTATGTTCCTATAATCCCTGAACATCTCGATCTTTGAAAGTTCGTTGCTGTATGAAAGCGTGACGACAGAAGCAGAATAGTTAGTAGATCCGATCCCCGCCACTTCTTCTGTCCCGGAACCGATATTCCCTGTTATCTCCGTGACCGGTATGCTGGGAAGCCCCACGCTTATGTAGCCGATCCCGATCGTTCCCCAGTCGGTGGGAGCTGCTCCCCCGAATACGGTATAGTCAACCTCCTGAAGTACCTGTCCCGCCATGCTTGTGGCTTTTAGTTGTCTTATCCCTCCGAGTCCCGCGGGATTGATAAAGATGCAGCTGGCGTCATCGGACATTCCCACATAAGCTTTCCCGATGCCGAGCGGCCGCGCTCCAACGCCGATATCGGAAGGATCTGCAGTTGCGCCCTCGACTTCCGCGAACGCTCCGATAGACAGCGCAAAGATCAATATGATAATTAATCCGAATTTATTCAATTAAACCCCTCTTTTTAGCCAGTATATCAACGCGGGAAACCACCGTCAATTCTCCCTATAATTATATCGTCAAAAATTGCCGAAAATCCCATATTTACCCTGAAGTAATTTCCCGCCATAAGCGGACATACTTCAGGGTTTATGCTAGAATATTTCACATGGCAGATATCTCAAAAATCCGCAATTTTTCAATAATTGCCCACATAGATCACGGCAAGTCTACTCTTGCCGACAGGCTGCTGGAAGCAACAAAAACCATCGACAAAAGGCAGATGAGGGAACAGGTACTGGACACAATGGACCTGGAACGCGAGAGAGGGATCACGATCAAATCCCAGGCCATAAGGATGCTATATAAAGATCATATACTTAATCTTATCGATACACCCGGACATGTTGATTTCACTTACGAGGTATCGCGCGCGCTTGCGGCATGTGAAGGCGCCATCCTGATAATCGATGCGACGCAGGGAGCGGAAGCTCAAACGCTTGCCAATGCAAACCTTGCCATGGCAAATAACTTAAAGATAATCCCCGTCGTCAACAAGATCGACATGGTGAACGCCGAGCCAAAAAGAGCCGTTGAGGAATTCAAGAACCTCTTCGGGTTCGCAGAAGATGAAATAATCCTGGCAAGCGCAAAAGAAGGAACAGGGGTGGAACGCATACTTGATGATATCATCTCAAATGTCCCCTCTCCCACCGGTGATGAAAATGCCCTGCTCCAGGCCCTGATATTCGATTCAAAGTATGATCCGTACCGCGGTGTTGTGGTATATGTGCGGATATTCAACGGAAAGATAAAAAAAGATATGATGATAAAGATGATGGGCACAGAAGCGGAATTCGAGGTCCAGGAAGTTGGCACTTTGAAGATAGATTATGTGCCAAAAGATGAACTGACTGCAGGCGAAGTGGGTTATGTAATCGCGAACATAAAGGACCTGAGGCAATCCCGTGTGGGAGACACGATAACCAATGATAAAAATCCTGCGAAGGGACCTCTTCCGGGATATAAGCCTGCAAAGCCCATGGTATTCTGCGGCTTCTTCCCGGTATCCGCGGAAAATTACCACGAGCTCAGGGACGCAATAGAAAAGCTCCAGCTTAACGACGCTTCCCTTTCCTTTGAGCCCGAAAACTCCGCCGCGCTCGGACTAGGATTTAGGTGCGGATTCCTTGGGCTGCTCCATCTGGAAATAATCCAGGAGCGGCTTGAGCGCGAATACGGCTTGGACATCATCGCCACAGCTCCAAGCGTCGTCTACAAAGTGAACAAAACGGATAACACTTCGGTCTTCATTGACAGCCCCACAAAGCTGCCGCACCTTTCAGAAGTTAGGTCCATCGAGGAGCCTTACCTGAAGATCACCATTTTCGTCCCGCAGAAATATGTGGGCGGAGTACTGGAGATATGCCAGGACAAAAGGGGGATATTCAAGAACATGGAATACCTGGACCCCACAAGGGTGATGCTCACATATGAGATGCCGCTTCAGGAGGTAATAACGGAATTCCACGACATACTGAAGTCCGCAACAAAAGGTTATGCTTCCATGGATTACGAGCTTGTGGGCTACAGGGAATCTGACCTCGTGAAAGTTGACATCCTGCTAAACCAGGAGGTGGTGGACGCGCTCTCCTTCATCGTCCACAGGGAAAACGCCTATCACAAGGGCAAGGCGCTCACGGAGCAGCTGAAACACGTCATCCCCAGGCACCAGTTCGAGATCCCTGTTCAGGCGGCCATAGGCAGCCGGGTGATCTCCCGCGAAACGATACCAGCCATGCGTAAGAACGTCCTCCAGAAATGCTACGGCGGCGATGTTACCAGGAAAAGAAAGCTACTGGAAAAGCAGAAAGCCGGCAAAAAAAGGATGAAACGCATAGGCAGAGTGGACGTTCCCCAGGAGGCCTTCATGGCCGTCCTTAAGATAAAATGAGCTATTCGCTTTATATCCACATACCTTTCTGCAAAAAGAAATGCGCTTACTGCGATTTTCCCTCCTATGCCGGAAAGGAGTGCCTGATCCCGGAATACATTGAAGCCCTGAAAGCGGAAGCCGGCTATTACGCGTCCCTTTACGAAAGGCCCAAAGTAAAAACGATCTTTTTCGGAGGCGGCACTCCCACGCTACTCACGGAGGATCAGATCGCGGACATCTTTGACGCGCTGTCAACCGACTTTGACATTGAAAGCGGCGCTGAAATATCCGTGGAAGCAAATCCCGGAACGGTGACCAGGGGCAAGCTCAAGGCACTTAAGAAAGCGGGAGCTAACAGGATCAGCCTTGGCGCGCAAACGTTCAACAATAAGCTCCTTAAAAAGATCGGACGCATCCACAAGGAGCATGAAATAGCGCAGGCTTATGACCAGATAAGAGAGGCGGATTTCACCAACGTAAATCTGGACCTGATATTCGCTCTGCCGGGAGAAAGCATGGATGACTGGCGCGACACATTAAGAAAAGCGGTGGAGCTTAAGCCTGAACATATATCAACGTACAACCTCCAGCTGGAGGAAGGCACGCCTCTTTATGCCGAGAAGCTTGACGGCAGCTTGATCCTGCCTAACGAGGAGAAAGAGCTGAAAATGTATGAATTCGCCATCCTTTACCTTTCGGTGAACGGTTTCAGCCAGTACGAGATATCCAATTACTCAAAAAGCGGCTTTGAGTGCAAGCACAATATCACTTACTGGACCATGCAAGAATACATTGGCCTTGGCAGCGGCGCTCACTCCTATATGAACGGGACAAGGATAGAAAATACCGCGGACATCGAGAAATACCTCTCAAAGAACATCAAAGAGATCAAATCCGAGCACTTTAACTCAAAAAAAGAGAACATGCAGGAATTCATTTTCCTGGGGCTCCGTCTGAACCGGGGACTTAATTTGAACGATTTTACAGGAAGATTCGGGATAGGATTTCGGGAACTTTACAAAAAGGAGATCGAAGAACTGACAAACGATGGACTGCTGGAAATAGCAGGCAAAACCGTCAAGTTAACCGAGAAAGGGCTTTACCTTGCCAACGAGGTATTCAAGGCTTTCCTCTAGTGAATTAAGATCAAGGGCGGATAAACTGAAGGAGATTTATAAGAACTGCGTTCTTTGCCCCTGGGAATGCAGGATCGACAGGACATCGCACCAGATGGGGGTCTGCAGGTCCCTTGACAAGGCAAAGGTCTCTTCGGCCACTCCCCACTTCGGCGAAGAACCCATGATATCCGGAACAAAAGGATCCGGGACGATATTCTTCTCCAACTGCAACATGCGCTGCAAGTTCTGCCAGAACTACCAGATAAGCCAGGATGGCCTTGGAGATGAGATAAGCGACGGCCAGCTGTCGGACATGATGCTCATGCTTGCGAAAAAGGGCTGCCACAATATCAATCTTGTCTCGCCCACGCATTACACGCCCAACATAATAGCTGCCCTCGCCATCGCGGCGGAGAAAGGGCTGGACATCCCTCTTGTCTACAATTCTAACGGCTATGAAAAGGTTGAAACACTTAAGATTCTTGACGGGATCATCGACATTTATCTTCCCGACATCAAATATACAGGCAACGACGTGGCAATAAAACTTTCCAATTCCCCGAAATACGTGGAATATAACAGGGCTGTGCTTAAAGAAATGTACAGGCAGGTGGGGCAGCTGAAGACTGACGAGAACGGCGTAGCGGAAAGCGGTTTGCTCATCAGGCACCTTGTCCTTCCCCACGACCAGGCGGGCTCGGAAAAAGCAATGAAGTTAATCGCGAAAGAGCTCTCAAAGGACGTGAACGTGGGGATAATGGCCCAGTACCGGCCGTGCTACAGGGCGAATGAGGACCCCCACCTTGACCGGCCGATCACGGGCAATGAATACAGGCGCGCCGTAAGATGGGCAAAAGAAGCGGGATTGCATAATATCCTGGTGCAGGAATTGGACAGCTCGGATATTCTAGTCCCCGACTTTAAGAGAGCCGATCCTTTTAAATAGTTCGTCGGTCACTTCCTTGTAAATGTAATAGGCGTTCTCCGAACGCTTTCCCCTGATGTAGTCATCCATGTAGATGGGTTTTCCAAATGAGACCGTTATCTTCACTGGCTTGGGGAAATACTTTCCGGGCGGCATCGATCTGAAAGTGCCTTCAATATAAACCGGAACAACAGGCACTCCTGTCTCCACTGCCAGTACCCCCACCCCAACCCTAAAAGGAAGAAGGTTCCCCGTCTCGGACCTTGTGCCCTCCGGATTTATGTATACGCACCTCCCCAGTTTCAAAACTTTGGTAGCGGCCCTCAGCGCGGGGAAAAAGTCCTCCACGGTATCGATACGCAAAGCGTTAGCTCCTATCTTTATGAAAATATTCACGATCGGCCTGTCATAGAAATGTTTCGTCGCAAGAGTGTACATTTCATTCCTCCTGCGCTTGCCTATAGCGTAGGAGACCATCGTCTGGTCAAGAGCGCTTGCGTGGTTGGGCGCGATTATATAGGGGGGGTCTTTGGGCAGGTTCTCAATGCCCACGACACTTACCCGGAAATAGAACCTGCATAAAAGGTTGATCGCCGCGTAAAACAGAGGGCGCAGTATCTCCAGCGGCGACCTGAATGTCTTCAGGAAATCCTCCGATACAGGTTCGTCGACCTTCAGAAGCTTTCGCCAGTACTGCGACGTATCCTCGCCCATTTATGCGCCTTTTTTAGCGATCAATTCCCTGGCTACCCTGATGATGTCGTTAAGTGTCTTTATCTCCCTCACTTTTTCTTCCGGGATATCAAGACCGTACTTCTTGTCAAGGCCGGCAAGTATCTCCACCCCGAGCAGGGAGTCCACTCCGTATTCAGTGAATATGTTGACGTCCGGTTTTATCTTGCTCTCCTCCACCTTTATTATCTTTGAGACAAGCGCCCTTATTTCCTGTTCTAGCTCCGCCATATTTCCTCCATCTCCTTTCGGACCGCGTACCTTTTTATTTTCCTTGTTGATGTCTTGGGGAACTCACTGTACCTCACCTCTATCCCGGAGATCCTTTTATGTAGCGGCAGTTTTTCGTTAAGCCTTTCTATGGAATCTGAAACGGCGCCGTGGACCGCGTCTTCCTCGGTGGACATCCCCATCTTGTCGAAGTATTCCATGTTCGGGGAAACAACGGCAAAGACCTCTTCCGATCCTTTTTTCACGCCAGATCTGATCTTGCGCCCGATGACGCATGATTCCTTGATGTACGGGATCTTGTTCAATTCAAATTCTATCTCATCCGGATAGACGTTAAGCCCGGAGCTCGATACGATCACGTCCTTGATCCTGCCCGTGATGTAAAGGTAACCTTTTCTGTCGATACAGCCCACATCCCCCGTGTAAAGCCAGCCGTCCATCAGGACCTTGTCGGTTTCCTCTTTCATCTTGTAATATCCCCTCATTATGTTCGGCCCTGTCGCTATTATCTCGCCGTTCACTATTTTCACGCTTACGCCTGGCATGGGTCTCCCCACCGAGCCGTATCGGTTTTTCTCCAGAGTGCAGGCGGCTATCACCGGCGAAGATTCCGTGAGCCCGTAACCCTGCACTATCGTCATCCCCATCAGGTCGAAGTTATGCAAAAGATCGGGATCTATCGCCGCTCCCCCGCTGACCCAGAAACGGAAATTGCCTCCAAGCTTTTTGTGAACGGCGCCAAAAAGCAACCTGCCCAAATTCAGTCTGAAGAAGCTCCTGAAAAACCAGGAGACAAAGGACAGCACGTTGAATATCACTCTGAGGAAAGGGCCTTTCTCATCGATCTCCCTCATTATGCCGTCGTAAAAAAGCTGGTAAAGCATTGGCACTCCTATAAGGATGGTCGTTCTTGTATCCACCATGTTCTGGATGAGCTTGAATGACTTGAGGCTTTCCGCGTACGTCACCCGCGCTCCCCTGTAAAAGGGCGCGAGGAATCCCGCCGTGCATTCAAACATGTGATGCAGGGGAAGCACGGAGAGGAACATGTCTGCCGGCCCGAAATCAAAAAGGGCCGCGCCGGTCGTAACATTGGATAAAATGTTCCTGTGGGTGAGCATTACGCCCTTCGGTATCCCTGTTGTGCCGGAGGTATAAACAATGGCGGCAAGGTCATCCCCTGCCACGTCAAAGCCATGATCATTGGAAGCTTTTGATCTTAACGCCTCAAAGTCCTTGTCCATGGAAATGATGAAATTCAATCCCAGCGCATCCTTAACTAGGACAATGAACTTGTCCGAAGCGATGATCCCTTTTGTTTCTGAATGGGCGATTATCCCCTTAAGGTCATATTCCGTTCCAAGCGCGTCAAGCGGGACCGCAACCGCGCCCATTGCAGTTATCGCAAGGTACGATATCCCCCACTCCGGCCGGTTCTCTGAAAGTATCGCCACCTTGTCGCCTTTCTGAATGCCCAGGCTTTTTAGCTGAGCGATCAAACCCGAAGCATATTTGCCGACATCAGAATAGGAGTAGCCAACGTATTTCTCATCCCTTCTTATTTGGAAGGCGAGGTTATCTCCAAACTTGCCTACACTTTGCTTCAAGAGGTCCTTAAAGGTGATAACTTCCATAGGTTCAGGATTATGCCAAAAGTAAATCCAAAGTTCAAGGCGTTTGACTTTGTCGTTCCCTTTTAGTATTATTTCTCCATCATGAATAAATTGAAATTAGGGATACCGAAAGGAAGCCTTCAGGAGTCCACTTTTGAGCTTTTAAAGAAAGCCGGCTTTAACATCAAGGTGACGGCCAGGTCATATTTTCCGGATGTGGACGATGAAGAGCTTGAAATAATGCTCATCCGCGCCCAGGAAATGGCCAGATATGTGGAACAGGGAGTGCTGGATGCCGCATTAACTGGTTCCGACTGGGTGGAGGAAAGCGGAGCCTCCGTTGAAAAGATCGCCGAGCTTGTTTATGCAAAGCAGGGACTGCGGAAAGTAAAATGGGTACTTGCGGCTCCCGTTGACGGCAAGATCAACAGTGTAAAGGACTGCGAAGGTAAGCGGATAGCTACTGAATTGGTCGGCGTTACTAAAAAGTACTTCCAGAAAAACAAAGTTAACGCGGATGTCGAGTTCTCATGGGGCGCCACGGAAGCCAAGCCTCCGGAGCTGGCGGACGCCATAGTTGAGCTGACAGAGACCGGGTCCTCGCTTAAAGCCAACAATTTAAAGATAATCGATACCGTTATCGAATCTGTTACAGTATTGATTGCAAATAAAACCGCTGTTAAAGATGCCTGGAAGAAGAACAAGATCGAGAATATTCTGATGCTCCTTCAGGGCGCTCTAAACGCCGAAACAAGGGTCGGCCTTAAGATGAACGTACCCAGCAATAAACTGAAGGATGTTCTCGGGATACTTCCTGCGCTTCAAAAACCGACGATCGCAAAGTTGTCGGATGAATCATGGGTCGATGTTGATACTATAGTCGAGGAAAAAATAGTTAGGGACCTTGTCCCGAAGCTGAAAAGGGCCGGCGCTTCCGGTATCGTGGAATATCCGCTTAATAAGGTCATCCATTAATGAAGCTGATCCCCCTGATAACGACCTTCCTTATCATTGGTCTTGCAGAACTTGGCGATAAAACTCAGCTTTTGACCATCGCGCTTGCTTCAAAATACCCCATAGAAAAAGTGATCTACGGGATATTTTCAGCCACCGCCGTGCTCATGCTGATGGCGGTTTTCCTGGGGGCGATCATCCAGAGGTTCCTTTCAAAAATCCTTATTTCCGTCATAGCCGGGGCATTCTTCATCATATACGGCCTCATGATCATCAGGCCGGTAAGTGAGGCAAAAGAGGAAAGCGAGCGGGAGGTTAGCGCGAAAAGCCCGTTCTGGGCCATATTCGGCTCCTTTTTCCTTGCGGAACTGGGAGACAAGACGCAGCTCGCCACTTTCGCGCTTTCTGCAAAGTACGGCGCGCCTCTTCAGGTATGGATAGGCGCCACACTTGGGATGGTAATAGTCAACCTGTTCGGGATAGTGATAGGGAATGTATTGAAAAATTATCTCCCTGAAAAGATCATTAACTTCATAAGCGGAGGGATATTCATTCTTTTCGGATTCCTGACATTCCTGAGCATCATCCTTAAAGTGTAGGCAGCCTGAATCCTTCCCTGGGGACCAGAGCATCCAGGATCTTTTGCGTTTCATCAAGCTCGCGCTTCACCTCGATATTTGCATTGTCCTTTTCCAGGTATTTACTGTAAGCCGCGATCGAATCTTCGTATCTCTTCAGGTCCTTTAATGCCCTTGCAAGTTTCACATAGGTCAACATATTGCCCGGATCTTTGGCAAGTATTTCATCATATCTCCTTTTAATTATGAGGTTGATGCCTAAAAGCGCGTCGGTATTCAATGGTTCCTCCTCCAGGATCCTCCTGTAAAGACCGCCGGCTTCCGAATACTTCTTATCGAAATAAAGGACTTCGGCAAGATATTCCTTAAAAACCAGCTTGTCCGGCCTGTCCTTAACAAGCGCTCTGAAAAACTGCTCGGCCTCAACGTATCTTCCGCTGCATTTATATATCTCCGTAAGGCTTAAATAATTCAGCAGGTTTTCCGGCTCGGCGAATATCCTGTTCTTATACTTTATGCTGTAAAATGAATACTGCGCCATCGCAGGCACATATTCTTTTTGCTTTTCCAGTTCATTTATCCTTTTTATTATCGCGTTCCTTTCCGGATCTGCCGGAGCTATGATCAACACCTTATTGAATTCCATCACTGCCTGCTGCCATAGCGACAGCTTGCTATATGCCATCCCCAGATACTTGCATACACTAACAGGGTTCGGGGTAAGCTGTTCCGCCGATCTAAGGTTCAATATTGCTTCGATATAATTGCCTTTTTCATAATAAGCTATCCCGTCATTGATATAAGAGGAGGTCAGTTTTTTCTCTGCGCAAATGCCCGGCATGGAAAAACACATTAAGATCAATATATAAAGTATTAACTTTTTCATTTCTAATCCATTCTATTGATTTCAAGCATTCTGTTGATCGCGATCCTTGCTTTTTCAGCGATCTTCTCCGGCACGGTAATGACGTTTTGTTCATCCTCCAGGGCCCAGAGGATTTTTTCAAGGGTTGTTTTTTTCATGTTCGGGCATACCGCAAGTTCGGTAGCAGGATAAAACTTCTTTTGCGGATTTTCCTTCTGAAGCCTGTAGATTATTCCGGTCTCCGTCCCGATTATGAATTCCTGGTTTTTGGATTCTTTAACATATTTTATCATCCCGCCGGTGGAAGCCACTTTATCTGCCATGGCGATCACTTCCGGCAGGCATTCCGGGTGAACAATTATCAATGCTTTTGGATGCTCCTTTTTAACTTTAGATATATGTTCAGGCAGGATCTTTACATGAGCAGGACAATATCCATTGAACAGGACCATCTTCTTGCCTGTCTGCCTTGAGACATAATCTCCAAGGTATTTATCGGGAATAAAAATCATGTCCTTATCTTTTAATTTCTCGACAACCTTGACGGCATTTGCCGAAGTGCAGCAGTAATCTGATTCCGCCTTTACCTCGGCAGAAGTGTTAACGTAAGCAACAACTATGGCTCCCGGATGCTGCGATCTAAGCTTCCTCACATCATCGGGTCTTATCATATCCGCCATCGGGCAGCCGGCATTTAAATCTGGCATGACCACCTTCTTGTCCGGGCATATTATCGCCGCCGTTTCCGCCATGAAGCGAACGCCGCAGAAAACTATCAATCTTGCTTTGGTCTTTGAGGCCTCAATTGATAGCCCCAGTGAATCTCCAATAAAATCCGCAATATCCTGCACCTCAGAAAGCTGGTAGTTATGCGATAAAATGACCGCATTTTTCTCTCTTCTCAGCTTTTTTATCTTGTTCACAATGTCATTCATAAGATTAAGCTCCGATTATACCACCACCGATAACATTATCCCCGTCATAAAACACCGCGGATTGTCCGGGAGTTATCGCAAATTGCGGTTCTTTAAACATTACCCTTACTTTTCCCTGTGAAAGCGGCATAATTTCAGCATCAGTTTCGGGGCTATTATACCTGATCTTCACCTTTGCCCCCATTGGTGACGTCAACCTGTTTACATATATATAGCTCATTTGACCGACTGTTAAATCGTCACCATAAACGTCACCCTTGTCACCTATCGTAATTTTGTTGCTTTTAGCGTCAATTTTGACAACATAAGCAGGGTTTGGCCTTGAAAGCCCTAGTCCACGCCTCTGGCCCACCGTATATAGCTGATACCCCTTATGAGTGCCCACTACCTTACCTTTCATATCGATAATATCGCCTTTTTGAGGCTTAAAAAAGTCTCCTATGCTGCCTTCTACAAAGCAAATTTCCTGGCTTTCCTTCTTATCCGCCACTTTCAGGCCGAATTTCCTGGCGAGACCGCGTACTTCTGCCTTCGTAAGGCCGCCCACAGGGAATATGGTTCTTGATAACGCTTCCTGGCTGACAGGATAAAGGAAGTATGACTGGTCTTTTTTCTTATCGATCCCCTTCTTGAGCAGATAGCTGCCGTTATTCCTCTCGACCCTTGCATAATGCCCTGTTGCGATAAAGTCAGCGCCAAGCCCCCGCACTTTCTTGAGCAAAGCATCGAACTTTACGAACCGGTTGCAGCGCACACAGGGATTCGGTGTATGCCCATTATTATATTCCCTGATAAAATCATCGATCACGGCTTTCTTGAAGATATCCCTGAAATTCAGGACATAATACGGGATCCCCAACTTGTCCGCCACTCTCCTCGCATCCTCCACTGCAGAAACTGAACAACAACTCTTCTCATCTCCCGCCTTGCCTGCCGGCAGGCAGGTCTCCTGTCTCTCATCTCTTTTTCTCCAGATCTGCATCGTGACACCAATAACCTCATGGCCCTGCTCCTTGAGCAAGGCCGCAGCAACAGAGCTGTCCACTCCGCCGGACATGGCTACAACAACTTTCTGCTTAATGCTCATGCTCCCCTTCCTCATGAGGCTTGAAACCCGGAAGCCCCTTCCCCGTTGTTTTTTTCAGATAATCGTCAATTGCCGCCTTGACTGCATCCTCGGCAAGGACAGAACAATGCATCTTCACAGGCGGAAGCCCGTCAAGCGCTTCAGCAACGGTCTTGTTCGTCAGCTCAAGCGCTTCCTCTATGGTTTTTCCCTTGATCATCTCCGTCGCCATTGAGCTTGTTGCTATTGCCGCTCCACAGCCAAAGGTCCTGAACTTGGCATCTTTAATGACATTGTTCTCAACCTTGATGAACATCTCCATTATGTCGCCGCAGACGGGGTTCCCGACTTTACCCACGCCGGATGGATTCTCGATCACGCCAACGTTCCTTGGATGCGCGAAATGTTCCATCACTTTATCAGAATATCCGGCCGGCACGATATTACCTCCTTAACGGCGACATCTTCCGAAGGTCATTAACGACTTTCGGCAGAACTTCCAGAACTTTATCAACTTCCTCCTCCGTGGTCCATTTTCCAAGCGTGAACCGCAGCGATGAGTGCGCCACTTCCGGCGAGACCCCTATGCCGAGCAATACATGGGACGGTTCAAGCGAACTGGAACTGCAGGCAGAGCCGGTCGACGCCGATATCCCTTCCATGTCAAGCCGGAGCAGCATCGATTCGCCCTCAACATATTTGATGCTTATATTTACATTATTAGCCAGTCTTAACACCGGATGTCCATTCAAGATTGAATCTTCGATCTTTAATATCCCATTCATCAATTTATCCCTGAGCTTTTCTATATGAGATCCGTTGTCATATCCGTCCCCAGCTATCTCAACCGCCTTGGCAAATCCGACAATGCCAGGGATGTTTTCAGTGGAAGCCCTGCGACCTCTCTCCTGCTCCCCGCCATAAAGGAACGGAACGATCTTCACGCCTTTTCTGATATAAAGCATCCCAACGCCTTTCGGCCCGTAAAGTTTGTGGGCGGAAGCTGAAAGCAGGTCGATATTCATCTTGTTCACATCGATTGGCATGTGGCCGAACGTCTGGACAGCGTCGGTGTGGAAGTAAACTCTCTTTTCCCTGCAGATCTTCCCTATTTCCGCGATCGGCTCAATGGTACCTATCTCATTGTTCGCGTGCATTACTGACACCAATATCGTCTTATCGGTTATCGCTTTTCTGATATCCCCCGGATCTACAAGCCCTGTCTTATCAACGGGAACATAGGTTATCTCAAACCCTTGTTTCTTGAGGAAGCCAAGGCAGTTCGTTACAGCGTGATGCTCTATGGGGATCGATATGATATGTTTGCCTTTTGTTTGGTTGGCGATCGCGATACCTTCCAAAGCGAAATTATCCGCCTCCGTACCGCCCGAAGTGAATACCACCTCTTCAGATCTTGCCCCTATGAAACCGGCCACGGAATCCCGTGCTGAATCTAATACTTTTTTGGCTTCCCTGCCGTGAAAATGGATGGAGGAAGGATTGCCGAATATTTCTGTAAAATAGGGCTTCATTGCCTCAAGCACTTCAGGGTGCATTGGGGTAGTAGCCGCATAATCCATGTAAATCCTATTCATTAGTTCCTCCTACATAGGTCAGCTAGTGTGGTTGAATCTAACAAATTCTCAATTAGTTTTGACAGCCTCGCCCATAAAGGCTTCGTCGAGCATTTACTGGACATGGCGCATGGAACTTTTGATATCCCCCTGTCAATGCAGCCAACAAGGGCGATTGGACCCTCCACAATCCTAAAAATATCGCCTATTTTGATCTTGGAAGCATCATTCGCGAGCATGTAACCCCCTTTTGGCCCTCGTGTGGATCTGATCAATTTTGCCTTTTTTAGCTTGTTGAACAGCTGCTCTATGTAGAGGATTGAAAGGTTCTGGCGAAATGCTATGTCCTTCATCTGGACCGGTTTCCCCGTGTCGTCGTTCATTGCAAGGTCACACATGGCGGATACCGCATAGCGTACTTTTGTAGTGAGCTTCATAGAAAGAGGATTTTACTATTGTTGAGCGTTTTTGTCAACTATGAAGTTGTGTAAAGTATGAAGTGAGAAACTCTACTTCATACTAAACACACTTCATAGCCAAGTATCAGAGGACTTCGTTCAAGCTCCCAGTTCTATATCCGGCCACATCGATCGTAACATAATTATAGCCAAGGCTCTTAAACTTCTTATCTATCTTATCGGCCGTTCCATTGTCAACAAGCGAAGCAATATCGCATTTATCCACTTCTATCCTTGCAAGATTGCCGTGGTGCCGCACCCTTACCTGTTTTAATCCGAGGCTGCGAAGATATTTTTCGCCTTTCTCTATCTTTTTTAGGATTTCCTTGGTTATTCGTGTGCCATAAGGGATCCTCGAAGCCAAACAAGCAAGAGATGGTTTATTCCATGTCGGAAGTTTAAGTTCCCTTGAAAGCTGCCTGATGTCTTCTTTTGTTAATCCTGCTTCTCTCAAGGGACTTTTAATGCCGAATTCTTTTGATGCATTATTACCGGGGCGATAATCAGAAAGGTCGCTAACATTGGAACCGTCCGCAACATATCTGATGCCCTCTTTCTTCGCGATATCTCTCAGCTTTGAGAATAACTCTTTCTTGCAGTAATAGCATCTCTCGGTAGGATTCGAAAGGAAGTGCTCGTCACTGAACTCATCAGTCTTGATAATTTGATATTTCACGCCGAGCTTTTTGGCGAACTTTATCGCCGCCTGCCCTTCCTCTTTGGTATAAGTTTCTGACCTGGCGATGACCGCAAGGACATTCCTGCCAAGCACATCATGTGCCACCTTCAGGAGAAGGCTTGAGTCAACTCCTCCCGAATAAGCAACAAGGAGACTCCCAAAACTATTGAGAATCTCCCTGAGCTTTTTGTGCTTTGATTGAATTATATATGCGGCCACAAAAATCTCCCGTTATTTCATCATCTTCTGCTGCATCATCCCTTTCCCCATCATCCCTTTCTCGCCCATCATCGGGCAGCACCCTTTTCCCGTTGCGCCGTAATACAGCACAACAAGCGCTGCCAGAGCAACAAGAACGGCAAGGACCTGTCCGGCCAATTTCATATTGCCCGATTCCTTATTGGCCAGTACCAGAATGATATAAGCAAATCCAAGAATGAATATAACCGCTGTAATTGTTCCGTAGATCATAACTCACCCCCTTTTGCTATAAGACGTTAATCTTGCATTGATCGCGACGATCACAGTGCTCAATGACATAACGACTGCACCGATCGCCGGCGCTAAAACTATCCCGTAATTATAGAGCAATCCGGCCGCCAATGGAATAGCGATAACATTATAACCGGTAGCCCACACCAGGTTCTGGGCCATCTTCCGCTGGTTCAATTGAGAAATATTAATAATATCAACAACGTTCCTTGGATCATCTTTAACTAGAATAATATCAGCCGCCTCTATGGCTACATCCGTCCCCGCACCTATCGCTATGCCCACGTCCGCCTGCGCGAGTGATGGCGCGTCATTCACCCCATCCCCCACCATTGCTACGATCCCACCTTGCTTCTGGAGTTCTTTGATCTTATCTGTCTTCTTATCAGGCAGTACTTCATAGAAGAACTTATCAAGACCGAGCTCTTTAGCAACATACTCAGCGGTTGCGCGATTATCTCCTGTGATCATCGCGACCTCAATCCCTCTGTCCCTCAACATCTTCACAGCTTCCCTTGATTCTTCCCTGATGATATCCGCCAATCCGATAATTCCCTGGACATCCCCTTTTGAGATGATAAATACAGTTGTTTTTCCCTGCGAAGCTATTGGATCCGCTTTTGATCTTGCTTCGTGCACGTTCGCTCTTGCCATATCAAGCAAACCCGAACCGCCAATATAGACTTCCTCTCCATTAATGATCGCCTTCGCGCCTTTCCCGGGAATAGAGCTGAATTTATCGATCTTATATAACTGCAACTGTTTCTCTTTTGCTTTCTTAACAATGCCCTTTGCGATCGTGTGTTCCGAATTCGCCTCGATTGAAGCGGCCCTTCGCAATAGTTCATCCTCGCTTAAGCTCCCAAAGCATACGATATCAGTGACGCCGAATTCACCCTTTGTGAGTGTTCCTGTCTTGTCAAAAACGACAGTTGATATTTTGCGCGCACTCTCGAACTGTGTCCTGTTCCTTATAAGAAGGCCGTTCTTCGCTGATATCGCTGTTATCACGGCTATCACGAGCGGTATCGCAAGCCCAAGCGCGTGAGGGCAGGTTATCACCATCACTGTGACCATGCGCTCAAGAGCAAAAACAAAATCCTTTCCGGCTATCAGCCAGCTTGCGAGAGTTACAGCGCCGGCAGTTATCGCAACAATGGTCAGCCAGAAAGCCGCCCTGTCTGCGAGCGCCTGAGCATGCGATTTACTTTCGCTTGCTTCCCTCACCATCCTTATCATCTGCGACACATACGAATCCGCCCCTGTTTTTTTGACCTCGATAGTGAGCGCACCCGTTCCGTTTATCGAGCCTCCAATGACTGTTGCTCCTTTTATTTTATCGGCCGGCTTTGATTCACCGGTAAGCATCGCCTCATTGACCTCCGATCCGCCATCGAACACCACGCCATCAACCGGGACTTTTTCGCCGGGCTTTACCAGTACCCTGTCGCCGACATGCAGTTCATCAATGCCCACGTCATGGACCGATCCGTCTGGCATTATGTGATGTGCAGTAGCCGGCATCAGTTTTGCCAGCTCCTCAAGTGCACGCGAAGCCCCCATCACGGAGCGCATCTCTATCCAGTGGCCAAGAAGCATGATGTCGATCAAAGTGGCAAGTTCCCAGAAGAATATCTCGCCTATCAATCCCAGGACCACCAGCGCACTGTAAAGATACGCGATGGTTATCGCCAGGCCGATCAGCGTCATCATTCCCGGCTGTTTTTGTTTTATCTCATCGTAAAGTCCCGTGAGGAACGGCTTTCCTCCATAGAAAAAGATGAATGTGGAAATTATCAGTAGAAGCATCATGTCGCCGTAAAACCGGAACGATATTCCTATGAATGACTGTATAACAGGTGATAAGACAAGCACAGGGATGGTAGCTATCAAAGATATCCAGAACCTTTTCTTGAAATCCTCTATCATATGAGCATGATGGCCTGCGTGGCCACCGTGACCAGAATGAGCTGCTTTGGGGCCTTTGGCTATGAACTGAGTTTTACAGTGTTCGCTGCAGAAGTAATATGTTTTGCCGTCTTTCGTGAGTTTAACGGCCTTATTCTCGTCAACTTCCATCCCGCAGACAGGGTCCTTATGCATCATATGGAGAGTTTTTCGGCTAAAACAAGGACGGATTTGTCGATCGTTTTCTTAATTCTCAAAGCTTTGGCGTAATCTGTCGGCGTCACGTTGCCGCTTATCATGCCAACAAGCTTGTTCTTCTGCCCCTTCAGCAGAAGTTCAACTGCGGCTGAACCAAGCTTGCATGCCACGGCGCGTGAATCCGCGGAAGGTGAGCCGCCTCGTTGGATATGCCCCAGAACGGTAACACGTACATCCACCTTCAGTTTTTTCCTGATGAATTCCGCAAGGTTCTGGCCGGGGCAAACGCCTTCTGCCACAACAATAATGCTGCTTAATTTCCCCCTATCCAGGCCCTCTTTTATCCTTCCGCATACTCTCTCAAAGTCGCATTTGACCTCCGGCACCATTATTATCTCCGCTCCGGCGCCAAGCCCGACCTCCAGAGCTATAAACCCATTATCGCGACCCATTACCTCGATAATGAAGATCCTTTCATGAGATGCGGCGGTGTCGCGGATCTTGTCTATCGCGTCAAGCGCTGTGTTGACCGCTGTGTCAAACCCGATCGTCGAGTCCGTGCAAGGGATGTCGTTATCGATCGATGCGGGGACCACCATTGAATTGACGCCGTATTCACGCGCCAGCTGGTCTGCGCCCGCAAGCGAGCCATTGCCGCCGATCACAACGAGAGCATCGATACCATGGTCTTTTATCTGCCTTGCCGCGATCTTCCTGAATGACTTCTTCCTGAATTCGGGGCACCGGACGGTATGGAGTATCGTGCCTCCCCTGTTCACAATGCCGGAAACTGACTTGAGGTCCATCGGGTGGATGTCGCCGCCGATAAGCCCGGCGTAGCCCCTCTCGATGGCCATTACCCGGAGCCCGTGGAATATCGCAGTTCTAACAACTGCCCTGATGGCGGTATTCATTCCCGGAGCATCGCCGCCCGGGGTCACTACACCGATGGTTTTTATCATATTTCTCCCTCCGTGATCCTCTTTATCGAATAATAGATTATATCAAGCATTTTGGCTAAATCCATCATTGAAATACACAGCGGCGGCATTACCACAATGATATTACCAAGCGGCCTGATGATCAGTCCTCTCTTTCGAGCTTCTTGTATCACTTTGATGCCGATCTTTGCTGACATTGGATAATCCTTTTTCGTTCTTCGATCCTTAACAAGCTCTATTGCCGCAATAAATCCGCACTGACGTGTATCGCCGACATGTTCGAGCTTCCTGAATTGCTTAAGCTTTCTGGCTAATAATCCGATCTTCGGCTTGAGCTTTTGAAGCGTATGTTCTTTCTTAAAAAGATCGATGCTTGCATTAGCTGCCGCGCAGCCAAGAGGATTGCCTGTATAAGTATGGCCGTGATAGAAAGTCTTGCACTCCTCATGCTTGCCAAGGAATGCGTTGAATATTTTTTCAGTGGTCAAAGTCGCTGCAACCGGCAGATAGCCACCGGTCAATCCTTTCGCAACGATCATCATGTCCGGTCTGATACCCTCATGCTCGCATGCGAACATCTTCCCAGTCCTGCCAAAGCCGACTGCGACCTCATCCACTATCATTAATATATTGTACTTGCTGCAAAGCTTCCTGATGCCCGAAAAATATCCTTTTGGATAAACAAGTATCCCCGCAGCCGCCTGAACAAGCGGCTCAACGATCATCGCAGCAAGCTCTTTATGATGCTTTTTCATGATATTCTCGACTTCCTTCAAGCATCTCATCTCGCATCTCTCACGTCCCATCTCTTGCCCGAAAGGACATCGATAGCAATATGGGGTCGGTGCTTTGATCGATTTGAACAGTAGCGGTTTATACATCTTATGGAAAAGATCGATCCCTCCAACCGATACGGCGCCTATTGTGTCACCATGATAAGCATTAACTAAGGTTAGGAATTTTGTTTTGAGTTTTGAGTTTTGAATTTGTTTCGGATTTCGGATTTCGGATTTCGGATATTTTATCTGTTGCCAGTACTGAAACGCCATCTTCAGCGCTATCTCAACACCTTCTGAACCTGAATCTGAATAGAATACCTTCGTCAATTCTTTTGGCGCTATTTTGGTCAGCTTCTCGGCCAGTATGGTCGCCGGAACATTAGAAAGCCCGAGCATTGTTGAATGCGCGATTTTATCAAGCTGTATCTTTATGGCCTTATCTATAGTTGGATGCCTGTGGCCATGGACGTTCACCCAAAGCGAGGAAACACCATCGATGTACCATTTGCCGTCGATATCCTTTATCCACGCGCCTTTCCCCTCCTCAATGATCAACGGCTCTTCTTTGAGCCAATCCTGCATTTGGGTGAAAGGATGCCAGATGAATTTTTTATCCTTTTCTTTAAGATTCACAGCAGACCCTCCAATATTCTCTGCTTCTTGATCTGTCCTATCAAAGACTCGAAAGAGCTATCCGCTTTTATTTTTCCGATAACTTTCTCCCCCGATAATTCCTCAATGGTCCGGGCATTGGTCTTCTCCGATAACTCCTTGCCTTTATAGCCGTTCAATATGATCCCGGCGATTTTCACTCCCGCTTTTCGCAATATTTTTATCGTCATCATGGTATGATTTATCGTGCCCAGTCCTGCGCGTGCAATAATTATGCAGGGAATATTCAGGTCTTTTATCAGGTCAGAAACGAAATAATCCTTCTTTATCGGGACAAGAACTCCGCCCAAACCCTCAACGAAAGTTATATCTTTCCATTTCCTCAAGCTATTAACATGCCTCTTGATCTTTGGGATATCTATTTTGACTTTTTCGTGCTTTTTTGCTGAATACGGGGCCAGAGGCTCTTTAAATCTGATGGGATTAATTTCATCTATACTGTCGCTGATGCTTAATAGTTGCTTATAAAATAACGGGTCATCTATCCCACCGCATGATATCGGCTTGCTTATCCCGATATTCCGCCCGGCCAATTGGGCCACTTTTGCCAGCCCGGCTGTAATGAAGGTCTTGCCTATTTCCGTATCCGTTGCGGTCACAAAATATGCCTTACCCAAGGAATATCTCCTTTGCCTCCCTCAGCTTTGAAACCAGATAATCAATGTCTTTTTCCTCATGCATCGCCGTTAATGTGAGCCGCAGCCTTGATGTGCCCTTTGGAACGGTGGGCGGCCTGATCGCCGAGAGGAAGATGCCGCTGCAGAAAAGATTATTCGATACCTCAATGGTCAGGACGGCATCGCCTATCAATATCGGGACTATCTGTGTCTGAGAGCCAAGGGTATCCAGATCAAGACCGTTCATTTTTTGCTTGAGATATTTCACGTTGTGCCACAGCCTGTTCCTCAGGCTTTTGTCCCGCGAGATAATATCAAAAGAGGCTATCGACGCGGCGGCAATGGAGGGCGGAAGCCCCGTTGTATAAATGAAAGACCTTGCTTTGTTCCTCAGGTAATCGATCAGGTCCCTTTTCCCGGAAATAAAACCGCCCAGGGAACCGGTGGTTTTGCTCAATGTGCCCATGATGATCAAGTGGGACATGTCCTTCACTTTCAGGTCCAGAATGCCAGTTGAATGCGCGGTATCAAGCATGAACATCGCATCATGTTTTAAGGACAATTCCAGAAGCTCTTTCACCGGCGCAATGTCCCCGTCCATGCTGAAGACATGATCCGTGACGATCAGCTTCTTCTTGAATCCTGATGCATTTTTCAGTATCTTCTCAAGCTGCATCATGTCCTTATGCGGATAAACAAGAAGTTTTGCGCCGGAAAGCCTTGCGCCATCGATTATGCTGGCATGATTAAGCCTGTCGATGATGACAGCGTCACCCGCCCCCACCAGGGCCTGGATCGTGCCAATATTAGCCATGTAGCCCGTCGGAAAAACTATCGAAGCTTCTGTCCCTTCAAATCTTGAGATCCTATGCTCCAGCTCCTCATGCACCTTGAAGTTGCCCGAGACGAGCCTTGATGCTCCTGCACCCACGCCGAACTTTTCAAGGATCTCGGAGGTCTTTTTGACCACCCTCGGATCGTTCGAAAGGCCGAGGTAGTTATTGGAGCAGAAATTTATGAGCTTTTTACCGTTTATCTTTATCCTTACGCCGCTGCCCCACTCTATGGGCCTGATCGTCCTGAACAGTCCCTCTTTCTTTATCTCTTCAAGGTCCTCATTAATAAAGTCAAATACGCCCATAATTATTAAGAGCCTGAGGCTGAACGCCTCGGCTCCATATCATCACTTCCATTTGCTATAATAGGTTTACCCATTTTGCTTTACTCATAAACCAATTCGGAACCGCGACGTTTAGTCGCAGGTTCATGCCAAACCTCAAAGCCCAGGTCTGAGATCATCCTCAGGTCGTCTTCCGGCCTGTTCCCCGAGGTGGTAAGGTAATCGCCCATCAATGTCATGTTCGCCCCAGCGATGAACATCAGCGGCTGAAGGCTGCCAAGGCTGAGCTCCCTGCCGCCGAATATGCCGATATCCTTGTCCGGCAGGATAAAGCGATACGTGGCCACAAGCCTCAGCACATCAAGAGGCTCCATCACAGGAAGCTTTTCCGCCCTGGTCCCCTTTATGGGGTTCAAAATATTGATGGGCACGGACTCAGGATCAAGCTCTTTTATCTGGAATGCCAGCTCCACCCTCTGCTCAAGCGTTTCTCCAAGGCCGAATATCCCCCCGCAGCATGTCCTGAGGCCGGCTTCTTTTGCCGCTTTCACGGTCCTGACACGGTCCTCGAATTTATGAGTAGTGCATACATTATGGAAAAAGCTCCTGGCTGTCTCAAGATTATGATGGAACTTGCGCAGTCCTGCCCTTTTCAACTTATCAAGCTGTCCCTTGGAAAGTATGCCAATGGATGTGCAGTGGTCCATTTTCAGTTTTTTGCTGATCCTCGATACCGCCTTGCATATCTCATCGATCTCTTTTTCTGCCTTTATACCCTTCCCTGATGTCACGATACCAAAGCAGGTCGCCCCGGTTAGCCTTGCTTTTTTCGCGCTTTCATACATTTCCCCGCAAGATATCAGCGGATATTCATCAACTTTTGTCTTATGGTGCACGGACTGGGCACAGAACTTGCAGTTCTCGGCGCACCTGCCGGATTTTGCGTTCACGATTGAACAAAGCTTGACCTTATTGCCCTTGAAATGCTCCCTTATCTGGCTGGCGGCGTAGATCAGCTCCAATGTCTCGTGATCCGGCCTTTTTATGAGCCATACGGCATCGTCAAAAGACAATGCTTTTCCCTTGATCGTTCTCTTCTGGAGTTCTGATATTGTCGGCATAACTTTGGAATTATATCATACCGTCTATGCGCTAACCCATAACAACTAATCCATTACCGCCATCTGGCCCTTGCCAAGGATAGTGTCTCCGTGGGTTATAAGGTAGATGTACGCCCCGTTGGGCGCGTATTCCCCAAAATCCGTCTTCCCGTCCCAGTCGATCCTGTTCTCGTTCACCCTTCCGCCTTGCGCCCCGGAATAGAAATATCTCTGCCACACCGGCCTCCCCGTCACATCGTAGATAATGAACTTTATGTCGCCATTGTCCGTCAGGATATATACTATGGTCGTCCCCTCCTTGTGCCTTGGCCTGAACGGATTCGGTATGTTCTTCGGCCTCCCGTCCACCCTCAAATTCCCGGCGATCTTCAGCGTCGCCCTTATGAACTCGGCTCTCTTGCTGTAAATGTTCGTCGCGTATATGGCAAAGCCGCCCGACTGTATCTCCGCTTCCGGCGTGCAGATGATATGGACTATCTTGTTAATGCTGTCCACGACTGTGGGGATCACAACATACCTGTATTTCCCGATCTGCACCTCCACGCTTGTCATCCCAAGGTCCAGGTAAGCGTCCTGGATATCCGCCTCGATGACGGGCTTCCTCGAAATATATTTTCCGCTCCCAAGGCTCATCCCATCAACTTTAATGCTTGATGCGATTATCTTCGGGGCAACCAGTAATAGATATTCGTACGCCCCAATATCCCATCCCCATCCCTGCATCCTCTTGATGCCATCCATATCCGTTGTTGGGACTCCGGTCTCCGATGTACCTGTATCTATGCAAGGAGAAGTAGATCTAAGATGAAAATCCCCAGCTGAAGCGTTCTCAAATGAGGGGGCCAAAGTAATGCATCCGGTATTAGGCAGTCCTCCCCAGGCACCGTTCTGCACATCGCAATACCTGAGAGTGCCGGTAGTGCCGCTAAATGGAGCACTGCTGCCCCAGTAAATTGAATTTACGTTTACCCATGTTCCGTGGTCCCCAACCCCGCCCGTTGGAGCCGAGTTGCCATAAAAAGTGCAATTTGCCACATTGAACGTGCCAGATGTCCCGCCAACACCGCCCGTGTATGTAGCCTCATTGCTTATGAATATACAATTAATCAAATTAATTTTGCGATCTGCAGCGTCAACGCGAAATACCCCGCCATTATCAGCATAATTATCCTTGTAAATACTGCTATATGAATTCCATGTACCCGTCCCTAGATAAACCACCCCTCCTCCAACAGCGCCATTGCCCTCAAATAAGCATTTATACGTTTTCCAATCACCGCTTCTTGCAACACCGCCAGCATTGTTCGACCTGTTGCCGATAAATCCGCAACTGTTAGCTTCAACAGTTGATGAACTCGAATAAACTGCTCCGCCGTTATAATAATTACCACCTTCGCCAGCATTACAATATTTAAATAAAACGTTGTTCAGCCAAAGTCTTGAACCGTTACATAAATACACCCCTCCACCATCTGCCACTATCATTTTACCGTTCTGCATCGTAAGCGCCTCTATCGTTAATCTGACCGCGCCTTCAACGCTTATACATCTCCCCAGGGCTTCCGCAGAAATTATTGTCTCGTTTGAGCCCGCGCCGCGTAAGGTTATCCTGCCGATAGAGGGCCATTTAATATCATGTTCTAAAAACACCCCGCCCTCAGCGGTAATAAGGTCGCCAGCGGCAAGGTTTGGAGCCGTCTCCCTAAGCGCCGACTGTATCTTATAATATCCTCTGCCCGTCCTGTTGTTCCAAACCCTTTCTCCGCCCTGATACTCGTAAGCCCCCATGTCATAAAGGCTCCCTTTGGGCCTGGGATTGTAGTCGAGGTCAAAGGGCGGTACCCCTGTTCCGGCCGTTCCGCTATCAACGCACGGCGATTTTAGCGGAATGTGAAAGTCCCCGGCTGACGCGTTCACAAACTGCGGATCTTCGGCGATGCACCCTACAAAAGTTTTAGCCCCGACCCAGTTGCCGTTCTGCACATCGCAGCATTCAAATGTACTATATTTCATATTGCTGCCACTATCATAGAACGGATCATTGCTGCCCCAAAAAATGCTGTTTTTTGCCTGTATAATACAACTACCACCAGTTATATCGCCATTTATTATCGCGCTGTTGTTATAAAAGGTGCAATTAACAAAATAAACAGGTTGACCAGCAGAGGCAACACCACCATGAGAGCCTGCAGAATTCCCATAAAATATGCAGTTTGTCGCGGTCCAGTTCCAGCCCTGATTAATCACCCCGCCATCACGTAGAGCTTGATTATTTATAAATATACAATTCGTCGTTGAGGAGTAGTCCTCCGTTTCATAAATAACTCCACCATCATTTTGGGCAATGTTCCCGTCAAAGATGCAATTTGTCGCGCCTAAATGAATGTCATAGAGTCCAAACACCGCCCCATTAAAAGCCGTATTATTATTAAACTCACAGCTTTGAGCATCAACCAATGAGCCTGTGCAATAAACAGCGCCTCCCCATCCTGTTCCACCAGCGATGTATTCGGCTGAACAATTTGAAATAATAATGCTCTTCAGCCAGAGTTTTGAATTGTCGGGCAAAAATATCCCCGCGCCCTCCCCTATAATTCTCGCGTCTTTTATCGTCAATCCCTCTATTGTCAGATTAACTGCTCCTTCAACGCTTATTCCTCTTCCCATGGCTTCCGCGGAAATTATTGTCTCGTTTGACCCTTCGCCGCGAAGGGTGATCCTGTCTATAGCCGGCCATCTGATATTGTGTTCATAAAATATTCCGGCTTCGGCAGTGATAAGGTCGCCGGCAGCGAGATAAGGGGCCTGCTCCCTAAGTGGTGATTGTATCCTGTAATACCGCCTTCCTGTCCTATTGTTCATCACCCTTTCCGCGCCCTGATACTCGTAAGCGCCCACATCATATAAATATGCTTTTGGCCTTGAAGCGTTATCCGCATCAAATGCGGGAACTCCTGTTTCTATTGTTCCCATATCTATGCAAGGGGAGAAAGGCTGAAGCCGCAAATTGTTCGCTGAAGCATCAACAAACCTTGGGTTTGATGAAAAACATTCATATATGGTTAGTCCCGCCAAACTGCCGTTCTGGACATCACAATATCTTAAACTACCAATTGCTCCAGTTATTGAAAACAGGTTGTTACCATTCCCCCAGAAAATTGAATTAACGGATTGCCACGCGCCTTTACCGGGACTATCGCACACGGCAATGCTCCCGGTTGGTGCGCTGTTCCCATAAAAAGTACAGTTAGTTGCTGTCCAATCGCTGTTATGGGAAATCCCTCCAATGCCAGCGCTATTCCCGATAAAGATACAGTTAGTCGCGTTTAATATTGAGGGATAACTGTTATAGATGAGAGGTCTTCCAGTTATACTGCCCGTCGCTCCTATATTGCCAATAAATTTGCATTTCACCGCTTCAAATGTGCAACAGACTGCAACCCCGCCTTCGCTTGCTTCATTACTCGTGAATGTGCAGTTATTTATATTCCAAGTACTCCAGAGCGCAACACCTCCAAATGGCGAAAAATTACCATTAAATACGCTATCGGACACGATCCAATTACCATACCATGTTACTCCTGCAAGAGATGTTGCGTTGTTGCGATTAAATGTTGAATTTTTTACTTCCCATGTGCCTTGATGTGAAACACCGGAATATTTTGCTCGATTATTATTAAAGGTGCAGTTGTTAACTTTCCAAATGCCTTTATAATCCACCCCACCGGAACCCATAGTGCTGCCTTCAGCACTATTTAAAGTAAATGTGCAGCTTTCCACGTTCCATATCCCTCTGGCTGCCACCCCGCCTAGACCCAAAGCACCAGTCACCTTATTATTAGCAAAGCTGCATTGCGTGGCACTTACTGTCCCCCCATATGCAATCCCGCCTTCATTAGTCGCATAATTGTTTTTGAATGTACAATTTATGGCGGAGATATTCCCGAGATTTGATACTCCGCCATTTCCTGCTGAATTCCCCTCAAAAGTGCAATTTGATGCATTTATAGAACCATAGTAACTCACCCCGCCAACCTCGGAAGTATTATTATTAAAAATGCAGTTCGTTGCTTTAAGAAATATCGATTGGAACGCTCCTCCACTCGGTGATGTATTCCTGCTGAAAGCGCAATTAGTCACCGTCAATGATCCAACCCAAGATACCCCGGCAATTTGAATGGCGCTGTTATCGGTGAAAATGCAGTCAATCGCGTTCAAGGTGCCGCCTTCGAACACCCCTGAACTCAAAGCATTATTATTGCTAAATGCGCAACTGCTCGCAATAATGTAGCCGTTTTTAATTGCTCCGCCTGCTCCTCCCGCCGTATTATTGTCAAAGGTACAGTTCACCGCCCTCAATGGCGTACCTCCGTTATACAAAAAAGCGCCTCCGTTCAGATGAGCTTTATTGTTTCTAAAAGTGCAGTTGGCTGCATAGATGGTCGAGTTAAAAGTATAAATCGCTCCGCCATGCCCAAAACCCCCGTATATAGATTCCCCTTCGGCGGAGCAATTTTCGATCGTAACATCGTCAAGCCAAATTCTTCCATTTGAGTTTTGCGAACAAATGCCGCCCCCCATACCCAAAATCCGTCCATCACGCATGGTAAGCCCCTCAATTGTTAAAGTTGAAGCACCCGACGGGATTTTTATCACTCCTCCCATGCCTTCCGCGGAAATTATCGTTATATTTGAACCTTCTCCGCTAAGGGTTATATTGTTCAAGTTCGTCCAGATTATGTCGTGCTCAGTAAAGACTCCCGCTTCGGCGGTTATATAGCTTCCGGCCACAAGATGCGGCGCCGCATCGCTAAGGGCGGACTGTATCTTATAATATCCCGTTGAAGTTGTATTGTTCCAGACCCTGAACGACTCGTGACATTCATACGCCCCCATGTCATAAAAACCGCTCACCGGCCTTTGGATGTCTTCAATATCTCTCGTAGCAACTCCCGTTTGAGTTATTCCTGAGTCTATGCACGGAGAAGTTGGTTGAAGATGCAGATCCCCTGCCGCGGCATTTTTGTATCGCGGATCTTTGGAGAAACATTCCGTCGTCGTGGTAAATCCCGCCCAATCTTCACCCTGAATATCGCAATTATTTAATGTACCGGTTGTAGAGGAAAACGGATCGCTGCCTCCCCAGAAGATCGAATTGACGCAAGTCCATGTCCCTGTTCTAGCCACTCCCCCTCCTGATGAGGAAGTGTTCCCATAAAAGCTGCAATTAATTACGTTCCAATTGCCGGCAAAACCAACACCGCCTTGACCTGTTGAACTGTTTCCGTAAAAAACACAGTTAACCATATTATAATTTCCATAATTGCCTCCGCCAACACCGCCCTGACCTGATCTGTTATTTCTGAATATGCAGTTGACCGCGTTTAATTGGCTGGGAACCCCAAATACCCCGCCACCGACAGCATAATTATTTTCAAATAAACAGTTGATCGTTTTCCAATATCCCCCTAGTGCAACTCCTCCTCCATTATCAGCCCTGTTGCCAACAAAGCTGCATCTATCAGCTTCAACAGTTGCGCCATCGGAATAAACTGCACCGCCATTATTTATCCCTTCAGCAGTACAATTCTTAACTACAATATTATTTAGCCAGAGTCTTGAGCCATTTGACAACAATATTCCTCCGCCGTTGTTATTATATTTACCGTTCTGTATCGTTATTCCCTCGATCGTCAGATTTGTCGCTTCAAAGCTGATTATCCTTCCCTGGCTCAGAGCATCTATCGTAGCGGGAGAAGTCGCGGAGAGTGCGCGTCTGAGGATTATATTGTTCTTGTTCCATTTAATATTGTAATTGCCGTTACCTGAATATGTGCCGCCGTTTAGCTCAATAATGTCGCCGTTACTTGCGGCATTTAAAGCGGCTTCGATGCTTGGCTGATCGTTGGGAACATTTATTATTGCAGCAAAACATGTTATTGCGGATATGTAGATAAATAGCGCAGAAAGAAGAACCAGCCTGGCACAGCTAAGTTTTACAGACATTGGAGGTGAATTATAGCAGAAAATAGCATTGATTTCAAATTGAGCGTTCTTTATATTTTGCGATAAATGTGCTAAATTTGACCTTATGAAAAAACATCTCGTTATGCTTCACGGCTTCGGCTGTGATTCAAGGATCTTTACATCCATGGCTTCAAAGCTTTCAAAGGAACACGATGCCATGATGGTTGATCTTCCCGGACATGGGCAGACGCGTGAAAAATTCGTGGATTTTTCCTTTTGCGCATACACGCTGCTCCATGTGCTGGATGAGTACATCGGCACGCCATATTCGCTGCTCGGCTGGTCCATGGGAGGCCAGATCGCGCTTGAAATGATCAGGCAGGACCCGAAGCCGATCCAGTCGTTGATACTGTTATCCACCACGCCCAAGTTCGTTGAAAGTAAGGATTTCAAGATAGGCATGAACAGGGCGGTGTTCAATAAATTCAAAAAAGGCATAAAGGACGACGTATCAAAGACCATGAACGGATTTTATGACCTGATATTCTCAAAAGGTGAAGACACGTCAAAGTATATCCCGGACCTTAAGTCCCAAGTTCCCAGTCCCCAGACCCTTCTTGCCTGCATGGAAAGCTTTGAGAAATATGATAAGAGGGACGTTCTCCCGTCAATTTCGGTGCCGACCCTTATAATTTGCGGAGACAGCGACCGCGTGATAGATCCTAAGGCGTCCCTCTATATGTCCCAGGAGATCAAAGGTAGTATAATAAAGGTCTTTCATGGCGCCGGACACGCGCCGCACCTGACAAGGGAGACGGAGGTCATTGATGAACTTTCAAGGTTCCTTTGACAAGAACAAGATAGCCAGGTCCTTTTCAAGGTACGCCAGGACTTACGACAGGTTCGCGAACCTCCAGAAGAACCTTGCCGGCAACCTTATGGAAACTGTGCGGTCGCTCAAGATCTCTCCGAAGAAGATCCTTGATATCGGAACTGGCACCGGAGAGATGGCATTCCTGCTCCATAATGATTTCCCGAACGCAAAAATATGGGGATGCGACATCGCGCCGGGCATGGTAAAGAAATCCATGGAAAAGAACAAATTTGAGGGCATCACGTTCGAGGTCTGCGACGCGGAATTCCTGCCCTACAAGGACAAAACATTTGACCTTGTGGTCTCTAACACCGTTTACCAGTGGGTGGAGGAGCTTGCAAGGGCGTTTTCGGAAGCCCGCAGAGTGCTTAAGGATTCCTGCTATTTTGCCTTCATTACGTTCGGACCGGACTCGCTTTCCGAGCTTAAAAAGTCGTACAGGCTCAAGGTGGATGAAAAGGCGGAGTACCTGCATGAATACAAGACCGTCTCCGAGGTGGGCTCACTGCTTGAGAGATGCGATCTCAAGGTGGCAAGCCTATCTTCCAGGTCCGTGAGGACGGTCTATCCTGATTTCCGGGAAATGCAGAAAACCATAAAAAGCATAGGCGCCCTGAACGCATCGGTGAACCTGCCAAAAGGGCTGCGGAGCAGAAAAAAGATAAAGGAGCTTATCAAATATTACGAGAGCAATTACCGCCTTGAGGACCACGTTTACGCCACCTACGAGATCATCGAGGCGGTCTGCGTTAAAACTTGACCTCTATGGCCCTTGGCGGGCATGGAAGCACGCATAACTCACAGGCAATGCATTTTCCCGGGTCGAATTCCACCTTCATCGTTTTTTTATCTTTTATATAAAGCGCACCCACCGGGCATTGCGCCACGCAAGCGCCGCACTGGGTGCACTTCTCCCAGTTGACAACGATATCTTTTTCCAGTGGCTGCACATCAACGCCCTGGCCTTTCAGGTAATCAAGCCCTTTCTTGATATCCGCATTCTCCCCCGTCAGCTCAAGCACCATCAGTCCTTCGTTATCAGGCATGATATTCGCCCTCAGGATATTGAATGCCAAGTTATAATCCCTGATAAGCTTGTACACTATCGGCTGGTCGATCTTTTCTTTTTGGAACTTTAATACTATCCTTTTCTTTTCCATATTATCATCTCCTTATTTTATCGGCCGCTCGTTAAGCGGCTTGCATTTGTATCCCGACTCTGCCGACGGCAGCGGCGCAACAGGTTCGGTCAATGTAAATTCACCCTTCTTGATCCATCCCTTTAAGATATTGGCGATCTCTAGCGCCTTTGAATAGCTGGATATGCCCGATGTTGGCACCTTCTTCCCCTTAATATCAATTTCGCCGGACTTCAATTGGGCATAATTGACCTCACCAACGATGTCGGTTTTGCCGTTCGGGTATGCATCGCTGTAATCCACTATCGCTGCGTATATATCGGCATCATTAACAGCGGCGTATTTCAGCGTTTCCTCCGACAGTATCGGTATCGGAATACCAATGCCAACGCTTAATGTTGTGCCGTAACCGACGAATGAAACACCCTTCAACCATTTTGAATCCATCTGCTTAAGGTCACCGATCACGGCCAAGGTCCCGAGCGGCCTTTTTGGAACGCCGTTCTCGCCTCTTAATCCTCCCGGATTATGCTGCGTCCCCTGCCATGCCACATAACCGATGCCGCCGCCAAGGAATATCCTTGTACCGATCCCGATCGTTTTATAGAATGGATCATTGAGGAGAGGCGAAAGCTGTCCGGCGCTGCAGTAATTGGCATTGCCGAGGTTAGGCTTAAGCACGCCCAGATATGTATAGATCGTTCTGTCCGACAGATTGACCGCCACGTTATAATTCTGGTACGCGTTCCTTGGATTGAAAAGGACCGCCTCATTCACATCTTTAAGGTTTATCCAAGTCTTCAGCTCTTTTCTCGGATAGCAATCAGTTCCATAAGCTGTTGCTTCAAGCTTTACGTCCTTACCTGCAACAAGTTCCTCAATGACATGGCCGCCGCCGTACTTGAACTCGCCGGGATGAGCCGCATTCCTCGGGTCATTATCCGGCATCGCCGTGGCGCCCAGGCAGACATCAACGGCCGCGAATCCAGTATAGACAGGAACTCCGTTCAGCGTGGCCCTGCCGCCGCCTAGCTTGATCTTCGGACGTGTATGTCCCACATTAATATAGGCGCTGGAAGAGCACATAGGCCCGAATGTCGCCGTTGTGACAACGTCAACTTCCTTTGCTGTTCTCTCCAATCCCTGTTTCTCTATCAGGTCCAGCAGCTCATCTTTTGTGACGATCACCGCCTGCCCCTTCTTTATCTTTTCATTAATTTCCTTCAATGTTTTTACCATATTTTATTCCTCCTATTTTTAACCTCTCTTACCTCTAACACTTTTAGCTCCTCCATTTAAATAATTCTGTACTCAAATATCTTTCCCCTGAATCAGGGAGTATCACCACTATCGTTTTGTTCTTGTTTTCCGGCCGTCTGGCCATCTCAAGCGCGGCCCAGAGCGCCGCTCCGCTTGATATCCCCGCAAGTATACCCTCTTTCTTTGCAAGCTGTCTTGTCGTTTCAAAGGCGTCTTCATTGCCAACTTGGATTATCTCATCGATCACCTTTTTGTTCAGGACTTCCGGAACGAAACCCGCCCCTATCCCCTGTATCTTGTGAGAGCCGGGCTTTCCGCCGGAGAGTACCGGGGAATCTTTTGGCTCCACTGCGATCACCTTGACCGACTTCTTCTTTTTCTTAAGTGCCTCTCCCACACCTGTGATCGTGCCTCCCGTCCCCACTCCAGCCACAAAAACATCGATCTTACCGCCAGTATCCTTCCATATTTCCTCTGCGGTCGTCTTCCTGTGGATCTCCGGATTCGCTGGATTTTCGAACTGCTGAAGAAGCAAGTATTTCCTGTTGGACTTTGCCATTTCCTCCGCTTTTTCAACTGCACCGCTCATTCCCTTTGCCCCTTCCGTAAGTATCAGCTCGGCGCCCAGCGCCCGCAAAAGCTGCCTTCGCTCAATGCTCATCGTCTCGGGCATCGTAAGGACCAATTTATATCCTCTTGCCGCGCAGACAAAAGCAAGCCCGATACCGGTATTGCCGGAAGTGGGTTCAATGAACACCGTATCTTTTTTGACTTTGCCTGATCGCTCCGCTGCCTCCACCATTGAAAGAGCGATCCTGTCCTTGATTGAGGAAAGCGGATTAAATGATTCCACTTTAAGCAAAATAGTGGCTGATACCCCCTTGTTCAACTTGTTCAATCTCACAAGCGGAGTGCTGCCGATCAACTCCGTGATATCTTTCGCTATTTTAACCATATCTCATCACCCCTATTAGATATAATATTCCGCATACTTAGCTCCCTTCTTTATCTGTTTGTCCCTCAGGTCAGCGAAAGTGACCGAATCAACCTTTGCTGCAGTGTATTTGCCAATCTCGCTGAACACATCCCTTAATGCGCACCGGCCGGAGTAGCTGCATGTTTCCTTGTGGCCCACGCATGCTATCGGCTCCACCGGACCTTCAATATACCTGACCGCCTGCCCCATCGTGATAGCCTTGGGATCCTTTGCCAGCATGTATCCGCCCTTTTTGCCGCGGATGCTCTTCACGAATCCGCCCTTCTTGAGCCACAAGAATATCTGCTCAAGGAACTTCGCAGGTATGTCCTGCCTCCTGGCTATCTCCTCGATCGCCTGCGGCTTGCCGTAGTTGATACTCAGGTCAAGCAAGGCCTTAAGCGCGTAATCACCTTTAAATGTTATCTTCATATATATACCCTACTATTATGATAGGGATTATATACTTATATCAGCAGTTGTCAAGTAAAATTTCAGATTTTATTGATTTTACAGGTCGTTCTTTTTGATGGGAAATTCCACGGTGTCCACCAGCCGATGGGTCTTCACGTCCACCGTGTTTATAAGCATGTCCGACAGGTGGGTCCTTTTTGAAGTATTACTCTCGGATAATTTGATGAGCGGACCTCCCTGGACCCCTGCATGGACGCCTTTTGATGAAGAATACACGGGTATTTTACACTCGAACGCGTACTTATTGCCATATCTGGCAATTGCCCAGTACATGTTCTTTTTGCTGCCATATGCCTTCGTAGGCAATGAAGGTTTGGATATCTTTATCTCTCCCGGCCTGGCAGGATCTGAAGCGATGCGGACCCTGTTAAGGGGGCTCTGCGCGGACTTGAATGAAATGCGTACGCTTGTCTTTTTCACCCCCCATCCCCTATCCGCTTTATGGCCGGCCACGCTTCTCCCCTCAATATATATGTAAAGGAACTTCGCGCCAAGGCTTGCCTTTATGCTCTGCATGTCAAATCCGGACCTGTCCCTGGACAGTGCCCTGGGGCTGCACTTGTGGTACTCGCCGATGGCTGACCAATCCCAGAACTTGCCGTCTACCTTGACCGCCCACGAAGTACCCGAAAACACAAGGATCAAAAGCAATAAAATTGTGGACTTTTTCACAACTTAATTCTAGAGTATAATCACATTATGCTCAAGTCATTTGACGGCAGGGTCTTTTACCGCGAGTGGAACTGCGTTGATCCAAAGGCAGTGATCATACTTGTCCACGGCATGGGCGGATATTCAGGAAGGTTCTTTGAGTTCGGCCCGTATCTTGCAAAGGCCGGATTTCAAATTTACGCGATCGAGCAAAAGGGGCACGGGGAATCCCCTTCCATAAAAGGGCACGTCAGCAATTTCAAGCTCTATACTTCCGACCTAAAGTCTCTTGTTGAACATGCCAGGTCACAGCACAGGGGAAAGAAGATATTCATATTCGGCGAATCGATGGGAGGATTGATCACGCTTGATTTCTCGATCCACTGCCAGAAACTGATCGACGGGATAATCCTCGTCTCACCCGCCGTCAAGGATAAATTGCCGATGAGCGTCAAGAAAAGGGCCGAGATACTTAGGGCGGCCATATTTGAGCCGTTGGGATTTTTCCCTGCAGGATTCAATGCGGAGGTGTTCACACGCGATCCTGTGATGGCAAAAAGGATCAATATTGATGAGCTTGAGGTGAGGAATTTTAGCGCTAGATTTTTTCTCTCGATACTCAAGGCCATGATCTACGTGAATATGATGCCCAAAGCCATCAAGCTGCCGGTTCTGATGTTGCTGGCCGGTCAGGACAAGATGGTCTCCGCCGAAGCGGCCGAGAAATACTTCAAGAAAATATCCTCAAAGGACAAGGAGCTGAAGTGGTATCCGGAAATGTACCACGCGCTTTACGTGGATAAGGACAGGGAGAAGGTATTTAAGGATATGATTAATTGGATCAACAAGCGGATCTAATAGCTGCTTCCGTTCTGCGCCAAAATATTGTTCCAGTAATTGGCGTCCATTTTTCCTTTTGACCATTTTGCGTAAAAGAAAAGCATAGGCTTTACCAGTCCGAACCTGTTCGTCAGATCTGTTTTGTTCATTAATTTTACGAACCTACCGGTTTTGACATCGTACTCGCATCCGGTTATCAACTCCACTTTTGAGAGCAGCTGCGAATTGGCTGAAAGACGTATCCTTAACTCCTTCGCATTTATGGTAAAAAGCATTTCCGCCACTGTCGCCTGGTCCTCATCATCGTTTTTTTTACCGTAATCTTCTGCGAATCCAGTAGTACTAGTTGTAGGACCGTAAGATAATTCTCCTGCGATCAGTTCCCAGGTCATATCCTCTTCGACTCTCAGCGGGCCGTCCCCTTTCTTTAGGCAATGGAACCACTCGTGGTGCAGGCAATACGGATCGGGTCTTGTGAACATTATCGGTTTACCCAAAGCGTCCCGGCCAACGCATCCAACCACTCCATGTGTGTTCGGAATAACCGCCATTCTCTTTGGTAGCTTGGAGATCATTTTCGCCGGATACCGGCTCAGCTCATTATCTATATTACACGTGCTCACATTATTAAGGAAAGATACATCCGTCTCATAAGGATTGACAGGCGGCACATAAGAATTTGCCGGAACATGTTGCTTACATCTTGTAATAATATCCTTTTCCTCTTCCGTCATGTCCGCCCCATAATACGCAAGCCTGATTCTATATTTGGATGTGAATGCCGGGCCCTCGTCATTGCCAAAGATCACTTTTTTTGCCGCTCTTACCCCCGCGATCATCTCCCTGGCACCGATATTTTTGGAGAGAAGTGATGCAACCGCATCGTTCGCCTGCATAAACATGGACAACGTGAGATCAAATCCGATTGAATCAGTAGCGGATATCGCGGCTGCTCCGATGCTTGTATAAAGATCAATAAATTCATCTAGGATTTCGGCACTTTCGTGCGGAAAACCTTTCCTTATGGACTGCACAAGCCCGTCAGCACGATCCTTTATGTGAATTACTTCCAAGTACCTATCCATCACGATATTATTTCTTGACAGTTCCTGCAGTCTTGAATAAAGTTCGTAGATTGCATCGTAGGCAGACTCCGTAGCAATTGATTCTCTTTTCGCACTTGAGCGCGCGGCCGGCTTTCCGGCAGAGGCCGTAGCTCGAAAAGAGGTATCTCCACTATTAAAACTTACTGGTGGTGTCATCTTTCTCCCCTATATATATATATCGTCAAAAACAGCATGAAATTGCAGAAAAGTGGTATAATTCCGCCATGAAAAAGTACATCCTCGCCATCGACCAGGGCACAACGGGATCGACCGTAATAATTTTCAATAAGCACGGCCAAATTGTCGCCAAATCCTATCGCGAATTCCCGCAGATATTCCCGAAACCCGGCTGGGTGGAGCACGATCCGATGAAGATATGGCAGTCCGTCAAATTAACCATAGCCGATGCCCTCAAATCCAGGCACATCAAGGGTTCCGAGATCGCGGCAATAGGCATCACGAACCAACGTGAGACCACTATCATTTGGGATAAGAAAACATCAAAGCCGGTGTTCAATGCGATAGTCTGGCAGGACAGGAGGACAGCACCGATCTGCGATGCTCTCAAGAAAAAAGGGCTCGGGTCATACATTCAGAAGGCGACGGGGCTGAAGATAGATGCTTATTTCAGCGGGACGAAGATAAAATGGATTTTAGAAAACTCAAAACTTAAAACTCAAAAGTCAAAACTACAACTCAAAACTCAAAAATTAGCATTCGGAACAGTGGATACATGGATAATATGGAATCTGACATCAGGGAGATCGCATGTAACTGATTATTCGAATGCATCAAGGACGATGATATTCAATATCCGCAAGCTCGATTGGGACAATAAGCTTCTTAAAATTCTTGGGATACCTCGATCGATACTGCCAAAGGTCAGCCCATCGTCGGGAATAGTCGGATATACTAAAGGTATCGGTGTATTGCCGGACGGGATACCTATCGCCGGGATCGCGGGCGACCAGCAAGCGGCGCTTTTCGGACAGGGCTGTTATAACCCCGGTGATATCAAGAATACTTACGGTACCGGATGCTTCATGCTTGTGAATACGGGGACTAAAGCTGTCAGGTCGAATACCGGCCTGCTGACAACGATTGCATGGGGACTGGGCGGCAAAGTTTATTACGCGCTCGAAGGTTCTGTGTTCATCGCTGGTGCTGCTATCCAGTGGATACGCGATGGCCTACAGATAATTAAGAAAGCCCCGGAAACGGAGGCTATCGCAAAATCAGTTCCTGATACAGGCGGAGTTTATTTTGTCCCCGCCTTTGTCGGACTTGGCGCGCCATACTGGAATATGTACGCAAGGGGAACTATAACCGGGATCACACGTGGGACAACAAAAGCTCACATTGTCCGCGCAACATTAGAGTCTCTCGCCTATCAGACAAAGGATGTACTTCTCTGTATGCAGAAAGATTCAAAGCTTAAGATCAAGTCAATGAAAGTGGATGGCAAAGCCACAGAAAATAACTTTTTGATGCAATTCCAGGCGGATATCCTGCCGGCTAAGGTCATAAGGCCAAGGATAATCGATACCACAGCTCTCGGCGCTGCATATTTGGCCGGCATCGGGGTGGGATTCTGGAAAAACCAGGCCGAGCTTAAGAAACTCTGGAAGATCGACAAATCATTCTCAGCCAAGATGGATGGCGACACCAGAGACAAACTCTACTCCGGCTGGATAAAATCTGTGGCTCAAGCACAGCAATAATTACCCCCGTCTTTCAAGAATACAATATAAAATATTTTTCGATAAACTGAAATTTTTTAATAAAACCGCCGATAAAATACCGTTAGTTCGAATAAATAAGCCTAGTAAAGGAGCAATTATAATGGGCACAAGAGTTGTAGCGGTAAGTAAGATGTTCGGTAATTTCGCAAGGCTGGGATCATTGAGGACGGCGTACCTTAGGTCCGCACCTGAGGGGATCTCGGGCAATGAACAAAACACAACAGTTCGAACCTCGCTTGGCTTTACGGATTATATCGGGCCTTTAAGCGATAAATCTTCCACAAGATCAAGGATGATAACCGGCGTGGCTCAAAGGCGAAGAATTGATTACATCGTCCAGGTTCAGATGCATCAAGACGATTCGGCTCCCATACCCAATCTGGAAGTTTATGCCCAGCTATTCAGGAGACCGTTCGATAGCATGCGAATGCCTGTTCATGGTAAGGAAAAGGTGATAAGAATTATGAATATTTCCTTGAAAGTGAGGAAAGAAGACACTGTTTCACGTTATCTTGGAGAAAGGATGACACCTGAAAAAATATTCATGATGCTGGCCAGGCGGAACGAACAATTCCTCGAATTGGTAAGGCGATTCAATAGATACTCAGCCCGCAGCTGATAACTTCAACTATATTTGTATTTCGCGATTATCTATGCTAGCATTTCCTCGCAAGGAGGTGGAACATGAAAAATTGGGCTAAAAATATAATCATTCTAGCATCAGTTGCGCTGGCACTTGGCACCTTAACATCCCTCTCATACACATTGGGAGCGGGTATCACCATTGTCATAAAGGCCATCAACTACTGGAGAGGCGCTGTAGCGCTGTATCTGCTGGCGATCTCATTGCTTCTTTTAGAGAAGAAATAGACGGATTAAAGCCGGATATTGCAAGGATCTGCTTGCGTTAATCACGCATGTGCGGTTTTCTATTGTGGTCTTTCCCGAAGTCTGAATCGCGGTCTTTGTCGTACGCCCTTCTGTAGACGCCGGTTATCACCTGCGAGAACGGGCTGATTCGCGATGAAAACGCGAACCGGTGGCTCAGCACAAGCGTTTCACTGCCGTCTTTCCTTACGGCCACAAGCACTGGACCGCCGTTCCCCGCTTCACTCCCCAATAAACTCTTTTCCTCCATTATATCGTAAACTGTTTTGTCATCATGCACATCTGTCTGGTCAAGGCGGCGTACATTAATTCGCGTGATGGTCTTCTTTGCGGTATTAATATCATAAGTATATTCGAAGAGGTCTCCCTTCCTATCCGATTGCGTTACTTTCCCGTTCTCCTTCGCCGCAACGTCCTTGAACTGGCGGTAGGTGCGCAATTCCGCTCTCGCTCCGCAGGCAAGGAACACGCATATTAAAACACCCCATACTAACTTTGATCTCATTTTTCTCCCGCCTTTTTACTTGACATCAACCGTATATCCAAGCGCCTGCAAATAATCACGAATGTCATTTAGCGATGAACCGCCCGCATCATTAGTATCAATAAGTATATTCACGTCTTTGCCCTGCTGCATTATCCTTACACTTGCGGCAGCTTGCACGTAACGGTCCGAATTCTTCACTGTGTTCCATGTGGTCTCCTCATAGGCCGTCATCGGCTGCCCCGTGCTCGTTGAGGCCGGCTGCGCAATGACCGATGAGGACTTTATTGTTGAACTTGTATATGGGACGTAAACGCTCCCCATGTCCACGCCGTATGAGCCGGTCTGTTCGTTCTGGTAAGATAATCTGAAGCCATGGCTGCCCACATAGTCCTTAAAAACAGGCGTTATCTGGCTTACGGTGGCATCGTGCACAAGAAATGTGGTCTTGCAGCCTGATACGAACACCAGTGAAATCAGCAGGATCAATAAAATCGCTTTTGAACGCATTTTTAACCTACCTCTATATGATAGCATAAAAACCGGATCATTGTCGAGCCGATCTGATATCACGCGCTCCACTCACTCATACCTCAGAGCTTCTATCGGCAGCATCTTTGATGCTCTCATAGCCGGCCATAATCCGAATACAATACCAATAAGCACCGAGAATGTGAAAGCAAGCAATATCGATCCCGCCGAGATATATATGGTCCATCGCGCAAAAGTGGACAATATGAACGATATGAACGCGCCAAATAGTATCCCGATTATCCCGCCAAGGAAGCATATCAGCACGGCTTCGATAAGGAACTGGATAAGTATGTCGCTCCTCTTGGCCCCCAGAGCCTTGCGCAGCCCTATCTCATGCGTTCTCTCCATTACCATAACGAGCATTATGTTCATTATGCCGATCCCGCCCACCAGTAAGCTGACCGCCGCCACCGCGCCAAGCAGTATGGCAAGCGTTGTGATGACCGAAGTCGCCGCCGCCTGGATGTCCGCCATGTTGAATATGTTTATTGTCTGCTTCTGGTCTTCCGTTAAGCGGTGCACACGCATGATCTCAGCTATTATCTGGTCCTGTGCCGCCGGGATCTCATCCTTATCTTTCACTTTCACATCAAAATAATTGATGTAGTCCGTGCCAAGCAGCCTGTACATGGCCGTCTTAACAGGGATGAATATCCTGTCATCCGGATTCTGGAATCCTCCGCCACCCTGCGCGGTCATGACCCCGACGACAGTAAAATTGACCCTGTTGATCTTGATGGTCTCGCCGATCGGATTTGTGCTGCCAAAAAGATTATCAATAACCGTGGGGCCAAGCACTGCCACTTTTGCGCGGCTGTTGTTCTCAGCATCCGAAAAGAAGCGGCCCATCATCAAGGTCTGGGTGCGAAGCGAAGGATAATCAGAAGATGTCCCTATCACCTGGGTGTTCCAGTTCCTGTCCTGATATACTGCCTGCGCCCTCCCCTGAACATAAGGGACAACATTCGATAAGGTGTCCAGTTTTGAAAGCGCTGTCTGGTCCTCAAAGCCGAATCGTGTGGGTGATTCCGAACCCAGAGATATGCCGCCCTGGCTGCGCTGGATCCTTATCGAGAGAAGATTCGTGCCCAGCGATGAAAGCGTCTGTTCCATGCTTTTTTTGGCGCCGGTACCCAGAGCGAGCATTGTTATGACGGCAGCGACCCCGATCATTACGCCGAGTATGGAAAGGAAAGACCTTAATTTATTGTTGACTATGGAGTTCATCGCTTCATAAAAATAGTTTTTTACTTCTGCTAAACAGAAGAAACACCATCTTCTTTTTTCCTCGGGCATCGCAGGGATCTCTTTTTTCTGTGTTTCTGCCTGTATCTTGTCAGAAACTATCTGGCCGTCCTGTATCACAAGCACCCTTGAGGCATAAGCAGCAATATCGTGCTCGTGTGTCACCATGATGATCGTGTTGCCTTCCTGATTGAGCTTCTTGAATATCTCCATGATCTCCTTGGATGACGCTGAATCAAGGTTGCCTGTTGGCTCATCGGCGAGTATTACAAGAGGCTCGTTTGCAAGGGCACGGCCAAGTGCCACCCTCTGCTGCTGGCCGCCGGATAGCTCGTTCGGGTGATGCTTCAGCCTTTCGGCAAGGCCAATATTTTTCAGGGTCTCTATTACTTTATCTTTTTTTTCTTTTGCCACCGTACCGGAATAAATAAAAGGGAGCATCGCATTCTCCGTAGCTGTAAGCTTTGGCAGAAGGTTGAAGGTCTGAAAAACAAAACCGAAGAAGCGGTTCCTCAAGCTAGCATACCTGTTATCGTCCATGCCGGATATGTCTTTTCCTAGAAGCGTGTAACTCCCGCTCTCGGCCTTATCCAGCAGCCCAAGTACTGCGAGAAGAGTGGATTTTCCCGATCCGGAAGGACCCATGATCGCCACAAATTCGCCCGCCTCGATCTTAAGGTCCACTCCCCCCAGAGCTTTGACGGGGATCGTTCCTCCGATATAGTAGGTCTTGTGAATGCCCTTTAGTTCAATGAGGCTCATCAGTTCCTTCTTTGGAACGGATTCATAGGCGCATGGGGGCCGTGGGAAAACTTCGCTTCGAGGTCTGATATCATTTTTTTGTCGGGTATCACCACTTTATCCCCTGCCTTCAATCCGGAGATGATCTCGACATGGCTTGTGTTCTCCAGTCCCGTTTTTATCTGGACTGGATTAGTTTTGTTCGTTACCCTGTCCGTCTGGAAAACATAAGATCTTTCACTGATCTTTTTTATGGCTTTCAATGGCAACATCAGTACATCATTTTTCTCCTGGCTGATGAAGTTGATCGTGGCGCTCATGCCTGAGCGGAAGAACGAAGGTATCGAATCCGGCAGCAGGTCCACTTCGTAAATAGTGACATTATTTATGACCTTTGATTCGTAAGCTATATGCTCCACTTTTCCTTTAATTATCTCGCCCGGATATGCGTCAAGTTCAATATTAACGGGCTGCCCGAGCTTGATATTCCCTATGTCGGTTTCATCCACCTGTGCTTTCGCTATAAGCTTGTCGGCCATCACCAGTACCGCATCCGCCTCCGTGACGGTCTGCCCCGGCTCGATGTTTTTCAGGATTATAAAGCCGTCAAGCGGCGCGATTATCGGCGCCGGTTTGTAAACATCTGCCCAGCGCTTATACTCCGCTGTTCCCTTCGCCCTTGCCGCGTCAAGAAGGGCGGCCCGATCGGAGGAGCTCATCATGGCAAGCACCTGGCCTTTTTTCACGTTGTCCCCTTCTTCCACAAGGATCGTCTCTATCCTCCCGGAAACCGGAGGTTTTATCTCCAGCCTGTTGCGCGGTTCCACGTCGCCCGTGGTGGGGATCTGCGCGCGTATGGTTCCTTTGACCACAGTAGACGTTTCCAGCGGCTTGGCGTTCTTACCTCCGCAGCCGGAGATCAGCACAATTGCCATCATCGACAGGATCATCAGTCCCCCGATCTTGATCATAATATTTTTATTCATAATTACTCCTTTCCTCCATATGAATTCTTCCAGGCTGCGACAGACTCGAACGCGCTGCTCTTGGCCTGCAGGAAACTTCTTTGCGCGGTGATATTGTCGTTCGTTATCCTGTTCCACTCATCGAAAGTAGTAAGGCCGTTCTGATATTTTGCATCGGCTATTTTCGCCCTTTCATTTGCAGCGTCAAGCTGCGCTCTCTTTACATCCAGGGAATCGATCGCATTCCTTGCGTTCCTGTATGCATCCTCTATGTCAAATCTAAGGTTTTTTCTGCTTGATTCAAAATCCCGTTTTGCCCTGTCCAGGTTAAGGTCATTAATGAACTTGTCGGCGATATTTGAGCCGCCCGGGAAAAAAGAATATGAAAGATTAAGGCTCCAAGATTTACTGCTGAGAGTGTCCGGGGGCCATTCTTCGCCGGTCTTCCTTTCGCTTGCGGAAAGCGCTATCGAAGGCAGGAATCCCCCTATAGAGTTCTGTGCCGCGATATCCGATGACTCAAGCTGATATTTCGCCATTTTATATGACGGCGAATTTTCAGCCAGCGAATTGAAATCGGTATCAGATTCCATTGAAATATCGATGGTTCCATCGGTTGAATTAATTTCGCGGCTCACGAGCTGATTGAGCCTGAGACGGGACAAGGCCAGCTCTCTTTTTGCCGAAGCCACGCCATATTCTGCATCCTTTTGTGATGCGATCGTTGTAAGGAGGTTTCCCTTGTCTTCGCGCCCTGAATCATAACGAAGTCTTATCATCCTGGCATTCTCTTTGATCCTTGAGAGGATCTGACTTGAAAGGTCAAGGTTCTCCTGGGCTATATACAGGCCTACGAACGCCAGGCGGATATTATAATATACGTCAGACTCGGTCTTTTTCAGGCTCTCCAGGTAATATTGATAACTTGCATAAGCGGATCTAAGTCCGTAATAATTTTTCATCCCGTTGAAAACGGACAGTGAAGCGTTTAGTCCCAGTGAATAGGACTTTTCAAGGTCGAACGGAGGAAGAGTTTCCGAATATCCGGCTGACGCCGATAACTGAGGTAAAAAGCTGGTCCAAGCCTTTTTATACGACCACTCCGATGAATCAAGCTGTCTTTTTGCGCTTACATAATCGTCATTGTTGACCGATAAAGCGGAAACCTCTTTCCATGTGGCTCCGTATACAGGGACACAAGAAAGGATTACCAGTAATACTAGGATAAAATACGTGTTTAAGCTTTTTTGCATGGGCTGTTATTATACACTTTCTGACGTCTGATTTCTAATCCGTTATCCACTCTGAAATTATCATCTCACCCTGTTATACAGCCTTCGATCCGAAAAAGTTCCAGATGATCCATCGATAATATTCTATGATTTCATGGTCACAGCGTTATTATTTATGGAACTATTGATAACCCTTTTGTGTAGAATATAATAGAGTATGATGCTCTTAAAAGAAACAGCTGATGCTTTTATCTCGGGCGACTTGAAGGCGCTCGAGATCATTTATAGGGAAACTTTCAAGACTATATATCAGCTTGTTTACCGGATGACCGGCGATCGCCACGATGCGGAAGATTTAACGCACGACATATATATCAGGGCTTATGAAAAAAGGGCATTATACAAAAAAGAAAGATCGGCAATATCGACATGGATATATCGTATGGCGGTCAATTATACGCTGAATGCCTTAAGAAAAAGAAAACGCTGGAGCAACGAGAAAGTCATCGATAACAGTGAGACTGCGGAAGTCCTGATCGAACACCTGGAAAACACGGAACTTGTCGCGGAACTGCTGAAAATGCTCAATCCTGATTTCAAGGTGTGCCTGATAATGCGTGATGTGGAAGATATGTCTTATGATGAGATCGCGAAGATTCTTGGCATATCAATAGGTACCGTGCGCTCCAGGATCAATCGCGGTCGCGTTCAGCTTAAAAGACTGTTCAAGGAATATTCACGGAGGTGAGTTAAATGGATTACAGTAAATTCATTGGTGTATTAAGGAACGTCCCTTTTGACGCGACGATGGAACAAAGCATATGGGCTAAAATATACCGTGATGTCCAAAAGAAGAATGTAAGAATCTTCTCTTTCGCGGATCTCTGGCCGAAATTCCTGGTTCCGGCCGCCGCTCTTGCAGTATTGGCGCTTATTTTTTATTTTAATTACGCGCAGCAGATCGAGACGCGCAATTTCGTCCAGCGCATCTGTTCAACGGAATATATTTATGAGACGTGTAAATACGATGGAATATGGAACTAGTTTGTTAAACAAGTGTATAAGTATTTAAAGGGTAAAGGAGGACTTATGATGAGAAAACCGTTCTGTAATGTGGCGATACTGACATTATTGATGCTGTGCCTTGTCTGCGCTGCGGCGAATGCCGCGGAAAAGATGCCAAAGGGTATGGCGAAGGACCTAAATTTAACTCCGGACCAAAAAAAGCAGATGCAGACCATTTTTGAACGCCAACGGGAAGATGAAAAAAAGGATTTAAAAAGTATCCGAGCGCTTCAGACAGCCCTTGACGAAGAATTGATAAAGGACCGCCCGGATGAGTCAAAAATAAAGTCCACGGTCAATGAGATCAAGCAGATCCAAATAAAATTGCTCGATAAGCATTTCGATAGCACATTCGCTTTAAGGAAGATCCTTACTCCGGAACAATTCAGGAAATTCATTGAAAAGGGCCGGAAAATGAGAGACAAAATAAAAGGTGATCGTAAGGGCTTCAGGCCGAAGCATTCGTCAACGGAGGAAGGTTTTATGCCACCCCCTTCCCCGAAAAAAGATATTTGAGCTCCAACGGATGAAGCCAGATAGGAGGAATATGAGGAACAAAATATGGTCATTTTTGTGTATATTATCCGTTCTTTTTGTCATGAATCCCAACAATGCATTTGCCTGGGGATGGAAAAGGGAACTTCCGCCCCGGCATGAAGTTATTGTACTGAGAGGGGCCAGGTATCATTATTCCCACGGTAGATTTTACAGGCCGGGACCTTTCGGATTCTTTATGGTCAATCCGCCAATAGGGGTTTTTATTTCAATACTTCCGCCTGTCCATCGAACAATAATTGTTGGTGGTATTAATTATTATTATGCGGAAGAAGTGTATTATACCGATACTGTAGGCGGATATGTGGTCGTCCCGCCGCCCGTACAGAAAATTACAGTGGTAGAATCGGCTCCCGCGGCAACAATTGAAACTCCACCCGGGCAAACGATAACCATCAACGTTCCGAACACGAATGGCTCTTTCACTCCTGTGAAACTGGTCAAATATAAGGATGGTTACGTCGGGCCGCAGGGCGAGTACTATCCTGGTAATCCCACGGTGGACCAGCTGAGGGTCTTGTACGGAAAGTGACTGAGCATTAAATATTCAGAATGACATTCGGTCTAAAGTTATATCTTCGGGAGTGGCACTGTCACCTGGATCTGGTTATCCATCTGCTGGACCTCGTTCTCGATTGGCCAAGGCATAAAGTAAAATATCATTCCCATCACTGTGAATATCGCGCCCATGCCAAGCGTGGCGGCCTTGGCGGATTCGCTTTCAAAGTTGCTGCTGTAGGCCATAGAGCCGATCCCGTATAGAGAATAGAACAGGCCTATGAACGTTCTAGCCGCCTTTGTCTGCTCCGCCATAGTTTTCAGTTTAAAATATGCCACTTCTTCTTTTTCTGCTGGCTGAAGGTCCATTTCTTTCAGCACTTTCACGTCTATTTCCTGAGGGGTTGGCATAAAATACATTACTATTCCTGACAATAAGAACATGCCGCCGTAAAGCTGGTTGTAACGGTGATAATCGCGGTCGCTTTCCGAGAACAAACTTGTATCCGAGTGGGTCGTATCGGCATTTGCGGCAATTATCCCTATACCAAGCGCGCTCATGAGGAAACACGGGAAAAATTTGCCGTTCTTGCTGTCCTCTGCCATTTTCTCCAGGCGTTTAGAAGGAAGCGGATCAAGTTTCAGGAGTTTTTCACGGTCCAAGCCAAGTGCCAGCGCGCCGAAAGCGGCATGGAAGATTATGAGGCATACAAGAATAAGGACTATGATCTTTCTCATGATTTATCCCGGTGATTATATCACTATGGACATATCTCAACAATCTTTTCCCTCGAGGTCAAGCCTCTGACTATTGATATTTTGCTTTTTTTGATCTTGAAATGCCCGGACAGGAACTCTATCAATGCCTTATTGGCCTTTCCTTCCACGGGTGGAGCGGTCAAATAGACCTTGATGCGGCCTTCTTCTTCCACAAGACGGTTGCGGCCGGCGTTGGGGATGACTTTGATGATCAGCCTTGTCATGTAAGCATTTTAGCACATTTCAACCCGCCGATTTAATGTTATAATCACCAGGTAATGCCCGAAACTTATGACATAGCGATAATCGGCGGTGGGATAATAGGCAATGCAATAGCAAGGGAGCTTTCCCGCTACGAACTAAAGACCATACTTATAGAAAAAGAGATCGAAGTTTCTTTCGGCACCTCAAAAGCCAATTCCGGCATAATACACTCAGCATTACACGATGACATGAGGACGCTCAAGGGCCAGCTTTGCCTGCGCGGCAACGCTCTCTGGGAAAAGCTCTCGCAGGAACTGCGCATACCTTTTGAAAGGGTGGGCGAGATCCTGGTGGCAAGGAGCGGAAGTGACATCCCCGTCCTGAAGAAACTTCTTGATAACGCGAAAACCAATAAGATACCCGCGGAGATCATTGAGGGAAGCCGCCTTCATGACATGGAGCCGAACCTTTCCCCCGAGATCAGCACGGGGCTGCTTGCGCCCACCGCGGGAGTGATCCCTCCCTACGAAATGACCTACGCCCTCTATGAGAACGCGATGCAGAACGGCATTGAATATCTTCTTGACTCAAAGGTGACGAAGATCGTAAGGGATCAAAAGAGCTTTGCCATAACAGCCGGCAGATCGGAAATAAAAGCCGGCTATGTGATCAACGCGGCCGGAGTTTATGCCGACGAAGTGGCAAAATTGGTCGGAGCCAATAACTTCCGCATAAAGCCAAGAAAAGGCGAAGAATATATACTGGATAAGAGGCTGGACAACATCAATAATCACATCATATTCCCCACGCCGACCCCCACATCAAAAGGCATACTGATAATCAAGACGATCGAGGGCTCCACCATGATAGGCCCCACCGCGGAGGAGACAAGCGACAGGGAGGATGTTTCCACGTCGGATGCCGGACTTAAAAAGGTGCTGGATTTTGTAAGGACCATGATACATGACATACCCAAAAAGGACATAATCGCATCGTTTGCCGGCATAAGGCCGGTTTCGGACACGAACGACTTCATCATCGAGGAGTCGAGCAAGGCCCAGCATTTCATAAACGTTGCCGGCATCCAGTCGCCCGGGCTTACAGCTGCGCCTGCGATCGCGTTGATGGTGGTGAATATATTGAAGCTCTCCGGGCTTAACCTGAAGCAAAAGGATGACTTCAAGAAATATGACAAGCCTCACAGAAGGTTCTCGCTCGCCTCAAACAAGGAAAAAGAGCTTCTCATCAAGCTTAATCCTACGTTCGGCAACATCGTATGCAGGTGCGAGACCGTAACTGAGGCTGAGGTGGTTACTGCCATCAGGAACGGAGCAAAGACCACTGACGGGATAAAGCTTCGGACTCGAGCAGGTATGGGAAGATGCCAGAGTGGATTCTGCCTCCACCACGTGATGAAGTTACTTTCAAGGGAATTGAACGTACCGGAGGAAACGCTTACAAAGCGTGGCGGTGATTCCCTTGTGGTCAGGGAAAAACGCCTGCCTGCCGGGAGGCACGGATGAAAAAAATATTCGCTGACATCATAATCATCGGCGCGGGGCCCGCGGGAATGGCGGCAGCGCTAAAGGCCGGCAAAATGGGGATAAAGAACATCCTCATCATCGACAGGATGCCGGAGCCCGGCGGGATACTCCAGCAATGCATCCACAACGGATTCGGCCTTCACAAGTTCAAGAAAGACCTGACAGGGCCGGAATTCGCCAACCATTACATATCAAAACTGGGAAGGCCCAATATCAAGGTGATGCTCCATACTATGGCAACGGAGCTGACAAGGGACGGCAAGGTGATCATCTCGAACGACACCGACGGCCTTGTGGAAGTGACACCGAAGGCGATAATCCTGGCCATGGGATGCAGGGAAAGAACAAGGCAGCAGGTGTCGATCCCCGGCACCCGGCCGTCCGGCATATTCACCGCGGGCGTGGCCCAGAGGTTCATGAACATAGAGGGATACATGCCCGGGAAAGAAGTTGTTGTTGTGGGTTCGGGCGACATCGGCATGATAATGGCGCGGCGCATGACAATGGAAGGCGCAAAGGTCCACGCCGTAACGGAGATACTCCCCTATCCGGGCGGTCTTTCAAGGAACGTTGTCCAGTGCCTCAATGATTTTGACATCCCTCTTTACCTGCAGCACGGCGTTGTGGAGATACGCGGACGCGACAGGGTGAGCGGTGTCAAGATCGCGAAACTGGACCAGGCGGGGAATCCGACCAACCAGACTTTTGATATAGATTGCGACACGCTGCTGTTCTCCGTGGGGCTGATCCCCGAGAACGAGCTCTCAAGGATGATCCCGCTTGAATTGAGCCCCATAACTGGAGGGCCGTTCATCGACGACAATTACCAGACAAGCAGGGAAGGCGTTTTCACTTGCGGGAACGCCGCCTTTGTCAATGACCTGGCGGATTACGCCTGCATGGAAGGCGAGATCGCAGGGGAGGCCGCCGCCAATTACGTGAACGACGCGCTTTCCTCCGAGTTCAATATGAGGGTCGTGGCGGGCTGCAATCTCCGATTTGCCGTCCCCAACTTCCTCACAGGGAAAGCTCCTGTCACCCTTTACATGAGGGTGACGCAGCCAATGGTGGACGTAAAGATAACTTCCACTGACAATATCGTCAACATCAAGCAGCAGATAGTCAAACCAAGCGAGATGATAGAAGTGACTCTCGACAAGGCCCAGCTCGCGAAAATAAAAGAGCTAAAGGAGTTCAGGATAGGTGTCACCCCAAGATAATACGCCTTCAAGAAGGCAGGGAGAGCAGGAGTTCATTTGCATAATGTGCCCCATAGGGTGCGCCGTGACGGTAAAGTCCGATGGCAGCGGAAATATCACGCAGATAATCGGAAACAAATGCAAAAAAGGCGAAACTTACGTGAGGGATGAGTTCACAAACCCCATGAGAGTGCTCACTTCAACCGTGGCCGTCGAAGGCGCAGCGATCTCAAGGCTTCCGGTGAGGACATCGAATGTCATTCCCAAAGACAAGCTATCCGACTGCATGAATGAGATACAGAAGGTCAAGGTCAATGCCCCGATAAAGATATGTGACAAAATAATTAAGAATATCCTGGGGCTTGGCGTTGACGTGATAGCTACAAGGGACCTTTCCTAATCCTCTTTTGCCCTGAAGAAAAGCCAGTTCTTCGGTCCCGCTTTCTTGAACCTGATGAGATGGAAATGCCCTTTCAGCTTTTTCCCGTAGATGGCAAAGTCTACCTTTGAATCAGTGAACTCGATCGCGTCGAACGTTCCTGAATCCCATATCTTGACCTTTCCCGCGCCGTACTCCCCTTCCGGTATCATGCCCTCGAAATCAGCATAATCAAGCTCGTGGTCTTCCACTTCTATGGCCAATCTCTTGATCTCAGGATCATTAGAAGGTTCTTTTGGGATGGCCCAGGACTTGAGGACACCTTTATGTTCTAATCGCAGGTCCCAATGCAGGCGCGACGCGTGATGCTCTTGGATGACGTATTTCATCTATAGAACTTCTTCATAAAAGCATCCCGTGACGGACAATATTTGGATATCACGCACTCAGGGCATTTCGGCTTTTTCGCGTCACATATCGCCCGGCCGTGGTCCACAAGATAATATGTAACCTTACCCCAAAATTTACGGGGGACCAGCTCCATCAGGTCCAGTTCCACTTTAACTGCATCGTCAAACTTTGAGAGCCCCAGCCTTTGCGATAACCTTAATACATGAGTATCAACCGCAATGCCTTCGGACTTATGAAATGCGTTGTTAAGAACGACATTCGCGGTCTTTCTTGCCACGCCGGGAAGCCTGATCAGTTGTTCCATGGAATCCGGCACTTTGCCGCCAAAGTCCGACACCAGCATCTTCGCCATATTGATGATGTTCTTTGCCTTGTTATGATAAAAGCCCGTTGATCTTATCTCCTGCTCAAATGTCCTGATGTTGGCATTAGCATAATCTTTTGCGGTCCGATACTTTTTGAAAAGGTCCGAGGTAACGATATTCACTCTTTTATCCGTGCATTGGGCGGAAAGCTGGGTTGCCACCATGATTTCGAGAGGGGTCCTGAAATTCAACGCTGTCTTGGCGCGTGGATACTCTTTCGAAAGGATGTCGATTATCTTTAAAACCCTGTCTTTATCTCCCATGTTTCAGTTCTGCGAGAGTTTCAGCCCCATGCTATCTTCGGGACCTTTCGTCTCCTTCAGCTCGCCAAACTGCTTTTCATACTGCTTTATGTTCTGTTCCAGCGCCTTCAGGAAGCTCTTTGCATGTGCCGGACTTGATATTACCCTGGAGACAACTTTCGCCTTCGGGGGATGCAGGAACGCGAAATCCAATATGAACTCGTTCTGATTATGCGAGATCACCGCCACATTCGAATAAACTCCCTTTACGACCGAATCATCTACCTCGATCTGGATCTGCTGTTTTCTTTCTTCTGCCATAAGATCACCTCGGGCGAATTATATCATATATGTTATAATATGGGCATGTACCAGATGCTGAACATCGAGTTGAACGCTGAGCAGCATCACACGTGGCATAATCTGCTCAAGTTCCCCCTTTATCTGCGCAAGGAATGGATACATAAACACATAGATACCGTTGTTGCTTCGCTTAAAAAGCTCCTGTCCGATAAAAAAGCCTTGCTCGGCGTTGCGTCCGATAACCATAAAATGCCGTGGGATGCGATCGGCTTTATATGTATAAATGACAATCTTTATCTGGAAGCTGAAAAGATCTATGACATGGTCTTCAGGAAGCTTAGCGACATAAAGGAGGACTCGACCCTTGCACTCTATAACCGGGGGATCGCCAGGTTCCTTCAGGGAAGATACAAAGATGCTTACGAGGATTTTAAGCTTGCAAGAAAGAACGACCCGCATTTTTACGATAAAGGCAGCCTCACCTACGGCGCCATAAGGTACATGGACGAGGTGCTTTTTCCCACCCGCGAAAATATCAAGAAGAACCAGGAAAAACTTGAGAGAGACCTCAATATGCCCAGGATGGTGGAAGAAATAACCGGTCCCAATAAATTAAAGATAATCAGAAAATGGAATTCCTCCACGCCTCTTTATTCGCAGTCCGGAAGCCAGGGCGGCGGATATTATCTTACGCTCAATAATCACAGGAAAGAGTTAAAAGGAATTGTATTGGACCCGGGTTACAACTTTCTTGAGATATTCAGGGAGCAGAGGCTTGGGATACTTGATATCGATGCGATAATAATCACGCATGACCATGACGATCACTCCGAGGCGATCGAGGGTATTCTCAGCCTTATTTCAAAATACAATGACCACAAGGCTTCCGGTCCGTCAAGAGTCGTTGACATTTTTGGCTCCCCCGGAGTAATGCTGAAATATCAGGGGTTATTCAACAAAACCGACAAGGAAGGTAACAACGAGATCAATTTTCATTTAATGATACCGGGTAACAAGATAACGGAGATCGACGGTGTGGGAACAATGGAGAAATACGGATTTAACCTTTACGTGAACCAGGCTTATCACCCGGAGCTGTGGACAAACCAGGAATCCGCGGTCGGTCTGACAATGGAAACAAATATAAGTTACAAGCATCATCCTTTAAAGATCGGAATTACCGGCGATACGCGCTACGAAACGCTCATCGGGAACCAGTACCAGGACGTGCAGCTTCTGCTCCTGAACATCGGCTCGATCGAGAAAGAGGAAGGGAAACTCCTTCATTCCCACCTGGGATTATGCGGAAGCATAAACCTGCTCAAGGAAGCAAGGATAGGAAAGGCTCTGCTCACCATACTCACTGAATTCGGTGAGGAATTCCGGGGAAGGAGAAAGACCATAAGCAGGATCATTGAACTGTGGGCGCAGCCTATGGAACCGCAGCTAATAAATCATGACTTCCGTGTCATCCCCGCCGACATAAACCTGGAGGTGGGACTGACGGACTTGAGCATAAAAGAAACAAGGACAGGAAGGTTCTACCCTTATCCGGAGATCGAATGTGATGAGATCGATCCGGAGATCATCTCCTATAAACACAGGCAAACAGCATGAAATTCATCGTTGATTCAATGCTCGGAAAGCTCGCAAAGAGGCTTCGGCTTCTGGGCCTTGACACGTATTATGATCCAAAGATAGACGACCATGACATCCTGAAGATATCGAAGCAGGAAGCGCGCATCATAGTTACGAGAGATACCGGGATCTCAAAGGTCCGCGGAGCGAAGGTAATACTCGTCAAGTCGACTGCCCTAGATGAACAGCTCAATGAAATTTCAAGGCTTGCGAAGTTAAGGTTCGATCCCCGAACTTCGTTCTCCAGATGTCCCGAGTGCAATACTCCGGTGGAAGACGCCGACAAGGAAAAGGTCAAAAAGATCGTGCCTAAGCATGTGTATGAAACCATGGATAAGTTCGCTTATTGCCCCAGCTGCAATAAAGCTTACTGGCAGGGCACTCACTACGATAAGCTTATTAAAGAACTGAAAAACATTTAGCCTGCTGTCGGAATCAACATCAACTGTCGATTTGAACATCAAGAATCCCTCTTTTATATTCTAGAACATCATGGCATGAAAATTGCTGTCTCCATGTGTAACCAAAGGAGGTGAAAACAAAATGATGACATTGAACAGGACGATTCTTGTGGGAAGGCTGGCTGCTGATCCGGAAGTCCGCTATACCACGAATGAGATCCCCGTTGCCAAGTTCGCACTGGCAGTGGGACGCCCTTCAAAGAACGGCGAAAAAGAAGTGGATTTCATAAACATCGTTGCATGGAGAGGCCTTGCAAAGATCTGCGGCGAGTACCTTAAAAAAGGGAAACCGGTAGCGATCGAAGGCAGGCTTCGGGTGAACAAATATGAAAAGAACGGCGAAAACCGCTATTTTACCGAAGTTGTGGCAAGCAACATGCAGATGCTGGATTCCAAATTCTTTAAATCCTCGGACAAAACCGAAGGTGGAGAGACTGAAGAAGAGCTGGAGATCGAAGAAAAACCTTCCAAATCAAAGTAGCAATCAAAAGGGCCTCGCCTTTCACCTCAAGGCGGGGCCCCTCCCCTTTATATTTTGAACATTCCTATCAGTCCGCTAAAAATGAAGATGCCCATCAATATAAGTAGCATGCCGCAAAGGTAGATGAATGAGCGCTGCAGCTTCTCATTGAACCTTTTGCCAACCACCGGAGCCAGCGTTCCTATGACAAGCAGCGGAGAGAGTACTGTGCCAATGCCGAACGCAAAGCTGTATATCATGCCGCTTATGATGTTCTCCGACAGTACGGCTATTTCAAGCAATATCCCCACAAGCGGCAGGCATGGGGAAAGCCCCACAAGTATCCCCAGTATCACCATGTTGCCTTCCTTTACCTGGCAGAACTTTATTCCCGTATCCTTACCGAAAAGCACAAGTATGCCGATCAAAATGAGCATGAACGCCATTATGCCGTGAATGTAGAAATGGACCATCGTCATGTAAAAGAACCTCATGAGGAAAGCACCAATGTAGCCCGCTAATCCTCCCAGGACCACATAAACAGCCAGCCTGGAAAGCGAAAAAGTAAGCGTGGCCTCAAGCCCTTCTTTCCAGTGCTTTTTCGTGAGCGTGTAGGGAAGAAGTATAGGAACGCAGGTCAAAAGGCAAGGACCGTATCCCAGGAAGAAACCCTGAAAAAGAATATATAATATTTTGCCTGTGTCCATACGCATTGTATAATACATCCGGGGAACAACTATGGCAACCGCATTGATCGCGATAGGATTCGCGTCCATAATCGCCCAGATACTGGTACTGAGGGAGCTTGTCTTCCTATTCAACGGCAACGAGCTGACCTACGGCACGTCCCTTATGATATGGCTTGTATCCGGAGGCTTGGGAAGCTACCTTGCCGGAAAGATCGCCCACAAGATCAATAAACCACTGAAGGCCGTATCGATCATCGAGCTGGCCATATCGATGATCATCCCGGCGGAAATATTGTTCGCAAGGCTTTCTAAGCCCCTGTTCAATGTCCCCACGGGCGCGATCCCCGATCTGTTAACGATACTTATCATCTCGCTACTTGCGATAGCTCCGGCCAGTTTTCTCCTGGCTTCCCTTTTCACCATCGGCAGTGCCTCGCTGAAAGATATCGGCCGCATGTACATAATAGAAAGCCTGGGCGCCGTACTTGGCGGCATGGTGTTCAGTTTTATCCTCATATATTTCATGGACCCGTTCCAGATATCGGGAGTTGTCGGCATCCTGCTTGCCTGCTCCGCCCTGTACCTATACAAGCATTATGTAAGGACAAAAGATTCCAATAAGATCGGCAATATTCTAATACTCTCACTGGTATTGACGCTTAACGCGGTACTTGTCTTCCCTTTGGGCCATAAGCTTGACCAATTTTCGGCAAAAGCGCAATTCCCCGGGCTTAACCTGGCCAGATCGGCTGACTCGGTCTACGGCAGGATATCGGTCATCGAGGACAAAGGCGCATACAGTTACTTTGAAAGCGGCAGCCTTATGTTCTCAACCGCAACTGTCGCTGAGAACGAGGAACTGGTGCACCTTTCATTCCTGGAAGCGAACAGTCCAAGGACGGTGCTCCTTATCGGCGGCGGCCTTGGAGGCGTGATACAGGAAATATTCAAATATAACAACCTGAGAAAACTGGATTATGTGGAATTCGATCCCAAGCTTGCCGACCTGTCCATTTACAAATTCCCTTCTATCGTGACCGACGGCAGATATTTCATCAGGCGCACACCGCAGAAATACGACCTGATCATTGTGAACGTGGGCGACCCGTCAAATGCCGCCCTTAACAGGTTCTATACCTATGAATTTATGATGTCCTGCAGGGACAAGCTTTCAAGGGGCGGCGTTCTGGCAATGCGGATCTCCGCGTCGGATTCTTACATGAGAAAGGAATTAAGGGGGCTTAATTCGTCCATATTCAAGACGCTAAATCTGGCATTCCCGCGCTCGATAGTTGTCCCCGGAAGTTCCAATTACTTTTTTGCCTCGGACAAAACGGGGGTTCTCACGACCAGTCCGGCTGAACTGATTAACAGGTGGAGGGGATACCGTATACCCACAAAGTACTTCAATGAAATGGCGATCCCGCATATCCTTGAGCCTGGCAGGCTGAAGTACATGGGATCCGCCATAAAATATGATGAAAGGACCAGGATCAACAGGGACCTGACGCCAGTTTCATACCTCTACAGCATCCTTACCTGGCTGAGTTATTTCCCGAGCGTACTCTCCATGCAACTTCAAAAACTTTTTGGCATTACTTTTAATAGTTTGATATTCTGGCTCTTCGCGGCGGCATTTATATTCAAGGCCGCCAGCACTCGATATGAGCGTATCGGAAACCTGACACTGCCAGCCATTATCGGGCTGACAGGATCCTGCGCAATGACACTTCAGCTGCTGGCGATCTACTCTTTTCAGGCTCTTTACGGCTACATCTATTTCAAGATCGGGCTTCTCATGGCGGTCTTCATGGGCGGTCTGGCTATTGGCGGATATCTGACAAATACAAAATATCAAAATGCCAGGGGCGACCGGGTGATCGCTCTGCTTCTTGTGTCGATATTCGGCTTTGTGTTTTATATTATTTCAACCCCGAAGCTTCCCTATCAGCTATCGGAATATCTGATACCTGTTTTCTCTTTCATGTTCGCCCTGCTTGTTGGAGCTGTTTTCCCCCTGGCTGTAAAAATGTATCAAGCGAAAAGCCTGGAGAGTAAAGCGGGAATATTGTACGGATCGGACCTTCTGGGAGGCGCCGCCGCCGCGCTTTTTACAAGCATCTGGTTCATCCCGGCATACGGCATCATAGGCACTTGCTTAATTGCTTTGGCGTTGAGTGTAATATCCCTGATACTTATTCCTCGTGGAACACATCTGCGGTAAATATGTAAAGCTGGGTATTTGGATCGTTCAGTGCCGATGCCGGAAGCCCCGCCTTTAAACAGACATTCTCCAGGAACTGAGACCTGTTCCAATTGTTCTCCGTCGCCACCTGGGGAAGAAGAAGCCCGCTGTAACTTCCGTTAACAATATACAGCCCGTGTTCCCCAACGACCACTTCCTGGGTGCTCTGGATCCTCTTTAGCTGCGACATGACGGATATCTCGATATTTATGTCATTGACCTCTTCGCTTGTCACTGCAGGGAACCTCGGGTCCTGTGTTCCCGCGGCGATCGTCATATCCTGGACCGCCATGTAAAGCGGCTTTACCGGCTGAATATAGCCGATACAGCCCTTAAGCTCATCGTCTTTCTTCAGTGTAACGAAGACGCCCGCCTTTTGCTGGAGGTTCTTCTCGTAGACAAGCACGTCCGGCTTTCTGCCTTCCTTTATATAGCCATCCAGGGTTTTGCGCGCAACGGCAAGAAGCGTTGATCTTTCGGCATCATCCAGCACAAGCGGCCGTTTGTAGATCGCGGCTGACAGGTAACCGACCACTGACGATTTATCACCCGTCACGTCACCCGAATCGGCATATTTCAATATCTCGTAACTGTTCGCCCCAAGATGGTCAGCGACAAGCATCGCAGTGATGACCGGGCCGTAGCCGCACATCTCACACTCTCCGGTTGAAAGCTTTTCAGCCAATAAATTGACGTTTCCATTAGATATGGCATCTATGACCGCCGCATCCATTGTGCCTGCAACCTCGGCAGTATGATAATGGGAAAGGTCTGTGCTCGCCACAAGAAGAACTTTCTTTTTGTCGATCGATCTGATTATCGCGTCCGTAAGAGCGCTGCAATTCTCGCTTGATTGATAGCCGAATATCAAAGGAACTATTTTGAAGTTCCTCAGCGTCTTCTGCAGGTAAGGGATCTGGACATCCACTGAATGTTCTTTTTGCCAAAACTGTTTCACATATTTGATCTTGGTGCTCGAAGACATGAGCTTTGACGCCATCTCTTCGTCTATCTTTACTTTTCCCAGAGGAGTTTCATATTCGCCTTTCGGAATAATGGATATTCCGTCAAAGGCGCCATAATGGCTGGGCCCTATGATTATCACTGTGTCAAAGCTCTTGTTGGTCAGCTGTTTGTAAGCGTATCCCGCCACTTTTCCCGAGTATTCGTAACCGGCGTGAGGGACGATGATGGCGATCAGTTCCCCTTCCCCGCCGATGACCTTGTAGCCCTTCAAATAACTGTCAATGTCCTTTGAAAGCTTAGATCTATCGGCAGGATAGAATTGACCGGCAACACCCGCTGAGGCGAGAAATCCAAATGATAAATGACAAATTACAAATAAAATCCCAATGACCAATGACCAATGTCTCATTGCCACACTCCCGCTATTTTATATCCGCAATACCTGCATTTGCCGTCATCCAGATTGACCACCAGTGTATCAAAACCAATGCGCTTTACAACAAGCCTGCCGCACTTCGGGCAATATGTGGACTCGCCGGCATTACCCATCACGTTGCCTATATAAACATAATGAAGGCCCGTGCTCTTAGCTATCTTGGCGGCGTCCTCAAGCGTCTTGACAGGCGTTGGCGGAAGGCCTGTCAACCTGTACTGCGGGGTAAAAGCAGAAAAATAAAGCGGTGTATCCGGACCCGCATTCTTGCGGATCCAGACACACATCGCTTTTATCATTTTTGGATCGTCGTTCTTTCCCGGCACCACAAGGTTCGTTATCTCAAGCCATACTCCCGATCTTTTCACCTGCTTTATGGTTTCCAGCACGGGCTCAAGATGTCCGGAGCACATCTGCACGTAATACTCCTCGGAAAAGCCCTTCAGGTCCACGTTCACGGCATCCATGTATTGAAGCAGTTCCTTGAGCGGCTTGGGATTGATGTAACCGCAGGTATGCATCACGTTCCTTATGCCGGCCATCTTTGCAAGCTTTGCGGTATCAAGCATGTACTCATAGAAGATCGTGGGTTCCGTATACGTGTACGCTATGGAGGCGCACCTGTAATTTTTCGCAAGCCTCACCACCTCCTCCGGAGGCAAAACCATGGACTCAGCGTCCTCCGGGCGACTCTGGGATATCTGCCAGTTCTGGCAGAACACACAGCCCAGGTTGCAGCCCGCTGTTGCTATCGAGAATGATGTGGTCCTTGGCAGGAAATGAGTAAAAGGCTTCTTCTCTATTGGATCGATCTGCGTGGCAACAGGCCTTCCGTATACGATAGTATATAATTTGCCGCCGGAGTTGATCCTCGCGCCGCACCTTCCCTTTTTCCCGTTAGCAAGCACGCAGAAATTGGGGCAAAGCCGGCACTGAACGGTTTGGCCTTCCAGCGAAGTCCAGTATCTTGCCTCCAGCAGCTCAAGATTCGACTTCCTTATCTCCTTCAGCTTGTCGGAAAGCGTGCCGATATCAAGAAGCTGTATGGCGCCAGCCACAGTGACGAGCAAGATCAAGGCGATCGAAGCGGCAATAAACTTTCTCACAACCAGGAAATAATAGCACCATATAATTTATGTCTCAAGAGTATGTTATAATTGTCCTGTAGGGAACACCACCCGCTAATAATACTATGGCTAAAAGGCTGGACTTTCTAAGGTTATACGCGCTTCTTATACTGATATTCAGCATATCATACTTTTACCTTTCGCTTTTTTCGCCAAAGACCGTCCCCTATTTCCTAAGGCTCGGGCCCCTGCCGAAGAACATGAATATCCTTGTAATGGGCGTGGATATAGCATATGACAGGACAAAACATGTCCCGATGACAGAGACCGGACATACAGACACAATGATACTGGTCAACTTGAATACCAGCAGTTTTAAAGCAAATATGCTCTCAATACCACGCGACACACTTGTGGAGATCCCGGGATACGGATGGCAAAAGATCAATTCGGCTTATTTCCTTGGCGGGCCTGCGCTGGCAAAAGAAACGGTCGAGAAATTCCTTGGAGTCCCGGTGAATCATTACATCGTTCTGAATCCGAAAGGACTTATAAAACTTATTGATCTTATGGGAGGGATAAAAGTATACGTGGACAAGGACATGTATTATGTGGATAACTGGGGAGGGCTCAAGATCAACCTGAAAAAGGGCTGGCAGAGATTAAATGGCGAACAGGCGCACGGGTTCATACGGTACCGACTGGACCCCTTTGGAGACGTGAGCAGGGTACAGAGGCAGCAGGAATTTCTGAGGACGGTGATCAGGCGGTTTGCCACGCCCGCCATGCTCGCAAAAGCGCCATGGGTGCTCGCTATCGCTTTTGAGAGCATAAAGACCGATCTTTCATTAAAAGACATACTTTACAGCCTGAACTTTGCAAGAGCTCTGCGCAAAGAGGACATTAACATGAGCATGGTGCCGGGAAGTTTTTCCGTGGGAGAAATGAACGCGAGCATATGGTCCCCGGATACTGACGCGCTCCACGAAATAGTGAATAAATATTTCTCAAAGAAGCTGCTTGCCAAATTTGAGTCAAGACATGCGCCTTCATCCGCGGTCACGATAATCGACAACGCAGGTGACTTTGAAAGCATCCGTCAGATGATGAAGCTGCTGTACAAAAAAGAATATGCCATACTGAACGTCTCCACACAGAAAAAGCCCAATATAAACAGGACGGAGATCATCGCCCAGAAAGGTGACGAGGCCGGCGCCAGGAAACTTGGCAACCTTCTCGGAATAAAGGACGTGATCGTATCAAGCATCGGTGATATGCAGTCCGATTTTACAATAGTTGTCTGTTCCGATTGGAGGCAGTCCATAGAAAGCCGCCTGGCCAAGTGATATAATCTGCGCGTGGTCACAAGGCGGAAAAAATATATTCTCCCGGCGGTCCTTTCGGCGTTCGTGGCCGGCCTTGGACAGATCATAAAAGGTGATGCAAAAAAGGGCTTGAAAATGATGCTCTGGTTCTATCTCGGGCTTCCTATGATCATATTCGGAGCTCTCATACTGAACGCTTATCTTTTCCTTCTGGTCCTTGCCGTATCGGTGGTCCTTTATCCCTTGATATGGGCGCTGAACATACTGGACGCGTATTCCGCGAACGTCTATTTGAGGAGGCACGCATGAACAGGTCGATACATCTGATTACAATACTGGGGATCCCAATAGAGATAAACTATACCTGGTTCATCGTGTTCTTCCTTGTCACATGGACGCTAGCAAAGGGTTATTTCCCTGTGGCACTTCCCAACGCCCCAACGGTGGTGTACTGGTCGGTCAGCATAATCGCGGCGATGCTTCTTTTCGCCACGCTTCTGGCCCATGAACTGTCGCACAGTGCCGTTGCCATAAGGAACAACCTGCCAATAAAAGGTATAACACTTTTCGTCTTCGGCGGCGTTGCCCACCTTTCGAAGGAGCCTCAAACTCCCGCAGTGGAATTCAGGATGGCCGCAGCGGGTCCGCTCTGCAGCTTCGGCCTGTCGTTCATTTTTTTCGTCCTTACGCAGCTTTTTTACAATCTCAGGTTCCCGATGCCCGTAATTGTGGTGGCAGATTATCTTTCCATGATCAATCTTCTTGTGGGCGTTTTCAACCTTATCCCCGGGTTTCCTCTTGACGGAGGGCGGATCCTGCGGGCCGCGATATGGAGCATATCAAACGACCTGAGAAGGGCCACGCAGATAGCCACCAGCATCGGGAGACTGTTCGCATACTTCCTGATGGGTATGGGTTTTCTTTACTTTTTTTACGGCGCGATACTCTCCGGGATGTGGCTCATTTTCATCGGCTTCTTCCTTCAGGAGGCGGCTTCCACCAGCTACCAGCAGGTGGTAATGAAAAGATCCCTCACCGGGGTAAGCGTGCAGAACATAATGTCCCGTAATGTGGTGACCGTTCCGGAAGACCTTACGCTTGCCTCCCTTGTTGATGATTACTTTTTCAAGCTCAGGTTCACCTCCTTCCCCGTGATGTCCGGCGAAGGGGACGTAAAAGGACTGATAACGATCCACGCGGTCAAAGATGTGCCGCGGAACTCCTGGGGCTCGACCAGGATAAGCGAAGTGATGTTGCCGATCTCAAGGAGCCTGCTGGTGAGCCCTTACACCGATGTGTTCGAGGCGCTTACGCAAATGGCAAGCAATGGAGTAGGAAGGCTCCTTGTGACAACGGACAGCAAGCTTCTCGGGATAATCTCGCAAAGGGACATCATGAGGCTTTTTGAGGTAAAGGCGGATCTTGGGGAATGAAAAAGACGATCTTTTTGTTCGCGATCGTAGCATTCATAGCATCTCAAGCTTTTGCCTCTCAAGTACACCAAATCAAATTTTCGATCAAAAAGAAGGAGGCAGTCCATATGTCAAAAAAAGTCTTGTTTATTCTTGCGGAGGACCCTTTCAGGGACCCGGAATATTTTGAGCCGAGGAAAGTGATCGAGAACGCCGGCCACAAGGTGACAACAACCTGCACGGCACCAGTTGCAAAAGGTGCTGAAGGGGCAACAGTTAAGGTAGATGTTCTTTTTAAGGACGTAAAGGCATCGGATTACGATGCGATAGTTTTCATCGGCGGCGCAGGGTCTTACCAGTATCATAATGACAAAAAGGCACATGAGCTTGCGATCTACGGGGCAAAAACCGGGAAAGTGCTTGGTGCTATCTGCGCATCTGTCGGAACAATAGCTAATGCGGGGGTTCTGAAAGGCAAGAAAGCAACAAGCTTTTCCGGAGTGTCTGATATGGTGAAGGCCGGAGGGGCAATATATACGGGTGCCGGAGTGACCGTTGACGGCAACATTGTGACTGCGGACGGGCCAAGGTCAGCTAAGGCTTTTGGCGAAGCTCTGGTTAAAGTCCTATCTAAATAGCTTCAATGATCCGGACTTAAACCTGATTGCTATAAGAAACTTCGGTGACCAGGAAATGCCTTATGATAGCTTCCGGCTCAACTCCCACCCTGGCCGCGATAGCATTGATTAGATCAATGCGCGTACTTGACGCGCCATCTTTCATGCCTTCAACGATTCTGGCTACCCACTGATCTTTGTCTATGCCTTTTGGCAGCCGGCCATATGCTTCTGCGATAAGATCGACTTTTTCCTGCGGGTCTTTGGCATCCCTGACATCTTTTAATAATTCCGTCTCATCGTCGGATAATCTTGCCTGTTCCATTCTCCAGTCCACTCTAAGTCTCCTTGCATCCGTGATGAGCGGCACGGATTTTTCTTTTGCCAGACTCTTTATGATCCCGTTTATTAAGGCCCTTTTATTATCTTCAATATAACTGCCGTCACCAGCGGATACTGCGCCGACCATAGTTCTTAATGCGGCTTCCCTATCGGTCCCCGTAATATCAGGATAAAGCCATGAGATAGCGCTCGCAAGGTATCGTGCGACGGAAAAATATGTCCCGCTTTGATACTTTGCCGGTTTCATTATAGCCCAACCAATAAGGTATGGATCCGTTATTCCCAGTCTCTTTACATAGGCCGCAGCAAGCATGCCGCATTCTCCGTCGTAACCCATAGTTACGATCTGCATCCCCTTTTCGTTAGAAATACCTGAACTAAATGCATCGCATATATTGAACGGCTCAAAGGCATCCGGTTCCGCGCAAAGTCGGCCAATAACAATCGACATCAACAAATCATTTTCAAGAGCATTTAGCCATTCCCTGCTCCTGGATTTTGTTTTTAGAACCACTCCCCTTTTTCCAGTCCGCGAAATTCATCGGGCCCAAATCTATCGTCTTCTGTTGTAAAGACTCCTTCTTCAGGGTCATGTTTAGAATCATATCTGATGAACTTTGCGACATCCCTTAAACGATCAACATCTATTTGTGTTTCATAAACGCCCAAATAACGAAGATGTGCGACACTCGGCGCCCCGACCTTGGCGCATGCCTCTTCCAGCGTCATACCTTCCCTTAGTCTTACCATCCCTTTAAGCCCGTCGACCGGTTTCGGGGTAAAAGCCCCCCTGAACGCCCTGCCTTCTAACTTTGGAAGATCGCATATCCTGAACCTCATTGACTTTGCCGCTCCACCTACTCCTGTTGTTGCCATTTTCTTTTCCTCCTTATTTTACCTTTACCCTTAACTCACAAATTGCTATACTTTTATCGAAACTTCCTGTGGAATATTTCACTTTTTTTAAAAATAGCCGCAATTAATCCAATGATTTCTGATCAAGTATTCTTCTTAAAAGATCATAAAGTTTTTGACGGATCAGGCTGAAGCATTCTCCGATCAAACGCGCCTGAAGATTCTCTGCTTCTTCACCCTGAGCGGTAACACGTATGCCCTTGAAACAACTGACAATATCATTTCCATAGGGCTTGCCCTGATATTTTACGCTTAATCCCGCTGTATCAACTGACGCTTCAACGGTCCCGCCCATGCTTCGGAAAGTGACCATTCTATCGAGCAACTCCAGCGAAATTAAAACCCCTTTCTCTATTGCCAGTACCCTCGAGATCTTTTTGGGGCTTGCTCTATACCACCGTTCGCTGTCGATCACAACATGGCTGAACGCCTTTTTTGAATATCCGGGATACACCGTGACCTTCCCTAAGATCCTTCTGTTAGGGATAAAGGAATACGGCTTTACCGATCTCTGCCTGACCGCCGTAGTTATTGCCAATACTAAATTTGCTGCCATTTAACTCTGATCTCCTGAATTATTACCTTTAACTAATTAACACAGCTTGCTATACTATTATCAATAAATTTCTGTGGAAATTTCATATTTTTTCATTAAATTTAACCATGGAAAACCAGGAATTTGCGGATAAAGGAACCTGCGACTGAACGTCGCGGTTCCTATTAGTTCGTACGTGTAGCTAAATGGGTCAACCCCATGGGGTTTACATAAGAGATAGGAATGGAGCCGAGGCGTTCAGCCTCAGGCTCTTAAAACCATATGGAAAACCAGGATTTTGCGAAGGTGTTTTTCGAGGTAGCCGAGCTCCTTGAGCTGGCGGAAGAGAACCCGTTCCGCATCCGCGCATACCAGAAAGCCGCATCGAATATCGAAAGCACATCAGATAACATCGAGTCGATCTACAAAAATGGCGGAATAAAGGCTCTTGAAGATATCCCTGGCATCGGCAAAGGGATCGCGGAGCACATTGAAGAGATCATCAAGACCGGAAAGCTTAAGGTTCGCGAGGGCCTTCTCAAGAAATTCCCGAAAAGCGTCCTTGAACTTGTTAATGTCCCGGGAATAGGACCAAAGACAGCTATCCTTCTCCATAAAAAGCTCAAGATCGACAGCATCGAGAAGCTTGAAGAAGCTGCAAAGACAGGGAAACTTGCCAGATTGCCGGGGATAAGGGAAAAGAAGATAAAGAACATCCTGGCAGGTATCGAGCTGAAGAAGAGGAACGTTGGCAGATTTTCCATAGGAGTCGCCCTGCCCTATGCCGAAGCTATTGCCGAGAAACTGTCAAAGTTGAAAGAAGTGGATAAGATACTCCCCTGCGGAAGCCTCCGGCGCGCGAAAGAGACCATCGGCGATATCGACATTCTTGTTACATCAAAAAAACCGGAGAAAATCATGGATGCTTTTGTTCACCTTACGCAGGTGGAAAAGGTCATAGCAAAAGGCGCGACAAAGACATCGGTGATGCTCAAGAACGGCATGCAGGCTGATGTACGGGTGGTGGATCCCTCAAGCTTTGGAGCTGCTGTATATTACTTCACCGGCTCAAAGGCCCATAATATCCAGATCAGGGAAATGGCAGTCAAAAAAGGACTAAAGATCAATGAATACGGGATATTTAGAGGAAGTAAAAAGCTCGGCGGTAAGGATGAAAATGACATTTTTAGGATAATGGGCCTTCCATATATCCCTCCCGAGTTAAGAGAAGCACGGGGAGAGATCGAGGCCGCCAGGGCCGGCAAGCTTCCAAAGCTGATCGAGCTAAAAGATATCAAAGGTGACCTTCACATGCACACGAAAGCGACGGACGGCGCAAATACTATTGAAGAAATGGCCGCTGCCGCAAAAAAGTTTGGATATGAGTACATTGCGATCACCGATCATACCAAGTCAACAAGGGTCGCCGGGGGCTTGACTGAAAAAGAAGCATTTGCCCATCTCAAGAAGATCGACGATGCGAACAAAAAGATCGGCGGGATAAAAATTATCCGCGGGATGGAAGTGGACATACTGCCGGACGGCACACTTGACTATCCTGACAGCTTGCTCAAGGAGATCGATATCGTTTTCGCATCTGTGCATTCGAACTTCAAGATGAGCAGGCCCGAAATGACAAAAAGGATCGTAAAAGCCATGCGAAACAAATATGTGCGTGTCCTCTCCCACCCCACAGGCCGGCTGATAGGTGAGCGCGAGGCGTACGAGGTTGACCTTGATGAAGTGCTGAAAGCGGCCAAAGACACCGGCACGTTCGTGGAGCTTAACGCCCATCCAATAAGGCTTGACCTGGATGATATCCACTGCCGCAAGGCAAAGGAACTGGGGATATTGATAGTTATTACAACCGATTCGCATTCTGCGTCTCAGCTGGAACTTATGAGATACGGCATTTTGACCGCAAGGCGCGGCTGGCTGGAAGCGAAGGATGTCCTGAACACCCTGCCTTACGATAAATTACTGAAAAAGCTTGCCCTGAATTGATTGGGTGATATAATTCAGCAGAAGGTCAAAAGGAGGCGATCATATGTCAACATGGGGATGGATTCTCATTGTCATCATAGTCGCTGCTCTCGTTTACTGGTGGTGGACCACATCAAAAAAGTAAAGGGGTGAAAACATGGGCTCGATCATATTCATTATACTGCGGCTTTCCGGACTGGTTGACACAAGATTTGACTGGGTGCTTCTTTGCTTGCTGATATCGATAGATACAATCGGCGTACCAAATCTGATAGCGCTGATCAGGAAAAAATAGTTAAAAAGCAGAAACTGGGTTAAGGTAAGGGTCAGGAAACCAGTTTGAAGCCTGATATTTGGATAGGAAGTTGGCCCAACTTCTATTTCTTTATTCTGGCATCAAACCGGCCTCTTAACCTTAACCCTTACCTGTCTCCTCATTATTTGATATAATTACTCCTCATGAAACTATTTGAATCTCCCGAGCCACAGGAGTTTGACTCAACAGCTCCATTAGCATACAGGATGAGCCCGAGGTCGCTTGATGAGTTCGTGGGCCAGGAGCACATAATCGGCGAAGGAAAGCTCCTGAGGCGCGCCATAGAAGCCGACAGAATATCTTCCCTGATATTTTACGGGCCTCCCGGAACCGGCAAGACCGCTCTCGCAAAAGTCATTGCAAATACTACAAAAGCAGAATTCAAATCCCTCAACGCCACGGTGGCAAGGGTGGAAGACCTTAAGCGCGCCATAACAGAGGCAAAGGAACTCAAGAAGGTGATCGGGAAAAAGACAACCCTGTTCCTTGATGAGATCCACCGCTTCAACAAGCTCCAGCAGGACGTGCTCCTTCCCCACGTTGAGGACGGCTCCATCACCCTTATCGGCTCAACCGTGGAGAATCCTTTCTTTTACGTTAATTCTGCGCTTGTCTCAAGGTCCCAGATATTCGAGCTCAAACCTTTGTCGGCCGAGAACATCAAGACGATAATAAAAAGGGCGCTTTCTGACAAGGAAAGAGGGCTTGGAAACTTTAATGTTGATATCGACGATGAGGCGCTGGATCATCTTGCAAAGGTTTCTGACGGCGACGCGCGGAAGGCGCTGAATTCCATTGAGATCGGGGTCCTTACGACAAAGCCGAACAAGAAGGGCATTATCAAGTTCGACAAGAAAGTCGCTGAGGAATCCATACAGAAGAAAGCCGTTGTTTACGATAAAGCGGGCGACGCACACTATGACACTATCTCCGCTTTCATCAAGAGCATGAGAGGCTCCGATCCTGACGCTGCGCTCTACTATCTGGCAAAGATGATATACGCAGGCGAAGACCCGAGGTTCATCTCAAGGCGAATAGTGATTTGCGCCGCCGAAGACGTGGGAAATGCGGATCCGCTGGCTCTTGTGGTAGCAAATTCCGCGATGCAGGTGGCCGAGTTCGTTGGAATGCCGGAAGCCCGGATACCACTGGCTCAGGCGACTGTTTACGTGGCAACAGCACCGAAAAGCAACGCCGCTTACATGGGAGTTGAAAAGGCCCTTGGCGACATAAAATCGGAGGAGACCATGGAGGTCCCCGATGCCCTCAAGGGGACGGGCTATTCCGGCGCTGAAAAACTTGGCCATGGCATCGGCTATAAATACGCCCATGACTATGAAGGCGGCTTCGTGAAGCAGGAATATATCAAGAAGAATAAGAACTATTACGAACCTACTGACAGAGGATTTGAGGCGAAGATAAAGAAGAGGATGGAAGAACTCCATGGACGCAGCAAAGATAAAGAAACTTCTTAAGGATGTTAAGGGCAACAAATTAACGATCGAAGAAGCTTACTCAAAGCTAAAGCATCTGCCATTCGAAGACCTCGGTTTTGCCAAGGTTGACACCCACCGCTCCATCAGGAAGGGCTTTCCGGAGGTCATCTACTGCCAGGGAAAATCGATCCCGCAGATCAAAGAGATCGTAAAGAAATTAACAACTAACCACAGCAATATCATGGCGACCAGGGCTGATGCGAAAGCATTTAAAGCGATAAGATCAGTTGTCTCAAAAGCCAGATATCATGAAATGGCAAGGATCGTTACTGTCGGTAACGGTGAAAAAGCCTGCCTGCCGGCAGGCAGGGCACATAGTAAAGTGCTGGTCATTACCGCCGGGACCGCTGATATGCCGGTGGCGGAGGAAGCCGCCGTGACGGCTGAATTCCTGGGCAATCGAATTGAGAAGCTTTATGATGTTGGTGTGGCCGGGATACATCGACTGCTCGGCAATATGGCAAAGTTCAGTGACGCGAAGGTTATCATCGTCGTTGCAGGAATGGAAGGCGCTCTCGCATCAGTTGTTGGCGGATTGACCGACAAGCCGGTCATTGCCGTGCCTACATCGGTAGGTTACGGCGCGTCGTTCAAAGGACTTGCGGCGCTTCTTGCGATGCTCAATTCATGCGCCCCGGGAGTTGCCGTGGTTAACATAGATAATGGTTTTGGCGCTGGAGTAATGGCTTCAATTATTAACAGGAACAATACATGAAAATCGCGTACTTCGACTGTCCAACTGGGATCTCCGGCAATATGATACTTGCGGCGCTTCTGGACGCCGGCCTAAGTCTTTCTTTTCTTAAAAAAGAGATCAAAAAGCTGAAGATCAGGGGCTATGCCCTTAAACTTTCCTCAATATCAAAGGCGGGCTTTAGGGCGAAACATTTCCATGTGGAAGTCACGGACCGGAAAACATCCCGTTCAATAAACGATATATACAATATAATAGCCAGAAGCGGGCTGAAGAAAAGGATAAAGGACCTTAGCAGAAATATGATCGGTAGATTATACAGCGCCGAGCAGCGGGTACACGGGGTTAAAAGAGCGCATCTGCATGAAATTGGCGCAACCGATGCCATAATAGACATTGTAGGCACGGTGATCGGCCTTGATAAGCTGGGGATCGCCGAAGTTTTCTGTTCTCCCCTCCCCTTTGGATATGGTCCCATCAAAAGTTCCCATGGAATGCTTCCGAATCCAGCGCCTGCGACCGCTGAACTCCTGAAAGGCGTTCCAATCCATAAAAAGAACATCAAGGGCGAGCTTGTTACCCCTACCGGCGCAGCGATAATCACTTCGATCGCCAAAAGCTTTACGGACATGCCCAGGCTCAAACTCATAAGGACCGGCCTGGGAGCGGGAACATTCAACTTTAAGGAGCCGAACATATTAAGGTTGTTCATCGGGGAATCACAGGCGAGCTACAGCGAGGACCTGGTCCTGGCCATTGAGACGAACATCGACAACATGAATCCCGAGCTTTATGACCATGTTATCGGCAGGCTAATGAAATCCGGAGCCCTAGATACGGTCATTGCCCCCGTACAGATGAAAAAGAAGCGGCCCGGCGTGGTCCTGACCGTCATGACCGACATTAAGAACAAAAGCAGGATCATCGACGCTATATTCAGCGAAACGACCACCCTGGGAGTGAGGACATACCTCATCAAAAGGGAAATACTTGCCAGGGAAACCAGGTATGTAAGTACCAGGTACGGCAAAGTCCCCGTCAAGATAGGCAAGGCGGGCAATATGATCAAGAACATTTCGCCTGAATATGAGGAATGCGCGAAGCTCTCCAGGAAAAAGGGTGTGCCCCTGAAGGCTATTTATGACGCAGCAAGAACCGCAGCAACTAATTAATCCATAATTACCATTTTCCCCGTACCGATCAGCCTGTTCTCCGATATTATCTCAAAAATATACATCCCGTTACCCGCAATGTTTCCTGTGAGCGACCTGCCGTCCCATGAAACATTGTTCACCCCTGCCCTCCCCCCGTTAGCACCGGATGAAAAATTAAGCCTCTTCACCTGGTGCCCGGTAATATCGAACAGCACCACCATGATAGGCGCGTCCACAGACAACGTGTACTGTATCAGCGTGGACCTCCCGGACATGGGAGAGAAAGGATTTGGATAATTAAGAGGCTTCCCGATGACATCCACCTGACCGGTCATTATGATCGCCGTCATGATGATCACTGCCTCCACATGCGACTGATCGCGGACAATGAACCTGAACATGTGAGTGTTTATATGGCGCAGATTTCCTGGAATGACGAAATTTCCCGACCAGATCTCTTCGGGAGAGGATATTGCTTCCGGAGAAAGCGATTCCATTTGGATCCCGTCGATCTCCACGGAAGCCGTAGCGATGCCGTTATGCGAAAGAAGATGGATCTGCATGTGGATGCCTGCCGTTATTATGTCGCCTGATAAGAACCTTATGTTGTTGATGTATACCGCCTCTATGGTGGGCTCTCCCGGTATTATTTTCATGCGTATCGCGAAGTCGATATCACTGATGTCATAGCCGCTGAATCCTGCCTTGTCGACCGCCTCCACGGAGATCCTGCAGGTCTCGGAACTCACATCCGGCACCACCCATTCATATAATCCGATATCAAATCCGGGGACGTTCTCCTCAAGCGATGTTATCAACGTCCATGTCGACCCGCCGTCGGTGGACAGGAAAAGCTTTATGTAATCATTGGGAGGAAAACCCACGTTATCCGTAGCTTCCCAGCTTATGATATATATCGATCTCGCATCAATGCTGATCCCGGCATCAGATGGAGCTTCAAGGGTGGGAACCGGGGGAAGCGCTGGCACGATCTTGAAGTTGCTGTCGGATATATCATCCCCTATATTCCCCACTTTATCCGTGGCTTCTACGGATATCCTGCAGTATTCAGAAGTCACATTCGGCACGGTCCAGTTATATATCCCGGAAGTTTTGCCCGGATCATTTTCCTCGGTGGTCGTTAATGTTGCCCAGCTTAAGCCTTCATTAGTGGAAAAATATATCGTGATATAATCGCCGCCGGGAGGAAACCCTCCTCTATCCATTGCTTCCCAGCTGATAATATATTTTCCGCCCTCTTCAAGCACTATTGTTATGGGATCCGAAGGGAATTCCACTGTCACCTCTGGCGGTTCGCTTGGCACTATGGTGAACCTGAAATTGGACACATCGCGCCCTGTTTTTGAAAACATATTGGTCGCTTCCACGGATATGAGGCAGTTGTTTGAGTCAATGCCTCCCGGCACTATCCATTCATATGTTCCTGAGCCCGTGCCGGGATCATTCTCCTCCGTCGCGCAAAGGGTTTCCCATGTTGCACCTCCGTTTATTGATAAATTAATCGTAATATAATCATCGGGAGGGAACCCTGCCAGATCGGTCGCTCTCCAGCTGACAATGTATTTCTCTCCTTCCTCAAGTGTTATTCCGGTCGCATTGGGAGCTTCCACCGTCACGAGCGGCTCCCCGCTGGGTATTATTGTAAACGCATAGTCAGATACATCCCTTCCTGTGTTTCCAGCTTTATCCGTCGCCTCCACCGATACAAGACAGTTATTTTGAACAGAGGTGACATTCGGCACTGTCCAGGTATACGTACCGGAGCTTTTCCCTGTATCATTCTTCCTGGTCGTTATCAATTTCCATCCCGGGGTCGGCTGGGTGGGCGAATAATAATATATGGAGATATAATTACTGTCGGGATATCCTCCTCTATCTACAGCATCCCAGCTGATATTGTATGTCGTCGTGCTCTCAAGCGTTATATCAGGCGCGTTGGGAGCCTCAACTGTTACAAGCGGCTCTCCGCTGGGCACGATCGTGAACGGGTTGTTGGATATATCATATCCAATGTTTCCGGCTTTATCTGTCGCCTCCACGGATATGAGGCAGTTGTTCGAATCAATACCGTCCGGGACTGTCCATAAATACAATCCCTTACTGGCGGAAACATTATTCTTAGCTTCAGTTGTAATTGTGATGGGCCAGCTTGAGCCGCCGTCTATGGATAAATATATTGATATGTATTTATTCAAAGGAAGTCCGATGTTATCCGTTGCTTCCCAGCTGATCATATATTTCCCCGTCGGTCCCGCTTCAAGCGTTATGTCCTTCGCGCTTGGAGCTTCAATGGTGACAAGCGGCGGCGTACTGTCTATCGTGAATTTCTTGCTTGTGCCGTACCTGCTTATTCCTGCTTCATTTGAGGCGTATACCCTTATCCTGCACTCAGTTGAACTCCATGTGGAAGGCGTCATCCACTCATATGTCGCTACACCGGATGAACTTTGTGACGTGTCCGCGATCCATACCCATGCATCCGAACTCGCGTAGTAAATTTTGATCGCCAAGGTAGGATCGGCAGGCGGTGAGTCATCTATCGCTGTCCAGATTATACTGAATTTATTGCCCCCTTTGATCAACTCCCCTCCCTCCGGTGAAATGACCGTAACCACTATCCCCTGGAATTCATATGCACCCATGTCAAAGGATACGCCGTCATCAGGCTGAGGCCTCGGCTTGCCATCCGCATCAAGGGTCGGGGCGCCCTCAAATGTCGCGGTATCTATGCACGGGGAAGTAGAAAAAAGATGGAGGAATTTTGTGTCACCATAAGTAATTGAAGTAAATTGCGCATCTTTCGATATATTTCCGGTGCCGGCAGCGGCAGGCCAGCCAGAATAGGGCTGAATGTCTGAATAAGATACCTTTAAATATATAGACATGTTGTAAAAAACCGAATAACTGCTCGTCGTACTACCAGCATAGTTGTTTCCCCAGAAAATACAATTTTTGACAGTCCATCTGCCTTCATAAGCCACCCCTCCCCTGGCATTACCTACCCCATTTGGAGAGCTGTTATTATAAAAAGTGCAGTTTGTTGGATACCACGTGCCGCCATCTGCCACGCCGCCATAACCCGCAGTATTGTTGCTGAAGGCACAGTTGGTTGCCGTAAATGTGCTCTCGCATCCTACCCCACCCGCGTAGCCGCCAATATTTCCATTGAATTTGCACCTGCTGGCATACCAGGTCCCATGATTGGACACGCCTCCGGAACCAAGAGGATTTGGGCCAACTCCGCCTCCATTATTTCCCTCAAAGATACAATCGGTTGCTTCCCATGTGCCGTAAAAGCCTACCCCGGCGCTGTTTGCTTTATTGCCGCTGAATGTACAATCTGCCACTGTCCATGTACCGTAGTAACCTACGCCGCCGTAGTTGGCTTTATTGCCGATGAATGTGCAGTTTTTAGCGTATATTCTGGCCATGTTTGCGATAGGAGAATAGATCGCTCCACCGTTGCCGCCCACTTCAGCAGTGCAGCGTTTGATCGTAACATTTATCAGATTTAATTTGGCGCCGCCAGACAGGGCTATTCCACCGCCGTTCGTGGTTATTCTGCCGTTCTGGAGAGTTATCCCCTCTATTGTGAGATTGATCGAGCCCTCAACGGTTATACATCTTTGTCCGCTTATTCCCTCGGCATCTATCGTGCAAACTGATCCCGGTGAAGCTTTAAGGGTGATATTGTTCTTTGACCAGCGAATATTATAATTCCCCGGGCCGGTAAAAAGCCCGTCGCATAATAAGACATCCCCGGCCACTGTATCGCTGTTGGCCAATGCCGCCTCAATTGATGAATAAGTAGCTAAGGTCCTCTGGTTCGTCACCGTGCCGGCAAATGTCTGTGAAGGTATAATAAGAACCATTGCGCTAAAGAGTATTGCGAAAAACAAATATTTGAAAGCTGCTGTTTTGCCTGACATTAGGGACAATCTTACTCGGAAAACGTTAAATATTCAAATCCGCATAATATGATGTTTTAATCCATAATTACCATTTTCCCGCTGCCAATCAACCTGTTATCCGATATTATCTCGAAAATATACATCCCGTTACCCGCAAAATTACCACTTAACGACCTGCCATCCCAGTAGATATTGTTGATACCCGCCCTGCCGCCATTCGTCCCGGATGAAAAATTAAGCCTCTTCACCTCGTGCCCGGTAATGTCGAACAGCGCCACAATGATCGGCGCGTCCACAGACAACGTGTACTGTATCAGCGTGGACCTCCCGGACATGGGAGAGAAAGGATTTGGATAATTAAGAGGCTTCCCGATGACCTCCACATGACCGGTCATTATGATCGCCGTCATGATGATCACCGCCTCCACGCCCGATCGGTCGCGGACAATGAACCTTAACATATGAGTGTTTATATGACGCGGATTACCCGGAATGGAGAAATGCCCCGACCAGATCTCCCGGGGATTGGATATTGCCTCCGGAGAAAGCGCTTCCATTTGGATCCCGTCGATCTCCACGGAAGCCGTAGCAATGCCGTTATGATCAAGAAGATGTAACTGCAAGTGGACCCCCGATGTTATTATGTCGCCCGATAAGAACCTGATATTGTTCACGTAAATCGCTTCTATTGTCGGCTCTCCCAATATTATGTTCATGTGTATCGAAAAATCATTATCACTGATGTCATATCCGCGGTATCCTCCCCTGTCGGCCACCTCCACGGATATCCTGCAGGACTCGGAACTAACAAATGGCACCGTCCACTCATATGTCCCGGTATCGAATCCGGGATCGTTCTCTTCGAGCGAAGATATTAATGTCCAGCTCATTCCTTCGTTCGTCGTTAGGTAAAGCATTACGTAATCAGCAGGAGGGAATCCAACATTATCAGTCGCCTCCCAGCTGATTAGATACCTGGATCCCGCATCAAGCGATATCCCGATCTCACTTGGAGCCTCAAGTGTGGGAACGGGATTTTTATATGGGACTATGCTGAAATTGCTGTCGGATATGTCACGCCCGATATTTCCCACTTTGTCTGTCGCCTCTATGGATATCCTGCAAAAATCAGAAGTTATATATGGCACGTTCCATTTATACATGCCCGAATTTTTGCCTGCGTCATTTTCCTCAGTCGTCGTTAATGTTATCCAGCTTAAGCCTTCATTTGTAGAAAAATGTATGGCGATATAATCGCCGCCGGGAGGGAATCCTCCTCTATCCATTGCTTCCCAGCTGATAAGGTAATTTCCCCCTTCTTCAAGCACTATTGTCGTGGGAGCGGAAGGGTATTCAACTGTCACCAAGGGCGGCTCGCTTGGCACTATCGTGAACTTGTAATTTGATACATCCCGCCCCACTTTCGAGGTATTATCCGTTGCCTCCACGGATATCAGGCAGTTATTCGAATCGACACCTCCGGGCACTACCCATTCATATGTGCCGGAATTGGTGCCGTCATCATTTTCCTCGGTCGTACAAAGTGTTCCCCACGTCACGCCTCCATTGATCGTCAGGTAAATCGATATGTAAGGAGGTGGAGGGAACCCTCCCAGATCCAACGCATCCCAGCTGATGGCGTATGTTTCCCCTTCTTCAAGCGTTATGTTCCTTGTATTGGGAGCTTCCACGGTGACCGCCGGGGCCAGGTTCGGTATTATGGTGAATCTAAAGTCAGATATATCACGCCCCCTGTTCCCCACTTTATCCGTTGCTTCCACTGACACAAGACAGTTATTTTGTATAGAGGTGACAGCAGGCACTATCCATTCGTACGTTCCCGAATCGGTCCCCGGATCATTTGATTCAATTGCCGTGATCGGTTTCCAGCCTGCAGGAGTTGGAGAACTTGGGGTGTAGTAAGATATCGAAATATAATTAGCGGAAGGGAAGCCGCCATTGTCCGTTGCATCCCAGCTGATGATATAAGTTGACAGGCTTTCAAGCGTAATGTTGGGAGCATTTGGGGCTTCTACTGTTACCAGAGGAGGAATACTCGGAATTAATTTGAATTTGCTCGATATGCCGTATCCCCTGTTCGCCAGCCAGTCGGATGCCTCTACGGATATGTAACAATTGCCCGAGTTGTAACTTGGCACTGTCCACAAATATGTCCCTTCATTTTTGCCGGGATCATTTTCCTCAAGTGTAGGAATTAACGTCCAGCTTGTCCCGTCAGTTGTTGAAAGTCTTATCGTTATATAATCCGCGGCAGGAAACCCTCCGTTATCCGTGGCTTCCCAGGTAATTATGTACTTTTCCCCGCCTTCAATGGTTATGTAAGAAGATGGAGATTCAACGGTTACAACAGGGGGAGCCTGGGGAACTATGCTGAAGTAATTCCAAAAACCCGATCCTACGGGCTGCCCGATATTCCCCGCTTTATCAACCGCTTCTATGGATATGCGACAATGATTGATCGAATATATATTCAGCGGCACCGTCCATTCGAATGTCCCTGTATTTTTGCCCGGATCATTTTCTTCCTGCGTTGTTATTTCTGTCCAGCTCGCTCCCTCATCCGTCGTTAAATATAGCGAAACATAGTTAAACTGAGGAAGTCCAATATAATCTGTAACTTCCCAGCTGATCATGTATTTCTGCCCGCCTTCAAGTATTATGCCGGGAATATTAGGAGGAGCCTCCAGTGTCACGACAGGCTCCGTACTTGGCACGATGGTGAACCTGTTATTTGATACATCACGCCCCACTTTTAATGAGAGGCTTGTCGCCTCCACCGATATCAGGCAGTTGGTCTCCTTTGTCGTAACATACGGGAGCTTCCATTCGTAAGAGCCTGAGTTTGTCCCAGGATCGTTGACCTCTGTCGCGCAAAGCGTTTCCCATGTTACTCCCCCATTAAACGACAAAAATATCGATATATAAGGCGGGGGAGAAAATCCTGTCAGGCTTGTCGCATCCCAGGTTATGTTATATATCCCGGTCGGTCCGGCTTCGATCGTTATGCCTTTCGCGCTGGGAGCTTCCACCGTCACCAGCGGTTCCCTGCTTGGCACTATAGTGAACCTGAAATTGGACATGTCGCGACCTGTATTTCCCGCTTTGTCCTTTGCTTCCACCGACACATAACAGTTACTCTGTATGGCGGTGACATCCGGGACTGTCCATAGATACGCGCCGGAATCCATCCCCGGATCATTTGCTTCTTTCGATGTTATGAGTTTCCACCCCGCGGGAGTTGGTTGAGCGGAATAATAATATATCGAAATGTAATCAGCCGCAGGTAATCCGCCTTTATCTGTCGCATCCCAGCTGATGCTGTATGTGGTCCCGCTCTCAAGAGTTATATCGGGCGTATTCGGAGCTTCAACTGACACAAGCGGAGGGACTGCCGGCAAAATCATGAAAGTATGGTCGGACACATCAAATCCCTTGTTTCCCGCGCCGTCCCTCGCTTCCACGGATATTAAACATTCATCTGAGCTTACATTTGGCACCGTCCATATATATGTCCCTCTGCTTCCGGAATCATTCATCTCCCGCGTCGTTATTTTTGTGGGCCAGCTGGCGCCCTCGTCAGTGGATAAATATATTGAAATATAATTATTTAAAGGGAATCCTCCGATATCCGTCGCTTCCCATGTGATGATATATATCCCGGTCGGCCCGGCTTCAATGGTTTCCCCGCCATTTGGAGCTTCCACCGTGGCCACCGGCGGTATCGAATCCTTTATGGCATATTTCAGATCCTGATGCTGACCATCGTAGTAAGCAATACGCGGCTCACCGTACCCATCCAGAGCTATGGAACAATAATCGCCTATTTGAGCTCCCGCCTCCACGGTTTGAATATCCCATACGCCGGATTGCAAAGTAGCATATTTTAGCCCATAACCAGCATGATAAAAACTGATGTGTGGTTTATCATTGGATAAATCTATTGCCAGAGACGTATATTGAGCCCCTACAACAGGCGTAATTACACCGCATCTCCATGTGCCCGATTCCCATGTAGCATATTTTAGCCTCTCAATGGTCATGGTGCTGGGATTGACACCGGAATAGCTAATATGTGGCCTATTCAAGCTGTCCATTGCAAGTGATCTTCCAGATGTCCACCTAAGGGGGTCTACCTGTGACCTTATCCATTTCTTGGCCACCGGCTCCCAGGAAGACATCTCCAGATACGGCGAGCTCAGGTCCTCGCCGGCATAAATGATATATGGAATGCCATTCTTCAGCGCTATTGATGTATTACCCGCTGTAGTATGATATACTACATAAGGATTGGCCTCTACCGTCTGGACTTTCCAAGATCCCGCCTCTAGCGAGGCATATTTCAAAAAAGGCCCGTAAGATAAATAACTTATATGCGGCATATTATTGCTGTCCAATTTCAAGGATGTCCAAGAAAATGTGTAACCAGAAGTCTCCACCGTACTGATCACCCATTTCTGGGAAAATGGTTCCCACGAAGCATACTTCATCAAACGGGGCGGACCAGATTGAGCATAAGCAATATGAGGATTATCATTTGAATCTAACGCTATTGATGTGTAAGTACCTGAGGGAACCGCGACACTCCCTTCTATCGTCTGTATCCTCCAAATGCCTGCTTCCATCGAAGCATATTTCAAAGTTGAATTAGTCTGATCACGATAACTGATATGTGGATTGCCTTTGCTGTCAATCGCAAGGGAACAATCCTGCCCAACAGCCCCGGCAGCTTCCACTGTTATGACGTTCCATCCCGTCGCATATGCTTGTGAATGGACGAGGAAGACCATTGCGCTAAGGAGTAGTGCAACAAACAAATACCTGAAAGCTGTTATTTTGCCTGACATTATGGACAATCTTACTCGGAAAACGTTAAATATTCAAATCCGCAAAATATGATGTTTTAATCCATAATTACCATTTTCCCGCTGCCGATCAACCTGTTATCCGATATTATCTCGAAAATATACATCCCGTTACCCGTGATGTTTCCTGTGATCGCCCTGCCATCCCATGTAACATGGTTCACCCCTGCCCTCCCCCCGTTCTCCCCGGATGAAAAATTAAGCCTCTTCACCTGATGTCCCGTAATATCAAATATGATCAAATTGATCGGCGCATTCACGGACAGCGTGTACTGGATCTTTGTTGCCGTCCCTGAATTGGGGTTGAACGGATTGGGATAATTGAGAGGCCTGCCCATGACCTGTACGGAACCCGTCATTACTATTGCGGTCATTATAAGTTCTGCTTTTGTCCCTGTTCTACTGCTGGCCTTGAACTTTAATATATGAGTATTTATTTCCCTTTGATTATTGGGGATCGAGAATCTTCCACACCATGTCTCATTGGGGCAAGCTACAACCTCGCAAGAAAGTGCTATCTTCAAAGCCCCGTCAATTTCAACCTCCATTGAAGCTATCCCGTTTGGATCTATCAGAAAGGTCCTCATAGATACTTGCGATGTTATAATATCGCCGCTAATGAACCATATATTATTAACATAAATCGCGTCTATGGTAGGAGCTACTGTTGATATTGTGAAGTCCGCATCGCTTATGTCCGATCCCAGATTTCCATAAACATCCTCAGCCTCAACGGATATCCTGCAGTTGCTTGAATTAATTGAGGGCACTTCCCAAGTAAATATGCCCGTATTCGACACTTCCTGCGTCACATCGGTCCATGTCACTCCGCTGTCAGGCGAAAATCTTATTGTTATTCCATTAACCCTTATCCCTGATTCATCTGTCGCGCTCCATTTAACTTCATATGTTAACCCGCCTGTTAAGGATTCCAATCCATTCGGCGCTTCAACCGTGACAAGAGGCGGGTTAGTATCGGGTGAAAATGCTATTTCGAATTTCCAAGGACCGCCACAACCGACTGGTTTGCCAACTTCGCCTGACGCGTCAATAGCTTCTATGGATAGCATGCATTCGGTGGAGATCATCCAAGAGAGAGGGGTCCATGGGTATGACACCAGAACTTTCTTCGCCAGATAAACAGGATTGGTTTCAGAGGTGATCACATTCCACGTCGAGCCTTCATCCGTGGATAAACTAATATTGATGACCTGTATATTGTCAACCTCGTCAGTTGCGATCCACTTGATATTATATGGGATACCAATATAAAGGACTTCGCCGTTCACAGGCTTGATCAAGGATATCCATGGCCCGTGGAACTCATACGCGCCCATATCATAACCTTTTCTCACAGGCCTTTTTATCCCTTCAATATCTTTTATCGGAACCCCGGTCTCATTCGTTCCGGTATCGATGCAGGGAGATCCATCTGTAAGACGGAGGAAGTTCGGTAAGGCTTCATCGGTTGAAACGAATCTTGGTTCAGTACTTATGTTCCCGGTATTAGGTACAAAATCACTTGATTGAATATCTGAATATTTAATGCTTGGAGAAATGGTAAATAAAGATGAACTATTGTTCCAGAAAATAGAATTAACTGCGGTCCACACGCCGCCGTCGGCTATACTGCCATTAGAAGAAGCATTATTATTATAGAATGTACAGTTTGTTGGATACCAGGTGCCCTGATAAGCCACGCCGCCGTTGACGGCATTATTGCTGATAAACGCGCAATTTTTAGCGGTAACCCTGGCGGAAGCGGAATAAATCGCTCCGCCGTTATTTCCCTCGGCGGTACAATTCCTGACAATAACTTGATTTAACCAGAGAGATGAACCGCTTTGCAAATAGATCCCGCCGCCGTTTTCGCTCGTATTACCGTTCTGAAGAGTGAGCCCTTCTATTGTCAGATTAACAGCAGCTTCAATGCTTATTAACCTTCCATTACCCTGCGCGTCCATAGTGGCCGACCCTGTTGCCTCTGGAGAAAGCTTAAGTGTGATATTCTGCCTGGCCGGCCAAATAACGCTGTGATCGCCCACCTCGCTGTAGATTCCCGGCAGCATCCTTACTTCCCCGCTTACCGCGACACAATCAAGGCCTTTTTGAATTGTCCTGAAGGGCGCCTGTAAAGTGCCCCAGCCGGCCTCGTCGCTGCCGTCAGGGGAAACATATACTATCCGCCTTAATACTGTGAAGGGATTATCGGAAATATCATAACCCCTATTTCCCGCAATATCCCTTGCTTCTATGGAGATCAAACACTTGTCTGACGGAATGTTCGGCACAGTCCATTCGTATGTGCCGGTAGTTTTTCCGGGATCGTTCTCTTCTGTCGCGGTTATTATGCTCCAGCTTATCCCTTCATTGGTAGAAAGATATATTGATATGCAGTCACTGGTGGGAATCCCGAAGTTATCGGTCGCTTCCCAGCTTATTCTATATTTACTCCCGACCTCAAGGGCAATATCTTTGTCACTGGGAGCTTCCACTGTGACCACGGGCGGGATATATTCCTGCACAGCGTACTTTAGATCATCGTTTGTGCCGTCGTAATAAGCGATACAAGGCATATCATTAGAAAGCGCGATCGAGCAATATTCACCCTTCCCGGTTCCCGCTTCTACTGTCTGAATCTTCCATGTGCCGGATTCCAGTGTAGCGTATTTAAGCCCAAGAGAAAGAGAAGAGTTGTCGTAATAAGCAATATGAGGCTTATCATTTGTATCCAATGCTAAAGATGTATAACCGGGTATGCTACTGGTAACATGTACCTGGACTTCCCATGTGCTCGCTGCAGGATTCCATGAAATGTATTTTATACACCAATAACCAGGGCTTATAGAGCTAGTGACGCTGACATGCGGTATATTTAAACTATCTATCGCTATTGAACTACAAAGATCATCGCCGGCTCCAGGGGAATCAAAGTCTATTTTTTGCTTTATCCATGTTGTGCCAGCTTCCAGGGAAGCCAACCAAAGGAAGGTCGTCGATTTATCATAAGATATATACGGTTTGTTGTTCCCGTCAAATGCCAGCGACACATATGAACCCCCACGTAAACCGGTATCCACTTCCTTGGTGATCCATTTCCCGGAAGAAGATTCCCAGGAGGCGTAATGCAGCTTAAGAGCTCCTCCACCAACATAATAAGCAACACACGGGATCCAATTATTATTAAGCGCAATTGATGTTGAACCAGGAAGGAAAGGAAGAGCTTCCACTGTCTGGGATTTCCATGTTCCCGATTCAAGAGATGCCATTTTTACCGAATAACCGGAAGCATAACTGATATAGGGATTGTCATTTGTATCTAAGGCGAGAGATGTATATCCTCCTCCGGCGAACGCCTCAATAGTCTGGATCCTCCATATCCCGGATTCCATTGAGGCATATTTCAAAGTCCCTGAACTGCCACCGATATAATTATAATAACTGATGTGCGGATTGCCCTTGCTGTCAATTGCGAGGAAACAATACTGACCGACATTCCCGGGTGAATCTACTATTTGGGAGCTCCACCCGGATGCATACAATTGGGTTGGGGTAATAAGAACCATTGCGCTAAGGAGTAGTGCGAAAATGAGGGGTCTAGTGCTATTGATCTCCCTAGACATTTGGGGGTATTTTACCATAAAACCATTAAATACTCAAAAGCAATGAAAGGTGTTTGACACATGTTCCCTTAAGTGATAAAATTAGCACTCGTCTTATATGACTGCTAAAATGAAAAAGCTAAACCAAAGAAAACAAAAGATCCTCGGGGCAGTGGTCACGGATTACCTGCACAGCGCCGAGCCAGTCAGCAGCGAAAGATTGTCGAAGAAATACATCCACGACGTCTCTTCCGCCACCATCAGGAACGAGATGGGCGACCTGGAGCAGGAGGGCTTCCTTAAGCACCCTCACACTTCCGCAGGAAGGATCCCCACAGACACGGGATACCGCTATTTCGTTGACCAGCTGATGAAAATAAGGGAACTTACCAGCCATGAGCTTGATTTTATCGACTCTGAATACAAAAAGGCAGGCAAGAACCTTGAAGACCTCCTTCATACGACACTGAAGGTTGCGGCCACCCTTTCCCACCTTCTTGCAGTGATAACCACCGTTCGGCTACCCTTTAAGGTGCTTTCAAGCGGGCTTTCCAACATAATGAAACAGCCGGAATTCAGCGACAGCGACCACATAAAGAACATGCTTAGCGTCATCGAGCAGGAAGACATGATGGCCAGGATAATGGCGGAAAGCGCAAAAAGCGATTCCCCCACCATCAGGATCGGCTCCGAGATAAAGCACAAGAAGATCAAGGACTGCAGCATTGTAATATCAAAATATGACCTGCTGGGCGAATCACTTGGCACGATAAGCATTATCGGGCCCACCCGCATGACCTACAGCAAGGTGACATCAGTGGTGGATGCCGTTTCGAAAACTTTGAGAGAAATATTATCGGAGAAGGGATAAAAGGATAAGAAGTGAAAGAGGAAAAAAAGAAAAAAGAAGAGCTGGTAAAAAAGACGGAAAGCCTGCCGCCAAAGAGATCGGAAGTTGAACTGCTAAAGGAACAGATAGAGGATCAGAAGAACAAATATTTGCGGGCGCTGGCTGACCTTGAGAACTACAAGAAAAGGGCTTCCATTGAGCGCGACGAATTCGTAAGGTTCGCCAACGAGGCCATCGTAAAGGAGCTTCTTCCGTCCCTTGACGGGCTTGCCAAAGCGATGGGCTACGCAGACAGATCCGGGAATGAGGAACTGGTAAAAGGGCTGGCTCTCGTGAAAAAGCTTATTGAGGACGCCCTCAGGAAATTTGGCGTTGAAGAGGTTGGATCGGTAGGCAAGCCATATGACCCGAACTTACATGAAGCCATACTTATGAAAGAATCAAAGGAACAAGCCGGCATCATCATCGAAGAAGTGCAAAAAGGATACACGATGCACGGAAGGCTGATAAGGCCGGCGATGGTTATAGTTAGTAAGGAGGAAAAGAAATGAGCAAGATAATTGGTATTGACTTAGGAACAACTAACAGCTGCGTTGCCGTGATGCAGGGAGGAGAACCTGTAGTAATACCAAATTCCGAGGGAGGGCGCACCACCCCATCGGTGGTCTCGTTCCTCAAGGACGGCTCGCACGTGGTGGGACAGGTGGCAAAGAGGCAGTCGATAACCAATCCGGAGCACACCGTATATTCGATCAAAAGGTTCATGGGGCGCAGGCAAGATGAAGTAGGAAGCGAAATAAAACTTGTTCCCTACCACGTTATCCAGGGAAGCAAAGGAGAAGCAAAGGTAAAGATCCCTGCCTCGCCGGCAGGCGGGGAGGACAAGGAATATAACCCGCCCGAAATATCCGCAATGATACTCCAGAAGATGAAGCAGTCGGCAGAAGATTATCTCGGGGAAAAAGTAACTCAAGCTGTCATCACGGTTCCCGCATATTTCAATGACAGCCAGCGCCAGGCAACAAAGGACGCCGGCCAGATCGCGGGCTTGGAAGTCATGAGGATAATCAACGAGCCGACGGCGGCATCGCTTGCATACGGGCTGGACAAAAAGAAGAACGAAAAGATCGCGGTATTCGACCTTGGCGGAGGCACATTCGACATATCGATACTGGAGATCGGCGAAGGGGTTTTTGAGGTCAAGTCAACCAACGGAGACACGCACCTTGGCGGCGACGACTATGACCAGAAAGTGATCGACTGGCTTGTTTCTGAATTCAAAAAAGAACAGGGGATCGACCTTTCAAAGGACAGGATGGCGCTGCAGCGGTTAAAAGAAGCCTCCGAAAAAGCGAAGATAGAACTCTCAACAGTTTCAGAAGCCGAGCTCAATCTGCCTTTCATCACGGCGGATGCCTCGGGGCCAAAACACCTGGTGATGAAGCTCTCCAGGTCAAAGCTTGAGCAACTGGTCTCCGACCTCAACGACAGGATCATCGGCCCCTGCGAAAGGGCGATCTCCGACGCCGGGCTTTCAACCAGCGAGATCGACGAAGTGGTCCTTGTAGGCGGAATGACAAGGATGCCAAAAGTGATAGAGCTCGCAAAGAAACTTTTCGGCAAAGAACCTCACAAGGGAGTGAATCCTGATGAGGTAGTCGCTATCGGCGCGGCGATCCAGGGAGGCGTACTTGCGGGCGAAGTAAAGGAACTGGTGCTCCTTGATGTTACACCGCTCACGCTCGGCCTTGAAACACTTGGCGCGGTCATGACACCTCTCATAGAGAGGAACACCACTATCCCGACATCAAAGTCACAGGTATTTTCAACAGCCGCGGACGGCCAGACCTCCGTTGAGATCCATGTGCTCCAGGGCGAGAGGCCGATAGCAGCTGATAATAGGACGCTAGGAAGATTTCACCTGGACGGTATACCGCCGGCACCAAGGGGGATCCCCCAGGTCGAGGTGACGTTCGATATCGACGCGAACGGGATACTTAACGTTTCCGCAAAGGATAAAGGTACGGGGAAACAGCAGAAAATAACCATCACCGCCTCATCAGGCCTGACCAAGGACGACATTGATAAAATGAAAAAAGAAGCGGCAGCTCACGAGGTAGACGATAAAAAGAAACGCGAAGAGATCGACATGAGGAATCAGGCTGACACTCTTGCTTATACCGCGGAAAAAACAATAAAGGACGCGGGAGACAAGATAACGAAGGAGAAGAAAGAAAAAGTCGAGAAGTCGATCAAGGAAGCAAGGGATGCTCTGGCGGGCACGGACATATCAAAAGTCAAATCGACTTTCGAGCAACTGCAGAAGGATATTTACGAAGTGTCGGCTGAGCTCTATAAAGAAAAAGGCCCTTCGACAAGCTCAGGGCAAGGCGGGACAGAGGGCAAAGCGGAAGGCAAAGCAGAGGGCAAAGACGATAAAACTATGGACGCGGAATTCAAAGAAAAATAATGGCGAAACGTGACTACTATGAAATACTCGGTGTCTCAAGGAATGCTTCGACCGACGAAATAAAAAAAGCATACCGGACACTCGCACGAAAGTTCCATCCCGATGTGAACAAAGAACCCGGAGCAGAAGCCAAATTCAAGGAGATAAACGAAGCTTACTCCGCCCTCTCAGACACGCAAAAAAGAGCAACCTACGATCAATTTGGACATGCAGGCCCCCAGTTCGCTGGAGGCGGAGCCGGATTTGAAGGATTTGACTTTAGCGATCTCTTCCGCGGAGGTTTTCAAACGGGTTTCGGGGAAAGTCCGTTTGAAGATCTTTTTGAGACATTTTTCGGCGGAGGAAGAAGAACGGCAAGATCGGGGCCGCGGCGCGGCGACGACCTCCGCTACGACATAACGCTTACACTGGAAGAAGCGGCAAAAGGCCTTGAGAAAGAAATCGACCTCCCCCATTATGTTGCATGCCAAACCTGCAAGGGCACCGGCGCCCGTCCGGGGACAAAACCAGAAAAATGCGGCACATGCAAAGGCTCGGGACAGGTAAGAAGAATGCAGCGGACAATGATCGGAAGTTTTACACAAATAACGCCCTGCCCCGACTGCCAGGGAACAGGAGAAGTTATAAAGAGCTTCTGTGTGGAATGCCATGGCAGGGGCCAGGTCAAGAAAACCCACAAAGTTGAATTGAAGATCCCTGCGGGAGTTGCCACCGGGAACAAACTAAGGATCCCCAAGGCGGGCGATACAGGGGAGAAAGGCGGCGGACCGGGAGACCTCTACATTTTCATTACGGTCAATGACCACCCTTTCCTGCAAAGGGACGGGGCGGACATCCACTGCAAAGCATTGATAACTTTTATTCAGGCGGCTCTTGGCGTAGAATTGGAAGTGCCAACGATAGATGGCAAGGCATACTTGAAGGTTCCGGCCGGGACGCAGCCTAATTCCGTGCTCAGGATGAGGGAAAAAGGCATGCCTCATATAAACAGCCATGCCTACCGGCAGGCAGGCAAGGCAAGGGGCGATGAGTACGTGCATATAGAGATCGAAACGCCAACGAACCTTACCAAAGAACAGAGCGAATGCCTGGAAAGGCTGGCCAAATTGAGAGGAGAAAAATTAAAATGATACCGAGGATATTCGTATCGTTCGTTAACATCAAGGACAACATGGCAACGATCGAGGGCAGTGACATGAATTACCTGAAGAACGTGTTGCGGCTCAAGGAAGGCGACGAGATCTCCGTAATGGACAGCAAGAGCAAGGAATACAGCGCGAAGCTTGCCAGGATCGAAGGAAAAAAGATAATCGCGGAGCTGATCGCCGAAAAACATCCCAAGTCAGAGCCAAAAATGAAGGTGACCATAGCGCAGAGCGTCCCGAAAAATCCCAAGATGGACCTGATAGTGCAGAAAGCAACGGAGCTTGGCGCGCTGCAGATAATCCCCGTAAAAGCGGAGCGGTCCATAGTCAAGCTTACAAAGGAAAAAGGGGACGGCAAGGTGAACAGGTGGCAGAAGATAGCAAAGGAAGCCGCGGAACAATCGGGGAGGCTGATCATTCCCTTTGTGCAGCCGATAAAAGAGTTCAAGGAACTGCTGATGCTCAGGAATGACTTTGATCAATGCATAATCCTCTGGGAAATGGAAAAAGAAAAAAACATCAAGAAATTCCTGCAGGAGAACAGGCAGATGAAAAGCCTTCTTGTCGTCATCGGCCCCGAAGGCGGTTTCTCCCACGAAGAAGTGGAACTTGCTAAGGCTTCTGGATTCATCACAATTTCAATAGGGAACCGTATAGTGCGGACGGAAACCGCTGCAATAGCAGTGCTTTCCATGATCGAATACGAATTTGAGCTGTGACGAGCATTGCTTTTTATACTCTTGGATGTAAATCCAACCAGTATGAAACGGACAGGATGGCAAAGATCGCCATAAGTCTTGGCCTTGAGCTTGTCCCCTACCCCGCAAAAGCCGACATATATGTGATCAATACCTGCACTGTCACAGGCAATGCCGACAAGAAATCGCGTAATTATATCCGCCACGCAAAAAAGTTGAATCCTGATGCAAAAGTGATCGTTACAGGCTGCTACGTGGAAGGAGGCAGCTTCAACTTAAAAGAAGCTGACGTCATTCTCCGCAACAAAGATAAATTCAATATAGATGAATGTTTCAGAGATGAGAAGCGGGAGACGAGAAACGAGATAATCCCATCTCCCCTGCCTGCCGGCAGGCACGGCATTTCTCATCTCTCATCTCGAGTCCGTTCTAATTTGATGATCGAAGACGGCTGCGAGAATTTCTGCAGCTACTGCATAGTTCCTTACGTTAGAGGAAAGGTCAGGTCAAGGCCGATCGACGAAATAATAAATGAAGCAAGGGAAATGGTCGCGAATGGCGTAAAAGAGCTCGTGCTCACCGGCATTAATCTTGGCGAATTCCCTCACCTCCCATCTCTCATCTCCCATTTCTCAAATCTTGACGGTCTCCTCAGAATAAGGTTATCCTCGATCGAACCGCAGTATGTGACCGATGAGCTGATAAAGATCGTCAAAGAAGATCCGAAAGTCTGTAAACATTTACATATACCGATGCAAAGCGGGGATGACAGGATACTCAAAATGATGAAACGCAATTATTCTTCAAAGGGCTTTTTATCGCTTATTAACAGGGTCAAAAAGCAGATAAAGGGCGTCGCAATAACAACGGATATCATTATTGGCTTCCCTGGAGAGGATGAAAAAGCCTTTAACAATACCTGCAGGCTTGTCAATAAGCTTCAATTCTCAAGGATCCATATTTTCTCATATTCCGACAGGCCCAGAACTGCGGCTTCCAAGCTTCCGGAAAAGGTAGATCCGAAGATCATTGCCAAAAGGCATGAAAAACTGGGGGCTTTGAAGGATAAATATATGCTCAAATTCCACAGGTCTTTCAAAAGAATGCCCATGGAAGTGCTCATAGAACAGAAGGACAGGAAGACCGGCATGTATGAAGGGCTTACAAGCAACTATATAAGGGTATTCATTAATAGTGATGATTGGGGTGACGATTCGATCGGGAAGCTGCTTCCCTTGAAGTTCAAGGATTTCCGCGGGGAGAATGTTTTTGCCTGCCTGCCGGTAGGCACGGCTGACCCTGTTCTGCTATAATATCCAAATATGAAGATAGTCCACTTTGCAGACACCCATCTTGGCCATTCCGCATACAGAAAGCTGTCCGAGAACGGCTTTAATCAGCGCGAAGAAGATGTCATAAGGGCATTTACCGACGCCATTGACAAGATAATACTGGAAAAACCCGACCTGGTGCTCCACTCAGGCGACCTTTTTGACACTGTCAGGCCCACCAACAGGATCGTCAGCATAGGTATAAGGGAATTGCTGCGCCTTTATCAAAAAGATATCCCCCTGATATTGATATCCGGCAACCACGAAACTCCCAAGCAACTATATAAAGGGAGCATATATTCGATATTCGAGCTAATGCCTCTTGATAAAAAGGCGAATAATTCCGGAAATAAGCTTTTTAACATCGTTTATAAAGACAAGTGTGAAGTTTTCCGGTTCCCTGGCGTGACGATCCACGCGGTCCCTCAATGTTCAACAGATGCGATATTCAAAGCTGAGCTAAATAATATAAAACTGGATCCCGGTTCAAAGAACGTGCTTATGCTGCATGCCGGAGTTACGGGGATGAAAGAATTCAGCCACGGCGAATCAAACGAGCTCCTTGTTGAGTATGATTGGTTGAATAAATCGATGTTCGATTATGTCGCGCTTGGTCACTACCATGGTTACGTTCCCGTCGCAAAGAACACATATTTCTCCGGCTCCATCGAGCGGATGAGCTTCAATGAAGTTGGACAGCCAAAAGGTTTTCTTGTGGTTGACCTTGATAAAAGTCCGGTCCCGGAAATGAAAGAAGTATGGACACGGAAAATGATCGACATGTCGCCCATCGATGCATCCGGCAAGGACTCAGTTGTGTTGCTGGAAGAGATCCTTGATAAAATATCAAAGGCTGAGCCATCTGGAAAAATATTAAGGCTTACCATAACAAATATCCCCCAGCATGTGATGAACACTTTGGATACAAAAAGGATCAGGGAAGCCGCAAAGGATGCCGTGCACTTTGAGCCGCGGTATGAAAAGATGAACGAAGAAGGCCGGATGGAAGAAGTCAGGATCGCGACAGGCGGCATAAAGGAAGAGTTCAAATCTTTTCTTTCGGCAAAAGACCTTTCAAAACTGGACAAGGATAAATTCACGGAACTTTGGTCAAATAGTTATGATGAAGTAATAAAGGAAGAAGAATGAGATTAAAATCCCTGGCCATGAAGAATTATCGCCAATATAAAGAAGCAACAATAGAATTCGCTGACGGTATTACCGGCATTATTGGTTTGAACGGCGCGGGCAAGTCAACAATAGTTGAAGCTATCGCTTGGACAATTTACGGCAATAACGCGGCAAGGACCGACAAGGAAGGAATAAAAAGATCAAGCGCTCCCCAATCCGCCAGCGTTGAATGCACACTTGTAATGGAAATAGCAGGGACCGAATACAAGATCGTCCGCATGCTGAAAGGTTCATCACAGACCGGTGATGCCTCCATGATCGCGGGAGGAAAAGTGATCGCAGATTCCGTGAAGGGCGTTGAAAAGGAAGTGAACCATCTTCTGGGCATGGACTGGAAGAGTTTCTACAAAAGTTTCTTCGCAAGGCAGAAGGAACTGAATTCCCTTACCGATGCCACAGCCGCCGGACGCCGCGATGCCATAATCAGGATGCTTCGCATAGATGCAGTGGACAAGGTAATGGATACCGTTAAGAAAAAGATAAAAGAACACAAGCTTGTGCTGGACGTCTTGAGGAAATCTCTAAAAGATACCAATGTTCTTCTTTCAGAGAAATTGGTTATTGAAATGGGCAAGAAGGAGTCGGAAAAAGAGCTGAAAATCGTTGAGCTGGAAGTCTCCAAGTTGGAAATAGAGCGTTCTAAATTCAAGGAGAAGTTCAATGAAGAACGTACCATACATAATAAATATATCCAACTGGATAAAACGCGGGGAAATTTAGAAGCAAGACTTACCGGTATCTCTAAAAGAGAATCGGAACTCAATGATGAATTTGCACAGATTAAAAAGCTTGAAAAGGAATTCCAGCCCATAGAAAAAGCTTATAATGAATATTCTGAGCTGGAAAAGAAGCTGAGAAAACTTTCTGTGGCCAGGGAGTCAGAAATCCGCGCCACAGAGGGCAAAATCGAGGAGCTTAGAGGTAAATATTCGGAGCTTTCCGAGAACAAAAAGAAGCTTAAGGCTGGCTCCCCCTGCCCCACCTGCGGCCAGGTGATAAAAGATAAAGCCTATATCGAGAAACACTTTGACCAGGAAATGCAGCAGATCAAGGAGGAAGGCCAGAAACTGAAAACAAAGCTGGATGCTCTTAAAGCAGAAAAAAGAAGCGCTTCGGCCGATCTTAAGTTCGACCTGGAGGAATATCTGTCCCTTTCAGAACACCTAAAGGAACTGGAGCCTGCTTACATAAAATATCCGATGATCAAAGCCAAGGTGGAAAAGAAAGAGGATGTGGAAGTCGCCAGGACAAGGATCGTGAAAGAAAGGACTGACCTTGAAGCCGACCTTAAGGCGGTGCTTGCCGAACTTAAGCTGGTGCCTTATGACGAAAAAAAATATGAAAAGATAAATACAGAATATGACCAAGTCGAGAAAACACTTAATAAGAACAATGACAGGAAGAACGAGATCAAATTTAAAATAGGACAGTTCTCGCAGGCTTACATGGACAAGCAAAAAGAGATCGATGAGACCGAAAAGGCAGCCAAGGAGATTAAGACAAAGACTCTCAGCCAGCAGGAACAGGAACAGTTCATTGCCCTGGTCGCTGATTACAGGCAGTTCCTCATATCAAGGATAAGGCCGAAATTATCCGAGATCTCCGGTCATTTGCTTACTGAGCTCACCAATAGCAAATATACAGGAGTTGAGCTGGATGAAGAATATTCCCTGTGGATATACGACGGCAATGCCAAGTACCCTCTTCCCAGATTTTCCGGCGGAGAATCCGACATTGCCAACCTATGCTTGCGCCTTGCGATATCACAGCTGATCGCTGAATCAAGCGGGATCGAGACCGGGTTCATAATACTGGATGAGATATTCGGGTCACAGGACGTTCACCGCAAGCAATCAATAATGGAAGCTCTGAACAGGCTGACTAAACAATTCAGGCAGATAATCCTTATAACTCACATTGAGGATGTTAAAGATACTCTCGAGAACATATTTGAGGTAGTAGAAAGCGAAGAAGGAATAAGCTGTATCAAAGCATGATACAGCCTTTATTGATGCCCAGCAAAAAAAGTTAAACTATCTTCTTTTCTTCTTTGCCGGTTTTGCTTTTGCCTTTGCCTTTATCTTGATCCCCTTAAATCCAAGCGACCAGTTGTATACCGAAGCCAGAACTCCCGCATATATAAAACAGGCAACAAATCCGTAAACAAGACCAAGTCCCGCACCCTGCCAGCTGACGTTATATCCCGGGAATATCGGATTCAAGAGCCTTACTATCGCCACTCCTCTGGTTAATTGAATGGCACAGACCACTAATAGGGACATTGAGATAGCAGAAACGATACCAGCTGCCAAAGCCAATTTCATTGCATTCAATTTCAAAGTATACACCCCCTCTTCCCTTATCAGGATATTACTTAATCACCACTTTGTCAACACCGTCTATCTCTGCCACGTTCACAATGACCTCTTCAGAGATTGTTGTGGCTACCGACTTGCCGGTATAGTCGGGATGTACGGGAAGCTCCCTCTGGTCCCTGTCCACCAGCGCCACAAGCTGTATCTTTGACGGGCGACCATAATCATTAAGCCCGTCAAGGGCTGCCCTTACCGTCCTGCCGGCCGATATCACGTCATCCACAAGCACGACCGTCTTATTGTCTATGGAAAAAGGGATATCCGATTTTTTTATCTCTATGCCGGAGCCCTTTTTCATCAGATCATCGCGATGAAGCGACACATCCAGAGACCCAACAGGGACATCCCCCAGTATCTTTGCAATGCGCTGAGCTATGGGCAAACCTCTGTTCATTATGCCTATCAGGACCAGGTCCTTCATCCCCTTGTTCCTTTCCGAGATCTCCTTGGCGATGCGCTTAATGGCAAGCGCCATTTCTTCCTTGTCCATCAATATCCTCGCTTTTTCAGCCATATTACCCCCCTATTATGGAATCCACATATGTCTCAAAGCCAAGGACCATGTCCTTGAGCTTCTGCTCCGAGCCGCTTTCAAAATAGGTCCTGATTATCGGCTCGGTCCCCGACGGCCTCGCCAGTATCCAGCTTCCGTCCTCGAACATCATTTTCACCCCGTCTGTCCTCGTCACCTGTGCCAACTTCGTCCCTGCCGCAGTCTTTGGTGGTTCGCTGGCTAGCGCCTTCATCAGCCGCTCCTTTACGGACGGCGTGAACTTGAGGTTGATCCTCCTGTCATAGAAACGCCCGTATTTTTTCGCGATGCCTTCAATTATACCCGAAAGAGGCCTTTTGTGCCTGGCGATCATCTCGCAGACAAGCAAATTGGCCAATATCCCGTCCTTCTCGGGGACGTGTTCCCCGATGGTGAGCCCTCCACTCTCCTCCCCTCCCAAAATGACAGGCTCCTTAAGCATTATCTCGGCAATATACTTAAAGCCCACGGGCGTCTCGTGCACCTTTATGCCGTGGGCATCGGCGATCGCGTCTATCATTTTTGTCGTGGCAACGCTCCTTGCCACCGACCCTGAGGCCCCCCGCTCATCAACAAGATAGGCGAACAGCGCCGCAATAACTGTGTTGGCGCTTAAACAATTGCCCTTTTCATCAATTATGCCGAACCTGTCCGCATCCGGGTCCGTTGCAAGTCCCACATCACAACCGCCGGCTATTACCTTTTCCCTTAGCTCCTTTAAATGATCGGGCACCGGCTCAGGGGTTATGCCTCCGAACAAAACGTCCCTGTAGCCGTGTATGACCGAAACTTTTACGCCGAGATCCTGCAGTATCCTGTCCAGATATTCCCTGCCGCTGCCCCACAGCGGATCGAACGCAACACTTAATTTTGCCTTCCTGATAGCATCGAAGTCCACAAGCTCCTTGATACGTTTAAAATATCTGTTAAAAGGATTGAACCTTTCGGTCTTCTGGGAGAACCTTGCCTCAACATGCTTTCCCTCATTCAGGTTCTTCACTATCTCATCGGTGATGTTCTGGAACGCGGGCCCGGCGTAATCCGGGATGAACTTTATCCCGCAGTATTGCGGAGGATTATGGCTTGCGGTTATCATTATGGCCCCGGCGGCGCTCCTGTCCTTCACGGAAAAGGCTACAACGGGAGTTGGGCAGTCACGGTCCGTCATGAAGCACGGGATGCCGCTGGAATGGAGCACTTTCACCGCTTCCTCCGCAAAGTGCTCAGCAAGGAACCTTGTATCGTAGCCGACAACAATGCCTTTTTGCCCGAGGCCGTGCGCATTCACATAGGAAGCTATCGCCTGCGCCACGATCCTCACGTTAGCGAAAGTGAATTCGTCAGATATTATAGCTCTCCAGCCATCGGTGCCGAAATTGATACTCAAGTTACCTCCTTATCTTCAGCGGTGTAGGTCAACGGAGGGGGGAGGATTCGAACCTCCGATACTGTTTCCAGTATACTCGCTTTCGAGGCGAGCGCTATCGACCACTCTGCCACCCCTCCATTACGTTACGATATTTTCCTTAATCCACTTTCTTCCTTGTCCAGACTTTAGGAACAACTCCCGTTTCCGCGCTTCAGTCTTACTGGAATA
>Ga0315274_10000136_pt1 | contig 107251 bp, 114 predicted proteins | sample YL17G02_20_MG_FD_203700 | JGI IMG/M metagenome (GOLD analysis project Ga0315274, IMG submission 203700) | Sediment microbial communities from Yellowstone Lake, YNP, Wyoming, USA - YL17G02_20 | ecosystem: Environmental > Aquatic > Freshwater > Lake > Sediment | place: USA: Wyoming | collected...
TATTCCTGGAATGTCGGACTTTTCAACGTTGTTCAGGAGGTTCTGCAGCTTGCTTTCGTATTCCATAGTCTATAGATATATCGTGTAACTATTAATAATTTGTGATAGAGTGGACCGACAGGGATTTGAACCCTGAGCCTCCTGCTTGCAGAGCAGGCGATCTACCGTTGATCTACCGGCCCATCATAACAATTATACAACAGAAGTATTTTAATAATTATTTTTTCTTTTTCTGCAGTCCCTTCAATTTCACTTCGACTTCCGCTAATTCCTCTACCATTTTGGAATATATCTTTCTTAAATCTTCTTCTGTCAATTCCCTCTTGCGATACTTTTCATCCAAATAATCCATTATTTGACGGATTTCAATCTTTCTTTTCTTCAATATGCTTATATCCACTATTTTTTCAAAGAGCGACATCGCAAAACCTATCAGAATAAATATGCTCCCAAGCATGTTGATTAAATACCAAACTACTGGCTTAGTTGTAGTATAACTCCCTATGATTAACCCTGCTACTTCTATCAACAAATTCACGGAAATGAAAAGAAACCCAGTCGCCAATACAATCCAAGAAAGTGTAATTTTTTTCTCATAATTTATCTTGCGACCGATGTAGATTATGAAACCGGCAGCAATCACATAAGCGAAGAAAATGAATAGATCGATGAATAACGATGTTTGCTGAGACAATGGTGTAAATAGGTCCATAATTAATATTCTTCTTTTAATTTAATTTAATCTTTTTGTTGGTAAGAAAAATTTCTTTAAAGCCCTAATTCTTGGTGCTCGTCAATGAAAATAAAAGGAGGTGATCCAGCCGCACCTTCCAGTACGGCTACCTTGTTGCGACTTAGCCCCCCTCGCGGAACATGAACTTGACTCTTCCAAAAGAAAGAAACTCGTTCAAACTCCACTCGGATGGCTTGACGGGCGGTGTGTGCAAGGAGCGGGGACGTATTCGACAAAAGATAGTGACTTTTGCCTACTAGGGATTCCAGCTTCACGAGGGTGAGTTACAACCCTCGATCCGAACTAAGCATGAGGTTAAGGGGTTAGCTTCACCTTTCGGTGTTGCATCTCATTGTCTCATGCATTGTAGGCCGCGTGTAGCCGGGGAAATTCGGGGCATACGGACCTACCGTCGCCCGAGCCTTCCTCTGGTTTATCACCAGCGGTCTCCTATGAGTGCTCTTTTGCAAGATAGCAACATAGGACTCGGGTCTCGCTCGTTAACGGACTTGACCGCACGCCTCACGGTACGAGCTGACGATGGCCATGCACCTCCTCTCAGCTTGTTTGGTAAGCCCTTCAGACTGACCTTCATTCTGCTGTCGATCCCCGTGAGATGTCCGGCGTTGGATCCAATTAAACCGCAGCCTCCACCCCTTGTGTGCTCCCCCGCCAATTCGCTTAAGTTTCATCCTTGCGGACGTACTCCCCAGGTGGCCTGTTTAACACCTACGCTCCGGCACTACAAACCCACGAAAGGTTTGTGACACCAAACAGGCATCGTTTACAGCTAGGACTACCGGGGTATCTAATCCCGATCGCTCCCCTAGCTTTCGTCCCTCACCGTCGAACTTGTTCTAGGTAAAAGCCTTCGCCACAGGTGGTCCCCCCAGGATTATAGGATTTTACCCCTCCCCCGGGAGTACCTCTACCCTCTCCCAATCCCAAGTCTGGTAGTATCTCCAGCAGGCTCTCCAGTTTACCAGAGAATTTCACTAGAGACTTACCAAACCGGCTACGGACGCTTTAGACCCACTAATCGCGGATACCACTTGGGGCGCGAGTATTACCGCGGCGGCTGGCACTCGTCTTACCCACCCCTTATTCATCCACCTTTTTGCAGTGGACAAAAGTTCATGCAGAGCATGAACACTCCAAGTTCCCTCGTCGCTCGCTAGAGCATTGCGAAGTTTTCGTAACTGCTGCGTCCCGTAGGACCTGGATTCATGTCTCAGAATCCATCTCCGGGCTCCCACTCTCATGGCCCGTACTCGTTATAGCTTTGGGGGTCCTTTACGCCCCCAACAGGCTGATAAGATGTAGTCCCATCCTATACCGTTACCTTTCGATATCCTATCATTCCAGAACAGAATACCCATCAGGTGTTAGCTGCAGTTTCCCGCAATTATCCCTGAGTATAGGGTAGGTTAACTACATATTACTGAGCAGTTCGCCGAGTCCCGAAGACTCTCGACTCGCATGTCTAAACCGAACTCGGATAGCAGTATCCTCCGGCACGATCAACCGGAATTGGCGGTTCCTTACACATATCTCACTGACAAGTTTCACCAATTAGGGCTTCAAACTCATAAGAGCATGAGCTTTGCATTTAAATGCTAAAATAAATAAGCGCTTAAAAAGTATTTATAGATTTTTTCAAGCAAAGAATATTGTTTTAATTTATATTTATACTTTTTGTTTCGGTTAAAAAATTGTGAAAAATAAAATCATAATATTTTTTTCTTTTTCAAGAATCCCCCGACTAATTTTACAGGAACAATTTTTGATTCTTCTTTACTCAATTTCTCATTATCAATTATCACATCATATATGGATTTGTCGTAAGAGTCTATACCGTATAGTTTTTGATAAACACTATGGTCTTCTTCATCTCTTTTCTCTAAATTTTTCTTTGCTTCTTCAACAGTTATGTTATCTCTCCTAGCGACTCTCTCAGCTTTTATATTCAGAGGACACTCATAGTAAACTTTTACATCGGCCCAGTCCCCAGCACACCAACCAGAGAGTCTTGCATCTATAACAATGTTTCCTTTCATGGCAAACTCTAAATTCCTTCTATCCATTTCATGGTCAATTTCTGGTTCTCTGAAATTGCATAATTCCTCTAATGATACTTTTCTTTCTTTGGCAATTTGCCTGAGGATTTGACCTGCACTTACATAATTGAGCTTGAATGCTTCAGCCAATGCTCTTGCACCGTCAGTCTTCCCGGTGCCAGAAAGACCAGAAACTGTTATAGTTAAACCTTTCTTCTTGATTTTTTTTAGTAATTCTTTCTCATAAGGTTCTAAAAACTTTAAGTAGGTTTTTGCCATAATATCATTATTTTTTAATAATTATAATATCCTTAAAGAGAATTCTACTCATAGGATATAAAGTTAAATTAAAAAATTTAAAACTTTCAGTCAAATTAAATACTTTATTTAAACATCAAAACAATTATTTTTTAATGACAGTTGACCTAACTATTAAAAATTGTAAATTATGGTTCGATAAAAAACTTATCGATTTCGGTCTGGCCATAGACGAAGGAATTATTAAATTGATTTCTAAAGATGCCAACCTTCCTGATTCTGATGAAAAGATTGATTGTAAAGGTGGAATTGTTCTTCCAGGTTTGATCGATACTCATGTTCATTTCAGAGAACCTGGTATGGAATGGAAGGAAGATTGGTCGACAGGATCTAAGGCTGCAGCAAAAGGTGGGATAACATTCGTCTTAGACATGCCTAACACGAAACCACCTACCACAACGAAAGGAAGATTAGAAGAAAAGAAGAAGCTGGCAGAAAAGTCTGTAGTTAACTTTGGACTGTACATAGGCATCGGTGAAGAAAACTTAAATCAAATAGAAGAACTGGCAAAATTTGCACATGCTTTCAAAATTTACATGACCGAATCGACTGGCGAGCTAAAACTAACTGCTTACGATTTGTTAGTAAAAGCCTTTTCTATAGTTTCTAAGACTAAAAGAGTCCTTTGTTTACATGCCGAAGACCAAAGAATAATAGAAGAATACTCGAAGAAGAACCCTAATAATGCTTATTTTAGACCGCCTGAAGCAGAAATAGCAGCTATAAAACAAGCAATAGAAATCACTAAACAAACCGGCGTCAAAGCCCACATATGTCATGTCACAACAAAAGGTGGTTTGGATTTAATAAGAAAAGCAAAAACTGAAAAATTAAACATCACATGTGAAACCTGTCCTCATTATCTTTTCATGACTGAAAAAGATTTGAAAGAAAAATCTGCTTTTATAAAAATTAACCCTCCATTGAGGTCAAAGAAAGATCAAATGGCACTTTGGAAAGGAATCTCTGACGGAACCATAGATATAATCGCTTCAGATCATGCCCCACATACTTACGAGGAAAAATCACAAGACATATCGAATGCGCCTTCTGGCGTGCCTGGAGTTGAAACTACTTTACAATTGATGTTGAATGCTGTCAATAAAAGAATAATCACATTAGAAAAATTAGTTAAATTAATGCATGATAATCCAATCGAGAGGTTTGATCTAGTAGATTATGGTAAGATAGAAACTGGAATTACAGCCAACTTAACAATAATCGATTTGAAAAAACCATGGAAAATATCGAGGGACGAATTACTGACAAAATGCAAATGGAGTCCTTATGAGGGTTGGAAAGGAAAGGGTATGCCAATCATGACAATTATTAACGGAAATATTGCTCATCGAAGTTTATACTAATATTTAAAAGTAAATCCGCATCTCTATTCTAATTCATATGACCAATGAAACACAACAACCAATTATTTACCAAAAGTTGCATAAACTATTCGGTTTAGGAATGCAAGATTCGGAACTCCTAAAACCCTATGTAAATAAATATGATTTGGGTCCGTTAATCGGTCGTTACTGTGATAAACCAACTCTAAAATTTAAAGAAACTGATTTGAGTGAACCTGAGAGGCAAAAACTTAGATTGCTCCGAGCAATTGGAGTAACCGATTTTGTTGTTGAGCGTTCTATTTATAGTAAAAAACGACCAGATATTCAAGATTATACTTGGATATTTACACCGAAAAATATTGACCTAAAACCTTTAAAAACTAACCTAGGTTACGTAAATCCGCTTAAACCTATGATGGATAAGATTGATAGTACCCACACAAAAGATCCAACTTTTGGTCTGAGATTGATGTCAGTAAAAGGTATGCTTGCTTCCATAAGGGATATAACAAAAGGACAGGATGAAGAACTAAAAAGTTTGGTCGAAGCTGTTATTACTTTAGTTCAAACGCATAGAGACGGTGATGGCAATCCTATACAACCGAATTATATAATTCCCTTTTTCAACGCTGGTTTAGAAACTATTGGAATAAACCTCAACAATAAGGTTAATAATAACGAAGGTGTTAGATCAGTTTATAGTCCCCGGGGAGGAGTACTTCCAAAACCAATGACACTAGAAGAACTCGAAAAAAGTATGGCCGCTAGAAATGCCACTCTGCCAGAAACCAAAAAATCTGTCCAAGAAATTATACCCAAAGAAGCTGTAACGAAACAAGGAGACATGGGTGAAGAAACCATTGAAGAGGCACTCAGGCCGACAAAACATACAGTTGAAAGGATTAGGGCCAAACGTCATGTTGAAGAGACTAAGATTGAACGACCTAATATTGAAAGAACTAAAGTTGAGAGACCAAGAATCCATCGAGAAAAAAAAGTAAAGCCACCAGAAGAAACGCTTGCATCCCAAGTTTTAAAAACGATGTTACCTGGATTGGCGGGTTCAGGATCATCGTATCAAAGACTTAAAATAGAAGAAGAGAAAGTTGAAGGTTTAGGTGAAGTTACTGCTAAACAACTAGAAAAAAGTATTACAGACATCGACCTTCAATCCATAGTTCCATTACCAGTCTATCTTTATACAGAATATGCAGCTATTTTCAAAACCACTGCCAACCAATTCAAAGAAATTTACGAGAGAAGAATGAAGGAATATGTTGGCAATTCAAAATGGCATGCGAGTATTTTAGAATCAGATCACTTCTATCGAACTGCTAAAGTATTGCCAAAACTGTTTGATAAAGAAGCTTTCAATGAACAAGAACTATCTCAACTTATATCGACAACAGAAGGAAGAGACATTTCAATTAAAAACATAAGAAAAAGTATTCAGCCTTTTGTACAAATAGAATTAGTCACTTGTAGCGAAGAAAAGTACAGTATAAATAAGATTTTTTTGAAGAATAAAATTCAAGCTTAAGAATTAGTAGAAGCAGTTCCTTGATACGCTTTCTTTCTTGATGTTTCAACCCTCTTTCTTGCTTCTTCGAGAAGTGTCATTATTTTGCTATGTTCAGCATAAACTCTTTTTGTAAAGTCAACAACCATATTTTCTATTATTTGTTCAGCTTCATCGCCAAGTTTTCTAAGGCCTAATTCATATTGTTTTAATTTTGATAGTAATACTTCATCTAAATATCCACCTTCCCTTGCGAGTTCTTGGACTATGTCGAATAACCGAGTATCTACAATCCTTGCTCTTAAAAGTGGAGTTACTCCTTTTGCAGCATCTATGCTTATTTCTTCTTGTCTTTGTAGAGCTTCAACTTGCTCTATACTGGATCGATATGTTGGGTCAAAATAAGTTTTACACTTGCCTTTCTCTTTTTCTCCTTCCCATTTTACACCATACCATTTTTCGAATACAACTTCAGAAACAAGTACTTTTATTAATTTCTCTTCTTGATACAATTTGCCCAGAGGACCGCCTATAAACAGACTATCGTCTTCGGGAACTTCTATCCCTGTTTTTTTCAAATGATTTACTAATGCAAGATAATACGATCCCTTTTCTTGTGTTGCGAAAAAATTCCTGATAGTTTCTTGTCGTTTTGCGTATGTAACTTGTTGTTCGCCCATATTTTCACGATAACAAAAAGGATTCAAAATGAGATTTAAATGTTTAACTACTAGGCTCCAACATAAAGAGTTAAAACGTCTACTGAATGATCCATCCCTTTCTTTACTTGATATCTTCCAGCCACTTGTTCGACATACGGAGCAAGCGCATTCATAGCTCTAACTTCCATTGGACTTGCAGTCCTGGTCGTTTTACCTTGACTAAGATCATATAAAGCAGTGATAAGAACATTACTAGTCTCTTCTATTTCATTAGGGGTTTTAGGTCTAATTTGATCCCAGAGTTGAGAAAGGGTTTGCCTTGCATTATGGTGCTCCATACCTAAGCCTTCTTTTTGACCCCATTGAAGTTGTCTTCCCAATTCTTTAGACACGACTTGATCAGCTATGATTAAAGGAGCTAAATAAGGACTCCTATTCCAAATTTCTACAGCAGTTGCATAATGTTGAGGATGTAATTCCTTCAATTGTCTTGTAGAAATAAAAGGACAATATCTTATTGTACGATTTAATACTTGGAGTGCATCACTTGCCATATCACTTAAATTAACATCACTAAGTATCGGTTTTTCGTATTGGAGATGCAGTCTTTGCTGAAAGTCCGTGAAGAGAAACCCCGCCCCTTCTTTACCTGTTAATACAATCCATGTTTCGACATCATCAGGTTTTAAATCATATTCCCTACCTAAATGAGCATCCCTAACCAAACCAAAAATTTCCCGTCTAGATGGTGCATCAAGGCTAGCTTTTGTACTTAGAATATCTCTTTTAAAACCACTTCGTGTTTGATGCAGTATACTTCCCCAAAATTTTTTCATCATTAGCACTGAATCTACATTTTCTCTATAAACCTTGCCGTTTGCTTCGTCAAAATCAATATGACCATGTTTCGCCATTCGTTTTAATTCTTCTATTATCAATTTCCTAAAATCATATCTTGGTTTAGCCTTATCCAGAGGGACAGAATGACCTTGATCGGGTAAATCTTTTGTACCCTCCGTCCTAAAAACGTTAGGCATGTATCCATCCAAAATACATAAAGCAGCCGTTGTCAAATATTCGAGAGATGTTCCATCAACATCAGGTATGTGTGCTAACGCTGTTTCAATAGCAAAACGATACTTTGGCCATGAACCAGCATATTCAGTTCTATAAGGATCTATACCTAAACTTCGTTTAAATTGTTCTTCTCTACCTTTTACACGTTGTTTCAAGACTGGCTTCATCTGCGTCATAACGATATTATTAGACATTGCTCGTATAGCAGCTGCAGGCGCGTATCTGTCCCCACCGAAACTTCCTAGAGTTTGCACGACTATGTTCTCGTTAGTCTCTAATTGCGCTTGGGTAACTGGTTTTGGCATACAAAGAATCTGTGGGTTAAATTATTTAAATTCATTTTTAGTTTATGTGTTCAGAAAAATTATTTTTTCCATTCACTTAGTTTGTTTTCAAGACCAATACCTACTCGAAGAACATAGCATAATTCATCCATCAAGTACGATATCAGATTCAATCTTGTTGAATCATAAGGCGTTTTTTTCTCAACAGAACAATACGGTTCACCAGGTGTAAATCCAATACATGTCGAATAACAATTCTTGCTATAATCTCCGCACCAGACTAACTTTTTGCTTCTTCTAGAATCAAGTGTTCTTTTAGCTTCTGAAACATCTTTCCAGACCCTTCTTAAATTAGATAAATGTTTAGAGTCTTGCATGTAAACTGAAAGTTTTTCAAAAAGTTCTTTATACTGTTCACGTAGTGTTACATCACTTAACTTAGCTTCTTCGACTTTACCTTTAGCCTCAATAAATTTCAGAAGATCTTTTTTATTAGCTAAACTGTAGAATTCAGATGAAAGTATATAGTCGACTCCTTTTTCGTCCCAATCTATATTAATTCCTTTAATATCAAACTTTGATATTTCTTTTAAGAAATATGTAAGAAAACCTGAGTCGAAAAAAGAATCAATATAATTTCTCAATAATTCTTTTGCTCTTTCTGCACTTCTAAGACTTTCCTCTGAACTCTTAATTCTTTCTTTTGAAGTGTTTGTATCTATTGTTTTAAAATTTTCCTCTAAATCTTTTCTTTGTTTAGTCTCGTTTTCTGCCAATTGTTTTTGTTCTTCTAATTCACCTTTGGTTTTGCTTAAATCGGTCCGAAGTTCAGTAATGAGTGAACGATAACCCCCATCGTTTCCAAAACCGCTTAATACAAGAGACAGGTCTGACTGTAAACCCCCAACCCCATTCTTAACACCATCAAGTGTATTTATCTCACTCATTTTTCTTTCTTCATAACCTTTAACAAAATGATTTTGGAGTTTTGTGCGCCATGCTTCTGATCCTGCCCCTATTTTTTCTGTAGTTTTCCCTATTTCTGTAAAAAGTGCAATTATTTTATGATTAAACTCTTGAGTTATTTCAAAAATTCTTTGTTTTTTTGCTCCCTCTTTTTCTGTCTCTTTCTGTAGAATAGCAGTTGTTTTTCTACTGAACTCCTCTGGGATTTCATCTTCTTTAGACATTTTTTACACTCTCGTACCTCTATAAGTGCCTTTTATAGATTTAAGCAATTGAAGAGATTTAGTAGTATCACCAAAGTAAATTGTTTCATTATTTTTTGTGTCTTCCCAAACGTAGCCTTCTCTATAAAGAACTTGGGCCCCCTGAATTATCGTTTGTTTGTCCATTTTTGTGAATTGTTCGATCTCTGAAATTCCTTTACCCCTATCGTCTGTAATAATAAATGGAAGTATTGCAAGTGCTGCGTATAGAGGGTTTTCTTTGGCTTTTTCTTTAATAGACCTAAAAAATGATATCATGTATTTGGATTTATCGCTAAGGTTGCGATAACCAACAGAAACTTCGCCAAAATCAACCAAAGTGTTTAAACCTTTTTGTACATTGTTTTCGTTTGAACTCAACTCTTTAGCAATACTTGGAATGCCATATGCTCCACCATAAATTGTTTCGATTATACTGATTTTTAGAGATCTTAATATCAGGAGATTTTCGTATGCCCTTCTTTGTTCCTCATCAACAAGTTCAGTGAAAAACGAATATTTTTCTAAAACTGATAGACCAATCTTTACCATATGTTCTTTTGATCGAAATCCATTTTTTGGGGTTGGTTGTATAGACGGTTCAACTGATTTCTCAGCAGAAAATGGTTTTATTTCATTCATAGGGGGTAAAGAGAATAAAGATTTAATTTGACTTTCGATATTTGATGTTTCTTCATTGATCTGGCCTAAAAATTCGAGACTTAAATCATCTTTTTTCGCCAGAGTAATTGCCATTTTTGTTAACTTATCCCTATTTTGTTGCAATTGTTTCATTTTTTTATCAAAATCTAGAATAATCCCGCTGACAGAAGAACTGACCTTATAAACTCTTTCTTCTGTTTGTTTACTGCTCTCTTGTATCATTCGCTGAGTTTTTTTGATTAACTCTATTCTTTCTTTGATGGATTTAACTGATTCATCTGGGCCTATTGTTCCGTCATCCTTCTTAGGCATAGTTTTACATCAGGAATGAAATTATTTAAGTGCTTTCATGGTTATGGGGATATTATTGTCTTTGTATCGACATGCAAGCCAACCCAATCCTGAGCCCCATTGTAAGGTCTATCATCGATTTCACTGTGAATAAAAATTTTCTCTAAATCGCACCATAATTTATTTACATTTCCATCAGGGTTACATCTACTTTCTTTGTGTTCATAATCCCATAATAAAGCAACATTTTGAGCATTTTTTAAACTTTGGTACATTCTAGTTAATCTTATAATTTCTTCTAAATGATCGTCTACAGCTTCAGGTCTGAAATGGGTTACGACTCCAAGTTTGTTTAATCCTTCAAAATGAATTATGCATGATGTACAACCACCTAGATACATAATCTGTATTAAGCCATAATTTGAGTGTTCAGAATTTCCTTCTGAGACGGTGAGTATGTACTCCGGCTTTTTCGCTTTTAGAAAATCAACGTATCTTTGAAAATTGAACATACGATGATTAAAGGAGGTAAAGTTTAAAAGCTTAAACACTTCTTTAAAAATAACCGAATTTATTGAAGTTTTATTGCACCGTATTTGTCGTAATAGTCTATCCAACACTGTTTTATCTCATTACTTAAACTGTTTTTAACATTATCAAAAATGCTTTTCATACTCGATAATGGGAATATTTTCAGTTTGAACATTTCTTCGATTGATTGAACAGCACTCTTGTCTTCGACCTTTATTGCATCACCCATTTTTTCTTGTCTGTCCACAACCAAAACCATGCCAACTACTTTATGATTTCCAAGGACTTTGAGTTTTTCCAGTGCTTCAACCTTTGTTCCACCAGTCGTTATGACATCATCTATCAATAGAATTTTCTGGCCAGGCTTGAAGTAACCTGCTCCTACTATAACTTGGTCCATCGCTTTATCGGCATAATCCTTCTCTTCTTTCCTGTCATAAAGGTATCTCTTGTTAATACCATGTAACTCATGTAATCCCTCACATGCCAGAACAGCCAAATTTATTCCTTTGTAAGCTGGGCCAAATATGAAATCAAAATCCTCTATTTCTTTGTTTTTGATCAGCGACGCAATAAAATGTCCTAACGCAGTTTTAAGTTCACTCAGGGATTCTCCATCAGTTAATGCCCCGATATTGATGAAATTGGGGGATTTTCTACCACTCTTGAAGGTAAAAAGCTCATTGGTGTTAGGAGCAATTCTCAGAGCACCTTCCTTAATCAGAACATCCAAGAATTCCTTTTCTACATTCTTTTTCATAAAAATCACTTAAACTAATATTGGTAAAGAATTTTAATATATTTCGAATATGTGAGAACTTTAATTTGAGTTAAAATTTTACGTATTGGTATAGCTCACTTGATCTCCCATAATTTTTTTGTTCGGGGATAGCAAAAACTCTTACTCTCTGAGAAGTATCACGAAGATATACAATTCCTTCAACAACTTTTCCTTTTGAAAGTAGGTATTCAATAGAAAGACTCACTGTGTTTAGTGGAATGCCTAATTCATCCAAAACCAAGGAATCATGTATTATCTTCCTTCTTTCTATAAAAAATAGTATTCTTGAAGATGTCGATTGAATCTCATGTCCCATAGCTTCAAGTTTTAGACTTTTTACTTTTTGAAGATAAGCTTCTATACTCAAGATTATTGGTAATTTAATCCCATTCATTGGCTGCTTACTCCATCTCCTATCAGGATCGAAAACATCTTCACAGTAACTTAAATCGGTGCGTTTATAAGAAAGTACTAATTCTCTATAAGCAGCGGAAAATATATCACCTATTCTATCCACTTCAACAATCAAACCTGTTTCAAATGAATTAGAAGAACCGTTATTTCCATTATAAGTAGTTACTTTATTTATCCTGCTACAACCTGGGATTTCTCCGATTACACATTGCTCTATGGATTTTATTTTTTCTTCTCTGGTTGCTACTTTATCGCTTTGTGGACTGGTTTAAACCAGATCCATGTGGTTTTGACCATGGTTAAAGACTAATCAGTTAAACATAAAAATGTATTTTTATCGATGTTTTTTCATTCCTGAACCATTTAGCGGGTTTACGATAAACCTGGAATTGATGCAATCTGAAAGCAAAGTTTATTTAATATTCCTAAACAAAAATTGTGTAGGTGATGCATATCAGACTAATAAAGTACGATAGAAGTATAATTCCTGCTTGTGATGTAAATACATTAGAAGAATTTAGAAAATTAGTTTCTGAAACCCATGATATAAAGAAAATCGGTGGTTATAAAATCGGTTTTAATTTAGCATTGAGCTTTGGTTTACCTTCAGTTGTTAAAACCATTCGTGAATTCACCGATTTGCCCATAATCTACGATCATCAGAAAGCTGGAACTGACATACCAGACACAGGAGAAAAATTTGCGGAGGTATGCAAAAAAGCTGGGGTCGATGCTGTTATTCTATTTCCTCAATCTGGACCCGCAACAGAAGAAGCATGGATTAAGGCTTGCCAAAAACAACGTTTGGAAGTTTTAATCGGTGGGGAAATGACTCATCCCAAGTTTAAGAGAAGTGAAGGTGGTTTCATCAGTGATGAAGCTTTGGATGAAATTTACTTGAACGCTGCACAACTAGGAGTAAACAATTTTGTGGTTCCAGGGAATAAAATTGATAGAATATCGCATTACAAGTCAATATTGCAATCAAAAGTAAAAGATTTGACATTCTTTGCTCCAGGTTTTGTTGCACAGGGTGGAGAAATAACTGAAGCTGCAAATGCTGCTGGCAAATTTTGGCATGCAATTATCGGAAGAGCGATTTATGGCGCAGAAGATATAAAGAAAGCTGCAAAAGAAATGACAAGCAAATTATGAATTTTAACCCATTGTTTGTTTGATTCTCAGGTATTGATTTATTGTGTATATTAGTTGATCGAACCTTCTGTACCGGAAACTAGGTGGTACAGTTGTATAAATCGATCTAAAAGTAGTTGTTGAAATGGCTGTACTTGACATAGTAGTTGAAGTCGATGTACTACCAGAAGTTGTTGTTGTACCTAAAGTTGTAGTCGTAGTAGTTTCTCCTGTTCCGTTAAGGTAATCTTGGATAGCGTAATACTGAGGCTTTTTCTCATAGTTTTGAGAGGGTGGTCTAATAATCGCGAAATTATTGTCATATCCCATCAGCACCCAGTACGTTGCAGCATATATATCTTGTTCTTCCATTGTTGACATTAGACTATCTGCAAAATCATCATTGAAACTTTGATCCATATCCCATCCATTAGTAGTTTGAGCAGATGTCCATTGAACTTCACTAAAGACTATCGGCAAATCTTGCTTTCCATAATCAGCCAACATATCTTTGAGATAAGTTATGTCTGTAATTGTGTCTGTACGCGCTCGCGAAATCACATCTGATTTGGTAGTGATTGGGTCATAAAAAGAATGAACACTCACAAAATCTCCGTCACATTGCCCCAACCATTCTCTCATCCAAGTTTCAGACCGAGGACTAGTACTAGGTATTGAACCAACAGCAGGTCCTCCATACATAGCATTAGGATTAACTTGTCTACATGCACTTACTACTTCATTCCAACGGTTAGCATAGGTTGCTTCGTCAGCATAACACGATGAACCCGTCACATGAGGCTCTTTACAAACCTCATACATCATACAGTTAGATCCGAGGGCAGTAACCAACGCAACAGCATCATTAACGTTATAGTCCAAGACAATTATTGGTTGCAACCCATAGTTTTTCATTCGGGAAACCGCATCTACCATTTGAGCTTGCGTGATAGTTTGTGCGGGTTTAACCCCATTTACTGCCTCGTTGAAGTTTTTTTGCCAGAGAATAATGTGTGTTATGCCCATGTCTTTGGCGGCTTGGAAAACAGTATTGCTAAGGTATGAAGCAGCATAACCACTAGGGTTACTGTCGCTGAATTTAGGAACATAGAGGTTTGCTCCCCAGATAGTTCCTTTATTAGTTATGCCAGTTATAAAGTCTTTAACAGCATAATAACTAGGTTTAAGTGTTCTGTCCGTACGTAACAAGCCTTTTGTGAGTGAGCCCGAAGTTGAACTGTCCTTCCAATTATATATTATGAAAGTTTCAACCCAACCCCAGTCTCTTGCCATTTGTAGAGCTTTTACGAGATAATCAGTTTGCTTCGTCTCACCAACATCCGCAGTGGTCCAACCGACCTCAGTTATCCATATTGGTCTAGTGTCACCGTAGTTTGTCATTACTGTTCTAACCTTGGTAAGATATATGTACGGATTTGGACTGCTAGTGTCATTTGGAGCGTAAGGGGTGCAGTAAGGATGATAAGACAATCTATCCATGTAGTCTTTTGCGCCGTTCTGATAGATTGCAGTCAGAAAGTTAAGTGCAGTTTGGTGTGTGAAAACTACGCTTCCACCAAGAACTTTGCAAGTCGGATCAGCAAGTTTGGCTTGTTCATAGCATTTTTTGAGGAAAGCAGTGTATTTAACTGGGTCTTTGCCTGAGAAAAAATTCTCTAAGTTTGGTTCATTCCAGCATTCCCAAACATGAACGTTGTTTTTGAATTCGTTTACGGTATTGTAAACCCAATCACCCCAAGCACTCACGTTGTCAGGAGCCAAGTCTGTTCTCAACAATAGTCCAAGAACATTTATTTCATTCTCAACAACAGATGGAACCAGTGTCCTCAGATTGGTCACCGAACCACTGCTAAACTCTATTCTAAGCATCTGAATGCCAGCGTCTTTAAGAAGTGGCAAATCATTGTTAGTAAAAGTTGATTTAGTGTTTCCGCTCCAATAATCAACTCCAACCGTAAATTTTGTAGTAGACGTTTTACAACTTCCGTCTGCTTGGCAAGTCTGGCTTGTAGGACATCCACAAGTAGAACATTTGTCAATTAATGTTCCACTGCTACAATACTTTGGCTTTGTAGCAGAGCATTGATTGTAAGCGGTTCCATCAGAACATTTTTGAACAGTTCCTGAACAGCAGCATATGCCAGAGCATTCATAATTTCCATTGGGGTTCTGGGTTCCCGAGCAGGTCGGTGTAGTAGAATTACTGACAAGCTCATAGAAAGCTGCTCCGGGAGTCATTCCATTGAAGATGTTGTATGATTCAGTGCCTTCGGTCTGGATAGCCCATGCAAAAACCCTGTCTACGCCGACGCTATTGTAATAAGCAACATTTTTCTTGAAATAATCAACTTGGTCGGAGGTCTTGCCAAACTCTGTGATCCAGAGTTCCTTACCCTGACTATGCGCACGATCCAATGCAGCCAAAAACTTGGCTTGCGTAGCTCCATAAACCGTTGCGGAGGGATTACGCGCATCCCAGTACGAGTTGCGACAAAGAAAATCTACTTCATCATCTAAATATGTGGCATAATGGCCTGTTGATGGACTATAACCCATCATGAATCTGACGCTCACTGGCCTGGATGTCAGGTTTTTTGCCTCTCTGATAACGTCCCGGATGAAGCTGTTTTCTGATGTTGAGGCTGTTCGCGCCTGCGGCTCGTTCAACACCATCCACGCTTTCAGGCTGGGCTCACTTTCGAACTGTGGAATCGTGTTTCTAACGTACTGAATGTAGGCTACTCTGTTAGCCGCTGAACCTGAAGCGCTATCCCTAAAGTCGTTGTCCCAAGTCGTGTACCAAGTGTGCAAGTCCAGATTAACTTGCAGGCCATACTCGTCTGCGATATGCATAAGTCTTTTAATATTTGAAACTTGCGTGCTTGTTGCTCCGCTGCTGGTGTAACTGAAAGCTGGAAGGCGCATGGTGAACTCGGTAAAGCCCTGCGTTTGGAATAAACTAAATAGTGTGTTCGCCTCGCTGTCTGTTATGTCAGTGTAGCTGTTCCCATAGCTTAACAACTCTGCAGAAGCCACGAAGCTACCACCTGTCGGAGATTCGCACGTCCCAGAGGCAAAGCTTTGAGCCTTGCACGAAGAGTCACATGATGGTAATGCAAAAGCAGAATCAAGAATTACAAGAAACAATACACCAAATATCAGATGCTTTTTCTCAAACACCATAAAAAAATAGTTTGAATTTCTAATATATAATACATTTATCTTTTTACTACTTTTAATATAATTCGATATTATGTTAGTTTTAAACGGTTCTAACTCAACATCCTTGGGAGAAAAAATTGCAATAGATTTGGGAATTAAATTCGAGAATGTGACCACGAGGATATTTCCGGATGGAGAAACTTACATCAAAATAAACACTGATGTTAACGAAAGAAACGCAGTAATCGTTCAAACTATGTTCCCGAATCAAAACGATTCTTTAATGGAATTTCTCTTGATCGCTGATGCGGCGAAAGATTTAGGAGCAAGAACAATAACAGGAGTAGTTCCTTATCTCGCTTATTCTCGTCAAGATAGGAGATTTCAATCAGGTGAGGCATTGAGTGCCAAAACAGTCGCCAATTTAATGAAATCTGTTGGAGTGGAAAAACTAATAACTGTTGACACTCATTACCAACATAAAGAACCAGGTGAATTCAACCTATTTGGTATCAAGTGTATTAACGTTTCTGCCGGTCGTTTACTCTTAGATCATATCAGAGAGAAGATAGATTTTGATTTGATGACTATCGGTCCAGATCTCGGATCGTCTGAAATGATTAAGTACGCAACTGGAGAAGAGATGTACTTGACAAAAGAGAAGAAATGCCCTGTTTGCGGGAAACCTGCAGTTGAATGCCAATGCAGAATAAAGAAAAAGAAGTATGAAATAACAGAAATTGAAAGTAAGTACAATTTTCACGGAAAGAATGTTGTCATCCTCGATGATATTATTGCATCTGGTGGAACGATGATAAAAGCTGCTGGTAAGGTCAAGTCAGAAGGCGCTAAAAAAGTCATGGCCGCAGCAACACACGGTTTGTTCATGAAAGATTCTTTAATACAGCTGAAAGGGATTACAGATTACCTTGTTGTCACTGATTCTATCATGACTCCTGTTTCTAACGTTTTTATTGCACCTTTGATTGTTGATATGTTGAAAAAAGATAGGTGATGATTGAAAATAAGATTAGTCTTTTGAACTAAGTGTTTCTGGCAACATGTTATCGTACAAGCGTATAGTACCTTTACCGCGATGAACTTTCGCATATAATGTTACATAAGGATCTTCAGTGTTACAAACTTTACAGGGACATGATAAACCGTTTATATCTATCGATGGAGTTACTTGGCCTGTGCAATTTGCTAAAGAAGTATCGTTTTTGTAGGTATTTTTTAACATCTTAAGGATATGCGCAAAGGGCCCCACAGGTAAGATCTTTTTTTCCACGACATCATATCCATTCGATGTTTCTTGCTTGGATATGGGTTCATATATAGATTTATCTGTAAAAAAACAACCCCCAATTTGCACTTCAACTGATTTTACTTGTTCTGGAGGAAAGGCCAAATACTCATTTGTCGATATATCTTGACTAATAATATTTCCGTTAACTGCCCACAACCGAAGTTCTAGACTCACGAAACTGCCATCATCTTTACTAAACAAACGAGTGGGCAGAACATAATCAGAACTTACACATATACCTAAGCCCATTTTATCCTTAAAACTTTTGTAAATAGAGTATAAAAAGAGTTGTATTTTCTGATAACTAAAAATACTTATTGATGAAAAATTAAAATTTAATTCGTATTCTTCTAATAAATTCTATTTTTCATAATTTCATGAACTGCCTTGACTATATCATCACTCGTCAGCCCATATGCTTTCTGCAGATCTTCCGGACTACCAGATTCACCAAACTTGTTCCTGACTCCAATAATTTTGATTGGTACTGGATAATTTTGGGTTAGTAATTCCGCGACCGCACCCCCCAATCCTCCATGAATTTGATGTTCCTCTGCCGTGATTATAGCACCAGTTTCTCTAGCTGCTTTTAATACAATATCCTTATCGATCGGCTTTATTGTGTGATTGTTAATAACTCTTGCGTCTATACCTTCTTCTTCCAATTTCTTCGATGCCAATAAGGCTTCATAGACCATTGGTCCACATGCTATTATGGTTATATCGTTTCCGTCCCTGAATACTTCAGCTTTCCCAACTTCAAATGGTGTTTCTTCTGTCGTAATGACCGGCACATTTTCTCTGCCAAACCTTAAGTACACAGGACCTTTAACCTTAGCAGCGGCGTAAGTTGCTTTAATGGTTTCAGGTTTATCACATGATGCTATTATAGTCATGTTTGGTAAAACTCTCATGAGTGCTATATCTTCAAGACATTGATGTGATGCACCGTCTTCGCCCACAGAAAAAATACCTGTGTGAGAGGCACAAATTTTCACATTTGCGTTAGGGTAAGCGATACTCATTCTTATTTGATCCCAATTTCTACCAGTGGCAAAAACTCCAAATGTCGACATGAAAGGAATTTTGCCGACCCTAGCTAGGCCAGCAGCAATACCAGTCATGTTCGCTTCAGCAATGCCGACCTGAAAGAATCTTTCTGGAAATTTTTGAGCAAACCACATTGCCCTGACAGAGTGAGATAAATCTGCTCCCAAAGCTACAACTTTATCGTTGATTTCTCCGAGTTTTACTAGAGCCTCACCGAAACCATCTCTTGTTCTTGCCTTATCAACATTCGTGAAAAGGTTTTTAGAAAGTGTGGTGTTGTATTTTGATACTATAATCTCAGGGGTCTTCAATTTTTCCGATTCTTTAATAACCTTTGAGATTGAAATGAGTTCTTTTTCGACCGGTTCGATTTTTATTTCTTTCTTTAATTCAAATTTTATCTCTGGTTTTTTTCTGAATTGCTCTTCTTTCAATCTTTTGTCAAAGAACAAATTATCACTATTTAATTAATGACAGAAAAACTTTTTAAGTTGTTAGAAATTAGTATGATATTCCTTTTCCCCCAAGTCATTTAAAGCCTTTTTAATTTCTTCGTCATTTGGAGCTTGACCATGCCATATTGCAATATTTTCCATGAAGGAAACCCCCTTTCCTTTGATTGTATCAGCGATAATCACTGTAGGTTTTCCCTTAATTTCTTTCGCTTCTTCGAACGCCGAAATCAACGCTGAAATATCATGACCATCCACACTGATAACATGCCAACCAAAAGACTCATATTTTTTTTCTAAAGGTTCGTAATCCATAATGTCCTTGGTAAAACCATCTATTTGCAATCTGTTTCTATCAACAATGCCACATAGATTATCTAATTTATAGTGTGATGCAGACATAGCCGCTTCCCAGATTTGTCCTTCCTGTTGCTCGCCATCACCCATCAAACAGTAAACTCTACTATCTTTTTTATCCAACCTTAAACCTAGGGCAGCCCCTATAGCAACAGACAAACCTTGACCCAAAGAACCTGTAGAAGCTTCTAAGCAATCTAAAGCGTTGCAATGAGGATGACCCTGTAACCTTGAACCTAACTTTCTTAATGTCATTAATTCCTCGACAGGAAAGTAACCAGACCTTGCCAGAGCCGAATACAGGGCAGGACAGGAATGACCTTTTGACAATACAAAAATATCTCTGTCTTCACAACAAGGATTCTTGGGATCATGATTCAAAATGTTGAAATAAAGAACAGCGATAATGTCAGCAGAAGAAAGAGCACCACCAGGATGTCCAGAGCCAGCGGCATGAGTCATCTTTATTATATCTACTCTTATTTTTCTTGCCATCTCCTTCAGTTCAGAAATATCTGTTATTTTTTGCGTCTAAATCCCCTGATTTAAAAATTGAGCTAAAAGGATTTATTCTTAATATATCACAAACGATGCATGCAAGATAAACTAGTAGTGTACGGTAATATCACAGTGGATCGTGTAATAGAAAAAAAAGGAAGAAAACCTGTTTTAAAAGGTCATAGTCCTGGTGGCGCCATAAACGTAGCTCATTATTTGAAAGAATTGACTAACCGTGACCAGGTTCTTCTGGTTTCTAATATAGGCGATGATGATTACGCTAGTATGTATATTGAACCAGAATTAGAGAAAATGAATGATAACTATGTTCAAAGAGTTAAGAATGGTAAGACTAGACTATACCAAGTGGATATTACTAAACCAACAAGACCGAGTATAACTAGATTAGAGGAAGCTCGAGGACTAATGGACACTCCTTATAGGAATATTACACCTGTTTTACCGTCCGTATCAACCATACATTTCCAGTCATATGCTACTATTTTCGAAAACAAGTATAGAGATGGATTAATTGAATTAATAAGAAAGATCCATGAAATGAACATTCCTGTGAATCTTGATTGGAACAAAAGAAAATATGTTGAAAGTAAGGAAACTCTGAGTATCCAAAAGAAAATTCTAGATGTTTTGGATACTTTAAAGATGAATGAAAGCGAAGCAAAATCACTCGTTGAACCCAAGGAGGGAAAAACAGAAAAGATAAGGCTAAGGAGTAGAGAATTAGAGAGACTTGCAGATGAAATCATGGACAATTATACCGTGAAAAGGGTAGTCATAACATTGAGCGATAGGGGTAGCTACGTGCAGACTAGAGGAATGAATTTGAGATTTGATGCTTTAAAACCGCTAATTATTATGGATACTACAGGAACTGGAGATGCTGTCTCAGCAGCCTATGGTTGTGAACGTATTAAAAATTTGGACGAAATAGAAACTGGAGTTTTATCTCAAATACTAGGTTGCCTAGCTGTAGAAAATATGTTCTCTTTCCCAAATTCTATAAAAAAAACTGTCATAAGACAATACATAATAAATAGACATGATTACTGCAAAAAATACAAAGTAGAGATTACGGGGTTATTAAAAAAATTAGGTTTGTAAAATTATTTTTTAGGAACTTTAGCCCAATCATCCAGGAACCTTTTTATTCCAACATCTGTTAATACGTGTTTAACCATTTTCTCTAGAACATCGAAAGGAACAGTAACAATATCAGCGCCAATTTTAGCTGCTTCTATTACATGTAAAGGATGTCTTATGCTTGCAACTATCACTTTTGTTTCAAATTTATAGTTATTGAATATTTGTACAATTTCCCTAACGACTTGCATCCCTTCTTGGCCAATATCATCTAATCTTCCGATAAAAGGACTCACATAAGTTGCCCCAGCTTTTGCTGCCAATATAGCTTGATTTGCTGAGAAGCATAAAGTCGCATTCGTTTTTATCCCCTCTTGACTCAAGATTTTTATAGCCTTCAGGCCTTCAGGCGTTATTGGTATCTTAATTACGATATTATTGTTAATGCTAGATAATTTTCTTGCCTCTTTAACCATCCCATCAGAATCCTGACTTACTACTTCTGCACTTATAGGACCATCGACTATCTCGACTATTTCTTTGATACATTCTTCAAAGCTTCTCCCTGTTTTGCAGACTAAAGTAGGATTAGTAGTTACACCATCGAGAATCCCCCAAGAATGTGCAATCTTTATTTGATCTATATCAGCAGTATCGATGAATATCTTCAGTTTTTCTTTTCTTCCAACTTTTTCAGTGGGCTCATCTAATTTATACGAAAGTTTGTTTATTCTTTTCGAAATCTCGTTAAGCCTATCTATAACAGGTTTTAAATTATCTTTATGCTCTGTTTTAATCACAGGCTTTTTTATAAAACTTTCTTCGGGTCGAGGCATACTCTATCTATATACGGAAAAAGATTTAAGTCATTGACATTGCTTCTTTTTTGAGCAGTTCTATCGCTTCTTTTTTGTTCTCAAAACCGTAGATTCCAGAACAAGACACGATGATGTTTGCCCCAGCTTCTGCGACAAGCTTAGCATTCCCCAATTTTATTCCACCGTCCACTTCAATGTCGAAATCCTTCTTTATTTTTCTTAATTCCCTTATTTTAGGTAAAATTTCTGGCATGAAACCCTGACCACTAAAACCGGGATTAACGGACATTATCAAAACCATGTCTAAATCATTCAAAACATTTTTTATTGATGATAATGGTGTTGGTGGGTTAACCGCTAATGCAATTTTTTTACCACGACTCTTTACTTTTTTAATGATTTCCTTGATGTTCTTACAGGATTCTGCGTGGACGATTATTATATCGAACCCAAGTTTTAAGAAATCATCAACATACTTTTCATTATCATTGACCATAAGATGTGCTTCTTTTATTAGTTTTGTCCTGAATGATTCCATTTCTTCCGGTTGGATTGTTTTATTTGGAACAAATTTCCCGTCCATTATATCAATCTGTATTCTGTTTACGTATGATTCGACTTCTTTTAATCTTTTATTTAGTTCTCCTAGGTTTTTAACCAGGATTGCAGGAACTATTTCAATCATTTGAATCCTTTGTTTTCTTTATGATTTTATTATTAAATTTTATTACATTATTTAAGTTTTCTTCTTTCCATTATTTTTCATGGGAAGAAAAGTTTTACTCTCAAATAAAGCTTTAGAGCTTTTTTTTGAATACAAACCAGATGATTCACGTTCTGCTCGAAAAATTTCGGAAAGAGTTGAAAAAATCAGAAAAAAACACGAACCAGATATTATATACCGTATAAAAAGAAGGGATCGTTTTGCTATTCCTAGAATAGACGCTCATCCGCACTATATGGAAGTTATTAAACGTATAAACGAATCTACAAGGTTCCTTGATGTAGGTAGTGGGCCAGGCTGGGATTTAAGAAAAGTTATAAAAGATGGTCTAATAATTGAGAATGCTAAAGGAATCGACATAGATCCATTTCTTATACAAATAGGGTTTGAACTCTACAGGGACAAAGAAATAATGAGTAAAGTATTCGAAATCGGTGATGCTCTTTCCACAAGGTTCGAGTCTGGTTATTTTGATATAGTTCATTCTGGCTCTGTGATCCATGCTTTAGGAAAATTAAATGAAGTAATGAAACATTTAAAAGAGATGTATAGGATTTTGAAAAAGAACGATGGGATATTTTTTGGAAGAACATTAGGAAATCATTATGAAAAGGAATATCCTTATTCTGGAAGAGGTTTGTATGTGAGCACCCCAGAAAAGTTAAGTGTATATCTGAATAATTCAGGATTCACAGAAATAGATATAATGGTAGAAGAATTGCCAAAAGAAGCAATTTATCAACCTTCTTTCATGCTCCACTTCTTTGGAAAACCTTGAATAACTCAAAAATTAAATTATCTAAAGATGATAAAATGTCCAAACTACAAGTTGCCCTAGATGTTCTAAGCCTTAAAGAAGCACTATATATCACTAAAAAATGTTCGAACGCTCATATTCTTGAAGCAGGCACACCATTGATAAAGTCTGAAGGGATTAAAGTAGTAACACGATTGAAAAAATACTTCCCTGACAAGACAATCGTTGCTGATATGAAGACAATGGATGTAGGATATCTTGAGACAGAAATGGCTGGAAAAGCTGGCGCAGATATAGTTTCTATTCTTGCAGCTGCCGACGACAACACAATAAAAAGTGCTATTGATGCTGGAAAGAAACTTAACGTAAAAATATCCTGTGATTTGATAAACATTAAAGAAACGATAAAAAGGGCAAAACAATTAGAACGACTTGGCGTTGATTATCTTTCTCTACATCTTGGAATAGACCAACAGAGAAAATCCAAATATCCTTATCCAACGTTAAGAAAACTTTGTAAGACAGTTAAAATCCCCGTTGCTGCTGCTGGCGGATTAACAGACAAGAATGTTAAAGACGTTATAAATGCTGGTGCAGAAATTATTATTGTTGGGAGTTTCATAACTAAATCAAAAGACCCTGGTCATGCCACTGAATTAATACTGAAAGAGATGAGATGAATGGTAGTAGAAACTGCAAAAAAAATCAACAAAATGGTAAAGGATGTTTTGGACAATATGAATGAAGATCAAGTCGATGAATTCTTGAAAAAAATCGGTCGTTCAAGAACAATATTCTTCGTTGGCGCTGGTAGAAGTGGGTTGGTTGCAAAATCATTCGCCATGAGATTGATGCATTTAGGTTTTAATGCTTATGTGGTTGGGGAGACAGTAACACCTTCTGTCAAAAAGGGGGATTTAGTCATTGCAATCTCTGGTTCAGGGAAGACAACCTCCACCTTAGCAGTAGTAGAAACTGCGAAGAAACTTGGCGTTAATGTTGCTACAATAACTTCCTTTAAAGATTCACCGATAGCCAAACTATCAGATGTAGTTGTTGTTATTAAAGGGAGAGTGGAGGGTGGAAAGAAAGACTACATTTCTGGTCAGTTAACTGGAGCTCATGAGCCCTTAACTCCTCTTGGTAGTATATTCGAACTCTCGACCATGGTATTCCTAGATGCCATAATAACAAAATTGATGAAGATATTCATGGAGGATGAGGAAGATCTCAAAGACAGACACACAAACCTCGAGTAAGATTAACGCAGCTAAAAAAGCCTTAGATTTTGTTAAAGACGGTATGATTATAGGATTAGGTTCAGGTTCTACTGCTGCTTATTTCATAGAGTTTCTTGGAGAAAAGATAAAGAAAGAGAAATTAGACATAATCGGAATTCCTACTTCTGTTGAATCTAAAAATTTGGGGAAGAAGTTTGGGATAAATATTGCTCAGTTAAATGATGTTGAGAAAATAGATTTAGCTGTTGATGGAGCAGATGAGATCGATGAGAATAAATTTCTGATAAAGGGTGGTGGCGGATATTTAACTAGAGAAAAAATCATAGACTATACTGCTGAAAAATTCATTGTTATTGCTGATGATTCTAAATTAGTAAAACATATTGGAGAGGAGTTTCCTGTACCAATAGAGGTCATTCCATTTGTTTGGAAGTTCATAAAGAAAAAATTGGAAGTGTCTGGAGACGTTGTTCTAAGAAATAAAGACAAAAAAACTTACGTGACTGATAACGGAAATTACATTCTTGATGTTCATTTCGATAAGATAAGCGACCCAGTTAAACTCGAGGATGAATTAAAAAGAATGCAAGGTGTAATTGAAAGTGGTATATTCACTAAAAAACCGGATAAAATAATAGTTGGAAAGCCTGGTTCTGCCACGATTTTATAAGTATTTAACCTTTATGGGTTTTAATATTCTTGGTCATGTTCCCTCAAATCATTAAACATAACAGCACACAGCTGAACATAATTAATCACGACTTCTAAGTAGACGTAATAATAAATCAAAAAGAAAAAAACGAATCTTTCGTCAAAGAACACTGTCTTAAGTGATTTGAAGGGAGAAAGAGCAAAACAGGAGTTAACGAATTTGTCCTCTCTGATAAGAGATTTTGGAATTGAAGAAATAGCATTGCTTGTCATCTTGACCATAGGCTCTATAGTATGCCTTGCGTTTGAACTAACCTATTCGAGAGAACCATTCATAGGTCCAGGTATATGGACAATCCCTGCAGCTGGTGTATGTCAATTCTGTACATTGATGTGGATGAGTTTGGTGCGAAGAATACAGAACTTTGGAATACTGTTGCTCATGATCGGTGCAATAATAATCGGAGTATCGGTACTAGGTGCGGGTTGGTATGCAGCTGGAAGCATAGCGACTTTATTGGTCAGTCTGGCTATATTTTTTATGCTATTTTCACGTAGCCTTGAAAACCTGAGAAATTCCTATATACCAAACCCACCAGCAATACCCTCAGGACCTTTTACTGGTAGATTAGGGCATGCTTTAACGTATTCTACGCATGGGATAGATCCACGTGGACAAAGAGTGCACTACAGATTCGACTGGGGCGATGGCACACCAACAGTAGACACATCAACAGTAGACTCAAATCAATCAGCGAATGCACAACATACATGGAATACGCCAGGCACGTACCATGTCAGAGTTATGACAGTCAATCAGAACAGCAGGAGATCTGAGTTTTCACAAGCATGGCAAGTAACAATAACCTAGCCTCCCATCTTTTTTTATTATTCTAGCTTTAATATATATACATTAATTATTATATAACTAGAACATCATTCATTGATGATGTTTTTTAAATTGAGTCTTGAAAATATTAGATATGAAAATCGTTGAATGTGTTCCTAACTTTAGTGAAGGAAAAAATCCCAAACTCATAGATGCAATAGTCAATGAAATAAAAATAGACAAAGTCACATTACTGGACAGAGAAAGCGACCCTGACCATAATCGGAGTGTAATTACCTTCATTGGTGAACCAGAAGCTGTCAAGAAGGCAGCATTCCTCGCTACTGCCAAAGCTGCAAAATTGATTGACATGAACAAACACAAAGGCGAACATCCAAGGATGGGCGCTACTGATGTGATACCTTTCATTCCTATTTCTGATATCTCGATGAAAGAATGTGTTGAACTCGCAAAGGAGTTGGGAAAAGAAATTGGAGAAAAGTTGAAGATTCCTGTATATCTTTATGCCGAGGCTGCGACAAGACCTGATAGAGTTAGATTACCTGACGTAAGAAAAGGAGAGTATGAAGGAATAAAAGAAGAGATAAAAACGAATCCTAATAGGAAACCTGATTTTGGTCCGAGTGAATTATCATCCGCTGGAGCGACGGCTGTTGGCGCTAGACCACCTTTAATCGCATTCAACGTTAATCTTAATACAACTGATTTGCAGATTGCTAATGATATCGCTAAGTTAATAAGAGAAAGTTCTGGTGGTTTTAAGGCTGTCCAAGCTAAAGGTTTTGATATAAAAGAAAGGGGTTTGGTTCAAGTCTCCATGAATTTGTTGGATTATAATGTCACTTCAATGTTCAAAGTATTCGATACTATAAAAGAAGAAGCTAAAAAAAGAGGAGTTGAAATTGTTGGAAGTGAAGTGATTGGACTCGTACCGATGAATGCTTTGATCGATGTCGCAGAGCATTATCTGAAAGTTGAAAATTTTAAGAAGGATCAAATTCTTGAGAAAAGGCTGAGTGAGTAGATGCTCGTTGATAAAAAATTGAATGAATTCTTGGATGAACTTGCTTCATCTTCCCCTGCACCTGGTGGTGGGAGTGTTTCTGCCTTGCTTGGTGCGTTAGGTTCCGCATTAACTTCGATGGTTTGCAGGTTGACTGAAGGGAAGAAAGGATACGAGACTGTTATTGAAGACATCAGAAAAGTTTTGGAAGAATCAGAAAAGATAAGAAAGAGGACAACTGAGTTGATTGATGAAGATACGGAAATTTTTAACGAAGTCATGAAGGCGTATAAAACACCGAAAGAAAACCCTGACAGAGGAAAGATAATACAGGAGGCCTTGAAAAAAGCGACTGAATCTCCTTTGAAATTTATGAGAGAATGCTATAGAGTTTTGAAGTTATCTAAGATTATTGCAGAGAAAGGAAATATCAATTCCGTATCTGATGCTGGGGTTGCTGCGTTGGTTGCCCATACTGGAATTCAAGGAGCAAAGTTAAATGTCATGATTAACCTGAAGTCTTTGAAAGATGAAGAGTTTAAGAAAAAATGTTCTAGAGAGACTGATGAGATTGAAAAAAAATCTGAGGAGTTAGTCAAAGACGTATTGAGAGTTGTAAATGAGAAAATTTGAACAAAAATCTATCTGATTTCATGAAAAAAGAGCATGAGAAGACTTTAAAGAACTAAGAAGTCTTATTCGGGATGATGAACCTGGATTCATCTACAAATTCAACCCCCTCACATTGCCAATCTCCCCCTAATTTATTAAAAGCCCACATACATCTGTCATGTGCTTCACACTCAGTTTTATTATAAGTCATGCAGAAACGTTCCATGCAATAATAATCATTTAAGTGGAAATTGGTCCAATCGCAGTCAGAATACTTTTTACATGTAATTTCATCTTTTATATGTGCGCAAATACAGTTCCAATCATTTTCCTTGCATGATGAGTCATTATAAAAATTATCTGACTTCTGTTGTTTTATGTACAGCGTTACTATAACTGCTATTACTAAAAAAAATACAAAAATAAAATAACGAAAACCTATCTGATTCATTAATAAAGTGTTACCTCTACCTAAATGTTTGTTTATCACTGAACTATGATTCTATGAAATTTCAGTCAAACTCAAACCCCGTCGAAATATCAAATTTTTTTGCGACCAACCCGCAACCTGCGCACATATAACAATCACGACTTAGACATAACTTGTTACCACAACTATAACATCTCCCCCTCCTCAGGCACTCATTCTCTATCTCTAAACTCATGATAATAATAGGTATGTGACAAACGATATAACTTTTTTAACAATTATTTTACATTTGTTGATAATATTAAAAATTATTCAGCGAAATGTTAATTAATTTTATTAATTTATTTTACAATAATAGTATCTTCTATTTCTTAGAATTTTAGAACAAAAACCTATCTGCTTTGTGTTTTAAAAGGATGATATCTTTCTAATTTCCATCGTTCTCCAGCTGGAGAAATAGTTATCAAATAATTTGATATTAATTCGACTTTTTGTGCGATTAGTTCCAATCTTTCCATTATTGACTTTATCTCAGATTCATCTGTTTCAACATGTCCTTCTTTAATTTTGAAAGTTTCCTCTTCTTTCCTAACCATTTAATCACTTTAAATTTGAGAAATATTCAAGGATTTAAACCCTATTTTCCAAAGAACAAAAATCATCTTGTTTCACTATTTTTCCATTTTTTACAACTTTCTCAACAACATTACCACCAAGGTACTGAGGAATAAACTTGTGGTTCGGAACGCCGATTATCAAAATATCAGCCTTCTTACCGATTTCTAAACTACCAACTTCATCTCCCATATCTATCGCATAAGCAGAGTTTATAGTTGATGCTGTTATCGCCTCTTCAGGAGTCATCTTCAACTTATAACAGGCTAGGTTAAGGACGAACTGCATAGCAAAACACAAGCACCCTGGGTTGAAGTCTGTGGCTAAAGCGATAGGGACATTATTTTCTATCATGAATCTTGCATTCGCATAGTTTGTATCTAAATAAAATGAAGTGGCAGGCAATAGAGTTGCGATCACGTTAGACTTGGACAATTTCATTATACCTTCTTTTGTTGATTTCAGTAAATGTTCAGCACTTATAGCATTAACTTCTGCGGCCAGCTCAGCACCATTAGTGTTGACAATCTCATCTGCGTGTATTTTCAATTTCAATCCATATTTCTTTCCTTCGTTCAAGATCTTTCTGGATTGTTCAACAGAAAAAACTCCTTCCTCGCAGAACACATCACAGAATTTAGCGAGTTTCTTTTTCTTAACCAGTGGTATCATCTCATTAACGATCAAATCAACATATTCATCAGCATCATGCCCAGGCGGGACTATATGCGCTCCAAGAAAAGTCGGTACGACATCAACAGAATGTTTTTTACTCAGTTCGTTAATGACTTCCAATAATTTTATCTCATTCTCTGTCGTCAACCCATACCCAGATTTTATTTCTGCTGTGGTAGTACCGTTCATCAGCAGAATATCCAATCTTCTTTTAGTTAATTCGAATAATTCTTCCTTATTTGCTTTTCTCGTTTCTCTTACAGTTTTTAGAATGCCCCCACCTGACTTTAGTATGTCCATGTAACTCACGCCTTTTAATTTCATAGAAACCTCGTCTTCTCTCGTGCCTGCATAGACAAGATGAGTATGGGAGTCGACAAAACCCGGCATTACTACTTTTCCATTCGCATCCATCGTTTCTTCTGCCTGGTATCTTTTCTTTATCTGATCTGTTTTCCCGACGTCAACAATCCTTCCTTTATCAACTGCAACAGCACCGCCTTCTATTATTCCTAATTCACTCATTTCTTTTCCTTTTCTCGCCCTCTTTGGACCAGAAAGAGTCAATAATTCTTTTGCATTAATCACGAGTAAGTCTATCTTATCCATTCAACCCATTATTATTAAATAAAAAGGATAATTTATATTTCCAAATTAAATTAAAAAAAGGTGATATTCTGACAAGACCGATGTGTTTTGAAGAAAAACCATCATTTCCTATAAAGGCTTATACTGGTACTGAACTTCATTGCAAGACCTGGGACGCTGAAGCTGCCTTGAGAATGTTAATGAATAATCTGAATCCCATTGTCGCTAAAGATCCTGATAACCTAATCGTATATGGTGGCTGCGGGAGGGCAGCAAGAAACTGGAGAGAATACAACAGAATAGTTCAAGCCTTGAAAGAACTCGAGAAAGACGAGACTCTTTGTGTCCAATCTGGTAAACCTGTCTACATAGCGAAGACATGGGAACATTCCCCAAGAGTTGTTATCGCGAACAGCAACCTAGTCCCAAAATGGGCAACACAAGAACATTTTGATGAACTGGATAGAAAAGGACTGATGATGTACGGGCAAATGACTGCTGGTAGTTGGATTTACATCGGAACTCAAGGAATATTACAAGGAACTTACGAGACTTTAGCTGCAGTTGCAAAAAAACATTTTAAGGGATCTTTGAAAGGAAAGTTTGTTTTAACTGCTGGTATGGGAGCTATGTCTGGAGCTCAACCTTTAGCTGCGACGATGAACGATGCTGTCATACTAGATGTGGAAGTGAGAAAAGATAGAATAGAAAAAAAAGTCAAGCAAGGCTATTGCGATAAGATGACAGATGATTTAGATGAAGCATTGAAATGGGTTCAAGAAGCAAGACAAAAAAAGGAATCGTTGTCTATCGGTCTTGTTGGTAATGCTGCTATCATCCATCCTGAATTAGTCAAGAGAAATATAATTCCTGATATAGTTACTGATCAAACTCCTGCTCATAGTTTGTTGGATTATGTTCCGATTGGTAACTTGGAAGAATTGGATGAAATTAGAGAAAAAAACCCTGAACTCTACAAACAGAAAGCATTGGAATCGATAAAAAAACATGTTGAAGCTATGATTGCCATGCAAGAGAGAGGAGCGATAGTCTTCGATTATGGTAACAACTTAAGAGCTCAAGCTGAAATAGCTGGAGTGAAAATCAGAAAGTCTGACGGACAATTTATCTATCCTGGTTTTGTCATAGAGTACATCAGACCTATGTTCTGTGAAGGAAGAGGTCCTTTCAGATGGGCTGCACTATCTGGAGATACTAATGACATAAAAGTAATAGACAATCTTGTTCTCGATATGTTCCCTGAAGATAGAATCCTGAAGAGTTGGATTGAAAAAGCGAGAAAGAAAGTTCCTGTCGAAGGCTTGCCAAGCAGAGTTTGTTGGTTGGGTTATGGTGACAGAGCTAAGTTCGGAGTTACGATAAATAAACTCGTCAAATCAGGGGAATTGAAAGCACCTATTGTAATAGGAAGAGATCATTTAGACTGTGGCTCAGTAGCTTCGCCTTACCGTGAAACAGAAGGGATGAAAGATGGCAGTGACGCTGTTGGTGATTGGCCTTTATTGAACTTTGCGTTGAATACGATGGCGGGAGCTAGTTGGGTTAGTTTCCATCATGGTGGTGGCGTTGGTATTGGTTATTCCTTGCATGCCGGTATGGTTATAGTTGCTGATGGGACAAAAGACAGAGAAAAGAGACTTGAAAGAGTTTTGACTGTCGATCCTGGAATAGGTGTGGCAAGACACGTTGATGCCGGCTATGAAGAGGCTATAGAAACTGCTAAAAAAAAGAAAATTAATATTCCTTCCTTATGAAGCCTTTCCCACCGGCTTTGTTACAAAAGTGGCAAAAAATGCATGGTTGTTGCAAAAGTAAATCGTTTGTTACAAAAGTCGGTGTTAAAAACTACTTATGTAACAAAGCCTTTCCCACTTCAATCTATTTATATGAATTCATACATGATACTGTAAGGTGTAAAAAATGAGAGGTGAACGTGTTCATAAAAGGTGAATTAGTTCACAAGAGAAAAGTTTAGTGCTATTTCTAAAATCGATTCAAAAGGCAGGGTTTCAATTCCCATCAGTTTGAGAGCTAAGTTAAAGTTACTAGAAGGTTCTAGAGTTAAGTTTCTTCTTCTGAAGGATAAGTTGATTATAATCCCAGATGACGGTCAAGGTAATGTAAACAACGGTGATAGTGATGGGTAATTGCATCTCAAAAAAAATAATAGAAAAATACAGAAAGGACTTTGAGCCTATAGTCGGATTAAATGATTACAAAATGATGGAAACCGAAGTTCTGAAAAAACTTAGAGATATTATTCCAGAACTTTATGAAAAATTTTTTGAAGAAGAGTTCGGCAAATGGGTTCAAGTTTATATGGATTAAACTATGAATTATTTAATAATTTTGGAGGGGGTATCTTGACAGTTGTTCTTGACGGAAAAGGTTTGACGATAGAAAAATTAGTGAAAGTTGCTAGGAACAATGAAAAAATCGAAGTATCACCAGAAGGATGGGAAAGAATAAAAAATTGTAGAAAGATTGTAGAAAGATTGATTGAAAGAAAAGAAAAATTATACGGAATCACAACTGGCATTGGAGAATTATCTGAAGTTTTCTTAACCCCTGAGCAAGTAAAAGAATTCCAAAGATACTTGGTTTACAGCCATGCAGCTGGTTGGGGTGAACCTGTAGCAATGGATGACGCACGCGCTGCTATCGTTACGAGAATTAATACTCATGCCAAAGGACATTCTGGTTTAAGGCCTTTAGTCGTTGAGACTTTAGTCGACGTAATCAATAAAGGCGTTACTCCTGTCATGTGCCAGAAAGGATCTGTAGGAGCGAGCGGCGATTTATCCCCAATGGCCCAGATGGCCTTAGTCCCGATGGGTGAGGGCGAAGCCTTCTATCAAGGTAAGAGAATGAGTGGAAAAGAAGCGATGTCCAAAGCAGGAATAAAAACAATAAAGTATGAAGCTAAGGACGGTCTAGCAACGATAAACGGCTCAAACGTAATATGCGGCATGGGCGCTTTACAATTATTCGATGCTGAAAGGCTGATAAAGATTTCAGAGATTGCTGCTGCGATGAGTATCGATGCTTTGAAATGTAACATGAAAGCTTTTGACGAAAGAATTCACAAAGTACGTGGTTATCCCGGAGCGATAGATTGCGCCGAGAATATCAGAAAGATAACTGAAGGGAGTGAAATACTAGCTCAAAAGGAGAAGAAAGTTCAAGACGCATACAGCCTTAGAAGCACACCACAAGTAATCGGTGCGGCGAAGGATACTATGAAATTCTGCAGACAAATGTTCGAGATTGAGATGAATGCCGGTGCTGACAACCCCTTGTTCTTCGAAGACGATGGTGGTATTTGTCTAACTGGCGCTAACTTTCAAGGAACACCTTTAGCTTTCGCACTAGAATATTTGGGGATAAGTTTGACTACGAATTGTGTTATATCTGAAAGAAGGTTCAACAGACTCACTAATTCTAACTTGAGTGCAGGCTTACCACCGTTCTTGACTAAGGGAGCGGGAATGTTTTCTGGAATGATGCTCGCTCAGTATACTGCCGCTTCATTAGTCTGCGAGAACAGAGTCTTATCAACACCTGCCGCGACTGGCTCTATCCCCACGGCTGCTGATCAGGAAGATTTCGTCAGCATGGGGATGACTACTGCTATTAAAACAAGACAGATTCTAGAGAATGCATGCGCAATCATTGGCATAGAATTAATGGGAGCTGCCCAGGCTTTCGATTTTAGAAAACCATTGAAACCTGGAAAAGGTTGCCAGGCGGCTTATGACCTGATAAGAAAACATGTTGATTTCTTGGATGAGGATCGACCGTTGTACGGTGACATCACTAAGATGGCTGAACTTGTGAAATCAAACAAGATACTCGAGACTGTCGAGAAAGAAGTCGGGAAGTTGAAATAAACAGTTATTTATTTTTGAAAAGTATCTTCTTACTTACTCATGCTCTCCAATCAACAAACCTATGATATCTAAATAGAAAACTTAGATAACGGAAGTAAAACTCAATTAGATATAACTACAAAAAACGATTCCTAAAAACTGTCTTTCGAATCTTTAGTACTTTAACCGCGATTGGAGAGGAAAGGTGGGAAAATAGATTGTCTAAATACAAAGACACTTTTTTCCATATGTTCTTGGGAGATTCAAAAGAATGGACGTTCACTGACTCACTAATGCTCGCATTGATGTACACTGTAGTCGTGACCTGGTTCCTAGTGTTTGGCTTTATCCTCAGTTATGGCATCCATGCCCCTAGTTTCATTTTTCCCATGGAAATCATTGTTCTTCTAATATCACCACTGATACTCTTAATTACACTTCTCATGACAATCGTTGTTGTTGCGATTCAATGGTCAAGGCATGGCTTGATTCGTGGTTTGATCAAGGGAATTCTATTTGGTGCTTTCCTTAGTCTGGTGTGGGTACACTATGGTATGATGCTCATACTGTTGTCATTTCCGGGTCTTCCTGGAACCCAGATGGGCATCGCAGGTATCATACTAGGCATTGCCATTACAGCTATCGTCGGAATTATCGTCAAGGTTTCAATTAAGATACCATGGAAACACAAACTAACCATATTTGTTTCATTGACCGCATGCATCGTTCTGTTGCTGATGTACATAGGTATACTATTAGTATTCCTTTCAGGCTTTGACATTGTTGGTCTGGCGTATTATCTCATAGTCTGCATCGGAACCCTTGTATTCTCTGCCTTAAAAGATAAAAAGGATAAAGTCCAACAAGAACCGAAATCCCAACGAATAATGAGCAAATTGAGAACCCTGACATTCGCTAATTTCATCGTATGGATGCTTCCCGTTATGGGCACTTCTTTGGCTATGCTTTTCATTATAGTAATCATCTTAACAATCATTGGATCTTCATTGGATACCGAGTCAAAGTGGATACTACTATTTCCATTGTTAATCTTAGATCAAATCTATTTGGGAGGATGGTCAACTGCAGTTCCACAGCTAATCATGGTGCATACAGCCCAAGCATTGGGTGATCCACGTCCCATAATGGAATTGTTTAACTATTATCCCTTTGGAATAATCAACGACATAGCGAATGCCATTACTTTTGAAATGAGGGCGTTTCTGATCTTGAGTCTAATGATGTTTGTGACATCAGGACTTGCAACCATAGCATTCAACATTGCTTTGAAGAGTCATAGAAGAGGTGTTGAGAGCATGACAACAAAATCTTGAATCTCTCATAATTTCCCTTTTTTGTTTATAATTATAATGTATAGATATTAATTATTATAATATAAATTCCCACCTCAATCTATTTGAATCAAAGCAGAATGATTATCTATTAAAAAATCCAAAAGAAATTTGTAAGTGATGAAAATGTCGGAAAAATTCCAGACTCCAAGAGGAACAAGAGACTTCCTCCCAGGGGAAATGATTAAGCGTGATTATGTAATCAATACTCTAAAAAAAACATTCGAGAGTTTTGGCTTTGACCCCTTCGAAACTCCGGCATTCGAGAATTTTGAGTTACTTGCAACAAAGGGTGGCGGTGGAGATGCGATTAAAGATCAGATTTATTATTTCAAGGATAAAAGTGACCGAGAACTAGGATTAAGATTTGATTTGACAGTTCCTATGGCCCGAGTTGTCGCTAACAACCCCCAATTATCAAAACCATTCAAGCGTTATTGTATCGGGAGAGTATGGAGGTATGAAGAGATAAGAAAAGATAGGTTCAGAGAATTCTGGCAGTGCGATGTTGATACTGTCGGCAGCAAAAGTATGGGATCAGATACAGAGATTCTTGCAGTTGCTGTAAAATCATTAGAAAACCTTGGCTTTAAAAAATTTGTAATAAAGTTGAACAACAGAAAAATACTCTCTGGTCTGGTTGAACTCATCCGAGCGTCTACAGAAAAGAAATTTGATATTTTCAGAGCAATCGATAAGCTGGATAAGTTCGGTAAAGAGACTGTTGAGAATGAATTGAAATCCATTGATTTAACAGAAGAACAAACCCAAGAATTGTTAAAATTAATCACGTTAGAAGGTAAACCCGAATCAGTCTTGGAGAAAGGAGGAAAAATTCTTAACGAGACTAAGATTGGATTGGAGGGTCTAAAAGAATTAAAAGAGATTGTGGATACTTCTAAGAGTTATGGTTTTGACGATAGAATCGTGATCGATTTCAGTCTTGCTCGTGGTTTGGACTACTACACTGGTCCTATTTTTGAAATAATTGACAAATCTGGAAAGGATATCGGAAGTCTGGCTGGTGGAGGGAGATACGACGAATTGATTGAATTGTTTGGAGGGAGACCAACACCTGCAACTGGAATTTCACTAGGAATAGAAAGAATAATAGAGGCCATGGACCAAGAGAAGATGTTTGATTTATATAAAACGAAAGTTAAAGTCTTTGTCATCAATGTCAATGACCAAGTAAAAGACGAATCAATAAGAATGGTCAACAAACTCAGAGAAAACAATATTTCCTGTCAAGTCGATTTGATGAACAGAAATCTAAAGAATCAATTAGAGTTTGCTGACAGTCTAGGAGTACCCTTTGCAATTATCGTTGGACCGGAAGAAGTAAAGAAGAAAGTTTTCAGATTACGCGATATGAAGAAAAGAAAAGAAACAGTATTAAAGTTTGAAGAACTTATAAAAAAGTTGTGAATGGCCCGAGTAGCGTATCCTGGTTAGCGCACAGGCCTGTGGAGCCTGCGGACCGGGTTCAAATCCCGGCTTGGGCCTCCTTTTAATAGAAAAAAAATATTTTGTTGAATAGAAAATTGCTAATCAGATAGATTTTTGTTCTTTGGATAAGACTTAAAAATTTTAACATTAATTTTAGTGTCATGGAATTATATAACCTTGAACAAAAACTTATGGAGATATCAAGAGATATAAATTCTACTAGACCATTTAGAGAAAGAGCATTGAGTTTCTTGAAATTAAGAAAACCATTAATAGTATCAACCGCCATTTTGGATACCATTGATAAAAACTATCAACTTCTCTTCGATGGTGGAGTAGCATGTGGTGCTGGATACTTCATCGAAAGAGTAGGTTCTGATTATGTTGTCAAAGCCTATACAAAAGAACAATTTTTATCTTTAGATTTAGGGAAAGTAATGGCTAATAGATCACCTTTACCTGAAACACAAAACCAATGGAAAATCCCAATTGAACAAATAGATCCATATCTAAAATGAAAGATCAGATAGATTTCTAACTGTCAGACTTAAATCTCATCCTATTCAGGATTCTTGTTTTAGGTATTTAAAGGCTAATTACATTAAATTATACTTAAAATACGACTAAATATGACTTTGAGATATTATTCATATACTTCGATTTTAATAGAGGTACATTTGAAGGCATTACATTTGCTTTCTTTCACAGAACATGCAGAAATTGCCACTATTAAATTCATTTCTGCTTTCAGTTCGATATAATCTCCAGCTTTAGATAATGGTTCTTCAATTTTTAATTTCCCGTTGGATGAGACTTGGCTATTTTGAAAGATATTAAATGGGGTTGGGATGTCATCTTCTGTAATCCCATGTTTCTTCAAGGGTTCAGTTAAATTTTCTAGGCAACTCGGATGGTATTCCTTTATTTTATATTGATATTTATACATCCCTGGACTGCATGCAGGATAAAGAATATCATGCTTTCCTACGGTGTCTTTAACCACAAATAACATTTTATTGTATTTATTCGAGAACAAAATGTCATTTTCTTTAATGAATAAACTTTTGTTATTGTCTAAAGTAACGCCCGTAGACAATTTTTCTTTGATATCTTCAGAATTAAATGCGACCAAATCAGCAACCTGTTTACCTTCAACATCTATAATTTTAACTACTTGAGATTTTTTCAATAAAAACGAAGTTCCCGTCTGCGGTTCAATTAAAATAGATTTTATAAATTTTGACACATTAATTACCTACTACTAGTTTTTCTTGGAAAATAATTAAATCTTCCTCAAAATCTCATCCTACCAGGATTCTTGTTTTTAGGTATTTAAAGGTCTTCTAGAACAAAAATCTATCTGGTTCTACTTCTTGTATGTTTACTACGACTAGGTTTACAACCACGACGTCTTTCTTTATTTGCCATTTTTTCCACCTTACTCTAATTCTTTAAACTTTCTCTTCCAAGAACAAAAATCTATCTGATTCTTTAAAAAAAAGAAAAAAAGGGTTTAGCAGTTTGCTAGTTAGTAAACAGAACAGTTTACTTCTTTCATGCTGGAAATTTATATGTTAGAATTTCTTGAGTTATCTTACAAAGATTATAATTTCACTTTGTTTAAGACCTTAGAGTTTTTTATTAAGTTAACTGTCGCTTTAGGTGCAAACGATGAAATTTTCGATGCAATTTCTTTAGGATCTAAATGAACCCCTTCTATTTTTACAATATCTTTTTTACCAAATTTCTTGCTCTGGATGTTCATTAACATGGAAACAATCTTATCACTTTCAGGTAAATCTAAAGCCTCGATTACCTTTATTCCTTTTCCAGCAGTTATATGGTCTATTACAGTTCCATATTCAATTTTTTCAATTTTAATTGCAGGCATTCTAACCCCCCAAATATTATCACATGTTTTTTGAGTATAAAAGGATTTTACAATCATCTGATTTGTCTTATTTTCAGAACAAAAATCTATCTGATTATTTTTGGATTGAGCTTATTCTTTAATATACCATCTTTTCTTTATGTATTTGGCAATAGCCTTGGCTTCTCTCCTTGCTCTTCCTAAAGGACTGCCTATTTCATATTTTTTGTCACTTATACAGATTTTACAAAAATCTAAAAGTTTATCCTCAAGGTAATCTTGTAGCTTCTTCTTCACAATTAAATTTTCTCTCTCCTGAGAACAAAAATCTATCTGATTCTGTTATATTATTTCACTAAACTTTATTCCATGTGAACTTGAAAACTTTCACGAGAATCTTAAAAGCGACGAATATTGGTACTAAGACTATGATTGCGTAGATTATCCATACGATTATCTTTACGAATATGACTATCGGTATGGTTATCAAATCCGTTCCCACATTTGTAATGTCCCTTACACTATTCCTAAGTTTTGACCTTAATTCACTGCCTAAATCTTCTGGCATGAGTTTTATCTTCTTTTCTTGAGTCAGAGTTATACTCAAACTGGCATATTTTGATTGCTCTTGAACCTGCTCAACAGAATAACCGTATTGTCTCAACATTCTCATTACATCCAACTTCCTTTCTGTGATTCTCATGGCAAGTTGGATGCTGGATTCACTGACATTCATTTCCTCTGTCCTCTGTAAAAATTTATCGTATACATCTAAAGCCACTTTAAGTATCTGTATTTCATCTTGTTGTTGTTCCACAGTTACCCTGTAAAGTTCCAAGTTAGCATTCTTTACGTCAAAATTTTTCATCAACCAATCAGCAAATGAATCAAAATTTTCAAATGGAATTTTCAGGTTAGTCGTTATAGATATCTGTCTATAATCATCATTTTTACTCACTGTCTCAACCCAACCGTTCATGGATTCCGTTTTTTGACGTAACTTTTCATAATCTGAACTGGCATCAACTGATTTTATGCTGGCTGAACCCCTCTTGATTTGATATTCAGAAGGTTTTGACAGCACTTCACTAGCTTTTTCTTCAACTTGTGTTTCATAAGAACTTTTACTTATTCCCGTCAAAGGTGCATAAGAAGGGGCATTTTCATAGTAACCAGATCCGCCCATACGAGCAGAATACATGCTCCCAATGAAAATATAAGAGATGAAACCAACGATGATTAAAATTATAAAAACAGCTAAGAACGCAAGTTTGTGTTTCTTTATAAGAGATAAAATATCTTCAAATTCTTTTTCCAATTTTTATACCTCTGTATAGTTAATTTCAAAAATGGGGTAATAAATTTATCTAAATTCATATTAGAACAAAAATCTATTTGATTTTCTGTTTAATTATTTTGGTTTCTAACCTTTCCATTGGTTTTAACTTTGATATCTAACAAAGAATAATGCAATTTTACCATTTCTTTTTTTTCAAGCATGAGCAGCCAATCTTCAATGAGTTTCATAGGAACCTTCAATATATTTTGTAAATCTTTCAAGCTAATTTCTTCATATTTCTCGATTATTTTCAGTAATTCATCCAAAGGAGTCTTCATTTCAATCATTGTTTTCTTTTTTTCTTCGCGAATTATTCTCCATTTTTCTTTAAGTTGCTCGAATTTTCGAATTTGTATCCATTTTTCTTTAAGTTGCTCGAATTCATCATTCTCAGGATTGACACAATTATTGTAGTTGATCATTGAACCCACTCTTTAGTTAATACATAGGTCGAGCAAAACGCATGCTAAAATAACCCCTAATTACAGTAAAAATTATGAAAATCATCAATAACAGCATGATTGTTGTTACGCCATCCATAGTACTACTAAGTAGTGATATATTTATAAACCCTTCTGTAGTGTAGTCACTAAAAAATAGTTACAAATTTTAATAGTAAGGTGGATACGATGCAAAAAAAACTAAGGATTCGAGTCTAATAAATCAACGGCATCTTAATTATGTAACCAATTATTACCGTTATTATTATGAACAATATCGAGAATAATACCAAAAAGTAGAATTTTCTTCTATCGACCATGACTACAGTCAACCCTTCTTTTCTTATTTCTCTCTTAAGGGATTCTTCCAATTTTTTAGTCTTAGTGAAAGCCATTGCTATGGCCAAGCCTATTATCGAGAATACGTTCGCTAAACCAACCAACGCATATTTCTTGTAATCTCGGAATATTAGCAACCCTGCTATCGACCCTGTTATCGATGATATGGTTAAAACCAGGATGACGAAAGTAATGAACGGGTGTTTGGAAACAGAATAATACAAACCGGTCGCGTATGTCACTTTGGGGGGTATCACTTGATCGACCCATAGATCCTGTTTGAAATATTTGGATGGGACGTTGATTTCTATTTTTGTGAATTTCATGTCGTTAACATCCGTGTTACCATAAAAGGTTTCAAAATCATACCTACTTCCGTAACGTTGAATGTAATATTGTGTTCTAGTGTAAGAGTTAATCTCGGGGTAAAGATTTGGAGTGACATGACCTATTACGTAAAGTCTTGCGGGAATCGTTTTACTTCCATACACACTCGTTGGCATCAGAGGGTAGTATATTCTATCAGTCGGGAAAGTTATGAATATACCAGGCTGTCTATTGTATGGATAATACTCGTAACTACCTCCCACCACCTCTTCAGGAGAGGTGATGTAAGATACAACGAAAGTGTAATCTTTACCTACATAATAATCAAAGACCGGTAAGGAACCTATAGGCGCTTGTATACCCTTTCTTTGAAGGTAGTTGTATAAGGCTTCGGCAGTCCTAGACGTGACTATGTCAGTGCTTATTCCTCCTTTTTCTATGTGTTCATAGACTGTAACGCCTTCTACTGTTCCGCCTACAGCACCAGTAGCAGTTTTTTCTGCTAAAGGGGCTCCGGCATACATATAACGGAACGGGAAAAATAGGAACAAAGGATAAACCTGCGTGAGAGTTGTAGCATAAATTATACCATCCACATCTGACTTAGCTTTACTTATTACATCCTCTCCGCTAAACCTTGGAAAATTATTAATTATGTCAATGACAACATTGTTAGGCTCGGCAGGAACAGGAAACACCCAAGCCGCCTCATTATAGTTTTTCATATCGAAATTAACTGATATTATCATTTTTTCTAGACCATCTTGGTAGTTGATGGCAGCTAATTGAGCATTTTCATCCAAAGGCACATACGGATCTACCGGCGGAATCACGAGACCGTCAGCTAAAACTAAAGAAGGGACCAATAAAACCAAGGTAATTAAACAAATTATTTTTTTCATCAAATTTTATTAGAATTTTTTTATATTTAAATAGAGATAGGAATTTTTAGGGTTGTTTGATATAAATCAAAAAAGTGAATTATTGATTTAATTTGAACTCGTTTTAGACGTTCATCCTTATTTGTAAACCACATCATTATCTAAATCATGGAAGATAAATGGAAAGGTACGATTTATACCGTATGTAAGACTTGTAAGCAGGTAATATTAAAAGAGGATTTACAATTCAGTAGACATTTTTGTAGGTTAAGTGAATATTCGGATAAGGGTACAATAATATGGGACTAATTTCTATCTGAATATGTTTTAATTTGTGCTTTGTTTAAGATAGAAATGCTTATATAATTCCTAACTAAAGACAAGTAACGAGAATGAACTTTTTCTGTGACTCGGATTAGGGGGTATAAATGGGGGATAAGGGTATAGATATAAAAGGCGACGTTCAATTTGTAATAAAGAGGCGTTCAACTTCTGAGGAAGAGGAAACTTATAGAAGAAAAAAAGTAATTGATTCTGTTTCATTAAACAATTTACAAGACATGGATTCAAGTCAAACTTATGATTTAATAGCTGGTGTTCCTAAGACAATACCCATAAAGGGGGGTCCAGTAAAGAATATAGATGATTTAACTTACGGGATGAAAAAACCTGATGAAGCTTCACTCGCACTCTTCGATCAACTATTGGAACTTCTCTCAACAACTTCAGAAATTAAGTACAAATCAAATGATAATCATGAAAAAGAAAGTCCTTTACTGCCCACAATTCGAAAAGCATGGAGTCAATATTTATACGAATATGGGAACATAGAAGTTGAAAATGATGATTTTTATGTCAACACAGGTGATGCTTGGATAGTTATTTCTGCGATAGGAAAAATTATCAACGATAAAAAGTTAAGTGATGCATTCGTAAAACTTCAAGAAGAGGGAGAAATAAGATGGACAGATGGAAACCCCAAACTGAAATATAAAGCTCAATCTTTATCAACAAGTGGATTAGCGGTATATGTTCCTGATTGGCCATCAAACATAAGATGGGAATTGAAAAAATTTGATTCTTTTCACGATTTTCACGAAGCAATAAGCAAATTAATCGATAAATACAGAATTGAACAAGAAGAAAAGAGTCAGCCTTCATTAATTCTAGAGAAAGCTTATGTTATTCTCGAGAAAATGCGAAGAAAAAAACATTATAATAAAAACTTATATCATCAAAAAGAAACAGATTTATGGTCTCTTTACCAGAAAAATCAAAAATAAACTTTAGAACCACTCTTATCCCTTTTCATTTTTCCAAATTCACTCAATTTCCTTAACTGTCCAGAATTGAATATGGGTCCGTCCCTGCAAACTCTAATCCCATCGAGGCAACAAGCACCGCATAAACCGAAACCACATTTTATGTATCTTTCTAGAGAAGCTTGACATTCGATTCCGTGTTTTTCACAAATATCGAAAACCTTTTTCATCATTATTTCCGGACCACAGGTATAAACACAATCAAATTTTTCTTTTTTCAATAGATTCTCGAGTACATCAGTTACAAAACCCCTCTCGCCAAAAGTACCATCATCAGTAGCAACAATCACTTTATTACAAAATTTCTTCATCCTATCTAAAAAAAGTAAATCATCTTTTGTCTTTGCTCCCATAATTGAAGCGATATTCAATTTTTTTTTCTTTGGATTTTCGGCAAAAAAGGCTAAAGGTATTATTCCATAACCACCACTGACTAAGCAGATTCTTTTTCCTTTCGGTTCAAAGGAATTACCATAAGGTCCTCTTATACCGAGTTTTTCCCCTTTATTCATTTGAAATAATTTCTCGCTAAACGGACCAACTTTGCGTATAGTGATACCAAAAGGACTCGCATAAGAAATAGAAAACGGTTTTTCATCCAACCCAGGAACCCAGACCATCACAAATTGTCCTGGCTGGGCTTCAATGTTTTTATCAAAAAGGAGAGTCTTTGTATTCTTATTTTCCTCTACTATCGATTTTATTCTCAAAACTCTTGGCGTTTCCATCTAATCACTGTGAGCAATTCCGATAATTTCTTTTAAACTAGAATAACCATGAGATTCCATAAATTCGATAATCTCACCACAGACTTGCTTGAAAATATCTAAACCGCGATAATAGATTCCTGTCCCAATACCGACAGCGGTTGCTCCAGCCATCACCATCTCAATAGCATCTTCTCCAGTCAATATGCCACCAACACCTATTATAGGAATTTTCACAGATTCGTAGATATCATAAACACATCTTACTGCAATAGGTTTTAGAGCAGGTCCACTTAGACCACCGACTTTGAAACCTAAAACAGATTTTGCTGTTTCAACATCTATTACCATACCAGGACCGAGTGTATTGACCGCTGTTATACCATCTGCTCCTGCTTCTTCTGCAGCTTTAACGATATCACCTAAATTCATTACATTCGGGGAGACTTTAACGAACAAGGGCAACTTGGTTTTTTTTCGAACTGAAGATGTTATTTCTTTCGTGCACTCTGAAGTTCCTTGTCCTGCCATTAACCCAAAACCTGGTGTGTGAGGACAAGACAAAACAATCTCGATTGCTTTAAACCCTATATTTTTTACATTCTCAGTCAGATGCGCGAATTCTTCTGCGTTGCTACTAACAAGACTTCCTATGACTGGAACAGGAAAATCACTTAAATCTTCGAATTCTTTTTTTGATGCATCCAATCCGGGATTAGAATAACCGACCGCGTTGAGAAAACTTTCATTAGTCGATTGAATGAAGATAGGGTTTTTATGCCCTTCTCTCGGTTTAATTGTGATCGATTTAGTCGTTACTGCTCCAGCCCCTGAATTTGCAACTCTCTCCAAAATCTTCTTAGAGATTCCGAGAAAACCAGCTGGCAGTACTGTAGGGTTCTTTAATTTCAATCCTGCTAATTCTATTTCCAACTTTGTCATAATCTCGATTTTTATTTACAAAATATCCTTTAAATCGATTAACCTTTCACAGTAATAGCATCTCAGTGTTACGGGTTCTGTTTTGTTGACGAGGAATTTCGTGTTTATGGGTTCATTAGCATTCGTTATGCACTTTGGGTTCGGGCATTTCAAGGTGCCCTCAATCATCTTTGGGAGTTCTATATTTCTCTTCTCAACCACTGAATATTCCTTTATCACGTTACAAGTTGCGTTGGGAGCTATCAAAGCAATCTTGTTCACTTCCTCTTCCTTTAAGAATTTATTCGCAACCTTCACTATGTCCTTTCTTCCGATTTTCTTGCTGGGGACGTTCATCAGTAAAGTTGTAATCTCTGGATAATTCTCATCTATACCCAAGAAATTCAAGACTTTCTTTCCATGGCCGGCTTTTATGTGGTCTATAACTGTTCCGTCCTTAATCTTACTAACTATCAATTCTTCTGGCATTTACAATACACCCCCAACTAACCCAAGTATAGCCATTCTCACTGGCACACCATAAAATGTCTGATCAAAGTATTTTGCAGCTTTCATATCATCAACTCTTGGGTCAATCTCCATCACTTTTGGTAATGGGTGTAAAATGGCTACTTCGTCTTTGCATATTTTCAAAGTTTCTGGTGTTATTCTGAAAGCCTTCTGAATCCTCTCGGCTTCCAGTTTATCTTCAAACCTTTCTTTCTGGATTCTGCATATGTAGATGATATCTGCATCCCTCAAACCCATTTCTATGTCATTCGTTTGAATAGGTTTTTTATTGTATGCTTTTTCTATTTCTTCTATTATGTCCTTAGACATTTCAAGTCCTTTTGGAGAGACGAAAGTCATGTTAGCATCAAACATCGCCAAGGCACTGGCCAAAGATCTCATAGTTCTTGCATACTTTAAGTCGCCTAAAAGTGTCACGTTTAATCCTTTAATTTCGCTCTTTAATTTCTTTATCGTGTATAGGTCTAGGAGTGTTTGAGTCGGGTGTTGATTCCCTCCATCTCCACCGTTTATTATGGGTTTTACCGAAACTTCTGCTGCGAGTCTTGCTGCCCCCTCTAAGGGATGTCTCATAGCTATGATGTCACAATACCTTTCAACGGTTTTTATGGTATCAGTTAAGCTTTCACCCTTTGTCATGGATGTTATTTCAACTCCCTCAAAACCCAGCACTTCACCGCCGAGTCTTTCCATGGCTGCTGTGAATGACAGCCTTGTTCTTGTAGATGGTTCAAAGAATAACGTCCCTAATATTTTACTTTCCATGAGTTTACAGGGTTTCTCTCCTCTTGCGTAAGCCTCCATCTTTTCTGCTGTTCTCAGTATCAATTCAACATCTTCTTTTTTCAAATCTCTTATCGAGATTATATCCTTTCCTTTTAGTGGCATGTTCTTCCTCTGAAATATTATCAACTAACTTTTCGTTTGGGTTTAAAAAAATATTTATGGCCCTAAATACTATGTTTAGGAATGGTATAATTTTAAATAGTTTCTAAAACCTATATTGTGTAAGTATTTTTTGTGTTCTAGAATTTATTTAATTTCTACTACATCTCCAAGTGTTAATTCTCCCTTGATCTCTTTTTTTCCTATTGATTTTTCTTCGTAAGTAACTTTCAATTTTATCTCGAGAAATCTTTCAATTTTCTCAGTTAGAGCATCGTCCGGTTCCATTCCTTCGCTCTCAACTCTTTTTATTACAGACAGCTTTTCATTAATTTTTTTAGCGAACTCCTCTCTGTTAAGTTTCTTCTTTTCCCTTGCCTTAACAATAATTTTTCCGTAATTATCGACTAGAATTGTCTCTATTTCTTCTTTTTTATCGTCTTGAATGATGATTCTGTTTTTAATAGGAGCAGTTTCTACTTCACCTAAATTCTTTCCTAAATTTAAACAATTCTCACAAACTTCAACTAAGGCTTCTTCTATTTCTGCCTTGTATATTTTTTTGGATTCTTTGCCACAAATAGAACACTCGATATTATCCACCTTCAGGATATAATCCTATCCATTTACATTCGATGAGACCACAATGTTTCGTAATTTTGTCTATATCAGTAATCTCTATTTCCTTACCATATTTAAGACAGTCTTCACACACACCTAAAATAAGTCCGTCTACCATTGCCTTAATTCCAATAGCCACTCTTTTTTCGCATATATCGCATGTTTGGACGGAAACCATTGATATCTCCTAGATATTATCACGATAAGAAAAAATAAAAGTTTATTTTTTACATGTTTCTACAAAATTTTTAAAGATTATGTTCCCCTTTTCTGTGTGAACTACCTCTGGATGAAATTGAACGCCGAATATTGGTCTATTGATATGTCCCGTTACCTGAATTTTACATTTTTCTGAATGAGCTAAAACCTTGAAATCCTTGGGCAAGATTGTAACTTCATCATTATGAGTCTCCCACGCCCTAAAACTCTTCCCTAGATCCTTCAGGAGTCTATCTTCCTCATCAATAAAAACTTCTACAGGCCCGTATTCAGGATATTTTGCAGGCCCCGCCTTACCGCCAAAGACAATCGCAATCAGTTGATGGGTTAGACATATGCCTAGCATTGGTATTTCTAGTTGTTTTATCAGGCTTGGCAGATTCCCCAATTTTTCTTTTTCAGCATCTATCCTTTGTGGCCCACCTCCCATTATCAGTCCATCAGCATTCATTTTTTCAAGGTCTTTTTTTGTTACAGACAAAGGAACTAATTCACTATTTATACCCAAATCCATCAGAGCTCTTGTAATCAAATGGTTATATTGTCCAGTTACATTGACTACAGGAATAAACATATCACTCGTACTCCACAGTAGCTGGTGGTTTAGGGGTCACATCATAGTAAACTTCGGAAATGTTTTTACATTCATTCATGATTTTATCAGCATTGAAAATCAATTTGTCCCAAGGAATTTTTGTGACTTCAGCTGACATAAAATCCCTAGTTGTAACCGACCTAATGAGAATTATGTACTTTCCCTTTTTTGGTTTCTTTGTGATGTTGTATGCAACTCTAGTAAAATCAGAATTTTTAGATATGATATCGACCTGTAAATCTTCAATTTGTTTTAATTCAGGTAAAAAAAGTTCAGAGCCTTTTCTAATACTGACCAAAGCTAGTTTTTTATAAGCTCTTAAATCGCCCTTCACACCAGTGACCAAATTCTTAGGAACTTTAACTTTTATCATTCTAGGTTCTATTTTAAAGAATTTTGCAGTGATTTCGACTATAGAGTTTTTGCTTTCTTCTTCATCATCATCTATTATAGCTGCAAAATATTGACTACCCTCTAAATTTTCGTCCACTATTTTTGAAGCAATCTTTTCATTATCTAGCTTTTCTTGGGTCACCTGACCAATAACCCTTACAAGAAGCCCTGGCCCGGGAAAAGGTGGTCTTTGAGAAAAGTCGATAGGAACATTGAAGTATGTGGCTACCTCTCTAACCTGATCTTTATACAAGTATACCAATGGCTCAATGAGTTTAAAACCAAACTTTTCTTTCGGGTTTATTCCAATCTGATTTAAAACGTTGTGTTGAGTTTTTATTCCACCCTTAGTCTCGATCCAATCCGGAGCGATAGTACCTTGAACGAGAAACTTACAACCTTCTGATTTGGCTGTATTACTAAAAGTTTCATAGAAATTTTGTCTGAATTTCTTTCTTTTATCCTCGGCATCAACTAAACCTTTCTGTGAATCTATAAAGAGTTTTCTTGCATCGACAATTTTAAATGGAAGATTTAGCCCTTCATAAAATGATTTGACTTCTTCCGGTTCTCCTAACCTCATGAATCCTGTGTCGATAAAAACACATTGAAGGCTTTTTCCGATTGCTTTATGCGTTAAAACTGCACAGGTTGTGCTATCAACACCACCAGAAACAGCAATGAGAGCTTTCTCAGAACCTACGACCTTTTGAATTTGCTTATATTGCTCATCGACAAATTTTTTTACATCCATTTATACCACTTATAAATAAATGACTCAGAAACAGATTTGATGAAAAATATTTTAGCCGACATTGAATAATCTTTGTTGTCAAGTATTTAAAAATTATCGGTTTTGTTTAAAGGACGGATATAATACCTGAAGGGGTTTTTATTTTTACGTTGTTTTCTTTTACAATCCTACCAATTTTTTTTGCATTAATTCCATGTTTTTTACAAATTTCGATAACTTTTTTACTTTCCTTTTCAGGAACAACTATACAGAAACCAATTCCACAATTAAAAGTTCTGTACATTTCCCTATCAAAAATATTACCCTCCCTTTGAATTAACTTGAATATTTTTGGTAATTCTGGCATATCATCCAATAAAAAACCAATCCCAGCCTTTTCTCCTATTCTCATCAACTTAGAGAATGCACCACCAGTGATGTTTGCGAGACCATGGACTTCACAATTCTTGATAATCTCAAGAACAGGTTTAACGTATATTTTTGTTGGTTTCAAGAGTTCGTTATCAATCTCATCAATTTTTGATGATAATACTTCTCTTGCAAGGGTTAAACCGTTAGAATGGACGCCTGAACTCTCCAATCCAATAACAACATCTCCAAGAATTATCTTCTCTCCAGTTATTATTTTGTCCTTGTCAACAACACCAACACACATAGCAGCAAGATCAAACCCCTTTTCGTTGATTCCGACAATAACATTCTTCATTACAGCGGTTTCTCCGCCAACTATCGCGACGTCAGCTTGCTTTGCTCCTTCGACTAAACCTTTCATTATTTCATTTATCATTTCCTCATCTGTTTTTTCTACAGCAAGATAATCTGTTAGAGCAACGGGTTCAGCACCCATGCATATTAAATCGTTGACACACATTGCCACGCAGTCTATTCCCACAGTATCGTATTTGTTTAGTGCTTGAGCGATCAGAACTTTGGTTCCAACACCATCCACATGCAAAGCAAGTGCTTTACTACCAATATCTATCAAACCAGCATAATGTCCTATTTCCGTCAAAACCTTTCCGAATTTTTTGTCTCTTGAAGAAAAACTTTCTTTTAACAATTCAGCAATAGATTTATGTGTTTTTTTTATCTTAGAAATATCTACTCCAGATTTAGCATAAGTGAATTCTTCTTTCATATGAAATATTATAAAAGCAAGGTTTTAATTTTTTTACCCACTTCATTAAATTAGGTATATACTTTATTATATATACAATAATTTCTGAATAAAAAAAGTGGGAGGGGGCTAATTCTTGACCGCAGTGTTTTTTAGTTCTAACATTCTTCTACCGAGTTCTGTAGGTTGACAATCCCTACTATGGCACGAAACGGGTTCGATTAGACGAGCTTTTAACAGTTTCAAGCGTGAAGCCATTGGGTTAGTTACGACTTCATTGATTTCAGGTGTAGACATATCAGCAACACCGATTACGGCATGATTGAATCCGGCAGCCTTGTGGTCGACCATCAATGACAGTAGTTTCCAATCTTTTTCATCAAGTTCTTCATCTAATTTTCTGAAGTTTCTTAGAAGTTTCTCCTCTTCAGTCTCCATAGACTTTTTCGGTCTTAATTTCTTCGGTATTCTTACTCCAGTTTTGATAATCCTCTTCGGCTTATCTTTCGTAGGTCTTTCGATTGGTTTCTTCATTATCTCTAGTTCTTGGACTGATACACCAACATCGACACCTGATTCAATTAGTTTTGTTACGTATTTCGCAGCGTAATCAGTTAGGCAATAGGGTGCTTGATGTTTTTTCTGAGCAACGAACTTGAGTTTTCTGAATCTGTCTAGGACACCAAATAAAATAGTCCTACTCACGCCTATGGATTTACAGATTTCTGTTAGTCTATGCCTATGGATTTTCAGTAGAATCTTTAGGTCGACTTCCCTAAGTCTTATAGCTCCGATTGTCAGTAGTAGTTCTTCTACGCTAGAACTCTCATCCGTCAAGTAGGCCATTGTCGCTTTTTGAATCTCTGAGGAAACGAAGTACTTACCTGTTTCTGATTTTTGCAGGAGTTTAGATTCAACGAGTTCCTTCAGACTTCTCTCGGTTTGGTGAATGCCGAAACCCAAGAGTTTCTGGATTCTGGATTTTGAGAAGGTTTCGTTCAACATCGACCCAGCCATTAGGATGGTCATGCTATTCGCGTTCACGATGATATTAGACGTACCGAAATAGAATGTCGTTAGCTTTTCAAATTGTTTCCTTCCTGTTGACGAAAGGTTGAGCTCTTCTTCTGTGGATGACTTCACGTTCGCTTTTAGAGTATCGACATTGGCTTTGCCAAGGAGAAATTCCCTAGCAGTTTCATGAAGAAGGTAAGGATCCTTCTGTTTTTCATGGACCACTAACTTCTTAGCCAGAAGCTTTGATAAGGAACGCAATACTTGATGTTCTGATAGTCCGATGGTATCTTGTATAGTTATTGGTCTATCTACATCCATGTTTATCATTATTAGCACTTTTATATCAGTTTTGCACAAGCCTAGTTCTTTGTAGCTCAGCTTAGAACATCTTTCGAGTTCTTCTCCGATGTCGATGGTTTTTATTCGAGTTTGTATCCCTAGGCTAGTCAGCAGATCTGTTGCTTGAAGTCCTTTGTTTAGGATATATACTCTCAATTTTTCTTTTGTATCATCAGTTAAAGAGTATATTCCTTTCATTGTTTTGCTTATGAGACCGATGTCGACTAGTTTATTCAATGCCACTGTAGTTGTTTTTGGTGTCTTCCCCAATGATTTGCATATCTCAGCGAATGCAACCTTCTTCCCCGACTTCTTGAAGATTGCTACCAAAACTCGGATATCCATCGAATTTATGAGTCTTCCTATGCGTTTTCCCTTGCATCTGGCCTTTTCCTTTCTGTAGGGGAATTTAACCAGCTTCTCGACTTGTACTGATTCATCTGTAGTGAGACCAAGGTTCTTTTCAGCGAAGCGGTTTATTTGTTGTTGCAATTCTCCTATTAATTCATCGATTGAACATTTTCCCTCAAGAAATTCATTGAGATGTGTTCTGGTGTTCTGCATAAGATGGTATGGCTTTCTTGGGCCTTCTCTGTACACTAGACCTAAATTCAGCATTTTGTGCATTGAACAGAAAATCTGGTCATAACCCAGTCCACTCATGTCACGTACTCTTGCGATTAAACTCTCTTTTCTTCGCAGAAAAAGTAACGTAATCATGTCAACCAGGTTTATTCTATCTTTGTAGTTGAAGACGAAGATATCTTTAACTTTCGTCTCGTCTAGGCCCAACATTTTCAGAGGTTTCATCATGTCATCAAAACTGAGTTGTTTTATCTCAACTCTTAACTCTATCCTTAAGTCTCTGAGAAAGGCCTCTACGTCAGCATCTTCGCTCGATAGGTATTCTTTGAATTTGCTCTCCGTCTCTGCTGGCAAGGAATATTTCCCCTTTTCCGGTCTAGCAACAAGATATAGATGAAGCAATTTTCGTAGAATATTCCAAACAGTTCTTTTCGGCAGTGAAGTAAGCCCTTGCAACTCTTTCCAAGTTGTTATCTTACCTGTCATTGATACCATGACAACCATATCATTGGTGAATATCGGTGTTGTTCCTTTGTGTCTTGCTCCTTTTCCTTTGTAATCAAGTCTTAACAGTTTTTCTCTTGCCCCAATAAGGATTTGTTGACTACTGATCTTTGTCATTATCTTACCTCAAGTAAGATTATCTCTTCAGATACCCTTTTGACAGTGAAGAATGAACTGAGACATGTCCGAGCAACGAAAGATTTCAAAGTTTTGTAATATGATATAGCAATGGCTACCAAAGTTTAGTCTAAGATATCATCTGTTCGAAAGATTGATATCACGCGGTTTTTATCTGAAGAGCATGAACAAGGATAATTCTATATGTAAAAGTTAAATAATTGACTGATTGAAGAATTTGATTGATTTTTAATTTTGTTTTTTCAAAATTTTTATCACATTCTCAACTTGTTCTACAGCAGTACCGAGATAATTCTTAGGATCAAGATACCAATTTATTTCTTTCTCTGTGAAATTCTTTTTGATGATTTCATTTTGGAGCAAAATTTCTTTGAAATTTTTATTTTCTTTAACAACTATAATCGAAGCTTGTCTCAACATTTCATGTGCCTCTTGTCTTCCTATACCTTTCTTAACCAAGCCCATCATCAGATGCTCTGCCATATTCAATCCTTTAGTTATCTCAAGGTTCTTCTCTATGTTATCGTAATTAAACTCCAGGCCAGAAAGGATAGAGTTCATCTGTTTCAACATGTAGTCCAAGAGTATGAAAGTTGTCGGGAATGTGATTCTCTCTAAACTCGAGTTGGTTAAATCCCTTTCATGTTCTAGCGCAATAGTCTCCATTTCTGGTTCTACATTCGATCTAACTATCCTTGCTAGCCCGCATATTCTTTCCGACTTATGTGGGTTTCTCTTATGAGGCATGGTTGAAGAACCGACCTGTTCGGCAGAAAAAGGCTCAAAAACCTCTGCGATCTCAGTTCTTTGAAGGTTTCTTATCTCATTAGCAATCTTCTCTAGACTTGAAGCAATAATAGCAAGAACACATATCAATTCTGCATGTCTGTCTCTCGATAAGACTTGAGTCGAAATTAATGCTGGCTCTAACCCCAATTCTTTCATTACCATTTCTTGTATTTTTAAACCATTTTCATCAAAACTGGCTTGAGTCCCGACTGCACCGCTCATTTTTCCAACTAAAACCCTTTCTTTCACTACCCTTAACCTTTCTAAGTTTCTTTGAGCCTCAGATGCATAGAACGCAAATTTCATTCCATAAGTCGTGGGTAAAGCATGAACACCGTGAGTCCTTCCGATGCAAATAGTTTTTTTATGTTTTTCAGCCAAATCAAGCAGGATTTTCTTTAAATTCGTTAATTCTTTCTCGATAATCTTGATAGCATCTCTGAACTGCAACGCAGTAGCCGTATCTTCAATATCATAGGAAGTCGCTCCTAAGTGAACGTATTTACCAGCTTCACCATCGCATTGTTCAGATAAGGCTTTAACCATGGCCATTAGGTCATGGTAAATTTCCTTGTCAATCTCTTTCACTCTTTCAACTTTCACATATTTTGTCGATGCTTTCTTAGTTATCTCTTCTGCAGCCTCTTTAGGAATATTACCTAGCTTGGCGTGAACTTTTGCTAGGGCTGCTTCAACAGTCAACCATGTCTGAAGCCTAGATCCCTCTTCCCAGATTTTTCTCATTTCATCAGAATAGTAACGAAAATCTATGGGATGAACTGGCATATACTATTATAATTAAATTAAATAATTTAAATGTAGAATTGGGATGATTTTCACCAAAAACAAACATTTATATACGTATGCATTCAATTACTTCTGAAGCACAAAGCGCTTAAAAAATAGCGTTAGATGTTAATTCTAATTCTATTGCTTTTTGTGGCTTAATTGACTAAAATGAAGGTGTATAAATGAAATTTAATGATATGAATATTGAAAAGAGTGTATTAGATTCACTCAACGAAATGGGCTTTAATGAGCCAACAGAAATTCAAAAGGAAACTATTCCTTTGATTAAAGAAGGTCATGATTTAATCGGTCAATCAAAGACTGGTTCTGGAAAGACTGCCGCTTTCGGCATCCCATTAGTGGAAAAGGCAAAGAATACGGGGAAAATTCAAGCCCTTATTCTAGAGCCAACAAGAGAATTGGCAGAGCAAACGTCGAATGAGTTGAAGAAATTCTCAAAATTTAAGAGACTTCATGTTTTGTGTGTATACGGTGGAGTTTCCATAGAACATCAGATAACGAACTTAAGACACAGTGATATTGTTGTTGGGACCCCTGGTCGTACGCTAGATCACATACAGAGAGGGACTATGAATCTACAAAATGTAAATATATTCGTCCTAGATGAAGCCGATAAGATGTTTGAGATGGGTTTCATCGAAGATATAGAAAGAATAGCAAAGTTCCTGCCCGATGTTAGACAAAACCTTTTCTTCAGTGCAACAATGACAGATGAAGTCTTGAGGATAAAGAACAAATTCACGAAAAATGCCAAAAAAGTAAAGACAGAAACCATGCTGAATGAGGACGTCTTAGAACAGTTCTACTATGATGTTTATCCAGCAGAGAAATTCTCCCTGCTCATTCACTTATTGAAGAGTGAAAATCCAGACCTGAGCATAATATTCTGTAACACAAGGAGAGAGGCAGGATGTGTCGCAGAGAATCTAAAAAGAAACGGTATAGTTGCCTCATGCTTGCATGGCGGTTTAACACAAGCAAGAAGGAATCAAGTTATTCAGGATTTCCACGACAGAAGGATAAAGGTATTAGTAGCAACAGATGTCGCCGGGAGAGGTTTGGACATAAAGAATGTGAGCCACATCTTTAATTATAGCGTCCCAAAATGCCCAGAAGATTATATCAACAGAGTTGGGAGAACCGCTAGGGCGGGAGAGACTGGAAAGGCTATATCTTTATTGTCAAATAACGACCATGATTGTTTTCGAAAATTGATAAGCATGTATAGCCAAGAAATAAAAAGAGTAGATAAACCTGATTTTGAGGTTTTACCCTTCAGAAAAGACTTTGCTTCAGAGGGGAGACCGTTCTACAGGCAAGATTTCGGACATGGTCTCAGGCGTAACGGTTTTAGACCAAGACATTCAAGATATTGATGATCCTAAGCTTAACATTACGCATTGCTATGAAAATAAAATAAAAATAAAAAAACTAAAGCTAACGCCTAAAAAATTTTAATGACTAGAAGGAAACTAATCAACTAAAATTTCTTTCTTTTCATAAAGCACTCTTTACAATAAACGGGCCTTTTACCGTCTGGTTCGAAAGGTACTTCAGCTTCTTGACCGCATTCAGCGCAAGTTACTTTATGCATCTTTCTCTCACCGAAAGGCCTTCTTTCGCCAAAAGGCATTCTACTTTTTCACCTCTAATTTTAAAATATAACACACAAAAGAAAAAAATTCTTTCATATGTTACTTCATCATTAAATGTATAGATGGATTTATAAATATATTAGAATCAGAACTTTTCGCCAGTTATTTTCTCGAAAACGTAGATGTATCTTCTTCTCGCCTCCTCGATTAAATCTTTCGGTAGCTTTGGGGTTTCTGGCAATTTCTTTCCAGATTTGCGTGCTTCGTCTAAGGCATCCTTATAACCTTCTTTTATCAGCCAATCTCTAACAACTTGTTTGTCAAATGATTCTTGTGGTTTCCCAGAGGAATAACTTTCTTTCGGCCAAAGCCTAAACTCATCAGGACCAATAGAATCTATCAAAATTATTTTATTGCCATCTCTTCCAAATTCGAATTTAACATCAGCGAGAATGAAACCAGCTTTGTCGACAATAGAAGACATTTTTTTGTATAATTCAAAACTTTTTTGCTTAAGCCATTCAAACTCCTTTTCAGTTAACCATTTATTGGCTAGAATCTCTTCTTTCGAAACGACTCTGTCTTTTTCTTCAAACTTTGTCGTTGGATCGAAAATAACTTCGGGTAATTTACAAGCCAGAACAGGTTCACACGGTATTTTTGCCTCCCCATTCTTTACTCTATCATAAAAACTTCCATAGAGATAGCCACGAACAACGCATTCTATTGGAACAACATCATGCTTACTGACGATCATCTTGTTCGGCATGATAATTTCTATCATGTGGTTTGGGAAATCTAGGGTCTTAAACCAAAACTCTGCCATTCTACATAGAATTTCTCCTTTAGATGGGATTTCATCCTTGAGAATAACATCAAAACAAGATATACGATCAGAAAATTCAAAGAGAATCTTGCCATTGCCTATATCGTAGATGTCCTTAACCTTACCTTTTTTGATTAAAGTTTTCTTCATTTATCTCAATCCATCGACTTCATCATTCAATCTATCGAAAAACTCGACCATAAATTTATGCCTTTCTTCAGCGATGCGTTTTCCCTCATGAGTTAACATCATATCTTTTATTTTTTTCACTATTGCTTCAAATTCTCTAAAGGCAGTATCGTCCTTGCTATAAGTTTTGTGTTTTTCTAAATCTACTTTTTTATTATGTAATGTTGCACCTATCTCTCCCGCAAATAAAAATAAACGTCCGATACCAACCGCACCAATTGAATCGAGTTTATCCGCATCAAAAAAGACCTTTGCTTCAACAGATTCAGGTTTTTTGTTTTTTCTTTTTCTATGAGTTTCTATGCAATGAGCAACTCTTTCTATCGTTTCTTTGTCAATATTGTGCTTTTCTAAAATTCCTCTGGCTAGAACAGAACTTCTCTCAGCGTGACAAATTTTGCCTTTAGATTCGTCCTCTTCCAGCCTTCCTATATCATGCAAAAGAGCAGCGAGTTTCAATATTCTCAAATCTGCATTTTCTTTCTTTCCGATAATTTCACAGAGTTTATATACTCTTTCGATATGACTCCAGTCATGACTTCCCCTAGCTTTTTCGAAGAATGGCCTAGCTTCTCTCTCGATATCATCTAACAGAGTCATAACAGAAGTTAGAGTTTAGAAAAATAAAAACATTATTATAAATCAGTCATTTTAAAATATGTTTTTCAAAGAAATCGTTGCTTCTCTACTAGGCCCTAAGGAAATTAGGTATATTGGTATACCAGCAATTTCTTCAATTCTTCCTAGATAAGTTCTCATTTGCTCCGGTAGATGGTTGTAACCGTTCATTGCCAATTGTTTCCACTCTTTTTCAGAAAAATCAGGCCAGCTTTCAAATTCTTCGTATACAGGCTCACATTTTTCTAGCATTTTTAGGTTAGCCGGAAACTCTTCTATCGTTTTTCCTCCGAATTTGTATGATGTGCATAATTTTATTTTTTTCAGTCCACCGAGGACGTCGAGTTTTGTTATTGCTAATCCATCGAGTGAGTTTATTCTAACTGCATATCTAAGAATCACACAATCAAACCACCCACATCTCCTTTCTCTTCCTGTGGTTGTTCCAAACTCCTTTCCTTTTTCGGCAATCCTTTTTCCTATTTCATCCTTCAATTCAGTTGGCATAGGGCCGCCACCAACTCTAGTTATGTAACCTTTCATCACTCCGATGACTTTGTCTATGTGTTTTGGACCGATACCAGAACCTGTTAAAGCGCCGCCGACAGTTGGGTTAGAGGATGTAACAAAAGGGTATGTGCCATGATCGATATCAAGAAGGGTTCCTTGTGCCCCTTCAAACAAAATTTTCTTATTTTGTTCTATGGCTTTGTTAATTTCTAATGATGCGTCACCAACATAATATTTTATTTTTTCTCTAAATTTTAAACAGTAATCAAGAATTTCTTTCTTTGATATTTCTTCATTAACATTAAAAACTTCTTTCAGAATCTTTTGTTTTATTGGAATGGCTGCATCCAATTTTTCATTCAAAACATCATCATCCAATAAATCAACAATTCTTAGGCCACATCTAGAAATTTTATCAGTATATGTTGGTCCTATTCCCCTTTTTGTAGTACCGACCTGCGATTTTCCTCTAAAACATTCTTCAATACCATCCAACATTCTATGGAAAGGAAGAGTAACATGAGCTCTTTCACTTATCAACAAATCAAATTTTTTGACCTTTGGTTTTATGCTGTCTATTTCTTTGTTGAGAACCTCTAGATCGAGGACAACCCCATTCCCTATAATAAGTTTCTTATTGTAGATGACGCCAGAAGGAATCAAATGGAATTTGAACTCTTCATCATTAACAACAACAGTATGCCCGGCATTACATCCACCCTGGTATCTTACGACGACATCAGCATCTTTAGAATAATAATCTACAATCTTACCTTTACCTTCGTCACCAAATTGAGCTCCTACGATTACGGTACAAGACATTTAATCAACTACTGAGTTCTATCAAAATAGATGTTCTTACCGCTTACAGACAGCGGAATGGCATACACTACATTAACATCTATCAAACCAATCTTTCTTGCGATATGACCTGCTCTATACATAATCCTGTTATCGATGTTATGGATGCTCGCTGTCTTAACAGCTGAACCCAAAGCTATGCCTAAATCAATAATTCTTTTTATGCAATTTGGTCCAAGAAAATTTCCGCTCTTCTCACCAATCTTTATCGTGTTGCAAGTGAAACCGCATGCTCCACAATCCGATCCTAACGGAGGATGGTTTTTTACTCCTATCAATATGAGTGCTTGAGAATCCTTCACATTTTTTCCGTCTCTAATAAAACCAGGTTTGTTCATCTTTTCTCCAAACTTTATCATTTCGTCTCCTAAACGTTGAATATCTTTTTGATCCAATATCTTCGTTACTATGTAGTCTTCTCCTTTTGTCTTAGGCGCAGTTCGTGCAGAAATATCCATAAGTTCTGCAACAGTATCGATTGTTTTCATCGAATCGACCTTATAATTCAGGGTACTTTAATTTTAATATCCTAATAGCAAGATGAGCAGCGTTCTTTCCGTTATCTATACCTACGGTTGCGACAGGCACACCAGAAGGCATCTGCATCATGGATAACAAGGCATCTAAACCATCTAGTTTGACGTTAACAGGAACCCCTATGACTGGACGGTTTGAATGAGAAGCAACGACCCCTGGTAATGCAGCGGATAAACCCGCGATACAGATGTAAACATCGACTTTACTTTCACTTTTTTTTATGTATTCTTCTAGTTTCTCAGGTTCTCTGTGTGCACTTATGTAATTGACTTCGTGGTTTATTTTAAATTCCTTTAGAACTTCAACTGTCTTGTTAACGATTTCTTCGTCAGTCTTAGATCCTGCTATTATCGAAACAAAACCTTTATTCATTCACTCACCATATTAACTTTATTTTTGATATAAAAAGTTATAATTATGTTCGGAATTATCTTAGCAATATTAACAGCGATATTTTGGGGTTCATATGAAGTCCCTATAGCTAAACTGAAGGAAAGTTCGTCATTAATAGTTTCTATTCTTACAACTACCAGTTTTATAATTTCGTTAATGTTCTATTTTATTTTTTCACCAATTTTGACCATTAACATTATATTCTTTGGTCTCATCGCGGGAGTTCTATGGTCCTTAGGGCAAATTTATTGTCTTATAGGACTTAAAAAGGCAAATTTTGGCAATTACTATACAATTTGCAGTTCTGTTCAGATTTTGTTAAATTTTATTTTTGGCATCGTAATCTTCAATGAAATCTTGAGTGGCGGGTATTTCAACTTGTTAATAGGTTTTATTGGCATTTTATTGTTGATATTAGGAGTTAATTATGTTTCAAAGATAAGGGAAGGGGGTAAATCGAAACTAAGTAAGGCAGGCCTATTTCTTGCTTTTTTATCCGCATTACTCTGGTCTCTTCAGTTCGTTTCAGTCAGATTCGCGAATGCAAACCCTTTCTCGATAGTAGTTCCGATGACATTCGGGATGACTGTAACTTCTTGGGTTTATACAGCTCTAATAGACAGAAAAACATCTACATCCATTTCAACATTGAAAATGTCCAGTCTTAGCGGGGCAACATGGGTGATTGGAAATTATCTAGGATTTTTTGCTATAAATGATATAGGATTGGTAAGAACTTTTTCAATAGCTCAGATTGCCAATTTAGTTGCAGTTTTATGGAGTATCCTATATTTTAAAGAATTTGTGGAGAGAAAGAACATTCTTGCCCTTATTTTTTCTGTCATTCTAATACTTTTAGGTGCAGGATTAATGGGACTTGCAAAAACTTGATTAAAAATTTTCTAGATAGAATTTAATCATTTCTTTTGGTATTCCCGTTCTTTGTAACTCCTTCATTTTTTCTTCCGAAGTCATGTTTTTTTTCATTATCCATCTTATATTTTCCCCAACTTCCCATGGGTAAATGATCCATTTGTCCGTTTCACCGATGTAATAATCTGGTATGAATTTTGACCAAGATTTGTGATGAAGAGTTGCTGTCCTAAAATTTTTAATTCCCTTTTGTCCCATTAAATTTACAGTAAAGTCTAAACTCCCACCAGTATCAGCAACATCATCGACTATAAGCACTTTCTTATCTTCCAAGAATTTTTTATCAACATCTTGTATTAGCCTAGGTTCCTTTTTCGTTGTTTTGATATCAGTGTAATAAATAACTCTTATAACATGAACATCACGAACATCAAAAAAATCTGAAAGACTTCTTAATATCCACAACCCCCCTCTGCTCACACCCACCAAACAATCTGGTATAAAACCGCTTTCTTTTACCTTTTTACCTAACTCATAAATCATGTCTTGAATTTGGTTCGGAGAGAGGTAGATATAATCGGTTGCCATTTAATTTTAAACTGATTTTACATGTATAAATTTCTTTCTTTTAGAAAGATTCCTCTCGTTTTCTTGGGCTAGAGGTCTTGTAAAACTTGTAGCCTAGAAAAAGAATTATAGCGAGGATTATGATGGTTAATAAGAACATTTGAAGGCTGGTAAGTTCTTGCGAGAAAAATTCCCTTGGAATGAAAGCTGTATAACCGACCATGATTTAACATTCTATTTAAAAGGATTTATTTGTGTTTTATTTGTTAAGGTTTTTGTGTCTTAAATAACCATATCTTTATAGGGTTGTGGTTTACCATTTTCAATAAAATTTTTCTCTTGACGAAGAAGTCTTAGCATTTGCTCAATACCAATTACGCTAGGCACCTCATTATTTTTACGACATCGACAATCGACATAGAAGATTAAACCTAGGGCCATATAGGAGTTAATCGGTCGGGAATATTCATCAATCTCAGTTATTGTTGTGTGTTTAATTGCATATTTACCATTTAAAATTTTCTCATGTGGAACGATGTCCTCCTGATATCCACAACCCTTACATTTGAACTGCTGTTTTTTTGAAAGAAGAGGAACTTTTTCTCCATATAAATTGTTAAGAAGTATGAGCTCTGTATCTATTTCAGAGATTTGCAATTGTGAATTAGCAGCAGCATTTATGATTTTTACTTTTTTGTCTTCCCCAGTGTTCATTTTTTTCACTCTAAGAACATGACCATATAATGATTTAAATTTTATCATAAGTTCGAGTTACCTTTGGATCTGGTTCATTATCCTCTTCTTTGATAAACCCCTCATGTAAAAGTTTCTCGTAAAAGACTCTACATCCCATATGAACGAAATCACTCTTCCTTAATGTGCTGCCATATACGCGTAATATATAGTCAAGCATTCCAAATCCATTTGATTCAGGGAAAAATTTCTCTTTTGGCATGTCTACTAAATTGTGGCCGATAGTCTTAAATCCTTAACTATCATGGTTTAGTAATGATTATATGAATCCAGTAGAAGCCTATTTGTGGCTAAAAAACTCCCCTGACATTGGTAGTGTAGAAGAGCTTGGTCTAAGAAAATATGTCGTTGCAGGATACGCAATTTTTTTGTCCGGGCCCAGTGGATTGTTAGAAGTAAAAGCTAAACGGCCGAATTTAGTCGAGTTTGAAAAATTAGAAGGACTTTTAGGTGAATCTATTGTTACTGTTCCTGTTGAAGGCCCATCAAAAAACGATGTAAGTTGTTTCGCTCGGATAATGCACCTTTCTGGTAATACAAGAGAAGTTGCGTTAAAATTATCTAAACAAGATTACGTAAGACAAGCTTCATTCGCACAAGGTTATGGTGGGGATCACCTTCTGGTTAAATTAACAGATATGGGTGGAGTACCTTATACTGATACAGATACTCAACGGGAAGTACTCGAAAAAGTTATAAAATCAATTGCTCCAAACTTCCGTATTGAACCTTCAGTTGTTACTGAGAAGGTAATTTAGAAAATTTTTAAAATCACATCTTTTTCGCAAATTCGACTGCATTATTAAACAATCAACTTAAATTTTTGGCTGTTTATTCAAATTTATGGTTGAAAGTAAAGGGAAGTTCTTTAAAACGGATAAAGGATACTTTATTTTGTTTGATGAATCTGTTAATAGTAGTGATTTTCCGTTTCCATTGGAACCTGAAACTGTAACAAATGTAAGCCTACACATTGATGATAAAAGAAATGAATTGTATGTCGAGAGATATAAAAAAAATTATGTTGACATAATACGTACAATCGAAGAATCACTAATCAAAGAAGTTTCTTTGTCCTCAAAACTTAGACCTTTTGATGAGATTTCTCAATCCATAGTTTCATGTTTAACAAAATATCTTCCTAGTTTACGTCTTCCTAGTTTAACTTATAATGAAAATAAAGAAGTAATAGAAAAAATTCAGAGGAATGTAGGTAGATTTTCCAACGAAATAATGGAAGAATTTGAAAGAAATGGTAATATAAGAGAATTCAGAGGAATAAAACCTAAGAAAAAGAACCTCAGTTATTTATACAGTTTCAGTGGAAAAGAATTAAGTTCTCCTTCAAAAAGTTTTCTGGATTATGTAAAGAGTCTTTTTCATGAAGAAAAATATAAGGTTGAAAAAATTCCAGTGTTAGAGGCTGAAATGATCAACGCAATAAAAAAAAGGACAGTAATACGTAAATTTCCAACTTATAAGATAGAAGAAGGGAGAAGGGCTATAATTGATTGGATAAAAAATGCAATGAAAGAGGGTGAGGTTCCTTTAAGGAGGGAGATGAGAAAAGCGTTACATACTCATGTTGGGACTTATGGATTCGATACTTATAGGGAAGCTAAAAAAACTGCATTAGAGGAACTAGCTGTAGAACAATTATTGGAGCATAATGGGAGACTTTCAGAACTACAATTTGTCAAAAAATTTAGACTAACACCACATCTATATGGACTTAAATGGGCATATTTAACGAAAAAGGCCGGTTTTTATCATAGTTTTAATCGTAGTGTTTTCAAAACAGAAGAAGAATTTCTTATGGCTTTAGACGATCTCATGCAAATTTATGATGACTCTGAAGAACATATAAGTATAACAAAAAAAGTTTCAGAGATCCTTGGCGTTATGCCAGATAGGTTTGGCCTCACACACAGAACAGCAGTTGAAAAAATTCTTGGAGGAAAAATTAGATTGACAAACTGGATGGACAGAGGGAAGTTTGTTAAGAAAATAAGAGAAATTCTTAAACAGGGGCCGTTAGAATCTGATGAAATTTTTGCCATGATGAAGGGTTTAAAAGAAATAGAAAAATATTGCATTAATTCACCAACCGAAAGCAGAAAACTTTACGGTGTAGTTAGCGGAACATTGCAAAGATTGAATAATGAAGGCGAGATATATGAAATCAGGGTTGTAACATCGGCTGGAAGAAGGGGAAAAATCTACTGTTATGAAAATTTTCTAAAAGATGCAATTAGACTTGCAAGTGAACGTTCATCTTACTATTTTTCTGAAAGGGGGGTAGAAGCAATAAAAAAAGGCGGTATAATTGAGAGAACTTTAGAAATTATGTTCTACTTAGATAAGGAAGGTAAATCGATAACTCATTCAAATGTATTTAAAGAATACAAGAAACAATATCCAGATTATTCTATACCAAATTTGAGTGGACCATTTTCAGACCTCAAAAATAAGGGATTTATAGCTGTTATTCGTAAAGGGAAAACTAAGCATAAAGCACCTGCATTTGAATATTCACTCTTGCTAAAAGAATCCGATTTAGAAACCGTGCTTCCTGAAGTAATTGCGCCAGCTCTTTCATACAACATGGGGAGGCATCAATCATACAAGTAACTTGGAATAACGGAAAAAATGGCTTGAAACAGTGTCAGAGATTGGTTTAGTTTCAGGAGATAAAATGAAATCATAACTTCTTAACAAAATCCACCGCATTCTTAAAAATAGCAAACCCATCTCCTTCCTCTTCAAGTTTTAACCTCGTCCAATAAGGATGTGTCCATTTATGAATAAACTTCTCAGGATGCGGCATCAACCCAAATACGTTTCCCTCCGGATTACAAATACCAGCGATGCTATCCATCGAACCGTTAGGATTCCAAGGAAAACCAGCATAATTACCATCAGGATTAACATACTTGAAAACAATCTGGTCATTATCTTCTAATTTTTTGATAACATCTTTGCTAGTGAAGAATTTACCCTCTCCATGATTAACTGGAACGTATACCATACTTTTAATTCCTTTAGTGAAGACACATTTTCCTTTATTTTCATGTTTCAAGTAAACCCATCTGTCCTGAAAATAACCACAATCATTGAAAGCAAGAGTAGCTTCCTGTTTCTTCATCGTCCCTTGTAATGCTGGCAGTAAACCAGCTTTAACCAAGACTTGAAAACCGTTGCATATACCAAGAACCAATTTTCCTTCTTCAACAAACTTTTTAACATCTTTACTAATCTTGTACTTGAGTAGGACTGAGTATATCTTTCCAGCGGCTATATCATCTCCGTAAGTAAAACCACCAGGGATGCAGAATATTTGATAATCTTCTAGCGATTTTTCTTTTCTTATCAATTCGTTTATGTGGATCAAATCAACTTTTGAGCCAGCCTTCTCGAAAGCTATTACAGCTTCTTCATCACAATTGGTTCCTTGTACTCTTAGTATGATGGTTCTAACTTCTTTCATTATTTCACCAATCAAATGTACTCTTCCAAATTTTTTTCAATTCATTCACATCTTCTTCAACAACCGTTTTTCCATTCAAATCAATAACAAAAAGTTTCTTATCAGCAGTAACCTCACCAATTTTTGCAAAAACGCTTCCTTCCATGATTTTCTCAAATTCTTTTTCATCCTGTTTTTTGACTTCAACCAAAAATCGACTGTTAGATTCAGAAAAAAGAATCTTGTCATTTCTTTTAAGACCGGAATTAGGAACTTTTTTCAAGAATATTTTTATTCCTAATTCACCGGCAAAAGCCATCTCTGCCACTGCCACGCCGATCCCGCCTTCAGAACAATCATGACATGCTCTAGCAAGGCCCTTATCAATCACTTCAATTAATGCATCGAAAGATCTTTTTGCTTTTTTCAAATCAACTGAAGGGAAATTATTCCCTTTGAAGCCGTGAATCATGTAATAATGAGAACCACCCAATTCATCCTTAGTTTCCCCGATGATGTAAACAGAATTTCCAGCTTCTTTCACGTCCATCGTCACAGCCTTTCTAACATCAGGAATTATTCCAACAGCAGATATCAACAATGTAGGAGGAATAGAAACAGTTTCTCCATTGCCAACATCATATTCATTGTACAAACTATCTTTTCCAGAGATGAAGGGTGTTTCAAAACCCATTGCACCATCATAGCATGCTTTACATGATTCAACTAATTGACCCAGTCTGTCTTCCTTTTCAGGATTTCCCCAACTAAAATTGTCCAGTAAAGCTATTCTTCTACCACCACAACAAATGTTATTTCTAATCGCTTCATCTATTGCTGAAAGAGTCATGTTATAAGGGTCGATAGAATATTTCGAATTGACTCCGTTAGAAACTACAATTCCTTGCCAATTATCTGCAACTGGCTTCAGAACGCATGCGTCCCCTGGACCGTCGCATTTTATTCCTTGTAAAGGTTTTATCACAGTCTTAGCTTGAACTTCATGATCATAACGTCTGATAACCCATTCTTTGCTTGCAACATTAGGGCTTGCCAAAATTTTTTTCAAATCTTCAGTCAAATCATCCTTGTCTGGAAAATCTGATTCGGGATATTTTTCTTTCTTCCATTTTACATTCCTAACGACTCTCGGAACGCCTTCATGAACAAAATCCATATCTAAATCAGTAACTATCTTTCCATTGTATCTCAAAACGAGTTTTTTATCTCCAGTAAATTCTCCTATCACTGTAGCCTCAGAATTTTCGTTCTCGAATATCCTCAAAACTTCTTTCAAGTTCTTTTTCGGTACGGCTAACAACATTCTCTCTTGAGCCTCAGAAACCCAAATTTCCCAAGGTTCAAGACCAGCATACTTTAAAGGAACTTTATCCAAATCAACAACAATACCTAAATCTTTCCCCATTTCTCCTGCTGCTGATGACAATCCTCCCCCACCGCAATCAGTTATCGCTGAATACAACGGTATTTCATGAGCATCTCTTGCCCCTAAAATTGCATCTAAAGCTTTTTTTTCCTCTATCGGATTGCCGATTTGAACTGCACCAGAAGAAGTTTTTTCAGATTCGGCCGTTAATTCTAAAGAAGCAAAGGTAACGCCATGTATACCATCCCTTCCAGTTCTTCCACCAACCAAAAGAATTAAATCCCCAGATTTTGGATTCTTCACGTACTTTTTTCTTGGCAGTATTCCGACACAACCTGCATAGATAAGTGGGTTGCCAACATAGCCTTCATCAAACCCGATGCCACCGTTAGCTGTCGGTATGCCCATCTTGTTTCCATAGTCCCTGATGCCAGAAACAGCGCTCTTCATCAATCTTTTTGGATGCATCACGCCTTTGGGTAATTTCTCGAACGGGTAATCTATCGGGCCGAAGAATAAAACGTCTGTAGAAAGAATCGGTTTTGCACCAACGCCCATAACGTCCCTAAAAACCCCGCCAGAACCAGTACCAGCACCGCCATAGGGATCTAAAGCAGTAGGATGATTATGCGTCTCAACCTTCATCGCAATGTCATGATTCTCGTCGAATTCTATTATCCCTGCATTATCTTTGAAGACTAACTTACACCAAGGCATCTTCAACTTTTCAGTCGCTTTAAAGATGAAAGTCTTGAATAAACCATCTATCTTTCCTTCAGAAGCGTTAATGATCCCTTTGAAGGTTTTATGCACGCAATGTTCAGACCATGTCTGTGCTATTGTTTCAATTTCAGCATCTGTAGGGTTCCTTCCTTTCTTAGAGAAATATTCCTGAATTTTTTTCATCTCTTCCAAATTCAAGGCCAAGAGAAAATCTTTACTTATCTTCAATAGTTCCTCGTCACTCTTTCCAAGAATCTCTATTTCATTCACAACCATTTTATTTTCCACCGATTTTCTGATAACTGTAATTGTGAATCATTGGATTGACTAAGCATCTCTGACAGATTTTTTTCACTTGCTCTTCTGAAATATCACCAACAATCAAGTATTTTGTTCGAGTTTTCACTTCTTTTACACCATCTACTCCAAGAATTTCTATGGCGTTCAAAGTGCTCATCCCAACAGCATCCATTACTCCAGCCTTGAAGCCAACTTCAACCAGCCAAGCGTTAGGAAATTCATGTTTTATAGATTTGTTAACATCCTTTCCCTTGTAACCATAATTTTGTATTTGATTGTCCGATAAGAGTTCCTCGCAGATTTTCTTCACTTCTTCCTCAGAAATATCTCCGTTGATTGCATAGGTGTTTATAGACCTTACTTCTTCAATTCCCTCGATACCCAAATCTTCTATTTCTTTCTTCGTCAAAAAACCGACTGGGTCTGTTACATCTTTTTTATATCCTATCTCAACTATCCAAACCATAGAATCACTTATGTAAGTAATTAATCGAAGGAATTATATAATTTTATTGGAATTACAATACAAAATACACAGTGTGTTTTATCGCCCAAGTTCAAGGAATTATATAATTTTATCACAATAAAAAATTATTCAGTAGAATCATTCACCTTGAAGAAACTTCTCCGCGGCTTGTAAATCTTTTTCTGGTGGTTTTACTTTCCTTTCATATCTATCGACAAGTGTTTTTACAATACTTAAATTTTCTAGAACTGTAGTATAAGACCAGCGAGGTTCTACTTCTGTAGCCATTTCAAGATATTTTTTGGCCTCATCTAGATTTCCCTCAAACAATCGAAGTATGGCAACTATCTTGTACATGCCTGACACATAGGTTGGATCTTTTTTTGCATTTTCTAATGCTACCTCTACAGTCATTTTGTGACCTTGATATCCCGTGACCCTTAAAGATAAAGGTAAGAATTGCATTTCCTCATATAATTTTTTCTTTAACTTCTCGGGAAGATTGCCAATTACATCCGTGGATTCATTAAACGTTAGTTCCAACTCACCTGGCATTCTTGGTGTTTTTTCTTCCTTTGGTTGACCTCTTCTTAAAAACCCCATTTTGATCAGTTTAAATTCTAAACAATTAAGGATTTAAGCTGATAGATTTAGGAATTCGAAAAAGCAATTAATCTCTTTTCTTAGTCAGTAAATAACCAATCAACATAATTCCTGGAAAAACAAACATGGATGCGAACTGGTTTAATCCTAACAATACGAATAAAACAGGCATCTGCCCACCAATTATTGTAGCTAAATCGTAGCTCCATCCAAAAGTTCCGTAAAACAAACCTTTGTCATATTTTTCAACAGACTCACTGATTCTAGAAAATAACCAAACGTCTATGAAACCACCTGCTACACCAAAAAATATACTTGCTATGAAATAATGGGGCAATGATGAAGCATTTAACATGATTATAATCCCAACCAAATGACTGATAATACAAGCAGGAATCCAATATTTTCTTTTTGATCTATTAGATACTCTACTAACCAAATACTGAGTTAGAGAAAAAAACAAGACTTCAACGACTACTATCATGGATACGACGCTACGACTTAAGCCCAAAGATTTGAGGGCAAACCTCGTGAAGAAGAATAAGAACGCAGTGAAAACAGCTAAATCCATGGATTTTAGTATGACCAAGAGTGGAATTTTACGTAAGAAAGAGAAAGAAGCCTTGACTCTAACTTTAGCATTATACTTATATTTCTTTGTCAATTTGTACATAAAATAAAACCAAAAAACTCCTACTATAAAGATAATATAGAAAGCAGGTTTTATCCCAAATTTGTCTACTATCAAGCCTGGTATCAATAAACCGAGTATCCAACCACTTTCTTTTATCGCTCCAAAAGTTCCGACTTTTTTATCTGGATTTTCATTTACTTCTCTAAGACCATAAATCATAATTAACACGTAAAGAAGTGCACTAGCTATCCCTGAAATTATTTTCAGGGATAATATCGTTATCACAGAATCAGTGAAACCAATGAAGAAGAGTGATATAAAGAATAGAAATGTACAAGCTAGTAAGAACCTTCTTTCTCCATATTTGTCCGTCATATACCCTAGGTAGGGTTTCAACAAGAAAGAGAAGAAATCACCTATCGTTAAAAGAAAACCATAAGTTACTATAGAAATGTTTAATGAAGAAAAATAGAACGCTGGAATAATCATCGCGAATGCCATTAAAATCGTGTGGAAAAAACCAAACCCAGCTCCTGAAAATAATCTGCTTTTTTCTTCACTTACGGACTCTCGTTCAATTCCCTTCCCCATTTTAAATTCGCCTCCTTGAACCAAAGTTCTCTAGCTTCAGCAACTGTGAACAATGATCCAGTTACTAATATCAAATCTTTTTTCATTGATAGAGATAAAGCTTCCCTAACAGCATTCTTCACATCTTCCACTATGATATAATCCTTAGAATATTTTTTCACTTCTTCAGCGAGTATTTCAGGGTTTAGTGCACGATTCATGACTTTGTGTGCTGTTATAACCACGAAATCAGATATTGGTAAAATTTCGGACATCATAGAATGAATTTTTTTATCGGAAGATACACTTATGACTAAAATCATTTTTTTGTATTTAAAATTTTGTTCAATTGATTCTTTTAGTCTCTTCATAGCGAGGATGTCTTTTGCACAATCTAAAACAACGAAAGGGTACTTTTGTATAATTTCAAGTCTCCCAGGCCATCTAACTTCTTTAAGCCCTTGTTTGATGGCATTCTTTGGAATGACTATGTTATGGGACCTTAACGCTTCTATTGCCCCGATAGCTGAAGATGCATTTAATAATTGATGATCACCCAACAAAGAAATATGCAAATTATTATAATTTCCATTAAGTCCATTTATATTGAATTTTTGACCTTCTAAGTCTGAATCTATTTTTTTAAATTTTATATCTTTACCAACACGGGATATCCTTGATTTTTTTTCTTCAGAAATTTTTTTGAAAAGAGAAAACACTTCATCATCTTCTGTCGCTGTTATCAGGATGCCATTTTCTTTTATAATCCCTGCTTTTTCTTTAGCAATTTTTAGCACAGTATTACCGAGAATTTTAGTATGTTCTAAAGAAACGTTGGTTATGACTGATACTAAGGGATTGACAACATTAGTCGCATCCAGTCGTCCGCCCATACCTACTTCTAAGACAGCAAAATCAACTTTCTGTTCTGTGAAGTATTCGAATGCAATCGCAACAACGATTTCAAAAAAAGTAGGGTGTTCAAAATTCGCGTCTTTTTTCATAACTCCTGTCGTAGATTTAATTTTATTAACTATTTTTACTACTTCGTCTTCTGGTATTCTTTTCTTGTTAACGACGATTCTTTCTGTAAAACTTGAGAGGTGTGGTTTTGTGAATGTACCAACTTTATAACCTGCTTCTTGTAAAACAGAAGATATCATAGTAACAGTTGAGCCTTTTCCACTCGTACCACCAACTAGAATAGATTTGAACTTTTTTTCAGGATTTTTCATTAATTCTAAAAGACGCTTAACTCTCTCTAACCCTAACTTTCCACCAAATAAGTTAAGTGAGTAGAGATAATCCGTTACTTCTTGATAATTCATAAAATCAATGTCTAAAGCATCTAATTCCTGTAAATATCATTGGGATATTGTACTCATTTGCTGCCTTAATTATTTCTGAATCATTAACAGAACCACCAGGTTGAATTATCGCAGTAATGCCAGCTTTTGCAACATTATCAATAGAATCTCTGAACGGGAAGAAACCATCAGAAGCCATTAAACTGCCTTTTGCTTTTTCACAGGCTTTGTTTATTGCTGTTTTTGCTGAATCAACTCTGCTTGTTTGACCTACACCGATGCCAACAACAGTCTTATCTTTTACCAGAATTATCGCATTGGATTTGACATACCTAACAATCTTCCACGCAAACAATAAAGAATCAAATTGCTCTTTAGTAGGTTTATTCTTTGTAACGACTTTGAAATTATCTTCTCCAGAAAATTTGTAGTGTTCTTGAAGCATCACTCCGCCTAATATGCTAGCAATATCAAAATGTGGTTTTGAATGAGTATTGTTTAAATCGCCTGTTTTTAACAATCTCAAAGCTTTTCTTTCACTTAAGAGTTTAACTGCATCTTCATCAAAACCTGTTGCGATGATACAATCAAAATGAGCTTCTGCCATTTTTTTAGCAGTCTCTAAATCTATCTTCCTGTTAAGACCGACTACACCACCGAATGCTGAAAGAGAATCTGCTTCGTATGCCTTTACGTAAGCGTCAAGAATGTCTTTACCACATGAAGCTCCACAGGGACTCATATGTTTTAAGATGATCACAAAAGGTTCTTTGAACTCTTTAATCATTTCTAGAGCAGTATCGAGGTCGAGAATGTTGGTCCAAGAAAGATCCTTTCCAGCTATTTGTTTAGCATTTACAATAGACGGCTCATCGAGAGGTATTAAATCACTGTATAATGCTGCTTTTTGATGAGGGTTTTCACCGTATCTCAAGTTTTTTATTTTATTGTATTGAAAATCAAGTAATTCTGGAAATTCTTCACGAGGCTTTATCAAGCTTGTCAAGTATTTTTGAATTATAAAATCGTATTTTGCAGTTTCATTAAAGGCCTCTATTGCCAGTTTACTTCTAGTTTCTCTGTCAACATCTTTCTTTGTTTTTAATATATTCAATATTTCATCGTATCTATCTGGATTCACTACAACTACTACGTTCTCAAAATTCTTTGCCGCTGCTCTTATCATGGTAACACCACCTATGTCTATGTTTTCCAAAGCTTCTTTCAGCTCGACATCCTTCTTGCTTATTATTTCCTTGAAAGGGTACATGTTGCATATGACCATATCTATAGGTGTTATACCATGCTTTTTCAGTTCATCCAGATGTTTTTTTTGACGCAGAGCAAGAATACCGCCAAGAATTTTAGGATGTAATGTCTTCACTCTTCCGTCTAAAATTTCTGGAAAACCAGTGACTTCAGAAACTTCTTTAACAGGAATCTTGTTTTTTCTCAATAATTCTGCCGTGCCACTCGTTGCAATAATCTCAAAACCTAAATTGTTAAGACCTCTACAGAACTCGATGATTTCCCTTTTGTCATATACACCAACAAGGGCACGTTTCATCATAAAAAATCGAACTTTTTATATTTCTCTCTACTCATGTGGAGAATGACCTATAATTTCTCGGTTCCTTAGTTATTCTTACGCTGGGGTGAGCTTCTCTTTGACCTCCAGGACTAACTTCAATAAGCACAGCTTTTTTCCTGAATTCTTCTAGGGTTTTAATGCCAGCATAACCCATGGCATGCTTCAACCCGCCTATCATATCATGCAATACTTCAGAGACTGGACCGATGAAATCAACAATTCCTTCAACTCCCTCAGGAACGGTTTTGCCTTTTGTATCCCTGAAATAGCGTCCTGGACCATATCTTGTTTCCAAAGCACCCTCAGAACCCATGCCTCTATACTCTTTATACAACCTACCTCTGAGAATAATTTTCTTCCCAGGGGCTTCTTCAGTCCCGGCTAACAAACCACCTATCATCACAGAGGACGCACCAGCAGCTATAGCTTTCGCTATATCGCCGTATTGTTTTATACCACCATCTGATACAATCGGAATATTGTACTTATCTGCGACTTCGCTACAAACTTCAATCGCTGTTACTTGCGGTATGCCGACACCTGTTACGACTCTCGTTGTGCATATAGAACCAGCGCCTATTCCAACTTTAACAGCATCTGCACCAGCTGATATCAAATCTTCAGTGCCTTCAGTCGTAACGACATTTCCTCCAACAACATCGATATCAAACTGTTTTTTTATTTGCTTGACTGTGTCTATAACTTTTTGAGAATGACCATGAGCAGAATCTACGACTATTACATCAACACCTTCTTTGCAAAGTAAATTAACTCTTTCTATATCACCTGTCCCTACAGCAGCACCGACTACCAACCTGCCACTCGAGTCTCTCGTGGCGTTGGGATAAGTTTCTTTTTTAAGAATATCCTTGACAGTTATCAAGCCTTTCAAACTACCGTCTTTTTCCGTGACTAAGAGTTTTTCTATTTTATTCTTATGCAATATTTTTTTCGCTTCATCTCTTTTGATATCTTTTGAAACAGTCACGAGATCTTTTGTCATTAGTTCTTTGACTTTTAATTTATCGTCATCGATAAAACGTATATCCCTCTTAGTTATTATCCCGATTAATTTTTTGTTTTTAACCACAGGAATGCCAGAGACTTCATTTTCTCTCATGATTCTCTTTAGAGTCTCTAGAGTTTCATCCGGTTCGATGGTGATGGGATTTTCGATTATCCAACTCTCGTATCTCTTGACTTTCCTAACTTGTTCGGCTTGCTTTTCAGGAGGCAAATACTGATGGATTATTCCTATTCCACCATTCTGAGCCATTGCTATAGCCATTCTCTCTTCTGTAACAGTGTCCATAGCCGCGCTGATTATCGGGATGTTCAATCTCATGGATTTAGTTAGCTTCGTGCTTATGTCGACTTCCCCAGGTAGGACTTCAGAATGACCAGGAATTATGGATACATCGTCAAAAGTTAAAGCGTATCTTTTTTCTCTCGACATTGATTATTTTATATGATTAAAGCTTATATAAGTTTATTTTGGTTAAAACTATACCTTTATCACATTATAGCCCGCCGATTTTCTAAGCCTGTTCATTATAGCAAGACCTAATCCCCGTTCTTCCACTCCTTCAGCTAGGATAATATCAACTTTTTTTTCGTCAAATTTCCTCAATATTGAAAATAAATTCTTAGCTATCTCATTCAAGTCTCTTCCGACATTGTATGTAAAATTTGTTTTGTATTTATGTGATTTTTTAACAGTCATAACCCCAACTCTTTTTCCAGTTTTTTTATAACCATCTAAGAGTTCATCGATTTTCCTCTTCACATCATTGAGATTTCCTTCAACTACGATAACTTGGGCCTTGGGAGCATAATGTCTGTATTTCATGCCAGGTGATTTGGCAATGAGTTTGATTTCTTTCTCAGCTTTCACTATCGGGTGAATTTTGATTTTTCCAATAACTGACTCTAAATCTTCTAAGGTCGTTCCACCAGGTCTGAGGAGTGTGGGTATTTTCGTCGTCAAATCCAGAACTGTAGACTCAACACCTATCTTTGCTCTACCTGCATCAATTATCACGTCTATTTTTTCGTTAAGGTCATGAATTACGTGTTCAGCGCAAGTCGGGCTTGGTCTTCCAGCTAAGTTTGCTGATGGTGCGGCTATAGGAACACCTGATTTTCTTATTAAAGCCATAGCAACCTTATGTTTGGGCATTCTTATGGCGACCGTATTCAGACCAGCGGTTACTATATCAGGAACTATTTTAGATTTTTTAAGTATCAATGTTAAAGGTCCGGGCCAGAATTTTTTCATTAACTTTAAAGCATTCTTCGGAATTTTTCGTGTTAATTTGTAAACCATTTTTTCATTAGAAACATGAACTATTATGGGGTTGTCTGCTGGTCTATTTTTTGCTTTGAAAATCTTCTTCACGGCTTCAGGGTTGAGCGCATCAGCACCTAAACCATAAACGGTTTCAGTAGGAAAGGCAACAGTTCCACCAATATTTATGATTTTAGCCGCTGCCTTTATTTTTTCTAAGTCCATCTTTTTCTCGTCGAGCCTGAGTATAAGAGTTTTTTTCATGAATTTACCTTTTGATTAATCCTTTCTTTTTTGCCATTAGAAATGCGTATCCTTTTTTATCCACATTAGAAATATCGAGACCAAGACTTTTAGCAAAATCAAAAAGTTTTTCTCTACTTTGTTTAATACTACCAAAGTTTTTTTTCGCTTCTATTTCAATAAAGTGACCCAAATTTTTGACAGAATCCAATGAAATCTCAAATTGATTATTGTAAATATAGATTTCTCTATTTTTTTCGACTGTAAGTAATTTTTTAAAATCAAGTGCGGAAAAAATCTTGTTTAATTGCTCTGGGTTCTCAACTTGAGTTTCAAATTCATTGCAATGAGTACCTGAATCTACACCATCAGGATAATACCAATGTTTATAATTTAACATAGTTTTGCCATCTTTTGTTCTAATACGTAACCATTCAGAAGGTAAATTTAAATCAAGGAAATTTCTATGGACTGGGGTGAAGTAATCATCTTTTTGATGCGATTTTTTAACAAATTTTGCAGTTTTTTTCAGTTTTTCTCTTAATTCAGAGAAAATTTTTTCATCAAGTGGAAATCTAATTTCAATTTCTATGTTATCGTTTGTCATAGTTTGTACCCATTCTCGATAATTTTTCCGTCAAAATAAATGTTTCTTTCCTTATCTATTCCAAACCTGCCCTCTACAATCCATTGTAATGTCAAAGGGAATATTTCCCAGTCGCCCATTTCTTTTAGTTTGTTTTGATGTTCCTCCGCTATCTTTATCAATAATCCCTTATTTTCTGGTTTTCTTAAATCCTCTAGAGTTATACCATATGGTAATTGAACTTTCAAAGGTTTTGAAATTACTAAAGCTTCTCCCATGTCCAGTTTTTCTGTTAATAAATGCGTACTGGAACGCAATGATTTTTCTCCAGCTAATATAGCTTTCATTGGAGGAATATGATGCAAACCCACATACTTCCTTTTACCGTTTTCAACAACTGATAAATCCCCAGGATGAACGTTAACGATAGTATATCTTGACAAAAGTGGCTTTGTAACAACCCAAGCGTATCCACCTAAGGCAATTGTATCCACATTATAAGGTTTAATCAATTCCAAAGTTTTTTTATCAAATTCTTCTCGAATATTCATGTCTCTAATGTTTCTTCCATGATAAAATTTTTCAATATCGTTCGACTCTAAAGGAATTCCATACTCCTGAGCAATAATTTTGGCGTTACTTTTCTCGAGTTTATCCGTGAATATTAAAATAACTTCGTATGGTGACTTTCCTCTTTCTTTTTTTAACCGAATTTGATGTTCGATTATCTTTCTTACATTCGTTCCAGAACCAGACATGAAACAGGCTACATGCATTGGCTGTTTTTTTGGATTGAAAAGTAGTTTGTATTCCATAAAATCTATTTATGAATATTCTCAGCAAGGATTAAAGTATTTTCTAAAACCATAGCAACTGTCATCGGTCCTACTCCGCCAGGAACGGGGGTTATAAAGGAGGCTATATCCTTGACTTCATCAAAATCAACATCCCCGCATATTTTATCCCCTTGGTAACTTATTCCGGCATCTATAATTACAACTCCTTCTTTTACCATATCCTTCTTTATCAGTTTAGGAACGCCAGTTGCAGTTATCAGAATTTCAGCTTTTTTTGTATGCTGACTCAAAAACTTTGTTTTTACATGACAGAGTGTCACAGTCGCAAACCTGTTAGTCAACATCATAGATAGAGGCTTACCAACAACATTGCTATTGTTAACTATTACAACATTCTTTTTTTCGACTGAAATCTTCATTTTTTCCAGCATCCTTATTATTCCTTTAGGTGTGCATGGAGCAAAGGTTTCATTCCCAATTAACAAATTACCAAGGTTAACGGGATTTAAACAATCAACATCTTTTTCGGGTGAGATTGTACTGAGAATATTCTTCTCATTGATATGTCTAGGTAATGGTAGTTGAACGATTATTCCATGAATTTTTGAATCCTTGTTGAATTGTTGTATTAGTTCGATCAGTTTTTCTTCTTTCATGTTTTCCTGAAATTCGTAAAGGACAGAACTTATACCAACTCCTTCACATGCCTTTTGTTTGCTTCTTATATAGGCTTTTGAGGCAGGGTTATCACCGACTAAAATGATTGCTAAAGTTGGGGTAATATTCTTTTTTTTCAGTTTTTGTACCCTTGGTTTCAAGCCCTGTATTATTTGTTCTGTTATTTTTTTACCATCAATCAAAATAAACAAGTACTCACCGTAGTATACAACAGTAATATTATTGTTATTATAAATTTTAGAAAGTAATTGATTTGTATGTCTGATTTAATTGACATAATCGATGAGAACGACAAAGTAATAGGAAAGAAAGAAAAAGACTCAGTTCACGAAGATGGTGATTGGCACAGAGTGTCACATGCCTGGGTGCTTAATTCTAAGGATGATGTTCTTTGTCATAGAAGGGCTGATATTAAAAAAATGTTTCCTGGATTATGGGATGTTATAATCGGCGGGCATTTGTCCAGTGGCGAAACCTATGAAGAAGCAGTAAAAAGAGAATTAGAAGAGGAAGGGTATACTCAATCAAACAAGACCAAAAAATAGAAAATTCATCAAAATATTTGTCATCAGATACGATCTAGGTATTGAAACGTTAAAACCAAATAAAAAAGAAATCTCTGAATTGAAATTCATAAAATTAAAAGAAATTGAAGAAATATCTAAGGATAACAAAAGAAAAGGTATGTTTGTTTCTTTTGTCTACTTTAATGAAATACTACCTGAGTTAAAGAAATTGATTGAAAAGTTTCATCATTAATTTTTATTATTTTCTAGACCCGAATATAGCAGTTCCTATTCTTACCATCGTTGCCCCTTCTTGAATCGCAATCTCAAAATCGTTGGTCATCCCCATGGACAATTCTTTCAGGTGACATTTTGAAGCTAATTCTTTCAATTGATGAAAGTAAGGTCTAGTTTCTTCCTTATCACTACAGAAAGGGGCGATAGTCATTAAACCCCTGACTTGGATGCCGTTTAATTTCCTCAATTCGTTGACAAAATCAACTATTTTTTCAGGTTTTACACCATGAGTTAATCCTGACAAATCTACTTGCACTAAAACTGGCATCTCTTTTTTAATTCTGACACAGCTCTCACTGATTTTTTTAGCAACTTTTATATTGTCGATAGAGTGAATATAATCAAAAATTCTGGCAACATCTTTTGCTTTATTGCTTTGGATATGACCAATCATGTGCCATTTTATCTTATTCGATAACCTACCTAATTCCTTCTGTTTCTTTTCTGTTTCTTGAACTTTAGTTTCACCGATATTTTTTATTCCTAATTTAATCGCTTCTTTTATTACAGAAGTATCGAATGCTTTAGTGACAGCAATTAAAGTGACATCATCATAATCCATGTGAACCTTTTCAGCGGCCATTTTAATTCTGTACAAAACGTCTTGCAAATTCTCTTTGATGTTTGTCATATTATAAATTATCTAAAGGTTCTTTATATTGACTATAGATATCATTTTTCAACGAGTCTTGCCTTTTTTATGATGAAAACGCCAGAATTCTCTTCTGCCTTTATCTCATAATCCAAAATCTCTATTCTTTTTTTAAAGAAAGGAGCGTCAAGAACTGTGGTTTCTATCTCCCCACCCTCACCGGCAGGGCTTATCTTGTATTTCTCTTTTAAATTAATCAGCTCTTTTATTGTACTTTCATTCAATTCTTTTCCGAGCCATCTCTTATCTAAAGGATAAGCAAATATTCCAGAAATTATGACTTTGAATTTACTATCTAATATCTCTTTTAGGAGTTTTTCCTGGTTTTTTTTCCATAGAGGATTGAAACAATGTAAATTTAGTTCATTGCATATTCTTTGTATTCTCCCAGACTGGTAGACTGATTCTATAGCTCCTGTAACAACTCCTTCTATGTTGAATCTTTCTTTTGCTTCTTCTATTGCTTTCTTTAAATCTTGCAATTCTTCTTCTTTCTTACCCTCGCTAATTACTCGAACCAAAGGTAGACCTATTGATTCAGCTTGTAATTCAGTAATCTCTATGTTAGGAGTGTGAAACATGTAGCTTTCTTTGTTCTTTGAAATGACAGTTATTAAGCAGACTACTTTTTCAGTTTCACTTGCTTTTAAAAATGCATAGGTAGAATCCTTACCACCTGAAAATAAAACTCCTAATTTCATGGCAATCGAGAATTAAAGTTGTTTACTAGAATTTATATCTATATGGGTAATTGAGAAAAATATTACATCATTTTCTAAAGCAAGAATTTGATTATATTAAAAATTATATACGATAAGGCAGCAGAGAGAGGTATCGATAGTATCCAAGCCACAACAATTTTTCTGGTCATACCCCATTTGACTGCTTTTGTTCTCTGACACAAACCAACTCCCATTATAGAACCATTGGCAATATGTGTGGAACTAATTGGAAGTCCTAACAATGCCGCAGACCCTAGTATTAACGAACTGCTGAGTTCAACCGAAAAACCTTGATAGGGTTTCAAACGTGTTATCCTTGTAGCCATTGTCTTGACTATCTTCCATCCCGCTAGGAATGTACCGAAAGACATCGTTATGTACGAAGCAATCATGACCCAAAATGGCACAACAAATTGAGACAAATAACCATAGTAAATCAACAAAACAGTCACTATCCCCATTACTTTCTGCGCATCATTCGTGCCATCTGTTATGGAAAAAAATAACGCCGATACTATTTGTAATCTTTTAAAATATTTGTTAATTCTACTAGCGTGAACATTTCTGAATATTCTAATTATCATACAACCTATCAGAAAGGTAAGTGTTATCGCTATGAATGGAGACGTGAGCATTGGTATAATAATCCTATTTATTATTCCTTGAAACTTTACTACTTTTAACCCGCCCGCTGCTATTCCAGAACCTATAAGACCCCCTATCAAAACATGCGTTTCTGAGATAGGCAGAGAAAATATCCAAGAAGCGACTACATCAAATATTAATGACCCAATTAGAGTTGAGACGATAACTTCACCAGAAGTTATATTTTCTGAAATAATGCCCATACCTATCGTTGCCGCAACGGCAGAACCAAAAGCCATACCTATAAAATTTCCAATAACTGCTAGTACGACAGCTTGATATGGCTTTAAGGTCCTAGTGCCAATTATTGTGGATATAGCATAGGCAGCATCTGTGAATCCAGTCCAGAATGAAAAAAATAAGGCAAGTACTATCGCAAAAATCAATATCAAAGCAAACATTCGATCAAGTGTTCTTCATTACAATATCCTGGATGACTAAACAAACATCCTCGCATTTGTCTGTTATACTCTCCAAAAATTCATAAATATCTTTCATTATCAAAATTTTGATGGCATTTTTTTCTCTTACTAATTTTGCAATTGCATTATCACACAGATCATCCGCTTTATTTTCCAATTTATGAACTTCTTTGAATTTATTTTCTATTTCTTCAGGATTCATTTTCCTTATATGTTTTAATGCACCATTCACTTCTCTTATTTGTTCTACTATTAAATCAGCAAATTCTTTAATTACATCATCTGGTTTCTTTATTTTGAAGAGATAAATTTTACCTGCAACAGCATCTATATAATCCAAAATATCATCGTAAAGTGATGTTAATTTCGATATATCCTCATGGTCTATAGGAGTGATAAAGGTTTTATTCAACTTGTGAAACATCTCATGAACGAGTTCATCTCCTTCGTGTTCCAGAGCGTGCATTCTTTTCATTTTTACTCCAAAACTATTGTAATCATTAACCATTTTTTTAAACAATTCAGCTGCATTCAATACCAATTCTGCTTGTTGCTCTAAGAGATTAAAGAATACCTTATCCTGTGGAATTATCCATTCTTTAAAACCCATGTGATTATCTTTGATTATAAAAATATATTTTAATGGGTACAATGTAAAATTCTTCTCAATAAATGTTAAATTCTCTAAATAAAAATATTTAATATGGGATTGGGGTTAAAAATCTTCATTTTATGTTTAATACTGGCTCCTGTTGCAATTTTAATTCATGAATTCGGCCACATAATAGCTCATATTATATTTGGGTATCCTTTTGTTTTACATTACGCCAGTGTAAGTGGTTTAGAAGGAAGTTGTGAAAATAGTATCGGCGGTTTTAATTGTATTATTATCGATACTGCAGGATCCTTGATGACAATTATTATGGGTTTAATTATGGCGTTCCTATTTAAAAGAACTAAAAATGTTTTCTTTTTTGTTTTTGGTTCCATGTTCGCAGGGAGGGCATTCATGAGCCTTTTCTTTGGCGTAAGTGATAAGAATATAATTAGTCTTCTTTTAAGGTTACGGCCTTATACAATTTATGAAATAACATTAATAGCAAGTATTATCAATGCCATTACTCTTTTGATGGAGCTAGAAAGAAATAGAATTAAAATTTTATCTATGACGATTATTGGTGGAATAACTGGAATCTTTTTATGGTTGAATATAATTGGACCTTTGATATTACCATAAAAACAATAAAAGTTCTTATGAAATGATTCAACTTTATTAAAGCTCAGGGTATAAAGGAAATTTTTTACACAATTCAACGACTTCTTTCTTTATTTTCTTTATTTTCTGATTCTTCACTATCTCTTTTCTGAATTTTTGTATTGCTTCACTCCTAGCATCTTTATCATCAGGCATATAGTAATCTTTGACTTCGTTAATAACCTGTACAATCCAGTCTCCAATCAACTCCATTTCTCTCTCTTTCATTCCTCTTGTTGTCAAAGCTGGCGTTCCTAAACGAATGCCACTAGGATAGAATGGAGAAGAAGGATCTGAAGGGATTGTGTTTTTGTTGGCAGTAATTCCAGCTAGATCCAATGCTTCTTGAACGTACAATCCCTTGCCTTTTCCGAACGGAGTTAAATCAATCAGTATCAGATGATTATCAGTTCCGCTAGAAACGAGTTTTATCCCTTTATCCATCAATTTTTTCGCTAAAGCTTTTGCATTCTTTATTATTTGTTTTCCGTATTCCTTGAATTCAGGTTTCATTGCTTCGCCTAAAGCAACAGCGATGGCAGAAGTTTGATGATCATGAGGACCTCCTTGCAATCCAGGAAAAACTGTCTTATCAATCTTTTTAGCGAGTTCAGGGTCTTTATCCAAGCCTTTTTGAGTGACCATTATCATCGCTCCTCTTGGGCCACGTAAAGTTTTATGAGTTGTAGTCGTGACTATATGTGCATATGGAACAGGACTTTTGTGAACACCAGCTATAACCAAACCAGCTATATGAGCTATATCAGCAGCAAAATAAGCGCCAACCTCATCAGCAATCTTCGCAAACTCTTCGAACGGAAATTCTCTCGGGTATGCCGTCGCTCCACACCATATCAATTTAGGTTTATTTTCTTTAGCCAGTTTACGAACTTCATCAAAATCTATGTATCCGTCTGGCTTGACATGATACTGAACGCTCTTAAAAAGCATTCCAGAAAAATTAACCTTCCATCCATGTGTCAAGTGTCCACCGTCAGGTAAACTTTGTCCCATTATGACATCTCCCGGTTTACAAATAGCGATATAAACAGCTTGGTTTGCTGGACTACCAGAATAAGGTTGGACGTTAGCATGTGGTACGCCGAATAATTTCTTAGCACGTTCTATTGCAGTATCTTCAGCCACATCTATGAACTCATTTCCACCATAGTATCTTTTGTGAGGATAACCTTCCGAATACTTATCGGTCATTATGCTTCCTAAAGCCTGTAACACTGCCATAGAAACAAAATTCTCAGAAGGAATCATCTCAAGTCCAAATCTTTTCCTGTTCAATTCATTCTTTATAGCATCGGCAATAACAGGGTCTTGTTTTTCTATGTATTTTATCCATGAAACAGTCATAAATCTCGAACTATAAGAAATTGTTATTCATAGAATTTATCTTTTTAGTTAATTTCTTAAGTGTTAAATGTAATGATTTTCACATGAGAAAAGGCATGTTTGACAAGATTTACCAGAGAAAAAGAGAAAACAAAGAGTATCCATTGGCCCAGGTTTCAGATGAACTCGTAAAAATTCTCTTAGAAGAGTCTTTAGACCCAAAATACACTAATTACAAAGGTGGTTTTAAAAGATCTATTACATTTCATGAATTAAAAGAAAGGTTAGAAAAAAGAGGGGTAGAAATACCGCATTCCGTAGAACTGAGTAGAACGGTACAAGCTTTCTTGAATGAATATAAGTTAGAATATGACCCAAAAAAGAGGAGTAGTAACGGTGCAGTTTATAGTCAAATAACTTATTCTCGTGAAAAACTTGACTTAATGATAAAGTGTATGATAAGAATTATGGGGGATGACTCTGTATTATGTGAAAAACAATATTTACATTCTTAATTTTTTAACATGTTCAATACTCTTTTTAATGTGTCCTTCAGAGGCTATATCTGTCCTATACCAGAGTGATCCACCCTTTATAGCATCAATACCTTCAATAGAAATCTTTCTCGCTGTTTGAATATCATCCGCGATACCAACCGTACAAACAGTTCTGGATTTCAGTGCAAACGTCTGACCGTCTCTTAACTCCATTGAACACGGGTATATTCTTATCCTATCTCCGTATTTTTCAGATAATTTGACCGCATTCTTTAAATCAACTTTACTACTGCCCACATACTCTTTTTGTTTGCCGCCATAGGTCGGCGGAACTTTATACGTAACAACTGCAGCTTGGGGTTCAAAATCTAGTTTGGTCAAATTACCATCTATGATCGAAAAGCACACGTCAACAAAATCATTGTTAAGAATGGGTAACAAACTCTGGATTTCTGGCATACCAGGCCGGCTGTTTATTTCAAAAACTTTCAGACCATCTGCAGAAATCGTGTATGCCATGTAAAGTGGTACGCCTCTCAAGCCTGGGTTGTTGCCTTTACCTTTCAATACTTGAAATATTTTATTTCCAATGTCCAATCCTTCGCTCCAATCTTTCTTTTCCATGAAGGGGAGAATGTTACCAACGTCCTTGTAAGAACCCATACCACCAGTGTTTGGTCCTTTGTCATCGTCAAAAGCTCTTTTATAATCCCTAACAGCAGGGGTTGGGATTAAATGTTTACCGTCAGAGAAGAATTGCAGACTGAATTCTTCACCTTCAATTTTTTCTTCGATTATCACAGAGCCGTGTTCAAATATAGAAAGAAAATGTTCGAACAATTGTTCACGCGTATTAAAGTGATCTCCCCATACACCAACGCCCTTACCAGTAGCGGGTTTATCGGGTTTAACAGCAACTTCATTGTCAAATTCATCCAGCCATTCCCAGACATCTTTTTTTACTTCGTCTGTATTCGTGTAATCTTTCGGATGAAAAATTTTGAACTTGGGGTTTGCTCGAGGATAACATTTTTGTATCAAGTCTCTTTGAATAACTTTGCTACCTTCTAAAGCATTTTTTTTATCGGGGCAAACAACTGGTATACCAGTTTCATTTTCTATTAAATCTCTGACTCCATCAACGATAGGTCCTTCTGGACCGACTATTCCGAAATCAATCTCATTCCTGTACTTTTTCGCAAAATCCAGTATTCCTTTTATGTTCAACTCTGGTATGACAACGTGGTGTTTAGCTTTTTCTACGTTGAAGGGATTCTTTTGTTTGTCTGCAACATAAATGTTTACATCATGATTCTTACTCCTTGTGAAGGCATCTATCATCGCTGCTTCTCTGGCACCATAACTAACGACTAGTATTCCAACTCTATCCATCAGCTTCAGCCTCCCAGTACCTTATCCTTTTCAAAGAAGTCTGATTTTTCATTTTATCAGCAATACGCTGTGCTATAGGTGTTCTGTATTTCCCTGTTAAGCATGCCATACACAAGTCACATCTTTTAAAACCTATAGCATTAATCAATCCGTCTATTGTCTGATAACAAAGTTTGTCTACATCTATTATCTTCTCAATCTCAGGGACTGTGTTATTAGCTGCTATGAGTTCACCGTGAGTAGCTATATCAATTCCATAAAAACATGGAGAAATGATCGGAGGACAAGTTATCCAAAAATCAATCTTTTTCGGGCCTGCCTTCCTTACCAAGTTGATAATTTTTTTTGAAGTAGTCCCTCTAACTATACTGTCATCAACAATCACTATGTGTTTATCCTTTAAAACAGATCTGATAGGGTTCATTTTGACGTTAACAGCGTTATCCCTCATTTCCTGAGAAGGCATGATGAATGTTCTATGGACATATCTGTTTTTGATGAGTCCTTCAGCTACTGGTATACCAGTCTCTCGAGATATGCCTTCAGCTGCCGGTCTAGAAGTATCAGGGATTGGAACGATCACATCCGCATCTGTCTCATAGGTTTTTGCAAGGTTTCTACCAAGGTTTACCCTAACATCATACACTGATTTGCCATCTAATATGCTGTCAGGTCGACTAAAATAAACATATTCGAACATACAATGAGCGGTTTCCTTACAAGGTAATACTTCTCTTTTTTCCATCTTGCCGTTCTTATGGTTTATAATAAGTTCACCTGGTTTGACATCGGAAACTAATTTTGCATCGTTTACTTCTAATGCGACGCTTTCAGAGGCAAATATTTTTGCTTTACCATTTTCTCCAAAGCATAAAGGCCTGAAACCCAAAGGATCACGAAAAGCTATGAATTCTCCATTTCCTGTAAAGGCATTTACCGAATAGGAACCTTCCAATCTTTCCATCACGCCAAGGACAGCATCTTCAATATCTTTATACTCGGTCAATTCTTCTGTAAAGACGTTAAGTATGACTTCTGCGTCACAAGTTGAGTTCAAGCGTCTGCCACTATCGTTCAATTCCTTTCTCAAATTTACATAATTAACGAGGTTACCATTATGTGCCAGAACTACTCCATGCCTGGGATAATCAAGCTTGAAAGGTTGAGCGTCTATAGTCCTTGCAGTACCGACTGTAGAATAACGGACATGACCGATGCCTATGTAACCTTTTAATTTAGAAATCATGTTAGTTGACATACAATGAGTTACAAGACCTGAGAATTTTTTAATATGTATTTCTTTGTCGTTCAGAACAGAAATTCCACAGGATTCTTGGCCTCTATGTTGTAAGGACAGAAGACCGTTATAAATAATATTGGAAGTCAGGTTTTCATCCTGAGAAATTACTCCGAACACTCCACAAGATTCCTTTTTCATAAAAACACAATTAACATAATAAATTTTTAATTTAAATAGTCTTTTTCACTTTAAAGGATAAATCCTAAAATTTATTTTTATTTGTAATTTTCATTCATCGAAAGGTTTAATTACATCAGAATTGTTATTAAATTTGTGTTGAAGACTAAATATCCGTACACCACTAACAAGATAAGTCAAAAAATCGGATTATTCTTTTCAAAATTCCCTTTAACACCGAACGAATGGACAGTTTTGTCTTTATTTCCTGCTGTATTAGGTTTTTACGCCTTAGTTTACAGGGAAATGGCCTTAGGCTTATTTTTCTTCATAGTTGCTGGTTTCTTTGATGCAATCGACGGTGCTGTTGCCAGAGTAACTAAAAAATTCACGAGTTTAGGTGGATATTTAGATGGTATTACTGATCGTTTAGTGGAAATGTTTCTGTTAATTGGGTTGATGTTTTTTGGACTGCCAGACCTCGTAATTTTTAATTTTATTACGCCTGTCTATGTTTGGATTGCTCTACTTTTGTTCGTGGGTTCTGCTCTCGTGAGTTATTCTCGTGCATATGCATACCAAAAAGGGGTTATTAAAGACGAAAAAATTTTAAAGAAGATGCCTGGGGTGTTAGAGAGGACCGAAAGGCTTTGGTTGATAGGTGGTGGGATGATATTATTCCATATTGATCCTGTTTACCTAACTTACGTGATATTCGTTGCTTTCTTTTTGTCTGTGATAACATTTTTAGAGAGAGTATGGTTCGTTGTTAAGGTTGGTTCTAAAAAAACAAAATCATGAATTATGAAAATATAAGTCATATTTTTTTCGCTATAAACTTGATAATACTGATATTAAAAATTAATAGAATTTAAGATATAGATGGAGCCTTTCATATAAGATAACATCCTCTACCACAACCGCCGCCGCCTCTCACCACTGTAAAATAAACTCTTCTAGATGTACCCCTGTTACTAGAGGTATCATTTGCATACACTATGACGTTGTGTGATCCGTAAGATAAACCAAATAAAGTAGTATTACCACTTATCATAACGTTTGGTCTATTATCTAAACTGTAACCAATCCATGATGTTGGTTCGTTTATTGTAAAAGTTAAAGGAATAGAAGTTGTGTAAGCCCTATTCTGCGGGGATTGAATTGTTATTACTGGTTGCGTGACGTCTTCGCAAGCATTTCCTATCCAATCATTGTCAGTGTCAATTTGATTTGAATTAGAAACACCAGGACAATTATCCATGTAATCGACTACTCCGTCACCGTCACCATCAGTCCAACTGTTATAAGTCGTATCTATACTATCTATTATACCATCATTATCCAAATCCCTCCAGCCCATCTGTTGTTTGGTCGAAGTGGTCAAACACAAATTCAAATTTTCCATCAAACAATTAGAGACGTAGCATTGGTCACAACCATTACAATAAGGTTCACCGCCCATACAATTTCCCTCTGGGCAACCAGATACACAATTGTTATTAGGGGTTTTTAAGAAACCAATAGCACCACCACAATAGCAAACAGGATAATATTCATCTTCTGCTCCGAACGTGTGCGCAATCTCATGAGCACTTGCCCCATCGGTTTTCGTGACTCCCCAACCGTCATTATCATAAGTCAAGACAATATAATCACCAGCATAATAACCTGCTATATTACCAATAAACATACCATCTGGGTCATTTAGCGAATCGACTACTAATATGGTTAAAGCCCAATGAGTACCATCTGCAATTCTTAAATCATTGTTATATTTCCCGAATCCGCTATACCCTAAACTATTGATGATCTCGTTCATCCAGAGTTCTTCATCTTTGTACGATTTGGTTATAGGTTCATAACTAGTTTCAACTATTCGTGAATGGGTCGTCCAACTTATCCTTGTGTTAGGGTTTTGTGATTTAAACCAGTTTAAGCCTGATTGTATACGGCTCACATAATCTGCCATTCTATTCGTGACTCCTGGTCTAGCAGGGTCTACATTGCTCCAATTCTCTGTTTGTACATCTATTGACCCGTTACTTTCCAAAAAAATTATAGATACTGATATTTTTCCAACCATGAACATGGCATTCTGTTGTTCAGAAGGCCCTGATTCGCCTGCCAAAATAGTGTATTGTTTGGCCCGATAATCATCTGGAATCAGGACATCATTCATGAATGGTTTGGTATTATCTGATGAGTAACTTTTTGGTGGTGGAAGTTCCATCGGTTTTCTACCCAAGAATTCACTCAAATACCTTACATTTTCTTTATTATCGTGTTTATTGATAGCTAAGGAAGAACTTGTTAAAATTAAGAATATTAAAAAAAATGTTATTATTTTTATTTTACTATTCATATCATCAGAGCCTATTAAAAAAAATGTATTTAAATAGTTGAATTTTGGCTCATTTTTTGCTTTTTAAAGCTATTTTCTCTTAGCAAAGAACTTGAAGGCAAAAAACACTATTGCCAATATCGCCACTGCAGCGACTGTAGCAATTATGCTTATCTGAGTTACATCCAACTTATAAAACATCTGTCCCGTTATATCAGGGTTGTATCCTTCTATTTCAAATATAAAGTAATCTCCTTCTTCAGCAATGAATTTCAATTCAATACTATCAAAGACTTTGGTATCAGTCCTTGCATCATCACTCTCAATTAAAGTAGAAGTAACGTCTCCTAACCTAGAATGCTCAGCTGATACTAGCTTCAATTCCTTCTTTCCATCTGAATCAACAACATATAACTTAACATTATCAATGAAAGAATGTTCTGGCAATGTCGTTTCTTTTAATTGAAGTAAGTAATTACCATCAACCACTTTTGGTTTGGCATTAAGAATGATATCGTCAACAGTATCTATTCCTCTTTGAGAGTGTAAGTTTGTCTTTCTCTCTTCCACATATTCTTTGCCATCGTAGACGAAGAGGGTTGGACAGCCACCACCAAGTGATTTTTGACATGTTCCTGAACTACAGACGTATGAAACCCCGCCCGGCCAACAGCATGTGTTTGTTGAATAACTACACGATTCACCCGGATTCTTACAACTAACAGTTAAACTTGCAGTCTTTGTTAGATCATCTCCATTCATGAACCCATTGTTGTTCACATCTACATAGGCTTTGAAAATGAAACTTTGTCCGGAGCTACTCACATAAGGAGCAACGACATAACAATAACAACCCGAACCCGATACAGTACACGTGCAAGAAGTCCACCCAGGATTTATATTGGGCCCCTCTACCCTGATTAATACTTGTTTTCCGTTACAGTTACTCAAACCAGAAACACTCGCATTAACCTGGTAATTTCCTGCCCAAGCAGGGTTTGGTTGAAAGGACAACAAAAGTGTTCCAGTACAAGGTAGCGGTCCAGGAGCTATTACCTTGAATGTCTTAATTTCTAAAGTTTTGTTATAGGTGGAATTGCAACCAACCTTATGACCTCCTACAGCCCAAGTAGAGGATGAGGATAGATTTTCTATCTTACCTGTTCCCTGTTTGACTAACGTCCATGCCGTAGAGGAGGTGTTACGCCATATCTTTGTAGTCGTTGACAAGGCATTAGACCAAGCAGTTATGTTTATGCCTTCTGGTCTTGCAAAGACCGTGCCGTTAACGAGAATATAGTTTCTTGGTATGGTTGTTGTAGTAGTGGATGTGCTGGTGGATGTACTCGTTGAAGTAGAAGTGGATGTTGAAGTTGTGGTCGTAGTTTGCGTGAAAGAGGAAAAAACATCTAAATCAACTTTTGATGTCACACCGTCACTTTGCGCAAGATCATATGTCCATGAGGTGGTTCCTTTCCAACCCCAGAAAAACGAAGCATCCACATCTGTATCAGAGAGTTTTTGCAGATGACCACTCATATAATCATATGTTATAACAGGTGTAGTCTTATAACCGTTCCACTCAGTAACATATAAAAGCTTACCATTCGAGTGTGTCCAGCTGATCCAGTTAGCAAGTCTGCTCCATGTTAAGCCCCAAGCATTATAATTCGGATCTCGGTGGTCAAGGTATTCATTTATGAACATTATATCTAAGTTTGATAAATCGCTCTGAGTAAAATATGTATTTATTCCTGCGTCGAAACGCACCCCAACTGGTTTGTCATGCAAAGTCTTGACAGCTGCACGAGCATCTGTCCATAGATGAATGGTTTGTGCAACCTGTGTTGAAGTCATGCTGTAGCGGCATGGTTCATTAAGAACAGCATAAGTTTCTATGCTAGGATGATTTTTGATTTGATTTACTGTGTAACTAATCCAGTTCAAGAATTGAGTTTTACCAGGTTCTGTTAGTATGAGCATGGTGTTGCCATTCAGGTTTGTCGGAGTGGCCCATCCGCTATCGCTACTCGGAAAAAGCGTGTGAAAGTCAATGTGAACTTTCAGACCTGCATTATCAGCTGCTGTCAAAACATGGTCAAGTTTCGTGTATTCGGAGGCGATGTAATTGCCGTCAGCTGATTCATATACGCCCCAATAGAGCACCATGCTGATTTTTGTAATTCCGCCTGCTTTGAAATCTGCGAAGTTTTGAGTGAATCGTGTGGGGCTGTCTGATTCATAGTCTGTACGATAGTTTACTCCTGTCTCCATAACAGCATAAACGTTTTCTAAAAAAATTACTTTAAAAAACAACAGAAGAATTAGCAAAAAAATCCATTTCTTCATAAATTATATTTATTTTCATTGAAATTAAAAGTATCCGATGTGTAAATATCTTATTAAAACCCCAATTTTTTAAAATGTAAAGAGTAAAAATCAATAGATTTAAATAAAAACGCACTAAATTCTTTCGAGATGAGTATGGAAAAACAAGACTTTGAAACCAAGATAAAAAAAATGTTTAAAGAATTCTGCGAAGTCTTAGAAATAAAAGAACCAGAAGAAAACATCAAAAAATTAGTTACATACATTATGACAGATGGTACGAGAACATCTACAACCCTAGATGAAAAAGATGCTTATATGGATGGTAGCAAATTTACAGAAAGATTCATTCAGATTGCAAAAATTGTTGGTTGTAGAGATTGCTATGTCAATGTCTTTGAAGAATTTCACCAGACACGTGGAAACTATCCTAAGATTTATGCTGCCCTACTAGGTGTAGTTCCCGTATGGAAAGAATTCACTACAAAAAATAACATAAAATTGAAATTCGTTGGCAATTTTACGAATCCTATAAATCCTCCTGGTTTGAATGAAGACCTGAGAGTTCACTTACAAAAACTTGAGGAATTAACAGAAAAAAATGATTTCGGTACATACGTATTCATTAATTTTTCTCGAGACTGGGCTGAACAAAACAGACACTTATTCAAAGATTGGCCGACAATTAATACAGTGATTAGGTTTACAAAAGGTTTAAGTGCCCCAGAAAGTATGTGGCTTCCAGGAAAAATAAGGTATGAAAGTTTAATTTACGTTCAACAAGGTTCCTCGAGCATGAACTGGAGCGACAGACAATTGACATTCCTTATCGCTTTGGCATTGAGAGCTATGACCAAAAACACACCTTTCTATGCGAAGAGTGGTTATGACGAAAAAGATAAAGAAAGAATAAGAGAATTGAGAGAAAGGGAAGCTGTTTTCATCAACAAAGATTTCTATAATAAGAAACTTGACGATGAAAAACCTGCAAAAGTTGCGATGATTTTCACTGAGGTTGGGCCTGAGAGATATAAATTTTAAAAATTACTTACATCCATTTTCTTTATATCTTCAATAGAATATTCATCACCATATTTTATACCGAGTCTTTCAATAGTTCGAATATCAAAATCATGTAAATCGGCATTGCATGGTATACCTACTGCCTTATATGGACATATTTTACACATAAAATCGATATTTCTAACCAATCTTACTACAGTACTTGGATTGTGTTTAGCTTCCGAAACCTTTTTTAATACTTCCTGAGTCCACTTTTCTCCGTAAGTTCTATCGGTTTTATAGAAAAGACCTGGACCTGGATCTAAAAACAATTGAAGTGTGTATAAATGAAAAGGCCTGATTTCTAAGACATCTTTATTATTTCTTTGTAAGTCAGGTGCCATATTACGAGAATAAAAATAACAAAAATTTAAACTTGCTTGATTTTATTGAAAAAATTCTAAAGAACTTTTTATCTGCTCATTCACATTCTTGTTCGTAATTTCCCCGTGCCCAGGATAGAGTATTTTAACATCTATTTTTGTTAGCCACTCTATAGAATCTATAATTTTTTTAGTATTACCACCCGGTAAATCAGTTCTACCAACATTACCATCAGGGAAAACAGTATCCCCGGAAAATAAACTTTTACTCTTAGGTTCATACAAACATATACTTCCAGGGGTGTGACCAGGAGTATGGATAATTTTTAATTTAACATCACCTAAAACCAAAATTTCATTGTCTTTCAGAGTCCTATCAGGTTCAAAATCAAGATAATTAGCATCTTCTTTATGTATCAAAATTTCAGCGGTAGTTTCTCTTTTTATGGCTAGGGTTGCTGTAGTGTGGTCATAATGATAATGTGTAAGAATTATGTACTTCAATTTTTTTGGTTTAATATTTTCTCTCAAATTGTTCAGTATCACATCAGGATACGTCCCAGTATCAATTATCACAGGTTTCTTTGCTAAAAGTAAGTAAGAGTTTGTTCCAATTTCTGATGTTATGACTCTGATAACTTTCATAATCTTTACAATTCTATAGGATTTTTCTTAAAAATATAGTTCTAATAAGCTTTACTCAATTTTCACCTAGGACTGAAGGAATTTTCTTTTTTAATGTTTTTTTAATCCTTCCCTTGTGATTACTATGCCTATAATAATGAGTATAGTTCCCCACATAGCAATCCAAACCGGGTTTTGTGGCATTGCTGTACCTAAAAAATTCACTCCTAGGATAAAAAATAACATACCAAAAAATACCAAGAAATTGGTTTCTGGCTTTTCCATAAATTAAATTATCATTTTTGTATATAAATGTTTTAAATAACCCAAAATTCATTATTTTCAGAGTGGTTCAAGTGGGTGTCTATCGGATCACATCCTAAAATTTTATTTAACTTTATCTATCCAAAAAATCGCTTTCACTTCTCTTTTGGTCACTCTTATAGGTATATTTTGGGAAAGAAACTATTTATCCTGTGAAACAGTGCTTCTCCCTAAGTTTCTTTTTTTAGATTAATTCTTGAGAAAAACGAAACGAATTTAAATCCTTACGGAAATCGTGTTTTAGAGAAAAATGCTTAAACAGACGCATTATTATATAGCAACTAGTAAAGCAGACCCAGACAAGATTAGACTTTGCCTAAAGAACTTTCTGCCAAAAGAGCCAAATATCAACGATGACGCAAAGAACTTAGTATATAATATTTTGAATACTGGACACAAACAAGAAAAATTAACGTTGACGTTAAGTAAAACAGGGAAGGTCACATTCTACACGCATTATTCAGAAGAGGATACTCTAAACATAATGAAGGAATTCCTAAACGAAAGTATCTATGAAGAGATAAAGAACAATTGGAAGCCCAGAAGAACAGAAGAAAGGCGTTTTGATATTGAACCCATATCCAAATCTGGATATTTTGAGTATGTTTATAATTATGGAAAGAACCCCTCACCCCTATCTAAGTTACAAGAAATGGAACGAGTCTCAAAGGTTCTAGATTTAAGAAAGTTCAGTTGTGATATGAAAATTTTAAGATTCTTATACAACAGAGGATTTGACCAGTTAACAACGAAAGAATGCGAAAGATTTGATGAAAAGAGACAAACTTTTAGGAGAAATTTAGACAAGTTATGGGAAATGCGATTATTGGACAAGATTGGAAAGAGAGATGTAATTTATATCCCTCTCAAAGATGACAGGCGTAGGGGATTTGTTCATGAATTGATTAAAACCATAGGCGAACTCAATGTGGTCTAATTACAAAAAATGGAATTTATTCGAGGTAACATACCCCCTACCCCCAATTTATAAGAAGTTTAAGATAAGAAGAAAGGAATTGAAAGAGATTTAATCTTAAATAATTTAACTCCTACATCTCGATTATGTATCGGTTAACATTAACGTGGATTCTCTTTTTAGTTGCCACTTTTGTCATTGTATCGATTATGATATATGTTTCATCAAAAGCTGGTAAAGATTTTACTGATTTCATCCAAACAGAAACGAAAGGAATGAATCTAACCTTTGACCAGAAACTCCAGATAAGACAAGCTACATTATCTATCTATTATACTGTCATTTTAATGTTCTTCGCATTAGTCCAAATATTAGTTTCAATGATAACTTTCTTTGAGTCTGTAACAGAAACAGAAAGGAAAAAAACTAAAGAAGAAACAATAAATTTATTTAAATTATCAAAACAACCTTAAACAATAGCAACTTTTAAGAGAGAATCAGATAGATTTTTGTTCTTTAGAAGAGAAAAATTATAGGGTGATTGAATGAATATAACTCTAACCAAACAGAAAGGAATACTGGCTTTTACAGTTCCAGATGATTTTTTCAAGCGATTTGGTGATTGGGGTAATGGAAACGGTAAAACTGGTAAAGCATTGCTGGAAATAAATTGGAAAAGGACGACTAGAGGTAGGGTAATAGCGAGAGTCTCAAAAAAGAGCAGTATTTATTTAGGATAAATCAGATAGATTTTTGTTTTACATCGGATAATTGAATTTTCTGCGTCCCCTCCATACCCATGTGGATTTCGTTATTTCAAAGACTATCTTCTTTGTTTTGGGTTACACTACAATTATTTTTTCATTTAAACGTTAATTTATAAGCAGGATATTCCCAAATCACAAGATTCTATATGACTATCACTTATGTGCAAACACCATCGCTTCGACAATTGTAAGGGTAGTTACAATAATTATCCTCACAACAGATTTGACCGGTGTCACCGCATTTCCTGCAAATATCGTCTTTACATCTGTAATAGTAAGAATCACACTCGTTATAATCACAGCAAGGTTGGTTTCTGCCACCACATCTCTCACAGGTATCGTTTATACAGACTTTTCCATAATCGCATTCGTATTCCTCGCAACAATGCTGACCAGTGTCACCGCATGTCCCATAATCGCACTCGTATTTCTCGCAATACGGCTCCCATTTAACTGTTGTTGTAGTGGGTATTGTTGATGTAATAGAAGTTGTCCATTTTGTAATTCCGAGTGTCGTAGTTGTTTCATATGTCGTAGATGTAGTAGATTCAGGTATCGTTGTTACATCACCGACTTCTGTAAATTCACCGCTTATCGGTGTTTTTTTCATTGAACCAAAATTGTACATATAACCAATTACACCAAAAAACATGAAAGCAAGAAGAGTAATTATTACAACAATCTTAGTATCATGCATACTGACACCCACTAACAATTAAATGATTCAATATCACATATAAATAAGTTTAATTGAATGTGTTGGTAGGTATGTTTTGAGACTACCATTGCGATAATAATAAAAATCCTTAATAGTAGAAAGATACATAAGGGGTCGATATTCTGCCAAAAGAACGTCAATACAACCAGCACACTGTCTGGCTACTCAAGAATCAAACTCAAGAGATAAAGGATACGGGCATGTGTGTTTCATCCTTCTGCAGGATGGCTGTTCAGCATTATTTGTGTCGTTTAGCTGAAGAGCAGAAAGAAGAATGGTTTGTTCGCTAAAAAATCACATTTTTTGTTTATAGTATGATTTTAAGCCAGATTGTTTTGAGTATCATTTTGAGATTCCACATGAAATCTGGGTTCGCCATTAGCCTAATTACAACCCATAGTATTATCAAAAACAATATTATTGCTATCGCTTTTTCTGCCTTTTTTTTCATTTATTCGCCAATTCTTCTATCATATCAAATTTTTTGCTTTCTCGATTAGTCTAATCTTCCAATTCTCTTTTCATTTCTTCAAATTCTTTCTTTGCAATTTCGCCTTTGGCATACCTCATTTTCAGGATTTCTAAAGGAGTTTCATATGTTTTGATTTCATATGTTTTAGATTTATCAATCATCTTTCTAATCATGTTGGCTGCTACATCACTATCTGCCCTAACCATGTAACCAAAATACTCTCTCGCACCATGAATATTTAGAACAATTTGACCCCAAACAACCCCTTTCTTTGCTTCAACGCTGTGTATATCACCATACTTAAATCCTTCTATATTGTGACTTAAAAGACCTCGACCATAGAAAATTACTCTTTCATTTGTAATTAGTAAATAGTCATGAAGTGTTAATCCCCCTTTACGACCCATTCCACCAAACGGCGTTTCATGCATAACGCATCCATGAAAAATGCCTAACAATTTTTCTTCTGGTTGAAGAACCTTTTTATCAACTTCATCTAAATGTTTTTTATTAACTGACCCACCAATGTACAATTTTTCGGTATCTTTTTCCATTTTGCTACCCTTTTTTTCTATATATTTTCTATAGAACGAACCCTTCAATCCCATAATTGAATTATCTTCCTTAAGAACAAAAACCTATCTGGTTCTGGAGTTATTTTCCAAACAACCAATATTGAACTTTAGGTAAAATAAAGAAATAAATAAGAAAAATAACAACAATACCTATCACTATCAATAATATCCTTCGTATATCTTTCCATGTCCATTTAGTTTGTTGTTTTGCTTTCCATCTTTTCATGAAATCTAACTAATTCTTTCATACTTTTTTTCTTTTCTTTATTAACTGTATTCCCATTAATTGTAAACCGCCCAAAATAAATATAATTCCACCAATTACCAGTATAATGCTACCAAAAGTATATTCTGGAGTGTATAATAACCCGATAATGCCATTGTATAATGGTAAAAATCCAAAAATAAGCACGATAACTCCAATAATTTTCTTAATTATTGTTTTTATGTTCATGTTTTAAATTTCAATAATTGGATTTAAAAATTTGATTAGGACAAAATCTATCTGATTCTGGAGTGTTATTGTGTAAAGTCTATTTTGCCCCTTCCGAAGACTATGTTATCACGTTCCGAATAAACATAATACCATAATTGATTGTTTTCATCTTTGGTTATGTTACAGGAATAACCTCTATAGAAGAGTTCTGTTCTACATATACCTTTATCCTTATCACATTTTAGTTCTAAGTCTTTCAAATTGAGAAAATCTTCAAATGCTTCTTTACATACCTTTTCTAACATGTCAGAATCACTTTCTAACATGTCAGGATTTTGAGATAAAAATAAGAAAAATAAGAAATAACAGATAATAAATAAGATTAGGATACCCTTCCCAATTCCAAACTTTTTGCTTTTCTCCTTTGATTCAATTGATTTTTTAACTTTTGTACCATATTTGGGACAGAATTCATCATCTTTATCTAATTCAGCACCACATTTAGGACAAAACATTCTTACCCCTTCCCAAAGAAACTATGAATCGTAGTGTCTTAAAGTTTGTCAAGAACAAAAACCTATCTAAATCCACTTACCTCTTTTCTTTCTGAGATAAAGACTACCGAGTAACCAAAGGATAGAAATAGCTAATGTCGTGTATCCTTCCGATATAGTTTTATCCTGTAATCTTCCTTCTGGTTTAATTATTATGATAAGCCATAATGAAAGTCCTAACACAATTAATGGAAGAAACCAGAGAAACAATATCTTAAAATCTCTTCTATTCCTTTTAACCCATTCTTCCCTTGTTTCAGTAATAATATGTCTGGGTCTGTTGTCTGGTGGTGGATTATTTATAAAAATAATGGGACTACTCCCTTGAGATTTATTACGATTATAACAAGAATAACAGAGTCCATTACGATATTTAGTATATGCCCCACATTTTCTACAACTTGGCATAATTATTTTATCAATGTTTTAAGTAGAAAAATCTATATTATTCTGGGTTGATTGTTATGATTTATTACCCTGAAACAATCCTATCAAAAGTAGATTTTTTCTTTTCTTTAATTATTTCATTAAAGAATTTGAATAATAGATAAATAGCGAACATAACCAAAAAAACAAACACCACAAAAGAACCCAAATCAAATTTTTCATCTAAACCCAAGGTTTCACGGAAATAAGGAACTAGGAATAAGTTAGCAATTATTGTAACTACCGCTACAATAGTATATCTTATGATTTCATTTTCGTCGAACAAACCCATGCTTAAACTTTGAAATTGCAGATTTTTATAATATTTCTGGTTAACTTTTAGTTAACTTCCATCTTTCCCAAAAGGACAAAAACCTATCTAAATCTGTTACTTTGGAATTACTTGCACTTACCAGCAGTACATTTCCCTGAGCAGCATTCTCCATTGGATGTGCACTCTGCAAGCTTTGTTTTGCATGCTGTCGTGGTTGTACTCGTTGTCGTCGTGGTTGTCGTCTGGTTCACTACTTCCCATATTTTATTTATCTCGCCCCAGATGTTTGTTATATCATTCATTATGTTAGTTATCTGTGCTTGTATCGCATCTATCGTTGTTTGAACGATAGAAACTTGATTTTGAACGTTGTCCATCTTTTGTTCTAATGTTTCTATTCTTTCTTTCAGCTCAGAACAATTGCATGGTATTGTTGTTGTGGTTGTTTCCACGGAAGTTGTGGTCGTTTCCACAGTAGTAGTTGTTGTAATTCCTGGGATGACTAATGGCAAATAATCCCCGCCTGTTATATTTCCACCTGAATTGTAGGGTAAATCAGTATCCCCTATCCAATCCCCATCTGTATCAAATCCTTCATAATCACTCCAATAATTGCCACCGATGTATGGTCCACTGACTATATTATTTCCAATTGTCCTTGTTGTGTTCCAATAGTTAAGTCCTGTAGTTTTTGCATTTATTGGATTGTTAAAATAGTTGTTATAAAGTGTATTAAAACTACCTTCAAGTATGTTAATACCTATGCCGTTTTTTTCGATTATGTTATTGACTATAAGGTTATTTTGGGGATTGCCACATCGAATCATTCCACCGGAATCACTATTGTTACTAATAATATTGTTAATAATAGTATTTTCGACTCCCCCACAGATAAGAAATCCTATATAATTATTGATTAGGTTATTGTTCAAAACCTTATTATAGCTTGAGAACGCATCTAAAGAAATCCCGTAAGTCGTAATATTTGTAAATGTATTGTCTATAATGGTGCTATAGTAAGTGCCAGCACTAATTCCATCAGCGAACTTTTCTATGTTACAGTTTTTGATTGTTATATTAATTCTATAACCGTAAATTAAAATTCCCATATATGGATAGCCACCAGGTCCTGATATCCAAAAATCATTGCAATCTAAAATGATATTATCAGCACCAATTAGTAAACCATCCCCATCACAAATTAAATTTTTATCTAATATGGTATCAGTCGTTATTGTGTCCCCGCAATTCACGGCATAAACACTCGATAATGATAGAACGAATAAAATTAATGTTAATAATAAAGCCTTCCTCAACACCCCATCCCCTTGTATCATTAATGCAATAATAGAAATAAATTGATGTTATTTTTCAATTTCAGAACAAAAATCTATCTGCCCTTTTGTTTATTTGTTTTTTCTTCTTTCCAATTCTTTTTTATAGTTTTCAATTTTTTTCTCTAAAGCTCTTTTCATTATTTTATTCGCATTATGAGCACCACTAAGTCCACCAAGACCAAATAAAGCAAGGGTCGCTATTTGACCTGATTTCTCCGTTTCTTTTAACCGTTCAAATTGTTCTTCTGCTTTATTTAATTCTTCATGTAGTTTTTCATCCGACCAATCACTATTTTTTTTAGGACAAAAATGATTTTCCCAACTTTTGTGCTTATAACAGTAATTGCTCTCACAATATTTACAAGTCCCTATTTTCCTTAGCCAACCGTCTTTTACGCCACAACCTGGAAATGTACAATTAACCATAATTAAATTCTCTTTCTTGAGAACAAAAATATATCTGATTCTGGTATTTATAGAAAAAATAAAAAAAGACTAACTCGATTCTTTCAGTACTCCTGTGACTCCGAAAGACAATCCTTTGTCAAACGGTGTTGTCTGCAGTTTGTAATTTACTAATGTCGGGTTTGCCATCTGTATCTGAGGAATCAATTCCTTCAAAACCGAATCTTTCACTTGTTCTATCAACGAAGTCTTTTGTTCCATCAATTTCACTGGGTTTATTTCTCTTCTGCAATTGTCACAGAAATCGGAACTTTCTGCAACCTCATGGAAACAGAACGGACAGTTCTTAGGTCTTATCAATGCCTTTACTTCTTGCTGTCCCTCGATTCCCATAGCCCTTCTCAATTCCTCTCTCGCTTTGTCGTTGCTTCCAGCACAATAGATTGGCATCATTTTCAAAGTTCGGTGTCCAATCAGTCGTTGAGCATCGATTGGTGATACAGTCCTGTAGATGAATGTGCCAAAGCATTTTCTGAAGATATGTGGAGTCAGCCTTTTGTTCAATTTTGTCGCTTTCTTCAAATCCTTCAGCATATATCTTATCGAATTGGAACAGAGCCTCGTTCCTCTATTCCTTCTAAGTCTTATCCAGAGCCAATCGTCCTCAGTGTATCCCATGCTTTGCAATTCTCGACACCAGTCTCGCAGATAGTTAGTAAAGAATATGTCAACAGTTCTCGCAAAGGTCTTGGATTCTCTGCAACTTATTTCTGCTCTGTCATCGACAAACTTTACATCCTTTATCTTCATCGATAGCAATTCTGAAATCCTGAATCCCGATTGATGCAGTGTCGAAATTATTGCTTTATCTCTTGCAGACCAGCAATTGTCAATGAGTTTTTGGATTTCTTCTGCAGTTGGCAAATCCTGAATCAGTATGGGCTTGTCCATCGATTTTGGTCTTCTCAGTCTCCATCCGATAAGATTCTTGTTTTCCTTCAATCCCGATTTTATCAGGACAAAATACTGGTAAACAGTTGATTCCTTTCTGCCTTGTTCTATAAGTTTCTGCTTGAATAGTTCCATGTCCGAGATGGTCAATTCATCAAGGTTTCTGTCTGGAAAAACCGTTTTCAATTTTTCTAACGCAAAATTCATTTCTTATCTACCTCCAAGTTCGGTCTAAAGTTTTAAATCTTTTTCGGTCACAAAGCGAAATGGAATAAAGGTTTATCTATCCAAAATTACACTGTTTTTACATATCTTGGTGTTAATTGTGATACTAGAAGACCAAAAAAAAGCTGAAGAAAAGGTTCTAAACCTCTGGAAAGAGAAAAATATACCTAAAAAGGTCAGAAAATTAAGAAAAAAAGCCAAAACATTCTTTTTTGTCGATGGGCCCCCCTATGCAACAGGCTCAATCCACATGGGAACGGCCCTAAACAAGATTCTTAAGGACTCTTATATCCGCTTCAAGAGGATGTCTGGCTTCAACGTCTGGGATCAGCCTGGTTACGACACTCACGGTCTACCGATAGAGAAAAAGGTAGAAGAGATGTTAGGGTTGAAGATGAAATCCGATATAGAGAAATTTGGGATGGATAAATTCATAGAAGAATGCAGGAAGTTCTCGACAAAGTACATAGGCGTAATGAGTGAACAGTTCAACAATTTAGGAGTGTGGTTTGACTGGGATAATCCTTACCTAACTTTGACAAACGATTACATCGAGGGAGCATGGTTTACATTCAAGATTGCCTTTGAAAAGGGATTACTCTACAAGGGAATATATCCTGTTCATGTTTGCCCAAGATGTCAAACAGCAGTCGCCTATAATGAGTTAGATTATAAAGAAGTGGACGATAATGCCGTTTACGTCAAATTTCAGTTGAAGAACAGGAGTAACGAGTATCTTGTAATTTGGACGACTACGCCATGGACTTTACCAGCAAACACAGGGGTCATGGCTAAACCAGATGCGGATTATGTTAAAGTTAGAGTGGGAAACGATATACTAATTTTGGCTGAAAGACTCCTGATACCTGTCATGGATAAGCTTAATGTAGAAACTTATAGCGTAATCGAAACCTTAAAAGGCAGAGATTTGAGTGGTTATGAATATCTCCATCCCTTAGCAGATTTTTTCGAGTTTCAAAAAAACTTGAGTAATGCACACAGAGTTGTTCTATCCGACCAATACGTTAATTTGGAAGAAGGAACTGGATTAGTTCATACAGCTCCAGGACATGGACAGGAAGACTTTAAGGTCGGGCAAGAAACTGGACTGCCAGCAATGTCACCAGTAAACATCGATGGTACTTATGATAACAGATGTGGAAAATTCTCTGGAGTGTTCGTTAAAAAAGCTGATGCTTTAATTCTGGAAGAACTGGAAAAGCGTGGTTTACTCCTTTACAAAGAAAAGATCAAACACGAATATCCACATTGTTGGAGGTGCGAATCACCATTGTTACTCATATCCCTGCCACAATGGTTCTTTAAAGTCATGGAAATGAGGAATAAACTCATAGAAGAAAACAAAAAAGTTAATTGGTATCCTTCTTGGGCGGGACAGAGGTTTAATAACTGGCTTGAGAGTTTAGGAGACTGGCCTATATCCAGACAGAGGTATTGGGGTATTCCTCTACCTATATGGGTTTGTGAGAAATGTCAGGATGTTAAGGTCATAGGCTCTAGAAAAGAGTTGAAAAAAATACCAAAAGATTTTCATAGGCCTCACATAGATAAAGTGACATTAAAATGTCAGAAATGTGGTGGCAAGATGAAAAGGGTACCCGATGTCCTAGATGTATGGTTCGATTCTGGGGTCTGTTCATGGGTCAGTCTTGGATATCCGAGCAAAAAGGAATTGTTCGAGAAGATGTGGCCTTCTGACCTAAACTTAGAAGGGCCTGACCAAATTCGTGGATGGTGGAATTCTGAACTGATAACGAGTGTGATAACTTTTGATAAGGCGCCTTTCAAGGCCATATTATTCCATGGTTTTGTCCTAGATGCCCATGGAATTAAAATGTCAAAATCTAAGGGGAATATAATAACGCCCCAAGAAATTGTTAACGAATATGGAAGAGATGTTTTGAGGACTTATCTTCTTTCGAACCCACCTTGGGATGATTTTTATTTTAACATGAACGATGTCAAAGATATAGCAAAGCAATTCAACATTATCAGAAATACGTTCAATTTCATTAACACTTACGTCACGAGATTCAAAAAACCTAGAAGATTGGAAAAAGAAGATAGATGGATACTCTCAAGACTGAACACTTTAACAGACAATTACATTGAATATTTTGATGCTTACAACGGACACAAAGCTGTACAGGAAGTAATAGATTTCATTCTGAACGACTTGTCAAGATGGTACATTAAACTCGTCAGGGATAGGACATGGCCTCTTTACACAGGGAAGGATAAGGACGCAGCTTTCTATACTCTTATCGCCGTAACAGAGAATTTAATCAAATTGTTAGCTCCAATTTGTCCTTTCATCGCTGAAGATGCCTACCAGAATGTTTTTAAGAAGTTCAAGAATGGTCCAGATTCTGTTCACATGCAAACTCTTCCAAAACCGGATAAAAAATTCATAGATAAGAAACTTGAAGAAGAAATGGAAGTTGTGAAAGTCATAGCAGAAGCATCGAATGCAGCAAGACAGAAAGCTAACCTAAAGTTGCGTTGGCCTGTTAAACAATTGTTTGTCGTAACGAAAGACAAAAATATAAAATCGGCAGTAAAATCACTTAAAAAAATTTTGTTACGTTCTTGCAATGTCAAATCGATAAAGATTGTTCAGAAAGAACCCAAAGGAGATTTCATAGGATCTGAATTCGAGCAGAATAAAGTTTTGCTCGATTTGACTGAAGATGAAGAAATGTATGAGGATAGACTTTGTAGAGAATTAACAAGAAAAATCCAAGATTTGAGAAAACAGTACAAGTTTGTCGTGACTGATAGAATTAAACTAAGTTTAAAGTCAGATCAACCAATAGAAGAAATCCTGAAGAAATTTGTTGAAGAGATCAAAAAAGAAGTTGGTGCTGAAACTCTTGAAATTGGAGTTTTAATGGGTAAAAGCGAAGGCGAACTTGTATTTCAGGAAAAGAAGATACAGATAAAATTCGAGTAAACAAATGTTGATTAAAATGGTCAAAATCGATTCAACAAAATTCGGTTCTATAACAATTGATGGAAAGACTCATCATGAAGAGGATAATTACATCATATCTTGGGATGGTGAAATAACAGGACTACATACTGCTCAGAGACATCTTTTTGATGAACCAGAACTAGAGATGATACTGAAAAGAAATCCTGAAATGCTTATCGTCGGGACTGGCGATTCTGGTTTATTGAAATTATCTGAAGAAGCTAAAAGGAAATGTAAACAAAATGCCATTGGGTTGATTTACGACATTTCTAGAAAGGCGATAGTTAAATTCAATGAAAACGTGATTAAAGGTAAAAAAGTTATTGCTTTCATTCATGTTACTTGTTAAAACTCTCTAGAGTTCCCTTAATTTTTCTTTCAGTTCTTGTACTTTCTCTTGTTTTTCTTCCAATAATTGAAGCTCCCACACCAGAAATAACTATAGTCGCTATAATAACAACGATCACTATCTGTGGAAAATTATCTGTACCAGGAATCCCCGACATAGCAATGAGTTCAGAAAGAACGGCTGTAGCCAACCCTCTGGGTATCATTATTCTAATTATTTCCAAATTTTTCTTTAAAATGGGGTTTCCCCTTGAAGTTATTTTAGTTGAAATATAACGACCGAACAAAAGCACAAATGATAAAATTAAACTGTACAAGAATAACATGTATTTTTCTACGACTAATATCAAACCTATGTAAACAAAAAAGAATGTCGTTATCATGAATGAAATCTCTGCATGAAATTTTTTCATTATATCATCCGCTTGAGTAAATTCTTTCATTTTGATTATCCTAGAGAAGTAAATGCCATTACCGAGGACTAAACCAAAAAATAGAGTGAATATGGCACCATTACCACCTAAACTCTCTGCTATTGAGTAGAATAACAGAACAACCGCCAGAGTAATTATCTCGTCATATTCACCTCCACTAATGTATTTGAAAATTTTAAGCCATACTATGCCTAATATGATTCCTAAAACTATTGCAATTGATAATGCACCAACTATTCCTTGTGCCACATTGAGGATTCCTGCCTGCTCTGTTGTCATGAATTGTATTAGTGTTAACACGAGGGTAATAGTAATAGCATCAGTGAAAGCTGACTCTAAGCTCAGAATAGTCTTGATTTCATCTGAAATATTAATTCTGTTGATTAAAGGGATAACGACTGAAGAACAAGTACCAGCTAGTGTTAAACCCAAAAGTAAACTTAACAAAAAACTCCATCTGAGCACAAAAAAAGTTAAAAAAGTTGTAAGAAGGACTGATATAATAATTTCAAGTATTGCCAATACCATAGCTCTTGGACTTTCTTCAATGACTTTGTGTATGTTTAAGTTTAAACCCCCATCAAAAAGGATAATAATTAAAGCAAGAACAACAAACACACCTGAAATCGGTGTTAAAATTCCTGGATCAATTATTTTGAATACTGGACCGAGTAGAATTCCTAATATGATGAGAATGAGTATATCTGGTATTCCTGTTTTTTTGAAGAGGTATTGTCCTATGAAACCAAGAATAATTATTATGCCTGCCAACCCAAAAGCCAAAATTACCATGATTATATTTTACTTTTTACTCAATATATTTGTTGAATGACTTCCTTAGGAATGACTTATGACGCCGAGGTAGAGTCCTATAATTTTAGTGAACTTATTAGGGATTTATCAAAATCTTAAAACCAATTCTTTTTCATTCATTTCGTAGTTATCGCCTAGACTGAGTGGTTTGTTTTGTCTTATTATGTAATCAGCCAAATTGTAATAGTTACAGTTCCTTTTACAGTTACCTCCTTGTTTTCATAGTTCTGTAAGTTGTTTGTTATATCCTTCATAGAATCTAATCCAATACCTACTTTTTCAAGTCCTCCTTGTTGAGCACAACCAGAAATCAAAAGAACAATCAATGGACTCAAAACAAGTATAAGATAACCTAATCTCATAATTCATTCTTGGAATAATGCAGTTAAAAATTTATCAAAAATCTATTTGATTCTAAAAATAAAAGAAAAAGAAAAAATCTTATCTTCTTTTCTTTTTCGTTACTTTTTTCTTCTTCATTGCCATTAATTATTCACCATATATAATTTACATTTGCTAGAACAAAAATCTATCTGATTCTGTGAGTTATTTATTTGAAGTTTTTTTAAGTGCACTTATACTCTTTAATTTTTTGAACAAAAAATTCATAGCATATTCTACGTCTTCAACCTTCCTTATACCAGTACAGACAACTTTGCCTGAACCGAACAGCAAGAATGTGGCATTAGGATTTTTCATCCTATAGACCAAGCCAGGAAATGAAGACGGTTCGTACTCAGAATTTTCCGATCCATACGCTATTTTATCTAAGTCCAACCTTGCTGGGATTTGTGCTGAAGCAACGATGTTTTCTATCTGTATGGAGTAATTTTTTGGTTCGCCTATTTTTGTTTCTTTTATTACCTTTGAGACTTTTTCTACTGCTTTCCTAACATCTGCAATACTTCTTGCACCTGTACAGATGATCTTACCAGATGAAAAGACCAATATAGCCGCCTTTGGATTCTTTACACGATAAACCAAACCTGGAAATTGTTCTGGTTCGTATTCAGCTCCCTCCAGATGTT
>Ga0315274_10000137_pt1 | contig 106598 bp, 83 predicted proteins | sample YL17G02_20_MG_FD_203700 | JGI IMG/M metagenome (GOLD analysis project Ga0315274, IMG submission 203700) | Sediment microbial communities from Yellowstone Lake, YNP, Wyoming, USA - YL17G02_20 | ecosystem: Environmental > Aquatic > Freshwater > Lake > Sediment | place: USA: Wyoming | collected...
GTGCCGTTTCTAAAAAGGTAATATAACTTTTTATAATTGAATCTTTACATAAGTCTCTTATTTTCAATGGATTCCCGCTTTCGCGGGAATGACAAAAGCGATACTTTATTTTTAGAAACGGCACTAGCAACATTGTAAGGAATGTAAGTTGTGCTCGTCCCATAGGTAGTAGTGGACGAAGAACCAAAGTAGTTTGCAGAACCTCCCCCTGAACCGTATATAGTTCCTGAGTGAAATGTTGTGCCAGTTTGCATATTAGGCATCGTTAAGGGCATGTATCCGGAGAGCGTATGCGTATATTTGCTGTATATAAAGATAGTATCAGCGTGAACTTTTTTAGCCTGTTCAACTGCCGCATCTTGACTTACCTCTACAGCGTTAAAATAAGACTGCCCAATTAGACAATACCCGTCTTCGAGCATATGCTTTGCATCATCTTCAGGGTCAAATCCTTGTCTTAACTTAGGTTCATCCGTCGAAGTAATAATCCGCGATTCATCCCAATTCTTGCCTCCTGTACAATCTTGGTAGAATTTACTATATGGGTTGGTGCAGCCTGAAACCAAAAGGACAATAATACTTAATATGCATTTTTTCATTTTTCTCTTGTCCCCCAACAATGCTTAATACCGTCTGTATAAAACGGGAAACAATATCTCTGACAGTACGAGAAGTTCCCGTTGCTTCTATCATTTTAAGGCCAGTGCTTGTGGAGGCATGGCATCCCATGTGCGTCCGTCAAGTGACCGTCCATTTTTCTTTTTATTTACACCGCCCCACTGCTTAAAGAAGAAAGCCACGTTTTGAGAGCAGCATTCATGTCGTACATTTCGTACCCATTCTGGTTCAACTGGTCTTGCGCCAATCCCGGACTCTCCACCAACAATAACCCAATCAATGCCGTCCAAGTTTAAAGTGCCAAGGTCGCCCAACAACGGTTCTAAAGATAGAAATTTTATGTTTGCGGCCGTTTGTCTCAGACAATCTATCCTGTGCTTGTAATCAGATGCTTCAACTGTGACACCCATCCAAATATTCTTTCTCCATGGGAGAATCTTCGAAAGCGAGGCAAGGCGTTCCGCCCGTTTGGTAAGAATCTGATACTGGTGGTGAGGTGTTTTTTTCATTACATCAAACACATCGAGAATAAAATCAACCGGTATCTTCTCATGAAACAGATCGCTCATGGAATTTACGAAAATCATCTGAGGCTTTTTCCAATTCAGCGGTAAAGAAAGTGTACGAGGATGACAAGTCGGCTTAAAACCATCCATGTAATTATACTGCCCCATAGATTGAAGGCGAATTGCCATACGTTCCGCATAGCAGTTCTTGCATCCTGCACTTATTTTTGTGCAACCAGTAACAGGATTCCATGTTGATTCAGTCCACTCAATCTTTGTATTTCCCATATAAGTGAACCCCCTATTCTTTCACCGCAAACGTTACTACCTTGTCCTTTTTGCCGCTATAGTAATCCCAGCCGGTATAAAACCCTCTGGAACCTTCCGGCGAAACAATAAGTTTACCATTTTTCCTCAAGGTAGTCAGTATTTCATTTACATGTTTCGGCAAAAAACCTCTTTCAAGACAATATCTATAAAGCTCTTTGTTTGTCAATGACTTCTTCCTCAACTCAGCAATCAAGCTGCTCTGGAAGTCATCTTTCTTCTGGATAACGTTGTCTTCAGGGAAAAGAGTGTCTCCTTCCCATGCTGTATCACCGTCAATGTTATAGTTTGCCTCGCCGGTCTTCGGGTCAAGCTTCCAGCATACATTCAGAAACTTCTCCAAACCCCGCAAACTATTCGACCCAAAGATCACTCCATAAACATTCGAATCCTTTTTAATGGAAAATGGGGCAAGGTAATATTCCTTCCCTGACGGTATAAGCCCGCGATAGTAATCACATACGAATTTGTGAATGTATCCAGATTCAAGTTCCGTTATCTTCTCCCTTGATATTCCCGGGAAATATCTGGCGATAGCCTTCTCCCCGGTGAACCGTTTGATAATTGCGGACGAAGTGAAGAACAGGATGTCCGTGGTCTTGCAGTCAATCAGTTTTCTGAATACATCTTCCGTCACATGCTTTACACCGGACTGGTCGAGAATTATGAGATTGGCTGTATGAGGCGCCGATATTACAGGATACTTCGCTTCTAACGCATCACCAAAATCCTTACTTTCGACTTCAACGCCAAATAGGGCCAATGCTTCCTCAGCTTTTACTGTCTTGAGTAATTCGATACATTTGCCTTTATCATCGTCATTGAAATACAAACTGATCTTAATTCCCTGTGCGTGCGGCTTAGTGTTATCCTCCAAATATCCTTTCACCTCCTCAATTATTATAAGAGGTGAACCCTTTACGCCCTTAGAGTCCTTGCCCGGCCCTGCAAAGAAATCGTACAATGCAACATTGTTATAACCCTTGTTTGTGGCAAGGAAAACCGGCAGCCATTCTCTGACGTATCCTCGAAATATTTCGAGCTTCTTTATCGTGCCAGCGTCAAACGGCTCGGCATGAAAATCTTTAGTCATGTATTTCCATCGCAACTGAATTGCTTTAATCTTGTAATTTCTTTTTCATAGAACAAAAAGAACTTCGTATCCTCACAAAGACGTCTGCTGGACGGCATAGTTGACGGCCCCTTCGACATACTCAGGGCAGGCATAGGTGCGAATCTCTTCCGGCCGATTCTGGCCATAAGGTGACAGTATAACGCTAAACAGCAAAAGAAGACAAGTATTTTTTGGTTAACCGGAATAATTGTCCCTTGAAAACCGAGTGGTTCAAGGTAGAATTGAAAAACAAGAAAAAAATGGGGTGGGCCAAAGCCCACCCCATTAACTTATCGGCGCTTTGAGGGAGGCGACCAGCCCTGAACAACCCGCAGGATTATCAATAACCCTACGAAAACTATTAATGATTTTAATTCATCCATATTTGAGTTCCTGGAATGGGCCTTAAAGCCTAAGACATGTTTCATATAACATTCGTTCAGGCGGGTAAAATAATACCATATGTTGTGTAACACCCGCAAAATCAGTATCTACAGGTTAACGAGATTCCGAGAAGGTGTAAAGGGCAGATTAACGAATTTCTCATCATTTTTTATGGCTCGCGCCATATCTTTTTGTGGCTGCGAAAGCTATGAGCGAAAAATTTTTTAGGTTTTACCACAAATACACATAGGAACATCGGATTTGAGATTGTCACGGCCTGTGGCCGTGGTCGGAATGATAATTCTGGGTCCCCGGCACGCAACCCCGTCACACGCCAAGGGCGATGCTGACGGGGCTAAATACGGATGAGGAAATCCGACAAGTTTTATGACCCCGGCCACAGGAGCCGGGGCTAACCGATTAGGAATAACCCCGCCCCTGCCGTTTTGCACCCCACTGCTTCGCTTTGCGAAGCAAAGCGTGGGGGCGTGCTTCGCCCCGCCCCCTCTTTTGTCTTCGACAAAAAAGCTGCGGGGGCTTCGCCGGGCTCCGCAAAACGAGACGCAGGGGTTCCACTACGCCCCACACTTTTCTTCGAAAAGAAGACGTGGGGGTGAACTACGTTACAGGAATGATTTTGAGGAGTTCGGCGTTTGTGGGGTATTTTCGGAGGGCGGCGGTCAGGGTATTGAGGGCATCGGCAGGTTTTTGGCCACTCAAGCCCCTGCGGAGGTTGGCGAGTTTTTTGCTATTGGCTTTGCCCCAGAGGGCTTCATCCATTCGGGTGCCGGAGGCGGGGATATCGATAGCAGGGAAAATACGGCTCTCTGCAAGCGAGCGTGAGAGGATGATCTCACTGTTGCCTGTGCCTTTGAATTCTTCAAAGATGAGCTGATCCATTCGTGAGCCGGTATCGATAAGGGCGGTGGCGATGATTGTAACGGAGCCGCCGTTTTCGATTTTTCTGGCCATGCCGAGAAAACGGCGAGGAATTTCAAGAACGCCTGCCTCAAGCCCGCCGGACATAATTCGGCCTGTGCCTGAGCCTTTGCGATTAAACGCGCGCCCCATGCGGGTTATGGAATCGACGAGGACGACAATATCCCGGCCGCATTCAAGCTGTATTTTGATATACGCCAAAAGAATTTCGGCCAGTTCAACATGGTCGTCGATGGTCTGGTCGATTGAGGACGCCACAACCGTCGCGCCTACGACGCCGCGTTTTATCTGGGTAACTTCTTCTGGTCGCTCGTCGATGAGCAGAATGATAATCCTGGCATTGGGGTCGTCGGCGAGGATTCCTTTGGCGAGATGGGCAAGAAGGGTTGTTTTGCCGGCCTTTGGGGGCGAGACGATCAGGCCGCGGGTGCCTTTGCCCATCGGGGCGACAAGGTCAACGATGCGCATCGAAAGCTCGCCGCATTTTTCAAGGTCGAACCGCTGATACGGGGACACGGCGGTAAGCTTCTGATAGGGAGTGCGATTTTTGAATTCCTCGACCGTAAGGCCGCAAACGGATTCAACGTTTTCAAGCAGCGAAAGCCCCCTGTCAATGCGTGTAGTTGCGGTGACGGCCGCCCCTTCAACAAGACCGCATTTATACATCAGTGCGGAGGGTATAACCACTTCACGGCCGGCCGGCCTGAATGAACGAGCCGGATCACGCAAAACGAAACTGCCTTTGGAAGTCTTTTTAATAACGCCGGTAATCAAATCGGGCATGAGTTCTCCAGTTTATTCGCGGGGAAATAAATGCGCCTGACACGATTCGAACGCATAACCGCTAAAGGACAAAGAATTCCCAGCGCCTACAATTTTAACTCTATAAACGCTGGAGTCAAGAGGGAAATCCCGCCATCCGCCCCCCGCCGTTTTGCTGCGCCCCCTTCGGGGGCTGCGCTTCGCTACGAAAAGTTAAGGCGAGCGAACTCTTTATGGTATTTGATGGCGGCATTGTCGCGTGCTTTGGCGGCGTCGATTTCGGAGGAGAATCGGCCGAGGAATATATGTTTTCCCTGGAAGGAAATAGAGGCAATCCATTTGCCGACGCTTTTGTCGAAAGAGACGCCGATGAAATGAGAGTAGGTTTTTTTCAAGGTTTTTCGCTTATTGAACATATTCTGGGAATGAGTTGCGAGGCGAAGGTTTTCTCTTCGATTATCAAGGCCATCATTATTTCTGTGGTCAACGAGAAGACCTTTTGGCGGGTTCAATATTTCCCTGTGCAAAGATACAATTTTCATTCTTTGACTGGAGTTCATAATCAGCCGAACGGCATAGATATTCCGGTCATACTGCTGAACGCACCACTGGTAATTATTGAGCGAGTAGAAGTCCGCCTGGTCAACAATGGTGAATTTGTTCTGGCCCAGATAAATCCTGCGAAAGGTGTAACCATATTTGAATCGCCGATAGACCATCACAGGCCAGATAAAAATACGGTCTAACCAAACGGGAACCGATATTGTAAGTTTTGTAAACATACTTCTCTCCCCTCCTTTTTCAAATCAAAAATCAAAATGCAAAAAGCAAAATGACATATCAAAGTTAAAAAGTTTAAAAGAACCCCCGGATAAATCCGGGGGCTAAATATCTTCAAGGAGGCATCACAAGATGCCTCTATATATGGCGCGAACTTGCGCGCTTTTGACGAAAACTAAGGTATTTCCTGATGGTAAAAAGGGGTGCAAAAAGTGCTTAAGTGCTTATGGATAAAGGATTAGAAAATTTTTTGAAAAAGTCGGTTTCTAAGGGTTTTCGACTTGCGCGCTTTTGTCGAATCCCGGTCACATAGTAGGATTTCCCATATTAACATTTTGGGTAAATTAGCGGTAATTGGATCCCCTGTAGTAGGGCCCCCGGCCTAAGGCATGCCGGGGCAGGCAAGGAAGAATCACTTCCTCGATTGCAAACCCTCTGGAGCTTGAGTCGAGGACACCCGCCAACAGCATGCGAGTGCAGGCAGGCGGGGACCTCCGCTGCGCTTCGGCTTGCGCGTTTTTGCCCAATCCCGCACCAATTTTTCAAGGATTTGGTCGGCCAATAGCAGAAGGATATATGGGAATATCGGTAGTCCATCGACTCGCGGGGGCCGGTGGTTCTGAGAGTTTTATGTGGGAAAATTTTTTCATAAAATCATCTGTTCCACAGAAGGCATTTATGATATAATCATTGGAGTTCATTTTTCTACCCTCTGTGGCCAATGGAATCGTTTTTATCTGTTGATTCCATTGGCCAGGGTTTTTTTGTATCAACGCTGAGCCGGACACTCGCACACAGCGTTAACATTCAGGAGCCGTTATGAAAACGACAGCCCTTTTGCCGGTTCTCGCAGTTCTGTTGGCGGCAGCCAGCAGTTGCGTTCAACGCACGCAGCCCCAGTCGGTCAAAGCCAACGAGGATGTTCCGCCCACGTCGTGCCCGGCTGTGCACACCGCCGCAGGTAATTTCACCCGAGTCGTTGTTGTTCGCATTAAACACGACACAGACCTGCTCGAAGGACTTAAAGAGGCCGTCCAAAAAGAAAACGTCAAAAATGGCGTCATTCTTACCGGCATCGGCTCGCTCACACGTTACCACATCCACGTCGTCAATAATACCAGCTTTCCGCCGGGCGAAACCTTCGTTAAAGAAAATACCCCAACCGACCTGCTAAACGTTACCGGCTATGTCATTGACGGCCGAGTGCACGCCCACATCACCGTCTCTACCGACCAAAAGGCCATCGGCGGCCATCTCGAACCCGATACGAACGTTTTCACTTTCGCCATCGTAACGCTCGGCGTCCTCGACGATAGGCCCAACCTCAAGAGATTCGACGATTACAAATGGCACTAAGCCGCCGGATATGCGTTCTGGCTGCCTTTGCCACCGTTTAATCCTTGAAAAAAGCGACTATTTATGATACTCTGTCGGAGAAAGAGCAAAAGAAAATGGTTTACTGTGTCTGTCATTACTTTCTACACGCCCATTCTTACGCGGCGATGACTCTTTATTAAAAAAGCGTTCATAGAGGGTTTTGTTTTTTGGAGGTTACAGTGATGAACTCGAAAAGAGGGTTAATTGAAGCCGTTATTGTGTGCGCACTTCTTTGTTTAGTCACGCCGGTTTATGCCGCTGATTTGACGGTTACTGTTAATGCGTCATCGTATATTCGCGCAATTCCTGAGACGATGTATGGAACAAACATGCAATGCTGGGACGGCGCTCAAAACGGCAGTAATGCAAATGTCAACGCGCTGATAGAGGCATCGGGCAGCAGATACGTGCGCTGGCCGGGCGGCTCATGGGGAGACGGGGTCCTTTGGAGCGATATGGAAGCCCCGAATTATTCACAAACATGGAGAGTCAACTATGGCGAATCGATGTATAGAATAAATAAATTCGATTCCATTACGCAGCCGATAGTCAATTTCTCGGGTATCTGGAACGACGATACAGGGACTGACGTCAACCATTGGGAAGCCGGCGCAATTGCCGCCGCGGTTGACTGGGTCACAGACCAGAGTTCAAGAACCAATTGCGCACGCTATTGGGAAATCGGAAATGAGCAGGGCGGCCCATGGGAGTACGGATGGTTTCCAGGAATCAGCGGAGTATATTACGGCAATAGCTACTCTCGTTTTTATAACGCGATGAAGGCGATTAATCCGCGAATCAAAATTGGAGCAGATGCCGACCCCTGCGATACGGTCCAGCCCTGGGGCTGGTATGCAGGAATATGGACACGCGATCTGTTAAACGCGGCGGATTCGAATTATGGCGTGATACCGGATTTTCTCATTGTCCATTCATATCCAGCCGGGGGCGGGAGCGGCGACGCTTCTCGTGACGCGAGTTTGTTAAACAATGATGTTATGTATATTTCTGATTTTACAGCGAGTTTGAATTATATAATTTCGACTTCAATAGGTCCTCAATATGTAGGCAAAATAAAATACTGGATGACGGAATGGGACGCCGGCGGCAGCTCAGGCAGTTACAATAGAGATATAACTTATGTAAGCGCGTTGTTCAAAGCTCAGTATATTATGGAAATGTGCAAATACGGCTGGGAAGGTTCCAATCCATGGAGCCAGAATCAGTATCATATGAGTAGTGAAGGAAATTATCCGGATTATTACGTGTATCCGAAATGGTATGTCTCTCCGATACTGAATTATTATTTCGGCAGGGATATGGTGACAGCTACATCGACCAGTGGTTATGTCAGGGCATACGCAAGCAGAGATGACGCCAATAATCTGACTATTGTTATGGCAAATAATTATCCGAGCACAGACAGAACGGTGCATATTAATATATCCGGTTTCGGTGCGGCATCGACAGGTCAAAGATGGCTGATTCAACCCGCAGGTTCAATGACTCCAGGCGGATTAAGTATCCAGGATTACAATGACCTGATGATAAATGGAGTGGTGCATCCGAACCCGTCAACCGTACCTTCATTAAGCAGCGTCGCTGTTACTACGGGTAATTCATTTGATATCAGTTTGCCGAGAAGCAGTATTATAATTATTAAAATTCCGCCGGCTAATCCGACAACACAACTGCCTTACAATGGAACGGCATGGCCGATTCCCGGGACAATTGAAGCGGAGGATTACGACACGGGCGGAAAGTTCGTTGCTTATTACGAGACAACAGCGGGAAACAGCGGCGGGCAATATCGTTCGGATGATGTGGATATCGAGACCTGCAGCGAAGGCGGCTTTGATGTGAACGGGATTTATCCGGGCGAATGGCTGGAATATTCCGTCGATGTAATTTCAAGCGGTTTATATAAAGTTACAGCCCGGGTCGCTTCTGCGGACTCCAATGGAGAATTCAGAATCGAATTCGAAGGCAGAGACGAGACGGGGCCCGTGCTTTTCACGCCGACAGGCGGGGCACAGGTTTTCGGCGATACCGATGTTAACGTATTTCTTAAAAAAGGCCTGTATACTATGCGGCTGTTGATGGATACGAATGGCTGGAGTATCGATAAGCTCACATTTACGAAATTCGGTAACGGCACCGGTTTGGCTCTTCGCGAGTTTTGGACAGGCATTTCCGGCACGGCGGTTACCAGCCTAACCTCAAATGTGAATTACCCATATAATCCGTCGGGCAGGGAACTGAGCAAGAGTTTTGAGGGGCCTACAGGCTGGGCCGACTATTACGGCACAAGGATCAGAGGATACCTGCATCCTGTCACCACCGGAACATATTATTTTTACATTGCCAGCGATGATGGCGGCGAATTATGGTTAAGCACCGATGATAATCCCACCAACGCCGTAAAAATCTGCCAGGTATCAAACTGGGTAAACGCTTATCAATGGGATAGCTCCGCTGAGCAAAAATCTGCCGCAAAAACACTGGTTGCAGGCCAGAAATACTATATCGAAGCAAGACATAAAGAACACGACGGCGGCGACAGTATTGCAATTGGCTGGGAAGGGCCCGGCATTATCTTGCAGGCCGTCACCGGCCCATACCTGGCTTCGTATATCATTAACTTTATGGACTTCGGCAATTTCTCAAATCAGTGGCTTCGAACCGGCTGCACCGTGGGCAACGGCTGGTGTAAAGGTGCTGACCTCAACCATAATGGCTCTGTCACGCTTGATGACCTGATGCAGTTTGTCGAGGACTGGTGGCTCTACGGCGCTGATTAGCCGGACATTATCCTGATTGCAAACAGAAGGGCTGCAAAGGTTTTGCCCTTGCAGCCCTTTTCCGTTTCTTTACTTAGGCATCACGATAGTCCCGACACACCACGGAAATAACCCCCCGGACTGATGCGAGAACCGGCTGACTAATGCCGGCAAATTATTGGCAGTGACAACATTCGCTGAGCACGACGCATCCATCCTCCGTAACCAGGATGTCGTCCTCGATACGCACCCCTAATTTGCCAGGGATATAAACAGCCGGCTCAATGGTAATAACGTCGCCCGCCTGCAATTTTCCTTCTGATTTGGCTGACACGGCCGGCAGCTCGTGCACCTCCAAACCCAGCCCGTGGCCCGTCCCGTGACCGTAAACCGGCAGGCCGTATTTTTTTATCACTGTCTTTGCCGCCGCATCAACCCGCCTGATTTCAACGCCCGGCCTGACCATCGCCAGCGCAGCCGCTCGCGCCTCCTCCACCGCCTTGTGCGCCTTACGGTAAAGACCACCTGCCCTGCCCTCCGCAAAGCACCTGGTAATATCGCAGCAATACCCGTTGTGCCGAACACCGAAATCCATGAGAACCGTATCATTCTTACTCAGTTTCCTGTTTGTGGGCCGATGATGCGGCCTTGACGCGTTTGCCCCGAACGCCACTATCATCTCAAAAGAGTTTCGTCCGCCCAATCTACGAATCTCAAAATCGAGGATTCCCGCCAGCTCATTTTCCGTTAGTCCAGGCAGGACCCGTCGAAGCGTCTGTTCAAACGCTCGGCCGGCGATTTTCGCAGCGGTAAGAATCGCCGCAACCTCACCGGCGTCTTTTGCCCGCCGTGCCGACTCAACAACCTGCCCAACCGCCTTTACCCGGCACGCTAAATGCTTTCTCAATCCTTCAAACTCTACTATCGACGTTGATTTTTCGACCGCAGCTACTTTTATCCCTCTGCGATTCCGCAGCAACCCCGCAACCGCCTTGACCATTGCGTCCTTGCGCACGATTATCCTGCACCGCCGGCATTCCTGAGTCGCCTGTTCGCTATATCTGCTGTCGGTTACAAGCACGACGCTTTTGGGCAGCACAATCGCCCAACTGTCGTCGCCCGAAAAGCCGGTTATGTAAGTAACATTGGCCTGCTTTGTCACAATAAGACAATCGGCCTTGAGCCGGGCAATCCCGGCCCGGATACGCTTGAGCCGAGCTCTCAACGTTTGGCTGTCCATATCGCCTGACCTCTCCAACCATTAAAATACATCTTCACCGCACTGAATTAACACCGCCGACGGAAAAAATAAAGATTTTTTTCCCCCGTCGATTTGGCGACGCCCGATTCTTTTTATATATTTTGCTTGATTAGACGTTTTCGGCTGGGGGGAAAGCCGGTTAATTATAGAACGTATCGCCTCGCTGCTTCTTGCAGAGGCAAATTTCACCTTACTCTAACGTCTCAATCTCACCTGAAATAGGACGGCGCCAGTCGTCCTGTTTTTTTATGCCTTGCCCGCAAGCCAGTCAGTCATTACAATGCAGCGGTTTGAACCGTCCGTGCTTTTTCAAAGGTAAACTGGTTCCATTATGCTGCTGCTGCCCATTCGCACAAGCGTCAGGCCCTTCAGGACACCATACACCAATTACGCCCTCATAGCCGCAAACACAGCCATATTCTTCTTGACTTATTGGCCCCACAGACAGCCCTACTCACAGGCGGTCGAGGTCTTGCGGCCCTGGGCCGAACATCTAATGCTGACCCCTGCCCACCCGCACCTATGGCAGTTCATAACCTACGCATTCCTGCACGGCAACTTACTGCACATCATCGGAAATATGTTCTTTTTGTACCTTTTCGGAAACAACGTAAACGACAAGCTCGGGCACTTCGGCTACCTGTGCTTCTATCTGGCTGGCGCAGTTTTCAGCGCCGTCGGCCACACACTTATCAACAGCAACCCCGTTTTGGGTGCAAGCGGCGCCGTAGCCGCGGTTACGGGGGCATACTTGGTCCTGTTCCCCCAGACCCTTATCACAGTCTTTTACTGGCTGTTATACTTCGTTGACACAATAGATGTCCCCGCTCTTTACTTTATTGCGTTCAAGATGATTATCTTCGATAACGTCCTCGCCCGTTATACGACAAACGTCGCCTACGACGCCCACCTGGCCGGCTATGCATTCGGCATCACCGCGTCGCTGCTGCTTTTGGCCACGGGCCTGACGGCCACATCCCGTTTCGACCTGTGGGCGATGATTAAGCAGTGGAACCGGCGACGACAATACCGCGACGTCATCTCAGCCGGCTACGACCCCTACACGGGCCAGGGCGGCACAAAGCGCATAAAAGTAGAAGAGGTAAGAAACGCCGCCTCGCAGGAAGACCCGAGAATCACACAACTGAGGGACCAAATCGCCGACCGAATCTACCAGCGCAACTTTCACGCCGCCGCCCAACTATATCTCGAACTCGTAAACCTTGATAGCGAGCAAATCATTCCCCGCCAGCACCTCTTAGATATCGCCAACCAGTTAGCCAGCGAAAACCGCCACGACCAGGCCGTGATTGCATACGAAAAGTTCCTCGCCCACTATTCCAACTACGAATATATCGAGCAGGTCGAGCTGATGTTAGGCCTGATATATTCCCGCTATCTTGATAAGCCCGACCTGGCAGTAAAGCACCTTCAGGTAGCCGAACGCAAATTAACCGACCCAGGCCAATTGAAATTGTGCCGCGACGAACTCGAAAAACTGCGGAATCAATAGATATTTAGCCCCACAATTATTGGGGAATTATCAATTCTAATTAGGCACCATGTGAGCCCAGTATGCGAGGTAACCCGTCCAGGCCCATATCGCCGCGGCTGCAAACAGCACCAGCGCACCGATAACGCGTAGGCCCTTTTGCTCGTTCTGCCAGACCACAACCGGCGCAAAAATACCGGCTGCACCGCTGAGCACAAAACCAATACCCGACAGAATCGGCTCATCCGTCAGACGAAGGTCGATTATCCTGACGCCAAGCAGTATCGCAGCGACCCCTGCAAAAAAAGCATACCCCGCCAGCGGCATAAGTCCCCATCTTTTTGCTGTCGCAAGAGCCGTGCCGAGCAACAGCACCCCAAGCAAAACCGACATCTCGCCATACGCCATACTATATGGCTTCGGCAACGGCCAGGTGAACGTCATCACAAATCCGCAGACCGTCGCAACAAGCCCGCAGATTCCGAACGCCGGGGCCCAGCAGGTTACATCTTCCCTGTCCACGTCCACACCCCTCCAGACAAAGCATCCCAGCAGGGCAAGCCCCGCCGTCATATTAATCAGCATCAGCGTCACATAATCTATCATCATAATTTTTACCTCCCATCATTATGACTTGTGCTCTTGTGCTATCCGAAATTGTAGTGCTTCCTGACCGCCTTTTTCACCTTCCAGGTGCATTCGAGGTCAACAGGGAAGACAACGAGGTCGCCGGGGCCGAAGTTGACCGAATTCTTCCCGTCGGTAACCGTCACATCGCCCTCCAATATCAGGCAGGTCTCCTTTTCCGTATAAGCCCAGTCAAACTCGCTCGGCTTGCACTCCCATATAGGCCAGGCCTTGCACTTCTGCTGTTCCTCGCTGCTGGGCTTTTTCACAATAACATCTCTTACCGTCGGCATATTTCACCCCTTAAATCTTTATCCGCCTGTAGCGGATTCCCTTTAACAATTCCCCACGATTATATCGCCGTCTCGTCTATCTGCAACCATACGAGCATCATTTTTGCCTTTTTGCTTTTTTACTTTTTACTTTTTACTTTTTCCCTTACATTATCCGCTTTACAAATGCCGCACTCAATAACGAGTTATGAACAACGAACAACTGAAAGAAATCAAGTTCTGGTTTGACAGCTTCGTCGCCGGCTTTTACGGCGACGAAGACTACGTCAACGCCAACCTCAAAATGAAAGAAGACCACAGCAGACGGGTCTGCGGTGAGATGCTTTACCTGGCCGATGAATTATCGTTAGCCGAAAACGAGCGCCTGATTGCCGAGACAATCGCGTTATTACACGACGTCGGCCGATTCCCTCAGTTCGTCAAATATCGAACCTACCACGACCCCCGCAGCGTCAACCACTGCCTCCTCGCTCTCGACGTCGTTCAAAAAGAAAACCTGCTCTCCGAGCTACCCGTTGACGAGAGAGAATCAATCGAAAGCGCAATAAAATACCACGGCGATAAAGAACTTCCATTCGACCTAACGGGCGATACGTTGTTGCTTTCCAAAATGATTCGCGACGCCGACAAGCTCGATATCTATTACGTCATCACGCAATCCTATATCCGGCACAAAAACGATCCCGACAACTTCAAGCTCGAAATCGAGTTACCCGACACCCCCGAATACTCCGGTGAAGTCCTCGATGCAGTCGCCTTAGGCCGGCTCATCGACAACAAGACGCTGCGAACCTGGAACGATATCAAACTCTGCGCTCTCGGCTGGGTCTTCGACGTAAACTTCATTCCCACTCTCATGCGCATAAAACAACGCCGATTCCTCGAAACAATCTTCAACTTCCTGCCCGACACCGAAGACATCACAGAAGTCCGCCAAAAAGTTTTCGCATATATCGACTCCAGGATAAGACGCGGAAAATAATTGCGTGCCCACATCGCCAATCAAATTATGAATACCAATGTGGTATTACTTATACAGGACTCAATGAATCTTGCACTGCTGGTCGAGGATTCCGATGACCTCGGCGGGGGAATGAACAAGCACTTTGGCGCCGGATTCCAGCAATTCGTCTGCAGTTCGATAGCCCCAGAGTGCGCCAACGGGGAACATACCGGCGGCGACGGCGGTTTGCATATCGGTGCTGGTGTCGCCTAAGTAGAGGAATTGTTCAGGCGGGATGCGAAGCCGTTTGACAATCTGCAAGGCGAGCGTCGGGTCCGGCTTAAGGGGGACATCAGGCAACGCACCCTGAACGATTTTGAATCGCCATTGCGGGAGTAATTTTTCAACAATAACTTTTGTGAAGCGATGTGCTTTATTTGAGAGAATGACCAGGGACAGGCCTCGCTGCTGGATGGTCGAGAGAAGTTCGGATATGCCGGGGTAGGGTTTTGTGGTTTGGTCCCAGCATTTATCGTAAATTTGCTCGGAGAGAACAGCGACTTTTTTGATTGTTTCGGGGTCGCGGGCCGATTCTGGCAAGGCGCGATATGCCTCGACCTCGACGCTGTCGCCTATGAAGTATTTGTAGCTATCAACCGGATGAGTCGGATAGCCGAAGTGCACAAGGGCCTCGTTCATCGCGTTGGCGACATCGGTCAGCGTATATAGCAGCGTGCCATCGAGGTCAAACAGGACGGCGGCAAAATCTATTCGTTGTTTATTATTCGAGGACAAGTGTCATTTCTTCATAAGGCGCGGGATAGGCGGTAATCCACGCTTCGGGTTTGACGTCCGGTTTACCCTCTTTAAGGAGCAGGGCCATAACGTCGATTTGCTTACCAAGCATATCGTCGGTGACCGGACAGAAGTATGTATAGTCGCCGCCTGCCTGCCGAACGGGGAATTCCCAGGTGTTGGCTGGGAATGACGGCGCCCGTCGAGGGCAGCCAACGAGTTTACCCCCGACGCGAATCGCGGCGTAACCCTTTTCGTTGCCGAATCTGCCGTAGAGAGGAATTGCGAGATAGCTATTTTTTGCCGCTTCATCGAGCGTGAAGGACAGCGACCATGCTTTGACTGCCGGCGATTTCCAGTATGTTCCAAAGAGGTTGGAAGCCCGCCAGTTCGAGCGGTCGAGTTTTTCACCTTTGAAGAATGCCTCGATTTCGGTGACGCGGTCGGGGCAGCCCTGGAGGCGGAGATAGCGAACCGGCTGGTCTGAAGGAATCCGGGCTGTCATATCATTACCGACATCGAAGGTGATGCGTCTCCAACTTTTGAGATCGGCAGAGACATCTGCGTAAACTACTTCATCGCGTTTTAACGGCTGGAGGTAGTATTCGCCGCCGGACCTGATAACGATTTTGTCGAGACGAATGGGCTTTCCGAAATCTACTCGCAGGGCGCCTGCGTTAATGGGCAGGTTTACACCTTCCCATCGGCGACAGACGGAAAAGCACGTATTGGGGTCGTCGTCAAAGGCGAACCTGTCCCAGATGCCGCGTTCGATGAAGAGCTTCTGGTTGAAGAACGCGTCTCTTGCCTTTTGGACCTGTAGAATTGACGTCGGTCCTGAGCGGAGAAGCTCACGGACTTCGAGAGCATTATTATTGGCGGCGAAGCAGGTGGCTTCGTAGAGGGCCTCTGCGTCGGCGGGAACACTACAGAGAGCGAGGTCGCCAAGCTTGCGGTGCCAATCGTTCTTGAGGGGTCGGCCGGGGAATTCGACGAAGGTGGATTTGCCCTCGGCGATTTCGGGGGCGGGTTTACCCTGCAAGGTTGCCTTTGTGAATTTGCGGGCGCCTGCAGGGAGCGTGACGAGCTCTTTGTTCCCCGGCAGGCCAAGGAGGTTTACGATAACGGGTTTATTGGGGACGTCGCGGACGACTTCGTAATCACAGCCGTAGACTCCCGGTTCATCAACAGGTTTAGTCGTCGCCATAAGGAGGCAGGAGCGAAACGGCGGAACATCCACGGCGATTTTATTTTCCTGACTAAACGCGTAAGTTCCTATGAAACGTTCAGTCGGGTGTAACTGGCGAAACTCGACACGGTCGGCAGCGGCAAGGCCAATGGAGGAATCGAGAGAAACCATATATTGTTTTGGCTCCCACGAGAGATTTCGAAGAGTGATGAAGCGTGTTGAGTCATCACCGCGGCTTACAGCAAACGGACCATAGTCGGATTTCGGCAGCACAATACCTTTGGTCAAAATCTCGCGATATTTACGGTGCAGGTTATATATATGGGCCAGTTTCGGGAACTCGTCGTCTCGCAGAAGCCAGGGATTGCCATAGATTTGAGGGGCGAGAATCAGGCAGCGGTTGAAGGCCTGCAGGATTAAATCATCTTCCCAGAAGTCAAGGCACGATGAAAGACAGACACCGTGGTCTTCGGTGAGCCGTTTCAAATTCTGCGGCAGACCGCGAGAGATAGCGGCGGCGCGGTTATGAATGGCCGGTGACTGGTTCGCCATGTGAACATCGATGTATGTTTCAGCGCCTTCCATGAGAAAGGTGGTAACGTATGGTTCGGCTGTGCCGAGATTAAGCCGGTGGTTAAGAACTATAAGGTCGGGGCAATAGCATCGGCATTGTTTGAGCATTTCGATGAAGGTGAGATGTTTTTCGTTACGCAACTGGCCGCAGACGGCATCGAGCTTAAAAAGCTCAAAGTTATAATCCCGGCAAAGACCGACCATCATATCGACTCTGGCTTTTTCCTCTTCGGGAGTATCGCCGAAACCGTCCGGTCCGCCCCAGAGGCCGAGGCGACAGTTGATTAATTTCGCCTTTTCAACTATCGGGGTAAAACCATTGGGGAATTGCCGCTTAAAACGGACGGAATTCATCGAGCCGCAGAATAACTTGCCGTCGATATTTCCCGCGTCGAAGGCGTAGATATCGAGGGTCATACCGTACTCGTCATGTAGCCATTTGAAAAAATCGAGGTTGATTAGCGTCTGGGCTTCAGTTGAGCCCTCATTTGTGTTGTTTATCCAGGAGAAATACTCCGCCCGCGATGGCGAATTTTCATCCGCACCGGGAAAGACATTCGGTTCGGCGGCGTGAAGTGCGGAAGCAGTCGAAAAAACCAGGAAAATAACCCCGGCACAGGCGGACAAGCATGTGTTTAACACCATTTTTCTCATAACGAGACCGGCGAGTCGAAACATTGTACGCACGCATTATGTTCCTTCGCCGAAGTCAGCGAGGTATCTGACCTGCTCGTGCGTCAGCTTGTCGATGTTGATTCCCATCGATTTTAATTTGAGAGTGCAGACCTTGTTTTCGATTTCGACGGGGACATTATAAACGGCGGCGGCGAGAGAGCGGGCATTTTTGACGACGTATTCTGCTTCAAGGGCCTGGGTGGCAAAGGACATATCCATAACGGAGGCGGGGTGGCCTTCGGCGGCGGCGAGGTTAATCAACCGGCCTTCGGCAAGGAGGTAGATTCGTTTTCCGTTAGCCAGGACGTATTCATCGACGTGGTTGCGAACGCCGCGGAGGACCTTTTTGCTGAGTTTGGCGAGTGCGGGGATGTCGATTTCGACGTTGAAGTGGCCTGAGTTGGCGACGACGGCGCGGTCTTTCATTACGCGGAAGTGCTCTGCGCGGATGACGTTTTTATTTCCTGTGAGGGTGACGAAGATATCGCCGACTTTGGCGGCCTGGCCCATCGGCATAACGTCGAAACCGTCCATAGAGGCCTCGATTGCCTTGATGGGGTCGATTTCGGTAACGATGACGATGGCGCCCATACCTTTTGCCCGCATAGCGAAGCCGCGGCCGCACCAGCCATAGCCGGCGACGACGACTTTGCTGCCCGCCATTAAGTGGTCAGTGGCGCGGATGATGCCATCGACGGTGGACTGGCCCGTGCCGTAGCGGTTATCGAAGAGGTGTTTGCTTGCGGCGTCGTTGACGGCGATTACGGGGAACTTGAGTTTGCCGTGTTTTTCGAGTGCGCGGAGGCGGATGACGCCGGTAGTGGTTTCTTCCATCGAGGCGATGACGCGGTGGGCCTCTTTGGTCCGGCTTGTGTGCAGCTCGGTAACGAGGTCAGCGCCGTCGTCGAAGGTGATGACGGGTTTATGGTCGAGTGCGGCATGGATATGCTTGTAGTAGGTCTTGCGGTCTTCGCCACAGATTGCGAAGACGGGTATGCGGAAGTCCTTGACGAGAGATGCGGCGACGTCATCCTGGGTGCTGAGGGGATTTGAGGCGCAGAGGACGAGATTAGCGCCGGCTGCCTTGAGGGTGCGGGCAAGGTTGGCGGTTTCTGCGGTGATGTGGAGACAAGCGGAGACGTTTTTGCCGGCCAAGGGTTTTTGTTTTGCGAACCTTTCACGGATTGAGGCGAGGACGGGCATATCGTTATCTGCCCACAGGATTCGCTTTTTGCCCTTGGGGGCGAGTTTAATATCGGCGACATCGAACTTCATTTAAGGTTTCCTTTCAAACCACAGCGTTTTTCGTCTGTCGGTTGCGCTGCTCGTTTCGTATTACGTCTTACGGTTGCGTATTAGCAACGCTTTACGCTCCAACGCGACCGATACGAGTCGCGCAACCGCAACCGTTTAACGTTTAAAGAGTAAGGAAGTATACAGGATGGGAGGAGAATTTTCAATTGTAGATTGCGGATTTCGGATTGCGGATTTTTTAATGCCGGGAATTAACGGGGCATCCGACAAAAACGATTCCACCTATGGTCGCACCAGGGGCGATGCCGGGGCCTATGGCCCGGACAAATTACCCTGATATTGTCAGTGCCGAGGAAGTATTGCCCTGTTTTCAATTGTCCGACAACCACAAGTTCAACCAGTCCGTTATTGGGGATAGCATCCATTAAATCGTCTTTATCGAACGAGGCAAAAATGGTGGTGCGCAAGGCCCTGCATTTATTATCAAAGCCCCGGATAATCCACACCTTGTCTGCTTCGATTTCGCCCGGATAGAGCAGAATCGGCTGGTTAGTGTCTATCTGGTCTTTGGTAATGCCTTTGGGCAGCCGTAACACTGTCGTTATTCTCGGCTGATTGCTGCGGCAGTTGAGCACCTTTGGCATCACACAGAGATTCGCTTCTATCGGCCCAATAACGGTTATGTTTACCTCATTCGGCTCGGAATCGACTATGCCGTCATTGACGATTAACGAGATAACGTGCTGGCCGACGGGCAGTTCAATTGACGGATTAACGCCGTTCGCCTCATAAGAGTTTGCGTCGATTGTCCAGCTCCAGGAATATGTCAACTCATCGCCATCTTCATCGAAAGAGCTCGACCCATCCAGATTCACTTCCGCTATGCCGTCAATCCAGGCATAGGCCGTCTGGTCAGGGCCTGCATCAGCGACAGGAGCGGTATTTTCCCACCAAAGATGCGGGTAATCTACTCCCTCAATAATTGTCCACACAGGTGTAATGAAGTCCCAGTCGACGAAACTTGTCTGCTGTTTCATTTCCTCATCCGCCAGCGGAGTCCCAAATCCGTTATCTGGCCCGCTGGTTACAAGAAAATAACAACTGTTTATACTGCCCCAACTATATCCCGCCAGCCCGCCGAGGTAGGATGAACCAACACCACCGGTGACGGTGCCTATCGAATAGCAATTGCAAATGGAACCCAAGTAGTTAAATCCTACTAGACCGCCTATGGTTTCTGAACTATTCCCGCTGCTGACAGAACCTGTCGAATAGCAATCATTGATATTGCCCTCGTAGTCGTTACATCCCACTAGTCCGCCAATACAGATTGAATTATCCCCACTGCTGACAGCACTTGTCGAGTAGCAATTGTTGGTATCGCCCTCGTAATAGTTGCGTCCCACCAGACCGCCGATGGCTTCTGAACTATTCCCGCTGCTGACAGAACCTGTCGAATAGCAATCATTGATATTGCCTGAGTTGCATCCTACCAGTCCGCCAAATTCCCCTGAATTATCTCCAGCGATGACAGAACTCGTCGAATAGCAGTTACTAATATTATCGAAGTTATCTCCCACCAATCCACCGAAACATAACGAAAAATTCCCGATTCTGACAGCGCCAGTTGAATAGCAATCATTGATATCGCCCTCATGGTCGTTCCATCCCACAAGCCCACCGATCTCTACTGTAAAATCTCCAGCGCTGACAAAAACCGTCGAATGGCAGTGACTAATACTGCCTGAGTTCCACCCTGCCAGCCCGCCAATCCCGCCAGAATAATCTCCAGCGCTGACAAAACCAGTCGAATGGCAGTTACTGGTACTGCCTGAGTTCCATCCTACCAGACCGCCGACAATGTATGACCTTTCTCCGCCGATGATGTTAATATTTTCGAGGACAAGATTCTTCGTCTCGCCGATGTAACCAATGCATCCGAAAAGGCCTAAATGACCATTTGCAACCACACCGGTATCTATGGTCAAATTACTGATTATATGGCTGTTGCCGTTGAAATCGCCTGTAAAGGCAATTCCCTGAAAATCCCAGTCCGAATTATCTATATCTGGTGCGATGACAGCGGTAGTGAAGACCTTGTTGCCAGGGAGATTGGGATCGAGGTCGATATCTGCGGTTAGGATGAAACACTTGTTGTAGTCGTTTGTATCGGCTGCCAAAGTCAGAAGGTCGGCAACACTTGCGATTTGGTATGGGTCATTTGGTTCGCCAGAGCCACCGGAGTATTTGGCCTGTGCAGGTATCGAGACAGCCGCAATAATCAGGATTGCAAAGGCAAAACAATTCATTTTTCGCCCTCCGGAAAATAAAAGTGTGTATTCGGCCATTCTTAATGACCCTTAAAAGCCGATGGCCGGGTTCATTAACCGCAAACAGAATCCGCCTACCGGCGGACAAGTTTATCCTATCCTCAGGAAGCGAAGAAAACATTACCACATTTAGAGGCAAAAAGCAAGTTAATTTTAAGATAAGCCAGCCGTAAAACCACGTCTACGGCGGGGAAATCCTTTGATTTGGTTCGACTTCGCTCACCACAGGTCGCTCCCCGGCCTACGGCTTGCCGGGGCAGGCAGGACAGGAGGCGTAAAAATCCGCCAAAAGGACGGCGGATAAGTCACGCCTAATGCGGAAAATCACTAAAAAAGGGCAAAATGGTAATAAAACGGTAACGCCCTCTGAAATCTCTTTGAGATTTCGAGGACTAAGTCCCGGAAATCTTTCAGATTTCTCGGGGTTGCGCGTTATAATATACGGCAAGATGGACGGGGTATATAGCCGGCATCGGAGGCCCGGAGACTGCGTTTTTTTAGATGAGAGGAGCAGATGTGAAGAAACGACGAAAGTGGATTATTATCACCGTGGCGGCGGTTTTGGTGTTATCGGCGGTTGGCTGGATGGTGAACAAGTATCGCAAAGCCAACGGCAAGGATGAGGTGGTGCGGATTGAGGAGGTCAAGCGAGGCGATTTGACAGAGCGGGTGAGCGCTACCGGCGAGATTGAGCCGAAAGAAACGGTCCAGATAAGCGCGAAGGTATCCGCTCGAATTATTGAGATGCCTTATGATGAGGGCAACGTTGTTACCTGCGGCGACGCGAACGCTAATCCGCCGATACCGGCGTCGGTGCTTCTTAAACTTGACGCCAAGGACCTGGAGAGCCAGTTGCGATTGGCGGAGGCAAGTCGAAACGCGCAAGAGGCGCAGATGGAGGTTGAAAAATCGAAGATTGAGGGCAGCAAGGAAACTTTAGTAGGGCTTGCGGCGACATTAGAGCAGTCACAAAAGGACCTCGAAAGGAAAAAGGGACTGTTTGAGTCGAGAGACATAAGCAAGGCGGACTTCGACCTAATAAAATACAAGGTGGACGAGCTTGCGGCGCAATATGCGTCGGCCAAGTATAACCTGGAGGCGTCTGAAAAGAATTTAACGGTAATGAAGCATAATTTAGACGCTGCGGAGGCGCGTATTGAAGAGGCGAGGGAATATTACAGCTACACCACGATAACATCGCCAATCAACGGGGTTGTGACTCGGGTCAACGCCAAGGTGGGTGAAATGGTGATGACCGGGACGATGAATAACCCGGGAACGGTGATAATGGAGGTCTCGGACCGCTCGAAGATGCTCGTTGTCGCCCAGGTTGATGAGGCCGACGTCGGCGAACTGGAGGTCGGGCAAAGGGCGACCGTCAGCGTGCAGGCGTTTCCCAACGCCAAGTTCAAGGGAGTAGTAGATGAGATTGCTCTAAAGCACCGGTTCAGCGATAACCGCACGAGATATTACCGCACGGAGATACTGCTCGAAAACGATGCGAACGTGGAGAAGCTATACACGGGACTGACCGCGGACGTTGATATTGAGACGAGAAAACACCCAGACATAATCAAGGTGCCCAGCCAGACGATATTGGCAAGAGAGGTTGACAGTCTGCCCGTTGAGGTTCGCGAAAAGAGCGCCGAGCTTGACAAGGGCAAGAGGTTCGCGACGGTTGTTTACCGGTTCATCGACGGCAAGGCGGTCGCGACGCCGGTGAGGGTGGGGCAGAGCGATTTGACGCATACGATAATTCTGGCGGGGTTGAAGGAAGGAGACAAAGTTGTGGTGGGGCCTTACAAGGTCCTCGATAATCTCAAGCAGGACCAGAAATTGAAAGACGAACTGGTAGCCGAGGCGGAAAAGAAGGCAAAAGAGAAAAAGCCAAAAGATAAAAAGGACAGCAATGACATCAATGAGCCGGCAGTCAAATAACATAAACGACAGGGCAGTTATCCGGCTGCGCGGGCTCAAGCGTTTCTATCAAGTCGGCGTGGAGGAGATACACGCGCTTGACGGGGTGGATTTGGAAGTGCGAGAGAATGAGTTCATCGCGGTGATGGGTCATTCAGGTTCCGGCAAAAGCACGTTAATGAATGTTCTGGGATGCTTAGACAGGCCAAGCGGCGGCTGCTATGAGCTTGACGGCGAGGACGTTACGGAGCTGGGAGACGCGGAATTAGCGAGGATTCGCAACGAAAGGATAGGGTTTGTATTTCAGTCGTTTGAGCTGTTGCCCCAGATGAATGCGCTGAGGAACGTGGAAATGCCTTTGCTATACGCCGAGGGCGGGTGGTTTGGAAGAGCAGCACGGGCGAAGAAGACCCTTGAGCGGGTTGGTCTGGGGGACAGGATAAAGCACAAGCCGAACCAGCTTTCCGGCGGCGAGAAGCAGCGGGTTGCGATTGCGAGGGCCCTTGTTTGCAACCCGAGCATACTATTGGCCGATGAGCCGACGGGGAACTTAGACACCAAGACGAGCGAAAACATATTAGCGCTTTTCGACGAGCTTCACAGGCAAGGGCAGACGATAGTAATGGTTACGCACGAGCATGACGTCGCGCAGCACGCCAAGAGAATAATCCGAATGCAGGATGGTCTGATTCGCAGCGACAGGACAACGGAAGAAGACGGGCAGCAGGAACAGGGCCAAAGTGAAAAAACCGGGGAGGCAAAATGAAGCGATTGCTGCTTGCCCCGTTAATGTTTTTCCGGCTTGTGTATCAGAGCGCTTATTTGGCTCTTGGGCAGATATGGGCGAACAAGACGCGGTCGATACTTACGACGATAGGGATAGTGATAGGCGTCGCATCTGTTACGGCAGTGATAGCGGCGTTGACGGGCCTGAAGGCGAAGATTCTAAGCCAGGTGGAGACATTCGGGAGTAACTCGATAATTATGCAGCCGCGACTACCTGATAAGGGGCTTAAGCGCACGCTGACGTGGTGGGACATAAGGTTTAAGGCGAGGGAATTCGACGGGCTTTTGGAGCATTGCCCGTCATTAGAGCGATACACGAGGATAAGCGAGGCGGGACAATATACGGTCAAATACGGCGAGAAGTCCGTGCAGAACGCGAATGTTTACGGCATAGAGCCGGCGTGGCATCCGATAGTGCACAGACCAATGGTAATCGGCCGGGAAATCTCGGAGATAGACGAAGGGCGAACGGTGTGCCTGATTGAGCCGGAGCTTCGTGACAAGCTGAGTTTGGATAAAGACTGCATTGGGGAAACGATTCGAATAGGGTTCAGAAATTTCCGGATTATCGGGGTGATTGAGAAGCAGAGCGACCTTGGGATAGGGGGCGGAGGCCAGGAGAGATACGAAATAATAATTCCATTTGATACGGCCAAAAAGTTCCAGCGGGAATTCTGGATATGGGTATTCGCGGAGTCAAAGAGCGCAGAGGTCCTGGAAGAAGGGGTGGCAGAGGCGAAATTCTTCCTGCGTCGCGAGCGGCGCCTGAGTCCGGATGAGCCGGATACGTTTAGAGTTGAGTCCCTCAAGAGCGCAATACAAACGTTTAATAATATATCGCTTGTAGTAACACTGGTAGCGGGCGGGATAGTCGGGATATCGTTATTAGTCGGCGGCGTGGGTATTATGAATATAATGCTGGTCTCGATATCGGAGCGAACAAAGGAAATCGGGCTGCGCAAGGCGGTCGGGGCCAAGAGGTCGGCGATACTGACGCAATTCCTGGTGGAATCGGTAATCCTGTGTTTTGTGGGCGGAGTTGTGGGAGTGGGATTGGGGTGGGGTCTGACTTTTATGATAGCACATTTGAATCCTCTGCTGGAGAAGACATATATACCGGCCTGGGCGATAGTGCTTTCGTTTGGTTTCGCGGGGACGGTGGGGATAGTTTTCGGGATGTTCCCGGCGATAAAGGCGGCGAGATTGGACCCGATAGAGGCGTTGAGACATGAGTAGGAAGGTAAAAAGGTAAAAGGAAAAAGTAAAAAATAATTGCGGATTTCGGATTGTAGACTGCGGATTTATGAAAATTATCAGGACATTGATAACAGTATTGGCGTGTGCGGGGATGATGTTTGCCGTGGGGTGTGAGGAGTTTGCGAAGGAAGAGGATTTCTACGCCATCAGGGTAAAGCCGGAGCAAACGCGGGATATACAAACGCTGAAGCTGGAACCAAAGGCGGACGGGAACAGGCCCGCCGAGGTGAATAAACCGGTCGAGAGCGAGATGAAGCTGAGCATAGAGCAGTGCCGGGCGATGACGCTGGCGAACAACCTGGATTTGAAGGTTCAGTTGATAGCGCCAGCGATAGCAGCCCAGCAGGTCAACGCGGAAGAGGCGAAGTTTGAGTCGGCGTTTTTCTCGAATTTGTCATACAGCAACGTGCACCAGCCGAGCTCGGTATTGATTGAGCAGGCCCCGGCATACAAGAGCGGCGTCGTTGACCTTGGGGTCCAGATGCCGCTGCGGACGGGCGGGACGGTGTCGTTCGACGTTGCCGACAACCGGACGAAGACGAATTTTAAAACGACCTTACCTGTAAGTTACACTGCGACAAGCTCACTTTCGATAAGCCAGCCGCTGTTACAAGGGGCCGGCAAAAGGGCAAACACACATTCGATTCGGATAGCGGAATACGAGCGTCAAATAACCGACGCGAGAACGAAACTTGAGGTGATACGTGTTCTTGCCAACACAGACCGCGGGTACTGGCGACTTTATGCGGCAAGACGAGAGCTTGAGGTGAGGCAAAAAGAATATGAGTCAGCACAGGCGCAGCTCGAACAGACGCGGCGGATGGTAGAATCGGGCGAAAAGGCAGAGGTGGAGGTCATACGTTCGGAGGCAGGGGTTGCGGAACGGCTACAGAATATCATCATAGCAGAAAATGAGCTGCGCAACAGGGAGCGAGAGCTAAAACAGATATTGAATGAGGCGGGGTTGAAGATGGATTCGCCGACGGCGCTGGTGCCGATGACCGAACCGGACCCGGTGCTTTATGAGCTTGACAGGCAGCGGTTAACGGCATCGGCGGTGGAGAACCGGATGGAAATGCTTGAGCTGGAGCTACAGATTGCAGAGGACATCAGCACGGTTGACTATTACAAGAATCAGGCGCTGCCGCTTGTGACGCTGAATTACACTTACAACATCAACGGGCTGGGAGCGGTACGAGATGATGCTTACGATATGCTCTATGACAGGAGTTACGAAGACCACATAATGGGGATGAAGCTGTTGGTGCCGCTTGGCAACGAGGCGGCGAAGAGTCGGGTGAATCAGGCGTTCTATCAGCGAAGACAACGGCTGGTCAGCAAGGAGAATCGCAGGACACTGATAGAAAAAGAGGTGCTTGCGGCGGCTGACCAGTTGGAGACAAACTGGCAGAGCATCCTGGCAAGCAGGCAGAACGCAATTTTGGCAGGCCGGTTATATGAAGCCGAGAAGAGACAATTTGAACTTGGACTTCGAACCTCAACCGACGTGCTTGATGCACAGGCGAAATTCGCAAACGCTCAAAGCACTGAAATCAAATCTCTGACGGAATACCAGATAGCGCAGGTTGACCTGGCATACGCGACGGGGACGCTTCTGGGAGCGGCGAAGGTGCGCTGGGAGCCGATTGTGCCCGAGGGCGATACCGCAGTCACGCAGTAAAAAGGGGAGGAGGAAATCGTGAATGGTCGTGTGCCTACGGCACAGGCGCTATCGCCGCAGCCGAACATAGAGCAATTCCAGCCACGACGAGCGAATTTGTGCCTTAATTGGATATCGATTTTTGACGACGAATATGATATAATAGCGCGTTGAAAAATTAGGCACAGAAGCGTGACGTAATTGTCGTCCTTAACTTAACAGGCGGCAAATTATTCCTGGTTGAGATATACCAGGGTGACATAGATGATGCGTCTGTTACGTAGATTATCGGGAGGCGTTACCGGGACAGCAGCGTTAAGTTTGCTGTTCTTTGTTCTGTATTATCTGTATTTGTGGCTGGTGGTTGACCTTCGGCTCATCTACAACGGGGGCGAGACGATTTTGAACTTCCCCGTTTTTTATCGAGGATGGGAATTTTTCCGCGAGTCTGTTTCCTGGCCGGGCGGGTTTATCGAGTACGTGAGCGCCTTTCTGGCGCAATTTTTCTATGTTGGGTGGGCGGGTGCGGTGGTTGCGACGGTGCAGGCGTGGGTGCTATGGCTTTGCACCGGGTCGATTATAAGTGCTGTAAGCGGGCGGCGGATTCGATGGGTCTGTTTCATACCGCCGATTCTGCTGCTTATTATTTACGGCCGATATTCATACCCGTTTACCACCACGACGGCGATGTTGGCGTCATTGGTCTTTGTGTGTTTGTATCTGAGAATACCCTTAAAGAGCAAACCCCCAGCCCTGCTGGTTTTTCTGGTCTTGTCGATAATTCTCTACGCGATAGCAGGTTGGGCATATCTGTTGTTTGCGATGCTCTGCTTCATACACGAACTGCTTGTCAGACGCCGGTGGCTTATGGGCGTGATGTATTTGGTGACGGCACCGGTTGTTTCATACATTGAGGGTCTGCTGGTGTTTGATATGAGTGTTATGTATGCCCTGCGCCATTTTCAATCCTTCTCTTATGAGGCCGGCACAGTAGGAGTGACAGTGCTTTGCATACTTTACCTGTTCCTGCCGTTTACTGTAGTTGGATTGTGGCTTCTTGGATTCTTTGGTATAGGCCCAGACCCTTTATCAGGGCCACACGCCGCATCCGGGACGCCCTCTGCGTCTGCCGAGAAGAGCGAAAAAGTGGAGGGCAATTCGCCAGGCAAATTCGCTGTCTGGAGTGCAGCAGCAGTTGCGAAAGGGATTGGGTTGGTGCTGCCTTTTGTAATGGGCGTCGTGGCAGTTAGTTTGTCACACAATGACAGACTCAAAACGATACTTGAGGTCGATTATTACGCCTGTCGGGGGATGTGGCCTGAGGTTCTGCAGGTTGCCAGGCAGCATTCAACTTATGGAATCGCCAATTTTGCGGTCAACCGGGCCCTGTATAATACTGGCCGGCTGGCGGAAGATATGTTTGCCTATCCCCAGCATCCTGGAGCATTGTTCCTGGCCATTAAGACCAACGAGGCGGCTTACTGGGGGCTCATTGATACTTTCTTTTACCTTGGTCAGATGAATCTGGCTAAATACGCTCTTACTATGTGTATAGAGACATACGGTGAGCAGCCGATACTTCTGAAGCGGCTGGCGCTGGTAAACATGGTCAAGGGCAACACTGGTGCGGCTCGCGTCTGTCTTGGGGCGCTGAGTAAGACGTTGTTTGACTCTGACTGGGCGAGGGAGTATCTGGCAAAAATCGAGCGTGACCCAAACCTGTCAACGGACGAAGATGTTCGGCGATTGCGCAGTTTGGTGCCAACAACAGACAGGGGTTTTAAGTCAGCAAACGAGAACGTGTTCCTGGACCTGCTCGACAGCAACAGACACAATCGGATGGCTTTTGAGTACTTAATGGGATTTTATTTGTTGACGGGGCAGCTCGACAAGTTCGTAGGAAACCTGGACCGTCTGGATGATTTTGATTACGGTGGTATTCCACGGGTGTATGAGGAAGCGATACTGCTTTACAACGCACTGGAGAAGAAGGATGTGCTACCCGGCCGTGAAATCAGCGTGGAATCGCGTGAGCGGTTTAATAATTTTTTCAAGGTCTACATTGGCCAGTACGGGGCAAACAAGTCGCTCGCCTTAAAAGAGCTGGCGAGGGATTACGGCGACAGCTACCTTTTCTATTCTATCTATGGGCGTTCGGGAATGAAGAAGTGAGGAATCGCGTAACAGTTTTTGGTCTTGTGTTATTTGGGATATTGTTGTTCGGCGCGTTGGCTTACGGTCTGCGCGGGCGTGCCGTTCAGATTGATGAGTATAGCGACATCGACCGGTCGCCGAGTATTTATCCTGACTATAGTTCTACGGTTATCCCACCCAACATAGCGCCTCTTAATTTTCTGGTGCAGGAGGAGGGCTCGTGTTATCTCGCCAGAATCTATTCGGGGAAAGGCGAGGGGATAGAGGTTTTCAGCCGGTCACAGGAGATTCTGATTCCCGTGGATTCCTGGCACGAGCTTCTGGACAAAAACAGGGGAGGCGAGCTGCACTTTGATATTTTTGTGAGGGCGGATAACCATCGATGGTCTCGATTTCGCACAATCAGCAACAAGATTGCCAGTGAGGACATAGACGGTTATCTGGTATACCGGAGGATGCATCCGACTCATACTCCTGTAAAAGGTCGCGTTGGTATTTATCAGCGCAACTTGAGGAACTTCGATGAATTGCTTGTGCTGGACAATCGCCGCTATATGTGCGGCTGTGTCAACTGTCATTCGTTTTGCGAGAAGCGGCCGGGTGAGGCGTTGCTTGGTGTGCGGTCGGGGGGGCTTTTCACGCTGTTTATAGAGAAGGACAAAGTCATTAAGATACGCACTAAGTTCGGTTACACGACGTGGCATCCGAGCGGGAAGCTGGCGGCGTATTCCATCAACAACCTGCCGATGTTCTTTCATACGGCCAGAAATAATGTTCTTGACACGGTCAACATGGATTCGACGCTGGCTTATTTCGTTGTTGATTCAAAGACGGTAAGGACGTCGCCGGAGATTTCGAGGAAGGACCGGCTGGAAACGTGGCCTGCTTGGTCTGCCGACGGGCGCTATCTGTATTTCTGCAGTGCACCGATGCTATGGACGGACCAAACAAAAATTCCTCCGGACGGGTATGACAAGGTGAAGTACGACCTTGTTCGAATAAGCTACGACCTTGAGCGTGATAGGTGGGGCAAAGTAGAGATGATGCTTTCAGCGAAGGACACGGGGCTGAGCATCGCGATGCCGCGAACAAGTCCCGACGGGCGATGGCTGATGTTTTGCATGTGTGAATACGGGTACTTTCCACCGTGGCAGTCGAGCAGTGATTTGTACATAATGGATTTGAAAGCGGCCGAGGAGACCGGTCGGTATGAATACCATCGGCTGGATATCAACAGCGACCAAAGCGAGGCGTGGCTCAGTTGGTCGAGTAACAGCCGGTGGATAGTGTTCAGCAGTAAGAGGGAGCACGGTGATTTTACCAGAAGCTACATTAGCTACGTCGATGACAGGGGCAAGGTGTACAAGCCGATGATTGTGCCGCGGAGAACCCCGGCGTTCTATGGCTACTGTCTGGATACCTTTAATACCCCCGAATTTGCCACTGTGCCGCTGGCGGTTATTGGTGAGAAGCTGGCGCGGGTTGTCCGAGGTTCTGCTGGGGTGTCTGTGGAGATGCCGATAACGATGGCCACTCCCAAGGCCGGTGGTATGCCGGAGCAGGGCCGGGCCTGGCAGGAGCGGGAATAGGATTTTAAATCCGTTATCGCAGCGAAGGCGCTACCGCCGCAGCCAAACACAGGGCAATTCCAGCCACGACGAGCGAATTTGTGCCGAATTTAGTTCGGCTTTTTTGACGACAATAATTATGATACTGTGTTAGCCGGCGTTTTGAAAAGCCAGGCACAAAAACGCGGCGTAATTGTCGTTCTTGTTTCACAGGCGGTGAGTTATCCCTGGCTTAAATGTGCTGAGGTAATACAGAGTGATAAGGCGTTTGTCGGGTATCGTGTCGGGTGGCACAGCGTTAAGTTTGCTGTTTTTTGTCCTGTATTATCTGTATTTATGGATGGTGGTTGACCTCCGACTCATCTACCACGGCGGCGGGACAATTTTGAACTTCCCCGTCTTCTATCTGGCGTGGGGATTTTTCCAGAAGTTTCTTTCGCATCCAGGCGGGCTGGTGGAGTACATCAGCGCTTTTCTGGCGCAATTCTTCCATATAGGATGTGCAGGGGCCCTGATAACGACCGTGCAGGCGTGGCTGCTGTGGCAATGCAGCGGGTCGATTTTGATGGCTGCAAGTGGGCGGCGGGTTCGGTGGGTGTGTTTCATACCGGCCATCGGCCTGCTCAGTCTCTACGCCCAGTATATATATCAGTTTGACACCGCGATGGGTTTGCTGACGGCGCTGGGCTTTGTGTGTTTGTATATGGGGACGACCTCAAAGAGAAGGCCGATGGACTTGCCGGTGTTTCTGGTCTTGTCGATAATTCTCTATGCTATCGCAGGCGGGGTATATCTATTGTTTGTGGTGGTCTGCGGAATCTACGAGCTGCTTTTCAGGCGCCGGCCGGCGTTGGCTCTGAGTTTTTTGCTGGCGGCTCCGATAGTTGCATACATTGGAGGCGCAGTTGTTTTCAACGTCAGCACCAACGACGTATTCGAGTGCTTTATGCCGCAGTCCTACAGATACAGCATAAGTATATTGGTTATGGTCTACGCACTTTACCTGCTGTTGCCGCTAACGCTGGTCGGCTTAAGGATTGCAGAACTGTTGCGAAGGAACAGGGGCACGTTGCACGGCAGCGCGGCAGGAACCGTGTTGCCCGAAGCCACCGAAGAAAGCGGGCAAAGTTCGCTCGGCCGGTTCATAGCGTGGTCGGCAGGAAAAGCTGCGGCGATGTTCGCACCATTGCTCGCTATTCTTGCAGGTGTGCTGGTTGCCTGCTTTTGCCACGACGCCCGGATAAAGACGATAATAGCGGTGGACTATTATGCCAGCAACAAGATGTGGCGAGAGGTGCTTGAGGCCTCCGCCCGGTACCCGAGCGACAAATTCGTCAACCACTCGGTCAACCGTGCCTTGTACCACACTGGTCGGCTGGCCGACGATATGTTTGCGTATGAACAGCAGCCCGATGCACTAATGCTGTTCGCCGAGCCGGAAAATCCTTTGGCCTGGTGGAGGGTGTTTGACACTTATATTGACCTTGGGTACATGAACATGGCGGAATTCAAGCTTGGGGTGTGCATGGAGACATACGGAGAGCGGCCTATAATTCTGAAGCGGCTGGCTTTGGTAAACATGGTCAAGGGCAAGACCGGCGCCGCGATGGTCTATTTGGGAGCACTCAGTAGAACGCTGTTTGACGCCGGCTGGGCCCGGGGCTATCTGGAAAAAATCGAGCGTGACCCAAACCTGTCAACGGATAAGGAGGTTCAGCGGCTGCGCAGTATGATGCCGGAGACAGACAGGAATATGGAGTTGGTAGACGAGAACCTGCTCCTGGACCTTCTCGACAAAAACAGACAGAATCGAATGGCCTGTGAGTACCTGACGGCGTTTTATTTGTTGACGAACCAAGTCGACAAGTTTGTAGGAATGCTGGACCGTCTGGATGATTTTGATTACGGTCGAATCCCGAAGGCATACGAGGAGGCGATACTGTTTTACAGTTATACGAGGAAGACGAAGGTTGAGCTGCACGGCCGGGAAATCAGCCGGGAATCACGTGAGCGGTTTGAGAATTTTGTCAAGGTCTTCATCGGCCAGTACGGGGCAAACAAGAGAAATGCCTTCAATGAGCTGGCGAGGGATTATGGCGACAGCTACCTTTTCTATTCTGTCTATGGACGTTCGGGAACAAAGAAGTGAAGAAGCAGATAACAGTTTTTGGCGTTGTGTTACTTGGGGTATTGCTGGCCTGCGCGTTGGCATACGGTCTGCGCGGGCGTGCCGTTGCGGTTGACAAGTATATCGCCGTGGACCGGCCGGCTAAGATTTATCCCGACTACAGCTCGACGGTCATCCCGCCCAATATAGCGCCTCTTAATTTTTTGGTGCAGGAGACGGGTTCGGGTTATTGTGCCAGAATCTATTCGGAGAAGGGTGGGCCGATACAAGTTTTCAGCCGGTCGCCGAAGATTCTGATTCCAGTGGGTTCCTGGCACGAGCTTTTGGACAAGAACAGGGGAGGCGAGCTGCATTTTGATATTTTTGTGAGAACTGCTAACCAGGGCTGGGTTCGATTTAGCACAATCGCCAACAAAATAGCTGGTGAGGACGTTGACGGTTATCTGGTATACAGGAAGATGCATCCTACGTATATTATGACAAGGGGCCGCGTTGGCATTTATCAGCGCAACCTGGGGGACTTTGATGAGAAACTGGTGCTGGATGACCATCGCTATCGCTATATGGCCGGCTGTGTCAACTGTCATGCGTTCTGCTGTAACCGGCCCGACAAAGCGCTTATCGGCGTTCGTACCAGGACACAGGGAGATATCACACTGCTGATAGAGCACGGGGTGGTCAATAAGCTCGACGCGAAGTTCGGCTTTACTGCCTGGCATCCAAGCGGGCGGCTGGCGGCATACTCCCTCAATAAACTGCTTCTGTTCTTTCGCACTGCCAAAGACGAGGTGCGTGACGTGATTGACCTGGATTCAATGCTGGCTTATTTTGTCGTTGATACGAAGACGATAAAGACGTCGCCGGAGATTTCGAGGAAGGACCGGCTGGAGACGTGGCCCACGTGGTCTGCCGACGGGCGATATCTGTATTTCTGCAGCGCACCGAGGTCGTGGTCGGACCAAACAACGGTTCTTCCGGAAAGTTATACAGAAGTGAAGTACGACCTTGTTCGAATAAGCTACGACGTTGAAAATGACAAGTGGGGCGAAGTGGAGACGGTGATTTCGGCTAAGGATACGGGGCTGAGCATCGCGATGCCGCGAACAAGCCCCGATGGGCGATGGTTGATATTTTGCATGTATGATTACGGGGCATTTCCGCCGTGGCAGGCAAGCAGCGATTTGTACATAATGGATTTGAAAGCGGCTGAGGCGACCGGTAAATATGAATACCACCGGATGGAAATTAACAGCGACCAAAGTGAGGCGTGGCACGGCTGGTCGAGTAACAGCCGGTGGATAGTTTTCAGCAGCAAAAGGGAGCATGGTCCATTTACGAGGAGCTACCTTAGTTATGTGGATGAGAGCGGCAAGGCATACAAGCCGCTGGCGGTGCCGCAGGAAGACCCGGAATTCTATGGTTACTGTCTGGAGATGTTTAATACTCCCGAATTCGCCACTGGGCCGATTGCAACTATCGGAGAGCGGCTGGCACGGGTTGTCCGAGGTTCCGCTGAGGTCTCTGTGCAGATGCCGATAACGATGGCCACTCCCAAGGCCGGTGGTATGCCGGAGCAGGGCCAGGCCTGGCAGGAGCGGGAATAGCATTTTAGATTTGTTATCGCAGCGAAGGCGCTACCGCCGCAGCCGAACATAGCGCCATCCGGCAACGACGAGCGAATCTGTGCCTAAAAGTTGGTCTGGATTTTTGACGGCAATATGGTATGATACCGTGTTAGCCCGCGTGTTCAAAAGCCAGGCACAGAAGTGTGGCGTAATTAGCATTGTTACTTCACAGGCAAGTTATTTCTGATTGAAGTATCCTGGGGTGATACAGAGTGATGATGCGTCTGTCACGTAGATTGTCAGGGGGCGTTTCGGGGACAGCAGCGTTAGCTTTGCTGTTCTTTGTTCTGTATTATCTGTATTTGTGGCTGGTGGTTGACCTTCGGCTCATCTACCACGGCGGCGGGGTAATTTTGGACTTCCCCGTTTTCTATCGAGGGTGGGAATTTTTCCGCAGGACTGCTTTTTCGCCGGGCGGTTCCGTCGAGTACGTGAGCGCCTTTCTTGGGCAATTTTTCTATATAGGGTGGGCAGGCGCCTTGGTTGCGACCGTGCAGGCGTGGCTGCTATGGCTTTGCATCGGGTCAATTTTTAGGGTTGCAGGGGGGCGGCGGCTTAGGTTGGTGTGTTTCGCGGCCTCTATTCTCCTTCTTATACTCTACGCCGGGTATATATATCCGTTTGGCATCGCAATGAACTTGTTGGCGGCGTTTGGTTTTGTGCGTTTGTATATGGGGACAACCTCAAAGAAAAGGCCGACGGATTTATTGGTGTTTCTGGCCTTGTCGATAATTCTATATGTGATTGTAGGCGGGGCGTATCTATTGTTTGCGATGGTCTGCGGAATCTACGAGCTGTTTTTAAGACGCCGCCCGGCATTGGGCATAACCTTTTTGTTATCGGCTGCGATAATTGCATATATTGTGAGCGTATCTGTTTTCAACGTTGGCTTTATCGACGTCTTAAACGACTTTATGCTTCACTTTGAAGAGGGCGACGTAACGAACACAACAAAAATGACGGCGGTCTATACGCTTTACCTGCTGTTGCCGCTAACGATGGTCGGCTTAAGGATTGCAGAACTGTTGCGAAGGAACAGGGGCACGTTACACGGCAGCGCGGCAGGAACCGTGTCGCCCGAAGCCACTGAAGAAAGCGGGCAAAGCCCGCTCGGCCGGTTCATAGCGTGGTCTGCAGGAAAAGCTGCGGCGATGTTCGCGCCATTGCTTGCTATTCTTGCAGGTGTGCTGGTTGCCTGCTTTTGCCACGACGCCAGGATAAAGACGATAATAGCGGTGGACTATTATGCCAGCAACAAGATGTGGCGTCAGGTACTTGAGGCCTCCGCCCGATACCCGAGCAACAAATTCGTCAACCACTCGGTCAACCGTGCCTTATACCATACTGGTCGGCTGGCCGAGGATATGTTTGTGTATGAACAGCAGCCCGATGCACTAATGCTGTCCGCCGAGCCGTCAAATCTAATGATTCCGTGGAAGTCGTTTGACACTTACATTGATCTTGGGCAGATAAACCTGGCGGAATTCTACCTTGTTCTTTGCGTGGATGCATACGGAGAGCGGCCTATATTTCTGAAGCGGCTGGCCCTGGTAAACATGGTCAAGGGCAACCTGGGTATGGCTCGTGTATGTCTTGGGGTGCTGACTAAGACGTTGTTTGACGCTGGCTGGGCGATGGAGTATCTGGCTAAAATCGAGCGCGACCCAAACCTGTCAACGGATAAAGAGGTTCAGCACCTGCGCAGTATAATGCCGGAAATAGACAGGGATTTTAAGTCACTAAACGAGAGCGTTTTTCTGGACCTTCTCGATAAGAACAGACGGAATCGGATGGCTTTTGAGTATTTGATGGGTTTTTATTTATTGACAGGGCAGTTCGACAAGTTCGCAGGAAATCTGAACCGTCTGGATGATTTTGATTACGGTCGAATTCCGCGGGTATATGAGGAAGCAATACTGTTTTGCAATTTTGTGAGGAAGACCAAGATTGAACTGCCCGGCCGTGAAATCAGCCCGGAATCACGTGAGCGGTTTGTCGGCTTTCGCAATATCTACATCGGACGGTACGGGACAAACGATAAAGCCGCCTTAAAAGAGCTGTCGAGGAATTACGGCGACAGCTACCTTTTCTATTGTCTTTATGGGCAATCGGGAATGAAGAAGTGAGGAATCGTGTAACAGTTTTTGGCCTTGTGTTATTTGGGATATTGTTGTTCGGCGCGTTGGCTTACGGTCTGCGCGGGCGTGCTGTTCAGATTGATGAGTATAGCGACATTGACCGGCCGCCGAGTATTTATCCTGACTATAGCTCGACGATTATTCCGCCCAACATAGCGCCTCTTAATTTTATGGTGCAGGAGGAAGGTTCGTATTATTGTGCCAAAATCTATTCGGAGAAAGGGGAGGCGATAGAGGTTTTCAGCAGGTCACCGAAGATTCTGATTCCAATCAGCCGCTGGCACGAGCTTCTTGACAAAAACAGGGGAGGCGAGCTGCACTTTGATATTTTTGTGAGAGCGGATAACCGTCGATGGTCTCGATTTCGCACAATCACCAACAGGATTGCCGGGGAGGATGTTGACGGTTATCTGGCATACAGGAGGATGCATTATATGCATATTCTGACAAGGGGGCGCATGGGCATTTATCAGCGCAACCTGGGGAACTTTGATGAAAAACTGGTGCTGGATAACCGTCACTATCGCTATAAAGCTGGCTGTGTCAACTGTCATTCGTTTCGCGGGAACCGGCCCGACAAAGTGTCAATTGGCATTCGTAATCGGACAGAGGGTAATTTCACACTGCTGATAGAGCATGAGATGGTCAGTAAGCTCGGCGCGAAGTTTGGCTATACCGCCTGGCATCCGAGCGGGAAACTGGCGGCATTTTCCATCAATAATCTGCTTCTGTTCTTTCATACTGCCAGAGATGAGGTGAGTGACGCGGCTGACCTGGATTCAATGCTGGCTTATTTTGTTGTTGATTCAAAGACCGTGAGGACGTCGCCGGAGATTTCAAAGAAGGACCGGCTGGAGACCTGGCCTATATGGTCCGGAGACGGGCGGTATCTTTATTTCTGCAGTGCGCCGATGCTATGGCCTGACCAGACAAAGGTTCTTCCGAAAGAGTACGACAAAGTGAAATACGACCTCGTTCGAATAAGCTACGACGTTGAAAATGATAAGTGGGGGGAAGCGGAGACGGTGCTTTCGGCTCAGGATACGAAGTTGAGCATCGCGATGCCGCGGGTCAGTCCTGATAACCGCTGGCTGATTTTTTGTATGTGTAAATATGGGAGCTTTACTCCGAGGCAGCCGAGCAGTGATTTGTACGTAATGGATTTGAAAGCGGCCGAGGAAACGGGCCGGTATGAATACCGCCGGCTGGATATCAACAGCGACCAATGTGAGTCATGGCATAGTTGGTCGAGTAACAGCCGGTGGATAGTTTTCAGCAGCAAGAGGGAATATGGTGACTTTACCAGAAGCTACATCAGCTACGTCGATGACAGTGGCAAGGTTTACAAGCCGCTGGTGCTGCCGCAGAAAGACCCGGAATTCTATGACTACTGTCTGGAGACGTTTAATACCCCCGAATTTGTTACTGGGCCGATTGCGGTTACGGGGGAGCGGCTGGCGCGGGTTGTCCGAGGTTCCGCTGGGGTTTCTGTGGAGATGCCGATAACCATGGCTACCCCTCTCAAGGCCAGTGGTATGCCGGAGCAGGGCCAGGTCTTGCAGGAACGGGAATAGCATTTTGTATCCGTTATCGCAGCGACGTTGGAGCCGATTTGGCTTATAGAGGCCTGTTTGTGAAACAGGCGCTACCGCCGCAGCCGAACATAGAGCCATCCAGCCACGACGAGCGAATTTGTGCCTGAGTTGGTTTGGATTTTTGACTGCAATATGGTATGATACCGTGTTAGCCAGCGTGTTAAAGAGCCAGGCACAGAGGCGCGGAATTGTCGTTTTTGCTCCACAGGTGGCAAGTTATCTCTGGTCGAGATATCCTGGGGTAATGCAGAGTGATGATGCGTCTGTTACGTAGATTGTCGGGGAGCGTTGCCGGGACAGCAGCATTAAGTTTGCTGTTTTTTGTCCTGTATTATTTGTATTTGTGGATGGTGGTTGACCTTCGGCTCATCTACCACGGCGGTGGGATAGTTGTTAACTTCCCCGTCTTTTATCGAGGATGGGAATTTTTCCGCGAGACTGTTTCTTTGCTGGGCGGGCTTGTCGAGTACATGAGCGCCTTTCTGGCGCAATTCTTTTATATAGGGTGGGCGGGAGCAGTGGTTGCGACCGTGCAAGCGTGGTTGATGTGGCTTTGCACCGGCTCGATTATGAGGGCTGTAAGCGGCCGGCGGGTTCGGTGGGTCTGTTTCATACCACCCATTCTTCTGCTCGGCCTCTACGCCCTATATTCATATCCGTTTGGCATCGCGATGAATTTGCTTGTAGCGTTTGGTTTTGTGCGTTTGTATATGGGGACAACCTCAAAGAGAAGGCCGACGGATTTATTGGTGTTTCTGGCCTTGTCGGTAATTCTATATGTGATTGTAGGCGGGGTGTATCTATTGTTTGTGGTGGTCTGCGGAATCTACGAGCTGTTTTTAAGACGCCGCCCGGAGTTGGGCCTGAGCTTTTTGTTGGCGGCGCCGGTCATTGCATACATTGGAGGCGCAGGTGTTTTCAACATTAGCCCTATCGACGTCTTCGAGTGCTTTATGCCTCGCTTTTACAGAGACAGGAAAGATATGTTGGTTATGGTCTACGCGCTTTACCTGCTATTGCCACTGGCGCTGGTCGGCTTAAAGATTGCACAACTTCTGCCAAGGTTCGAGGGTATGTTACACGGCGGCGCCGGGGCAGTAACCGCATCGCCCGAAGCCACTGAAAAAAGCGGGCAAAGCCCGCCCGGCCGGTTCATAGCGTGGTCTGCAGGAGAAGCTGCGGCGATGTTCGCGCCATTGCTTGCTATTCTTGCAGGTGTGCTGGTTGCCTGCTTTTGCCACAACGCCGGGATAAAGACGATGATAGCGGTGGACTATTATGCCAGCAACAAGATGTGGCGCCAGGTACTCGAGGCGTCCGCCCGATACCCGAGCAACAAATTTGTCAACCACTCGGTCAACCTCGCCTTATACCACACCGGTCGGCTGGCCGACGATATGTTTATGTATGAACAGCAGCCCAGCGCACTGATGCTGTCCGCAGAGTCGGCACAACCTTTGGGCTGGTGGAGATTGTTTGACACTTACATTGACCTTGGGCATATGAACCTCGCGGGATCCGTGCTTGTTCTGAGCATGGATATGTATGGTGAGCGCCCCATAGTTCTGAAGCGGCTTGCCCTGATAAACATGGTCAAGGGCAACCTGGGTATGGCTCGGGTCTGTCTTGGGGTGCTGAGTAAGACATTGTTTGATACGGGCTGGGCGACGGAGTATCTGGCAAAAATCGAGCATGACCCGAACTTGTCAACGGATGAGGAGGTTCAGCAGCTTCGGAGCATAGTGCCGGCAATAGACAGGGATTTTAAGTCATTGGACGAGAACATTTTTCTGGACCTTCTCGACAAAAACAGACGGAATCGGATGGCTTTTGAGTATTTGATGGGATTTTATTTGTTGACGGGGCAGCTCGACAAGTTCGCAGGGAACCTGAACCGTCTGGATGATTTTGATTACGGTCGAATTCCGCGGGTGTATGAGGAAGCGGTCCTGCTTTACAACGCGCTGGAGAAGAAGGATGTGCTACCCGGCCGTGAAATCAGCGTGGAATCGCGTGAGCGGTTCAATAATTTTTTCGAGGTCTATATTGGCCAGTACGGAGCAAACAAGTCGCTCGCCTTAAAAGAGCTGGCGAGGGATTATGGCGACAGTTACCTTTTCTATTCTATCTATGGGCGTTCGGGAATGAAGAAGTGAGGAATCGTTTAACAATTTTTGGCCTTGTGTTATCAGGGATATTGTTGTTCGGCGCGTTGGCTTACGGTCTGCGCGGGCGTGCCGTTGTGATTGATGATTATAGCGACGTCGGCCGGTCGCCGAGTATTTATCCTGACTATAGCTCGACGGTCATCCCGCCCAACATAGCGCCACTTAATTTTATGGTGCAGGAGGAAGGTTCGTATTATTGTGCCAGGATCTATTCTGAGAAGGGTGAGGCGATAGAGGTTTTCGGTCGGTCGCCAAAGATTCTGATTCCAATCAGCCGCTGGCACGAGCTTTTGGACAAGAACAGGGGAGGCGAGCTGCACTTTGATATTTTTGTGAGAGCGGGAAATGGGCGATGGTCCCGGTTTCGCACAATCAGCAACAAGATTGCCAGTGAGGATATTGACGGTTATCTGGCATACAGGAAGATGCGTTATATGCATACTCTGACAAGAGGGCACATGGGTATTTATCAGCGCAACCTTGGGAACTTTGATGAGAAACTGGTGCTGGACAACCGTCGCTACAAAGCTGGCTGTGTCAACTGTCATACGTTTCGCGGGAACAGGCCCGACAAAGTAACAATTGGCCTTCGTAAAACAGGAGGCGTTACACTGCTGATAGAAAAGGACAAAGTCAGCAAGATACGCACTAAGTTTGGTTATACGACGTGGCATCCGAGCGGGAAGCTGGTGGCATTTTCCATCAATAATCTGCTTTTGTTCTTTCATACTTCCCGAGATGAGGTGAATGATGCAGTTGACCTGGATGCGTCACTGGCTTATTTTGTTGTTGATACGAAGACCGTGAGGACATCGCCGGGGATTTCAAAGAAGGAGCGGCTGGAGACGTGGCCTGCCTGGTCCGCCGACGGGCGATATCTGTATTTCTGCAGTGCACCGATGCTATGGCCGGACAAGACAAAGGTTCTTCCGAAAAATTACTACAAAGTGAAATACGACCTTGTTCGCATAAACTACGACATTGAGAATGATAAGTGGGGCGAAGTTGAGACGGTGCTTTCGGCCCAGGATACGGGGCTGAGCATCTCAATGCTGCGGACAAGCCCGGACGGGCGGTGGCTGGTGTTTTGTATGTTTGAATATGGGGAGTTTCCGGCCTGGCAGCCGAGCAGCGATTTGTACATAATGGATTTGAAAGCGGCCGAGGAAACGGGCCGGTATGAATATCGCCGGCTGGATATCAACAGTGACCAATGTGAGTCATGGCATAGCTGGTCGTGTAACAGCCGGTGGATGGTTTTCAGCAGCAAGAGGGAACACGGTGACTTTACCAGAAGCTACATCAGCTACGTCGATGACAGCGGCAAGGTTTACAAGCCGCTGGTGCTGCCGCAGAAAGACCCGGAATTCTATGATTCTTGTCTGGAGACGTTTAATACTCCTGAATTTGTCACAGGGCCGATTGCGGTTACGGGGGAGGGGCTGGCGCGTGTTGTCCGAGGTTCCGCCGGGGTTTCTGTGGAGATGCCGATAACTATGGCCACCCCTCCCAAGGCCGGCGGTATGCCGGAGCAGAGCCAGGTCTGGCAGGAGCGGGAATAGGATTTTAAATCCGTTATCGCAGCGACGTTGGAGCCGATTTGGTTTATAGAGGCCTGTTTGTGAAACAGGCGCTACCGCCGCAGCTGAACATAGAGTCATCCAGCCACGGCGAGCGAATTTGTGCCTGAGTTGGTTTGGATTTTTGACTGCAATATGGTATGATACCGTGTTAGCCAGCGTGTTGAAAAGCCAGGCACAGAAGCGTGGCGTAATTGTTGTTCTTACTTCTTCACAGGCGACAAGCTATCTCTGGTCGATTCGTAATGGGGCGGCACAGATGAGTCTGTTACGTCGATTGTCGGGGAGCGTTACCGGGACAGCAGCGTTAAATCTGCTGTTCTTTCTCCTGTATTATCTGTATTTGTGGCTGGTGGTTGACCTTCATCTCATCTACCATGGCGGCGGGATAGTTGTGAGCTTCCCCGTCTTTTATCGAGGATGGGAATTTTTCCGCGGGACTGTTCCCTTGCCGGGCGGGCTTGTCGAGTACGTGAGCGCCTTTCTTGGGCAATTTTTCTATATAGGGTGGGCAGGCGCCTTAGTTGCAACCGTGCAGGCGTGGCTGTTATGGCTTTGCACCGCGTCAATCGTGAGGAATGCAAGCGGGCGGCAGGTTCGGTGGGTGTGTTTCGTGGCGCCAATTCTGCTGCTTATACCCTACGCTCGGTACATATATCCGTTTGGCATAGCGATGGGCTTGTTGGCGGCGTTTGGTTTTGTGTGTTTGTATATGGGTGCAACCTTGAAGAGAAGGCCGACCGATATGCTGGTGTTTCTGGCCTTGTCGATAATTCTCTATGTTGTCGCAGGCGGAGCGTATCTATTGTTTATGGTGGTCTGCGGAATCTACGAGTTGTTTTTAAGACGCCGCACAACGCTGGGCATAACCTTTTTGTTATCAGTTCCGATAGTTGGGTATATTGTGAGCGTAGCTGTTTTCAAAGTTAGCATTATCTACGTTTTCAGCGACTTTATGCCTCGCTCTTACGAAATCGACACAACCAAATTGACGGTGACCTATGTGCTTTACCTGCTGTTGCCGATAACGCTGGTCGGCTTATGGCCTGCAGAATTGTTGCGGAGGAGCAAGGTTATGCTGCCCGGCCAAACGTCGGCAGTAACGGTGCGGCCCAAAACCTCTAAAAAAAACAGACAAAGCTCGCTCGGCCAGTTCATAACATTGTCTGTAAAAAAGGTCGCTGGAATGTTCGCGCCATTGCTTGCTATTGTTACAGGTGTGCTGGTTGCTTACTTCTGCCATAGCTCCTCGCTAAAGACGCAGATAGCAGTGAACTACTACTCCTGCAACAGAATGTGGCGTGAGGTGCTTGAGGTCGCTGCCCGTTATCCGCAGAACAAGTTTATCAACCACGCGGCTGACCGGGCCTTATATCACACCGGTCGAATGACACAGGAGATGTTCGCGTATGGACAGCAGCCAGGTGCACTGATGCTGTCCGCAGAGTCGGCACAACCTTTGGGCTACTGGAGACTGTTTGACACTTACATTGACCTTGGGCAGATGAACTTGGCGGAATCCGCGCTTGTTCTGTTAACGGATGCATACGGAGAGCGGCCTATATTTCTGAAGCGGCTGGCTTTGATAAACTTAATCAAGGGCGACACGGGCACGGCGTGTGTTTATCTTGGAGCACTAAGCAGGACGCTGTTTGACGCCGGCTGGGCCAAGGGCTATCTGGAAAGAATCGAGCGAGACCCGAACCTGTCAACGGACAAAGAAGTTCAGCAGCTTCGGAGTATGATGCCGGTAATAGACAGGGATTTTGAATCCCTGAAGGAAAACATATTTCTAGACCTGCTGGCCCGGAACAAACATAATCGGATGGCTTTTGAGTACCTTGCGGCGTTTTATTTATTGACGAATCAACTCGACAAGTTTGTGGGAAACCTTGAGCATCTGAATGATTTTGATTACGCTGGGATTCCGCGGGTGTATGAGGAAGGGATACTTTTATACGCCTACACGACGAAGAAGAAGTTTGAAGTGCCCGGTCGTGAAATCAGTGTGGAGTCACGCGCGCGGTTTGAAAGGTTTATCGGTGCCTACATCGGCCGGTATGGGGCAAACAAGATGATGGCGTTAAATGAGATGTCGAGGGATTACGGAGACAGCTATTTTTTCTATTATGTATATGGTCCTTCGGGAGTTAAGAAATGAGGAGGCGTGTAACAGTTTTTGGCCTTGTGTTATTCGTGATATTGTTGTCGGGCGTGTTGGCTTACGGTCTTCACGAGCGTGATGTTCAGGTTGATAAATATAGTGCTGTGGACCGACCGCCGAGGATTCATCCCGATTATAGTTCGACGGTTATCCCGCCCAACATTTCGCCTCTTAATTTTACGGTGAAGGAGAAGGGGTCGTATTACTTTGCGCGGATTTACTCGGATAAAGGCGAGGCAATAGAAGTTTCCAGCCGGTCGCCGGATATTGTGATTCCAATAAATTCCTGGCACGTTCTTCTTGACAAGAACAGGGGCGGCCAGGTGCATTTTGACGTTTTTGTGATGACGGATGACCGGGGCTGGGTTCGATTCGGCACAATCACCAACAGGATTGCAAGTGAGGACGTTGACAATTATATTGTATACAGGAGAACGCATCCCACTAATACCTTGTCAAGGGGGCGAGTTGGCATTTATCAGCGAGATTTGAGGTGCTTCGATGAGAAAACGGTGCTGGATAACCATCTCTATAAAGCCGGCTGTTCAAGTTGTCATACGTTTTGCGGGAACCGGCCTGACAACGTGTTGATTGGCGTCCGCAACTTGAAACAAGGCCCGATAACGCTTCTGATAGAGGATGGGGTTGTCAGTAAAATTGACGCCAAGTTCGGCTATACGACGTGGCATCCGAGCGGGAAGCTGGTGGCATATTCCCTCAATAAACTGCCTATGTTCCTTCATACGGCGAGAAGAGAGCTGCGTGATACGATGGACATAGATTCGGTCCTGCTTTACTTTGTTGTTGATTCAAAGGCCGTGAAGACGTCGCCGCAGATTTCAAAAAAGGACCAGCTTGAGAACTGGCCTGCGTGGTCTGCCGACGGGCGCTATTTGTACTTTTGCAGCACACCGAAGTCACCGATATTACAGGAGAAGAAGTTTCCTCCGGATGGATACGATCAGGTGAAATATAATCTTGTTCGAGTAAGCTATGACCTGGAGCATGACCAGTGGGGCGAGGCAGAGACGGTGCTTTCATCCAAGGATACGGGATTGAGTATCGCTATGCCGCGGTTCAGCCCCGACGGACGATGGCTGATATTTTGCATGTCTGATTATGGGTGCTTCCCACCATGGCAAGTGAGCAGCGATTTATATATAGTGGATATGAAAGTGGCGGAGGAGACCGGTCGGTATGAATACCGTCGGCTGGATATCAGCAGCGACCAAAGTGAGTCGTGGCACAGTTGGTCCAGTAACAGCCGATGGTTAATTTACAGCAGCAAGAAGGAGCATGGGGTATTTACGAAGTGCTACATTAGCTATGTTGATGAGACGGGTAAGGCATATAAACCACTGATAGTGCCGCAGGAAGACCCGGAATTATATAATTACTGCCTGGAAACATTTAATACTCCTGAATTTGTCACCGGGCCGATTGCCGCTACCGGAGAGCAGTTGGCGCGGGCCGTCCGGAGTTCCACCAAGGTCTCTGTGAAGATGCCGATAACGATGGCTACTCCCAAGGCCGGTTCGGATAAAGGCCCAAGTTTGTTGGAGCTGGAATAGCGTGTAAAGTCCGTTAATAAAGCACGCATGTAATTGATTTAGCTCATTAGAGGCCCGTTTAGGGAAGGATAAATCAGGATTTTAAGGCAATACTTGATTTTCGAGCGACTCTGTGATAGAATAATCATTAGCCACAGCTATCTGATGACGTGTTCCCTTAGTGCTGAAATGGTATGAAATATGAGGGTGATGGAGTCACAATGAGTGTCGAGATAAACACTCGCAAAGTCAAATCCCCCTCGGCTACTGAGATATATATCTCAGCCAAGTCGAAGGACTGCGCACCCACACAAAGCGGGATAGTGGAATTGTTCGCGGGCATTCGAGAAATACTGAATTCTGAGCACGCGAATATTCTGCAGGAGCGGATATTTACCGTTGAAGGGGCGTTGGACGTCGTCTCAGCGGCGCGGCGCAAGGCGTATGGCAGGATGGATGACGGTGTTGCGCCGAGCTTATTGACGGGCAGACAAGGGCGATGCGGGATGCTATCTGGGGTGCAGGTTCACGCGTTGGCCAGCTCAAACAGGCCGGATATTCTCACACTGGATGGCAAGGCGTGCGGGCGGATGGTGAAAGTGCCCGGGCGGGCTTATGTTACACTGTCCGGGGTATCAGACAGCGAATTGGGCGAGGGCGCCAAGCAGGCCAGGGCGATGTTAGAGAAGGCCGAATCTGTGCTGAGGCAATTGGGGAGGGATTTTGCGTGCGTGTCGCGGACATGGATGTGGTTGGGCGACATTCTGTCGTGGTACGGTGAATTCAACAAGGTGCGGAATCAATTTTTTATGGAGCGGGGCCTGATAGGCAAAGGGAGCCGACAATCGATGCCGGCGAGCACTGGTATCGGTCTTGGGCTAGCCGGTGGCGGCCAATGCGGTATGGACCTGACGGCGGTATTGGAGCCGGCGGACTCGATTGAGTTTTTGGCTGCTATTGGGCGACAACAATGTGCGCTCGAGTATGGTTCGGCATTTTCGCGGGCGTCGCGTGCGAGCAGCCCCGCGGGCGAGACTGTGTTTGTCTCCGGAACCGCCTCGATAGATGCCAAGGGAACGACTACGCATATCGGGGACGCGAGTGGGCAAATCGAGACAACAATTGAGAATGTCAGGGCGGTGCTGCGTGATATGAATTGCAGCGACGAAGACGTTGTTCAGGTTGTTGCATACTGCAAGACGACGGAGGTAGAAGACGTATTCGAGGAGTTCAAGGGCCGGCTCGACTGGCCATGGATTGTGGTGAATTGCGACATCTGCAGAGAGGAGCTTTTATTTGAAATTGAGGCCGCGGCGATGCCGAGAGTTAGGCGGTGAGGGCGCGATTATTGGGTTCGGAGTGGCGGTGTGATTGTAAGGTCTTTGTTAAGAAGGAGTTAAGAATCGATAAAAATTTGAAAAAAGCGGGAAAAAACACTTGCAAAAAGGGACCGTTGGCGCGTATAATGAATAATGACAAGTTAATAGTTCTTTTCTTTAAGTATGTTTTGGTTTCCGTGGGGCAGTGGAATTAGATAAGTGTGCTATATTTTACCACTGTCTCACAAAAGCCGGAGTCTGAAAGGACTCCGGCTTTTTATTTGGAGCAGCCGAGACGGACGGCGACTAGGTTGACAGGAAAAGAGTATTGGTAAAAGGGCAACAGCGCCAATAGCAGGGTTTTAATGAGAGGAACCAGCGCTGATGTGGGCGGCAAGCAGGATATGTCTTAGCCGGTCGATATTGAGGTGGTCGAGGTATTCTTCGGTGAAATCCAGTCTGAAACGGCCATTGAAGTTTCTGATGCGTCCTTTGAGCTCGTCCCTGTCGAGGGCTGCGATTGAGGTTGCGGTCTGTTCAAAGAGTTTTCTTGAATCCATTGCATCACCTCTATTTCTACGACGCCATTCTGAAGTTGGGCCAACGATTTTGGTATCGGCCGGACAACGGAGGTTCTTTCGCAAGAGTTGACGTGTTGCCTAAGAAGCGTTCAAATTAGCTTGCGTTTGCAAAAAAATTAGTATGCGATTTGTGGGATGGTCTGATAACTTTCTGATATGAAGACCGAGGCGTTGGATTATTACCTGCCTGAAGAGTTGATTGCGCAGCAGCCGGCTAAGAGTCGTAGCGAGTCGCGGCTGCTGGTTTTAGAGCGGCGAAGCGGTCGCATAGTCGACAGTCGGTTCGCAAGAATCGGAGAGTATTTGCACGCGGGCGATTGCCTTGTGCTGAATGACACGAAGGTGCTGGCTGCACGTTTTTTTGCGAGTCGGCTGAGCGGGGCGGCACTGGAGGGGTTGTTTTTGGAGCAGCCGGCCAAAGGCGTATGGGAGGTGATGCTGAAAGGGCTGGGCAAGGTAAAGACGGGGGAGAGGATTCGACTGAAGGATATTAGTGGCGAGGTTTTTTGTTGTGCAGAGGTGGTTGAAAAGAAAGGTGACGGCAAGTGTGTGCTGAGGGTCGAAGCAAATGGGCCGGCAGAAAAAGCGCTGAAAAGGATTGGTTTTGCGCCGGTGCCGCCATATATAAAGCGGGACGCGGATTTGCGGCAGGCGGTGAAAGACAAGGAGAGATACCAGACGGTTTACGCCCGTCATTTGGGTGCAGTTGCCGCCCCGACGGCGGGTTTGCACTTTACGAAAGAACTTATCGGGCAGCTTGAGCGCCGGGGCATAAAGGTCGCATATATTACGCTGCACGTGGGCGAGGGGACCTTCAAGCCAGTAACGGCGGAAAGAATAGAGGGGCACGAGATTCACCCGGAGCGGTTCAGCATCGATACCAGGAACACACGCATAATAAACGAGGCAAGAGAAAAAAGGGGCAGGATTATCGCCGTAGGGACGACGTCCGTGCGGGCGATTGAGACGGTGGCAGCCGATTCAAGGGTACAGGCAGACAGCGGGCAAACACGGTTATTCATAACGCCTGGGTATCGGTTCAAGATGGTGGATGCGATGGTGACGAATTTTCACCTGCCCCGCTCAACGTTGCTTGCCCTCGTGGCAGCATTTGCGGGGCTTGATACGATACTTGCCGCATACAGGCACGCCGTTAACCAGCGTTATCGGTTTTACTCCTATGGCGACGCGATGCTGATAATATGAGTTTGTTCTACTGCCGGGCTTGGTGGTAAATTGCAGAAAAAGAAACATCTTGGATATTGACGAACAAGGATGCGTAGCAGATAATTAAAGAATAAGAAAAGAAGATTCTCGTAAGAAAAAGAACAGGCCAAACAATACAAATTTGGAAAGGAGCAGAAGATGAAGACCTGGGGAAAGAAATGCATTCTGGTTCTTGTAGCATTGGTAATTGCTTTGGGGTCTGCGGCAGCAATAATGGGCTGTAAGGCGAAGAAGAGCGAGGAACCGGCGAAGAAAGCGGCTGAGCCGGCCAAAAAAGCCGCCGAAAAAGTAATCGAGTAATAAGCGGACAATCCAGCAAAAGGGTCGCAGTACTTTTGGTGCTGTTGCAACTGGTGTTGGCTGGGGCATTAGGATAGTTCTTGGTTTCGAGCTACCGGTCAACATAAGGGGTGTATTTTGTCTTGTGCCCGGGGCATAAGAACGTAGGATGCCTGCTTAACTGAGGATTAAAAATTATTGGCTGACAAGGGCTCCCCTTTGGCAGGGGGGCCTTGCTTTTTGAAATTATACGCAGCCGCAGATTAGGGCATCTTATCTGTCTGTGGTTTCGCAAGTAAACATTTTGACATCCGACTTTAATGAGCATATATTCAGGCGGGGAAACGTCGAATAGCAGATTATAAGGCAAGAAGGAGCTGGTATATGAACAGGAGAATTTTGGCAGGTTTGGTTTTAGCAGCGGCTATGGTTTATGTCGGCGGCTGCGAGATGCAATGCTGTGCGAAAAAATGTAAGGAGCCAGGAAAAATGAGCGTTAAGGTGGAACCATTCGGCAAAACGGCGGACGGACAGGCGGTTGATATCGTGACACTGACTAACGGCAAGTGCCTTACGGCGAAGATTACAACCTACGGAGGGATTATAGTTTCGGTTGAGGCGCCGGACAGAAACGGCAAGTCAGGCGATATTGTGCTGGGGTTCGATAAGTTAGACGGGTATTTGAAGTCGCATCCCTATTTCGGCGCAATCATCGGGCGGTATGGTAACCGCATTGGCGGTGCGAAGTTTACGCTGGATGGCTTGGAATACAAGCTGGCGGCGAACAACGGGATAAATAGTTTGCACGGCGGGATAAAAGGATTTGATAAGGTCGTCTGGAAAATAGAAAAGGCACAAGCAAAAGGCAACGAGGCGGAGCTGGAGCTGAGCTATACCAGTAAGGACGGCGAGGAGGGCTTTCCGGGCAATCTGAAGTGCATCGTTACTTACACCCTTACGGCGGACAACAAGCTTGAGATGGAGTATGAGGCGACAACGGATAAGCCGACGGTTGTGAATCTGACCAATCACTCTTACTGGAACCTCGCCGGACAGGGAAACGGCGACATACTTGGTCATAAGCTGATGATAAACGCGGACAAATACACCCCGGTCGATAAGGACCTTATCCCGACGGGCGAGCTGAAGAGCGTTAAAGATACGCCGATGGACTTCACAAAGCCGATGACGATTGGGTCGAGGATAGAACAAGTTGATATAAAGGGCTACGACCATAACTACGTGCTAAAGGGCAAAGTGGGCAAAATGAAACTTGTGGCGCGGGTGTATGAGCCGACAAGCGGACGGGTAATGGAGATAGAAACAACTGAGCCGGGGGTGCAGTTTTATACCAGTAACTTTTTAGACGGCTCGTTAAAGGGCAAAGAAGGCAAGGTCTATAACAAACACGGAGCATTGTGCCTGGAAACGCAGCATTATCCGGACTCGCCCAACAAGCCGGAATTCCCATCGGTAGTGTTAAGGCCAGGTGAGAAATACGAGACGGAAACGGTGCATACGTTTTCGACGAAATGATAAAGACGGCGGGGTAAAACCCCGCCCTACAAATTATTTGGAATCGGGCGGCTCGAATGCCTGCTGGGCGTTTGAAAGCTCGTTATTAACAAAAAGTCGCGGACCGGTCAAATCCGCGGTCTGCAAAAAAATGCCGGTTCCCGGTGTGGCTTTGCAATTTCGGACAGTCGCTCCGCTTACACTTTCAAGAGATATCGCCGCCCTCTGGTCGTCGAGATGGGCTTGTCTGCCGATGAAGCCATCGATTTCAACGTCACTTGAATCCTGGCAGCAAATACTATGATTGAAAAAATCGGGTAATCCATCATCCCATTCAGTCGTAAAGCGGCTGATTTTCAGCCCCGCGACGTTGCCGCAGTAAAGTGCCGGTATATCGTGTTTGAACATGGCCGTTGCAAAATCCCCGTTTGTGCGCAAATCGAAATTCCCGCCGTATGAAGCGTTGAGGGAACTGTTTTTTATCTTTACTTTGACATTGTCAAAGACGAGGTCTTCGATGACGCTGTTTTTATGACCCCAGACAACAATTCCGCTTTGGGATTCAGCAAGGATGTTTGAGAAACGGACGTTTTTTATTTTGCCCAGTTTCCTGATACCGGCTTCGTTTGCAACGGCGGAAACCTGAATGGGTTCGCCGTGCCCCCACCAGTGGCCTGTGTGGAGGCGGGTCTGAATAATGATATTTGAAAACAGAAGATTCTCGACCGAGGCGTCATCGCGGACGTTGACAAGCAGACCCCGATTTGATTCGCGGATAACGATATTGGAAAAGGTGCAGTTTTTGACATCGCCGCCGGTATATCCGACGCGAAGGGCGGCCGAGCGGGATTTAAGCGTGCAATTGGTTACTGTTACATTTTCGGTTTTGCCCGGACCCAGAAGGTCGCCGCCGAGAATCTGATTATGACGAGGGTCGCCTATCGAAGTGATAGCGATAGCATCATCGCCGGCTGAAATGTCGCAATCGCTGATATGGACGTTGGCGCAGCAGGTGCAGTGAATACCGTCATTATTAGGCACCACCGGTGGATTAGCTATTCGAACACCTGAGACGACAACGTCCTCGCAGCGGTCCAAATGGACCGTCCAGAGCGGGGCATCGGTGATTGTTACGTCTCGAATCAGGACGTCGCGACAGAGTGAAAATGCGATAAGCCGGCCGGGCCTGTCGTAAGGGACAACGGGGCCGTCGGCAGTGCCGAATTTGGGGTCCATATATTCAAGGCCCTGACGTGTAAGGTTGGGGTCGAAGTCGCCGAATCTCTCGGGGCCAGAGCGTGTCCTGGTCATATCCATAAAGGCGGTTCCGCTGCCGTCGATAGTTCCGCGGCCGGTTATAGCGATATTGTTCGCGTCTTTGGCCGATATGAGGCCGAATCTTTTGCCGTTTATGATGTAGTCGTTGAGGTCGGAACTACCTTTAAGAACTGCCCCTGCTTCGAGATGCAGGGTGGTATTGGCATACATCCGTATCGGGCCGGTGCGGAATGTCCCCGGCGGGACCGTCACCTCGCCGCCCGCCTTTGCACAGGCGGCCAGGGCATTGTTAATTGCAGCGGTGTTGAGCGTCTTTGCGTCACCGACGGCGCCATAATCGGTGATGACAAACCGGCCGGTAGAATTTTTTGCACAGGAACTCAACGCAAACAGGGACGCCATTACCGTTGAAATGATAATTTTGCGAAGATACATATTCCATCAGCCAAGATAAATTTTATCGCCAGGTTTAATCCTATCGATTGTGGCTTTAACATTCTCTTTGCAAAGCGCAAAGGCCGGGGCGATTTCGATTGTGCAATCGGGTGAGCCGTCGGGTTTTCGCGGGACGGGGACGCCCGCGGATTCGAGCCAGTCGGCTGCGCGAGCAATCATCATCTGTTTTGTTGTCTCGGCGCTGTCGATACCCGTGGCATTTTTTGCGGGGGCGAACTCTTCGCTGCGGATGGCCTGCAGGATAATCGACTTTGAGGCGAGCGGCAATGCATCGAAGACGAAACTTTCGAGCTTTATGCCGTTTGGCTGGGTCGGCTCGATGCGATTACCTTTATCATCGATATACGGGATTTTCTTTATGGCCCGGTGGAGAGGGAGTGCAAAGCCATCTTTATTCAGTCGATGGACGAAGGCGGCGCTGATAATGTGGATGCCGATGCTGCCAAGCTCAAAGACCAGCGAACCATCGGGATTTTTCTTTTGGGCAAGTTCATTGGGCAAGTCGCTGTATTCGATGACGGTGACTTTTCCGTTGGCGAGGCAGAAGTTGCCGACCTTTTCGAATGGGCCTGTTTTAATCAGGGCTTTTGAGGACATTTCAGCGCAGTCGAGGGCGTGCAGGCCTATGAAGAGTGGGTCGAGAATATTGACGAGCGGGTTATCGACCTGCCAGTAGCTGATGAATTCGACGCCGCGTTTTTTCATATCGTCGAGGGCGCCGCTGTTGTAGAGCGCCCGCAGAGAGCCACCGTGGCCATCGGGTGAACAGGCGATGGCATCGGCGTCGGCGAGGAGAATTTTGCCGTCGAGCGAGAAGTTGGGCAGGGTCCCCTGCTGGAATATGAAGACGTCGTTTTTGTTTAGGCCGTAGTAATTGTTGGCGGAAAAGACGGCAAGTGTCTGGGCGTGGTTGAGGGGGCTGGTCATAACATACCAGGGGCAGGACGCATTGTATTTTTCAGAGGCGGCGGAAATGCTTTCGGCGAAGATTTGAAATAGTGTTTTGTTTTTGACGGGACTGATGGGTAAGTTACCTTTGGGGCCGTCAAAGCCGAGTCGAGTTCCCTGTCCGCCGGCGACGACGAAGGCGGCAACCTTGCCCTGCGAGATTAGGTTTTCACCCAGTCGGCGTGCCTGTTCGTATTTTCGGCGTTGGGGGCCGTCTGCGGGCTGGGGGGCGTAAGAAGGAGCAGGGGCAAGGTTGGCAGGGAGTTGGGTGAGATTGGAGTTTAAGACATAATGGGAACGCCAGCGGTCTATCTGGGGGAGATCCAATTGGCTAATCTGGGCGAGTAGGTTTTCCTGTCTCGCGGGGTCGAGGCGGTCCCAGGAGGCCAAAAGATGGGTTTGGCCATATCTTTTTAGGACGTTTTTCAGATTTTGAAGCTCAGTCCGGGCTACCATAGGCGTTTTTCAGCACTAAAGAGGGTATTTATAAGGCATCCGAGAGTAATTTTCAAGAAATTTGGTAATTTTGTCGATTGAGCACTTGACAGATGTATTGCAAGGCGCTATACTGAAATTAGAGTAGGTAGGTCTAAGAGCCGAAATCATAAATTTGAGCCGTTATTATAAGTAATTCCTACCCAATCATATCAGTACCTACCTGCAAGAAGTGGTTTTACTTTGCTTAACTTCGGATGCACGGCTGTTCTGGGTTAAGGAAAGGCGACCAACAAGTCCTATAAAATCTGGTTTAAGAATGTTCTGTGCCGGCTGATTCCGGGCGAAACGATTAAAAAAGAAGAGATTCGCAAGGAATTACGAGGAAAACCGTGCGGGTAAAAGCAGGTTGCATTCATCTGTCTGAATCACACCCGAACGTGCTTGGAACGGCCGGATAAGCGAATCTCGATAAATGTAAAGGAGAAGAAAAATGAGAAAGAAAGGTTTTACGTTGGTTGAGCTGCTGGTCGTGATAGCGATCATAGCTCTGCTGATGGGCATCCTGATGCCGGCGCTGGCGAGGGTCAGGGTGATTGCCTACCGAATGGTCTGCGGGACGAACCTGTCGGGCATCGGCAAGGCGATTATGTTGTATGCCGGTGACGCCAGGGAGGAGTACCCGATGCCGGGGATCACCAAAATGGTGACATGGTCACAGTTAGGAACTGTGTCCGATTACGAGGACGCGACGAATGGAGGTCCGGCAATGGTTTACGCCGGTGCACACGCAGGCGGTGAGGCGACCTTCGGTTCACTGTTCTTCCTGCTCGTGAAGTACGAGGACACTTCGGTCAAGCAGTTTAACTGCAAAGGCGATTCGGGGGTCAAGGCGTTCAAGCTATCGGACTGTCCTACGACAACTTTAGATGACTTAACCAAGGCATGGGATTTCGGTACGGAACCAGCAAAATATTACAGCTACTCGTACCATACGCCTTTTGCGCTGGCTCCAGCGGCGGCCCCGACCCAGCAGGGATTCCCGGTAAATTCTAACAGTCCACCGGCTTCTCCCCTTGCAGCGGACAGAAATCCATCGTTAGACACCAATGTGAATTATCTGACCGGCGGGACAAACGGCGGGACTTGTGAGACAGGCAAACTAACACCTTGTCAACGGTGGGGCACGGGGTCACCACCGAAAAATGAATACATGGACCCAGATCTTGTGTATAACTCATTTGCTCATCAGCGTGAGGGTCAGAACGTGTTGTTCAATGACGCCCACGTAAGGTTTGAAAAACAGGCAAATGTAGGAATAGACAACGACAACATCTGGCAAAAGTGGCCGACCACTCCACCAGCGACGCCGACCCCGGTACAGAGGCAGGCGTGCGGGAACTTCCCGATACGAACGACGGGTCAGACATGGAGCGACTACACAACCGTATGCCCCGTGGGGATAGGCGACGCACTTTTAATCAACGAGCACCAGGGTACCGGAGGTGCCTGTCCATAGTAGTAATATGCAAGTGCATTGTTTAGCAGGCGGCCTTATACTGTGGTATAAGGCCGCTTTTATTTTGGCCGAGGGGAGGTCTATTTTTTAGGGATTTGTGTTCGGGGGATTTTTATGTTAAATTGCCGCTTTGATTTTGTTCTGGAGTGGAAAGTTGGCTGAGACGCTACTATACAAGATACTGTCTGCTCACGTTGTGGAAGGACAGCTTAGGGCGGGTGAGCAGGTCGGCATAAGAATCGACCAGACACTGACGCAGGATGCGACGGGGACGACGGCATATCTATTGTTTGAGTCAATTGGGGCTGGCCCCTCGACTCGGCTCGGGGCAGGCAGGGTCAGGACCGATTTGTCGGTCAGCTACATCGACCACAATATGGCGCAGTTCGGGCCTGAGAACCACAACGACCATTTGTACCTTCAGACGATAGCGGCAAAAAGCGGGGTATATCATTCGCGTGCGGGCAACGGGATATGCCATCAGGTTCATTTGGAGCGATTTGCCAGGCCTGGTGCGACGCTGTTAGGCAGCGACTCACACACGCCTACGGCGGGCGGGATGGGGATGGTGGCGATCGGGGCGGGCGGGCTTGATGTGGCGGTAGCAATGGCGGGTGGGCCTTTTTACATAACCTGTCCGAAGGTTGTCGGCGTGAAACTAACGGGGCGATTGCCGGACTGGGTGGCGGCCAAGGACGTCATCTTGAAGTTATTGAGCATATTGACGACGAAGGGCAACGTCGGGTGGGCGGTGGAGTATTTCGGGCCGGCAGTGTCGACGCTTACCGTGCCGCAGCGGGCGACGATTACCAATATGGGGGCGGAGCTGGGTGTAACGACGAGCATATTTCCCAGCGACGAGCAGACGAGGAAGTTTCTTGTTGCGCAGAAGCGGGAGAAGGATTATCAGCCGGCCAGTGCGGACGCGGGGGCAATATACGACCGTCTCATTGAGACAAACTTAGCGGAACTTGAGCCGATGGCGGCGTGCCCATCTTCACCCGACAACGTGAAGACCGTTGCGGAGATTGCGGGGATGGAGGCAGGTCAGATAGCCATAGGCAGTTGCACCAACTCCAGCTACGCGGATTTGATGATGACGGCCTGTGTGCTGAAAAATAGACGGGTTCATCCGACGGTTGAGTTTGCGGTATCGCCGGGCAGCAGGGAGGTTTTGAATATGTTAGCGGTGAACGGCGCACTGGCTGATATTATTTCGGCGGGGGCGAGGATACTTGAGAGCGCCTGCGGGCCTTGCATAGGGCTTGGATTTTCGCCTGCAGAGGGGGTTGCCAGTTTGCGGACGTTCAATCGAAATTTTGCCGGGAGGAGCGGGACCAAGGGTGACAGGGTATATCTTGTAAGCCCTGAGACGGCGGTTGCCTCGGCATTAACAGGGAAGATTACCGACCCACGGCGGCTGCCTGAGCTGTTTGGGATAAAGTATCCGAGGAAGAGTGAGCCGGATGAATTCATCGTTAATGACAATATGATAGAGCCGCCATTGAGCGAGAAGGACGCAGCCAAGGTCGAGGTTATACGCGGTTCGACGATAGTGGTGCCTGAGCAGCCAACCCCGTTGCCGGGCGATTTGAGGGGCGAGGTGCTGATAAAGTGCGGGGACAAGGTTACGACCGACCACATAATGCCGGCAGGTGCGTTTTTGAAGCTTCGCAGCAATGTCCCTGAGTATGCGAAGGTCGTTTTCCATTGTTTCAACGAAAAAGGCAAACCCACCTTTGCCGAGCGTGCAATGAAGTTGAAGGGACAAGATATCGCGGGCATAATCGTGGCGGGGGCAAGCTATGGGCAGGGTTCATCGAGGGAGCACGCGGCACTTTGCCCGATGTATCTGGGCGTGCGTGCGGTGATTGCCAAGAGTATCGAGCGAATCCACAAGGCGAACCTGATAAACTTCTGCGTGGTGCCGATAGAGCTGGCCCTGGCGGATGACTACGACAAAATCAACGAGGGCGACAAACTGCGAATCGATGGTCTCGTCGAAGCGATAAAGAGCAAAGACGAGGTGAAAGTCGTCGAAGAAACCGGCAGATACGAATTTGTCGGGAAGTTGGAGCTGTCGAGCAGAGACAGGGAGATTCTGCTTTCGGGGGGATTGCTGAAGTTTACGCTGGAAAAGGCCAATGATAAGAGTAGTAAGCGTATTCGGGACCGGGACGGCAAAACCCGGCGATAAGAACTTCGTATTGGCTGAGCAGCTTGGCAGGTTGTTAGCCGAGTCCGGTTTTGCCATAGCTAACGGGGGCTACGGCGGGACGATGCTGGCGACGGCCAAAGGTGCGAGAGAGGCGGGCGGAGAGGTCATAGGGGTTACGTGCTCGGCATTTGGGCGTGGCAAGGCAAACGAGTTTGTCAGTCGTGAGATTGTTACGACGTCGCTGAATGAGCGGCTCGATACGCTGATAAGCATCGGCAGCGCGTATGTGGTGCTGCCCGGCGGGACGGGGACGCTGTTGGAATTGGCGTTTGTCTGGGAGTTGAAAAACAAGGGCTTTTTAAGCGCGGATAAGCCGATTATACTCTTAGGCGACTACTGGGGCCGGCTGGTGGAGCTGGTTGCGACCGATGATGATGACAGTCGGCAACACCTGTTGCGGGCGAATGAGCCGAAAGAGGTTATTGAGCTGTTGAAAAGGCGCAGGAGAAACCAGTGATGAGGATTATGCGATTCCGCCACACGAATGGCGGACAAGTCATACTGGCTGTAATAGCGTTGACCGGCATTTTGCTGCCCGATGTGTTTGCGGCGGGTGAGCAGCTTCTGCACGATGATTACGTTATTGCCGGGGTGGACGGCCGGCTCGTTGAAGCTGGGCCTGACAAATGGGCGTTTGAGTTTGAAGCTGGGATAGGCCCAAGCGGGACGGCGGAAGCAAAGGCGGGGCAGACGCTGGAGATGCTTAGCTCGGCGACGCTTGAAAAAATGGTGGCGGATGCAAAGGAGCGCAGCGATGCGCGGTATCGGCTATGGGGCAAGGTGACGAAATTCGAGGGGAAAAACTACGTGTTCGCGGTATATTTTCTGGGGCTGCGGAAAGTGGACAGGCCGGCGGGCCAGCCGCAGGCAGATAGCGAGAGCAAGAGGGCCGCATCGATAAACGCTCCGAATGACATATTGAATATACCGCCTGAGATAGCGGCCAAGCTCCAGACGTCGGAGGTTTTGCCAGCGGGGGAGACGCCGGCGGCGTTACAGTTGAAACAGGACGCGATTTTTGCCAACAGGACGGGGCGAGTGGTCGAGAAAGATGGTGGCTCGACGGGGCTCGCCACAGGTCGGTACGTGTTTGAGCCGGATGGCCTGGGGCGAGGTATCGAGAAATTTTCGATTGAATTGCTGCCCTGCCAGTCGCTCGAGGATGCGATTGCACAAATTAAAAGCGAGCCAAATCCGGTTAGATTTAACGTTGCAGGCATCCTGACAAAATACAAAGACGGGCAGTGCCTGCTGCTGCAAAAGGCAACGCGAGTATATAGCTACGGCAACTTCGGAAAATAAAACTCACCGCGGAGAACGCAGAGACCGCAGAGAAAGAATAAAGAGCAATGGCAAGCGAGCTTGACAAAATTCTGATTAAATACGACCAGCCGGATTTCAAAAATAAACTTACACAACGTTTTATATCCAAGCTTGAGGTTACTTGGTTTCGAGACCCAAACAAACGGGACAAAGTAAGAGAAATAGTTGAAGACGTTTCAAAAAACGGCGTTCAAGCAATATTAAAGTACACAAAGGACTTTGATGGTGTGGAACTCACTCCTGAGCAGTTCAGAATATCGGATGCGGAGCTGAAGGACGCCCATAGAGCAATCGACAAAAAACTTCTGAAGTCGATTCGCCAGGCGATAAAAAACGTCAGGCAATATCAGTCAAAAATATTCGTCGGCAACGATAAGAGCTTTAAATCTACCGGCATAAGATATACACCGATAAGACGAATTGGGATATGCGTGCCGGGGGCTTCTGCGCCGCTGCCTTCAACAGTCATTATGACTGCTGTGCCTGCACAGGTAGCGGGCGTGAAAGAAATCGTTGTTATCTCGCCGCCAAGATACAAAGGCAGCATTCACTCCGTAATACTGGCGACCTGCCGGGAATTAAAAATTAAAGAGGTTTACAGGATAGGCGGGGCACAGGCCGTAGCAGCTTTGGCGTTTGGCAAAGTCGGAAGAGAAAAGGTAGATAAAATCGTAGGCCCCGGTAATGCGTGGGTGCAAATGGCAAAAAGGGAAGTATTTGGCGTGGTGGACATCGATTCAATTGCCGGGCCAAGCGAGGTCTTGATAATAGCAAACAAAAAAGCAAATCCCGCCTGGATGGCGGCGGATATGCTCAGTCAGGCGGAACATAATCCCGGCTCCGCGATTTTATTCACGGATTCTGAAAAACTGGCCCTTGAGGTATTGGCCGAACTCAAGCGACAAGTGGCAGATCTGGACAGGTCGAAAGAAACCGTCGATTGCCTGCTTGGATTCAGCGCCATAGTGGTCTTTAGAACTATGACGGACATCGTAAATTACGCGAATCTTTTCGCCGCGGAGCATCTGCAGATTCAATGTGGAAAACAGAGCAGGCAGATTGCCAAAAGAATAAAAAACGCCGGGGCGATTTTTATCGGGGATTATTCGCCCGTGGCGGTTGGCGATTACTGGGCGGGGCCAAGCCATACACTGCCGACGGGAACAAGCGCACGCTTTTTCAGCGCGCTGAGCGCAAACGACTTCATAAAATCCACGAGCATCATCGAATATGACAAGAAGAAGCTGGAAACAAGCGCGGAGGATATAATTCGGTTAGCGGAGGCGGAGGGTTTGGATGCACACGCCAGAAGCGTGAGAATCCGACAATCCCCGCCTACGGCATGCGGGGACAAGCAGGGTCGGAGCTAAACTTCCCAGTTGAGTTTTTTCTCGTAACGGCGGTAGAATCGGCCGAGGACGTGAGCCATTAGCATTATCAGATATGAGCAGGCGCTTCCGGCAAAAGGCGACCACCGATAGACGAGCACTATTACTGCACAGACCAGGCCAAGACCAAGCACCAGAAACACGTAAGGGACGAATACATTCAGAATCGATGGGATAACGAGCAGAGGATTCAGTGCACGCAGAGAGTCGAACAAAACGATAGCTAAAAAGGCCATCGGGGAATAACCAATTGCGTAGGCAACGAGAAGCCAGAAGATAAAGTTTGTTTGCCGAGTGAGAATGAAGTAGAGCAACAGCGGGCCGACGCAGAAAACCACCAGGACGGTGGTTGTGAACAGCCGGGACAAGATTGCGTCGGTGTTAAGCTCTTCGGGCTGCAGGTTTATATCGGGTGCATGGAGTTCGCCGACGGCGCTGGTTCGTACGCAGCTTGCCAGATAATAGAGACAGTAACCGCCTGCGATGACCAGCAGAGCAAGATGCCAAATCGGAGGAGCCATCCAATAGGCGGTGCTCAAGGCAGGGCGCATTTGCAAGCACAGCACAAAAAAAATAACCAGATGAATACCACCGGATATGCTTATGGGGTATGACAGCAAATCAGCGAGCGTGTATTCAGGGTGTCGGTCGGGAGATTGGGTAGCGAGATGAGCGACCGGCTCGGGGCCCGTGCGGTGGGCGTGTTGCGGCGGTGGATAAATGGGGCGGTTGGTTTCGGCCAGCCGGTCAGAATCGCGCATAAGGTGAATCGGCTCATCTTCCTTCGGCGTCGACGGCGAAAGTGGTGCGGGCGGTGATTGTGGAACGATGACGACGTTTTTGCACTGTGGGCATTTGCCTTTTTTGCCGGCGGATGTGAGCGGGATGCGAATCTGCCGGCCGCAAAAGGGGCAGTTGAAACGAATTATCGAATCCTGTGTTCCTTCGTCCGGCATCTTCCCTCCATTGGCCGATCTCTCCTTTGCCTGCACCTGACCTTATTATGAACTCTTTAATTTTGCCTTTATAATTTCGACGGCTTTTGCGAGGGCGTCGTCGAGTCTGTCGGGTTTTTTGCCGCCCGCCTGCGCCATATTGGGTCTGCCGCCTCCGCCGCCATCTATAATCGGTGCGATTTGTTTGAGGATTTCTCCTGCGCCGATTTTGGCCGTTAGGTCATCGGTAACAGCAGCGAGAAGTGTCGCTTTTTCGCTTTCGGGGAAGCCAAGAACAATAACCGAGGACGGGGCCTTCTTTTTCAGCATATCAATCGCGGCGCGTGCCTGTTCGGCGGTCGTGGGCGAGAGTTTGCCGATGATTATCGAGGCGTCGCCGACCTTCTCGCATTTGTCTAAAAGTTGTTTTGCCTCGGCGAGCGAATCCGATGTGCCCTGGCGTGCGGCGGATTTAAGCTCTTTGGCTAATTTTTTATTTTCGGCCAGCAGGTTGGTGACTTTTTCCACAATCGCATCTGCGGGTATTTTCAGCGCAAGCGAAAGCTCATCGACGATGTCGCTTCTCTGCTCGAGGTATTTGGCGAGACCTCTGCCCGTGAAGGCGGTAATTCTGCGGACGCCCGCGGAGATGCTTTCTTCTTTGATGATTTTGAATCCGCCTATTACGCCGGTCCTGTCAACGTGGGTGCCGCCGCAGAACTCCTTGCTGAAGGCCTCGTGAAGATTTCCCTGTTCTTCTGCGCCGACGGCGACCACGCGGACGTCGTCGCCGTATTTTTCGCCGAATAGCGCCATTGCGCCGAGTTTGTCTGCCTTGCTTCGTGGCAGCACGGCACAGCTAACGGGCAAATCAGCGGCGATTTTGTCTCTGACAAGAGATTCGACCTGTTTTGTCTGCTCAACGTCAAGCGATTTCGGATACGTGAAGTCGAACCGCAGGTAATCAGGGCAAACCAAGCTGCCCTGCTGGGCGACAGAACTACCGAGCAGTTGTCGAAGAGCCCACTGCAAAAGGTGTGTAGCGGTGTGATTTTTCTTTGTGGCGTCCCTGTCGGGGCTGACGATAGCTGTAACCTTGTCGCCGACGGCGAGCGTTCCTTCGAGCAATCGGCCTCGGTGGATAACACAATCAGCTATTTTGGTCGTCGCATCGACAATGAATTTGCCTTTGCCGGATTCTATAACACCGCAGTCGCCGACCTGGCCCCCCATTTCGGCGTAGAAACAGGTTTTGTCGAGAACAATTGCAACATCCGTATTGGCCTTTATGACGCCGGCGGTATTGAATGTGCCCTGGTCGATAAAGCCGACGATTACGGCCTGGCAACGGTCGGCTGTATATTTGTAGTGGTCCTGTGTTACGGGCAATTCGGCGTCGGCTACCGTAACCATTAGCGAAGCGCCTTTTTGGGCGGCCCTTGCGCGGTTTCGCTGCTCGTCCATTAACTTGTCAAAGCCGGCAGTATCAACTTTAAGTCCGCGTTCCTGCGCCATTAACTGAGTAAGGTCGATGGGAAAGCCGTAGGTGTCGTAAAGCTGAAAGGCGTCGTCGCCGGCAACGGTCTTGCTTTTGGAGCTTTGTGCTTTCTCGGCGGCCTCGGTGAATATCTCAAGCCCCCTGTCCAAGGTTCTGCCGAAGCTCGCTTCTTCGGATTCGACTACGGTTGATACGAAATCGGCCCGCGTTTTTATCTCGGGGAAGGCATCGCCGAGGCAGTCGTCGACGGCGGGGACGAGTTTGAACAAAAATGGCTCGTGCAGTCCAAGCTCCCTGCCGAAACGTGAAGCCCGGCGAAGGATTCGGCGAATGACGTAGCCGCGGCCTTCGTTGGAGGGCGTGGCGCCGTCGGTTATCGCAAAGGTAAGCGCACGAATATGGTCGGCTATCACGCGGAATGCGTTATCGGGTTTGTTGTTAAGCTGTGACGTGAATGTTTGGCCGGCCATTTTGGCAAGCCGGTCGATTATCGGCATAAACAGGTCTGTATCATAATTGGTCTTTTTACCCTGAAGCACAGCGGCGATTCTCTCAAGGCCTGCACCGGTATCGACGTATCTTGCGCCGAGCGGGACGAGCTTGCCTCCGTCGGTGCGGTTATACTGGATGAAGACGAGGTTCCACAGTTCTATGAATCTTGCGCAGCCGGCGTTTACGGCGCACTTATGGCCTGGGACGTTTTTTTTGTCGCAGCGGTCGGGCCCAAGGTCGATGTGAATTTCGCTGCAGGGGCCGCAGGGGCCGGTTTCGCCCATTTCCCAGAAGTTGTCTTTTCTGCTGAACTTGAGGACGTGGTCGGCGGGAAGCGATGTTACCTTTGTCCAGAGGTTTGCGGCAACGCTATCCTCCGGCATATTATCAGCGGCGTCGCCCGCAAAAACAGTCGCATACAATTTTGTGGGGTCAATGCCCCAGACGCCGGTAAGGAGCTGCCAGGCCCATTCGATGGCTTCGGCTTTGAAGTAATCGTCGAAGGACCAGTTGCCTAACATTTCAAAAAACGTGTGGTGGTAGCCGTCGTGGCCGACCTCTTCGAGGTCGTTGTGCTTGCCGCTGACGCGGAGACATTTTTGGCTGTTGACCGCGCGTCGGCATTGAGGCAAGCTTAAGCCGAGGAATATATCCTTAAACTGATTCATCCCGGCGTTGGCGAAGAGCAGCGTCTGGTCGCCGACGGGGACGATAGGCGAGCTGGGGACAAACTTGTGGTCTTTGCCTTTGAAAAAATCTATAAACCTGGTTCTTATTTGCTTTGCGCTTAACGTCATATCTGGTTTGCTAAATTACGTTGTCGTATCGTCTTTTCGGATAACGATACCTTTGTCCATACTGTTCGCTATTTTTTCAAAGGCCCTGACGAACCTGTAAATCATAAGAATAACGAAAATAACGACAGCGACGTAGCCAAGCAAAAAACCGTAAGAAAAAACCTTGGCCTTTAAGGAAGGTTTGGGAGCAGGCCTGTCGGGCTGGACTGTTGTGTTCTGATACCCCTGCATTGTTTGTGCCGGTGCGGCTGCACCGATTAGTTTTATCACGTTATCCTTTCTGATAGTCTTGCGTTACGGAATCTGGGATTTCTGTTTTCATTACAACAGGGGCGGTCCGCGAACCGCCCTTGCCTCTATACCTCTTTACTTCTCGCTTGCTATTCTACAATCCCCTTCGCTGCGAGAATCTTGCGCTTTATCTCCTCACACAAGTCCTTATTTTCGACGAGGAACTGGCGTGCCTTTTCCCTGCCGGCGCCGAGTCGGACGTCGCCGAAACTAAGGTGTGCGCCTGATTTTTCGATTACGTTGCAGGCAGCACCGAGGTCGAGCAGGTCGCCTTCGTAGCTGATGCCGTGGTCGAACATAACGTCGAATTCCGATTCGCGGAAAGGCGGGGCGATTTTGTTCTTAACGACCCTGGCCCTTATCCTGCTGCCGACGGCGCCGGTCGCTTCTTTGATGGTTGTAATGCGCCGCAGGTCGATGCGGATGGAGCTGTAAAATTTGAGTGCGTTTCCGCCTGTTGTGGTTTCGGGGTTGCCGAACATCACGCCGATTTTCATCCGAATCTGGTTTATGAAGATTAGCGCCGTTTTGCTCTTTGCGATGACGCTGGTGAGTTTGCGCATTGCCTGGCTCATCAGGCGCGCCTGTAGGCCGACGTGGCAGTCGCCCATTTCGCCTTCTATTTCGGCCTTTGGGGTCAGCGCGGCGACCGAATCGATAACGACGACGTCGACGGAATTGGAGCCAATCAGCATCTCGGTGATGTCGAGGGCCTGTTCGCCGGTATCGGGCTGGCTTATGAGCAGGGAGCTGACGTCGACGCCGAGGCGCTTTGCCCAGGTGATGTCGAGTGCGTGCTCGGCGTCGATGAACGCGGCGACGCCGCCCGCCCGCTGGGCACTGGCGATGATGTGCAGGGCGAGAGTGGTTTTGCCGGAGGACTCCGGTCCGAACATCTCGGTAATTCTGCCGCGTGGGACGCCTGTCCCGCCGAGCGCGATATCCAGCGACAACGCCCCGGTTGGGATACCTTCGATTTTGGCGTATTTGTGCTCGTCCATTTGCATAATCGAACCCCGGCCGTATTGCTTCTCGATTTGGGCAATCACCCGCTCAAGCGCCGTTTCTGCACCGCTGGCCTGCGGCCTGAGTGGTTCAACATCGCCTTTGGTCTGCTGGGAAGTCTTTGTCTTCGACATATCTGTCTCCTATGTAGGGTATTGAGAGGGAAACATCCCACTCGCTTTTCAGTTCACCCTTAACTCATCTTAAAGCTGCCCAATAGAGTATAGATTGGGCCTGCTGGTGTCAACTGGCTTTGGTAAACGCAAAGCGCATCGGCTGCGACAGAGCCGAGCTTAAGATGTTCAAACTGTTTGACTGCCTCGGCCAGTTTGACGCCTGCTTTGGGGTTTCGGACTCTGCACAGAGTCAGGTGCGCGGAAAACTCCCTCTCTTCAGGCGGGTATCCCGCCTGGGCCAAGTGCTCATCGAGGTCTTTTTGCAGGGCCAATAACTCGTGTGGCACGGCCATCTTGGCCGTGTTTTCACGGGCTGGAAGCCCGTGCCACGTGCCGACGCCGACCCAGACGACCTTGGCGCTCCTGCCGCCAAAGGTCCCGACTGATTCGATATCGATATCGAAGTTTTTGTGGCCGGCTGCGACTTGTTTTGCTATCTCGCAGACCTCATCGGCCTGCTCATCTTTTATCTCGCCCAAGAATTTCAACGTGAGGTGGATATTCTCCGGCTCGACCCATTTGACGTCGCCTTTTCTGATGTCAACCTTCGCGTCAAGCTGCTTTTGCAAATCGGCGATGGCATTTCGTATTTTTTCGTTGATGTCGATAGCTATAAAGCAACGCATATTATGCCTCAGTTAAAACTTTACCCGATTGCGAAGCTCAATCAGCCGGCTGTCGATGTTACGCCTGTTTGTTTTTGTCAGGCCTTTGAGCGAAAAATCGGAGATTGTAAACGATGCGACGACGGTGCCGTATGCGACGGCTTTTTTGAGGGTAGCGAAGTCGGTTTTGTTTTGGCCGGCTAAATAACCCATAAAGCCGCCAGCAAAACTGTCGCCCGCGCCGGTCGGGTCTTTGACGACCGTGGCGGGATACGCAGGCAGGACAAATAACTGGCCGCCCGCCGTAGGCGAGGCCTCGCCCGCCTCGCCGCGTAGCGGCGGGCGAGGCGGGTCGGATTGTCTTATGATTGAGCCGGATTCGCCCTTCTTGATAACCACAACCGAAGGGCCTGATTTCAGAATTTTGGCTGCGGCGATTATTAGATTATGCTCATCCGCAAGCATCCGGGCCTCATTCTCGTTGAGAATGAGGCAATCGATTTTTTTCAGGAGGCGTTTCAAATCAGTGAGGTTATTTTTTATCCACAGGTTCATCGTATCAGCCGCGACGAATTTCGGCTTATCGAGCTGGTCGAGTAATTGGATTTGAAGGATGGGAGCGGTATTGGCCAAAAAGACGAATTTGCTGTCTTTGTACTCATCGGGCACCTTTGGAGGTTCTTCGGCGAGGACATTCAGTTCGACGAAATCCGTTATGGCCTCATTCATCGGGCCCTGGTATGAACCGGCCCAGCGGAAGGTCTTGCTTTTGTATCGCACCTCAAGGCCCGTGAAGTCAACTCGTCTATTTTTGAAAATCTTCTTCAAGTCAAAGGGGCAGTCGGCGCCGATAGCGCCTAAGAATCGCACGTGCGTAAAAAAACTTGCAGCCATACTGAAATACACAGCCGACCCGCCAAGACAATCCCTGCTCACCCCAAACGGCGTCTTTACCGTATCTATCCCTATCGAACCGGTTACCAAAAGTGACACGTGTGATATTCTCCCTAAAATTAACCTGCGAACTTTTTCAATGTTATATCTATTCTTGCCAAGGTGTTTTGTTTGCCGAGCAGTTGCACCGAATCGAAGATGGGTGGGCTGACGGTTGAGCCGGTGATTGCGACGCGCAATGGCTGGGCGACCTTGCCTAAGCCGACATTATGTTGATTAGCAAGCGAACGCAGCATTTCCTCGATACCCTGCTCTGTAAATTCCTGCATTTCGGCCAATTTGTCGCGGACGATTCTTAGCATCGCAAGGCCATTATCTTTGAGCAGGACTTTTTGCACGGCCTTTTCGTCGTATCCTATTTTATCATCCGCGACAAACAGAAACCTGCACTTATGCTCGATGTCGGCTAAGGTCCTTGCGCCTTCGCAGATTTTGATTAGGCGCAAAAGCGTTTCGTCATCGGCTTTGGCTGCGGGCGAATCAAAACAAGGTAGCAAACTTTGGTGTCCAGGTTTTTTTGTTTCATTGATGACTTTGGCGATTGGCGATTCAATGACCTTCAAATATTCCTTGAAATGGAAGAGCAGTTTTTCTCTGGGGAGCATTTTTATATGCTCGGTGTTGAAGGCCAGCAATTTGCCGCGGTCGAACAAGCTGTTTGATTTGGTCAGGCGGGTGATGTCGAAGCAGGCGATTAGCTCGTTAAGGGGCATAATCTCTTTTTGGCCGCCGGTGCTCCAGCCGAGTAACACCAGAAAATTGACCATCGCTTCAGGTATGTAGCCGCTTTTGAAGAAATCGACGACGTTGATTTCGGGCAGTTCGACGCCAAGGTATTTTGCCATTGCCTCGACCGCAGGCACATCGGGCGTGCTTTCGCCGGCTAAAAAATCTTTAAGCTGTTCTGTATTGATTCCGCCCACGTCGGCGAGCTTCTCAAGGTAGATATCGGGTCGTGCTTTGATGGCCTTGCGAAGCACCAAGGGACGTTCGCGTTTTGAAAGTTTGCCGCCTGATTCGCTTATAGTAACCGACATGTGCGCATATTTAGGCAGTGGCCCCAAGCCGAGTGCCTGCCAGAGCGCCTGCTGGCCGGGCGTGTTCATTAAATGCTCCTGACCCCTTATTACATAAGTGATGCCCATAAGGTGGTCGTCGATTACGCAGGCGAAGTTGTAGGTCGGGAAGCCGTCGCTTTTGATGATTATGAAGTCGCCTAATTCGGCTGTATTGAAACTCACCTCGCCTCGAATTAAATCATCGACGATGATTGTGCCTTCAGGCATTGCGAATCGCACCGTAACCGGCCTGCCTTCTGCGCGTGCTTTTTCGACGTCGGCTTCGGTTGGTAATACGGCTGGCCTTTGATATACGAAACCCTTCTTTTGGGCCTCGGCTTTGTCGCGAAGCTGCCCAAGCTGCTCGGATGTCTCGAAGCAATAATACGCCCTGCCCTGGTCCAGCAGTTGCCTGGCGTATTTGTCGTAGAGGTCTTTTCGCTGGGACTGGAAATATGGGCCATTTGGGCCATCGACTTCCGGGCCTTCGTCCCAGTTGATGCCAAGCCAGCGGAGGTCGTTTATTACTTGTTGTGTAGCGGTCGGGGTATTGCGTTTTAGGTCTGTATCTTCGATTCGGAGTATGAATTTACCGCCGGTTTTTCTGGCCAGCAGCCAGTTAAACAGGGCGGTTCTTGCCCCTCCTATGTGCAGATACCCCGTCGGCGACGGCGCAAATCGTGTTACGACCTTGTCGGACATAAGTTACGAACCTTTCAGGTGATATGGATACCCTGATGGAGCAAGGTTAAGCGACAAGACGAAGGTTGTCAAGAATTACAGCGTAGAGCGTTTAGCGGATAATTGAGACTAAAGACGCAGGACGCACGACGGAAGACGAATTAGGGCGGACACTTCGCACAGGCGGCGCGGAACAGCATTGTAGAAAGATAACGGTCGCCACGGTCGGGCAAAATGGTGACGACGGTCCCCGATTTCATATCCTTGGCAATTCTCGCGGCTGCTGCGACGGCTGCGCCGCTGGAGATGCCGGCGAAAATCCCTTCCTCGGCGGCTAATCGGCGTGTCATCTCATAAGCATCTTCATCTTCCATTATGACAACGTCGTCGAGCCGGTCACGCTCGTAGATTGCAGGGACGATGGACTCGGTCATATTTTTAAGGCCCTGGATGGTGTGGTGCGGCGTGGGTTCTACCCCGATGATTTTGACGTGGTTTAACTTTTCTCGCAGGAATCGCGAGATACCCATAAGCGTGCCGCTTGTCCCCATACCGGCGACGAAGCATTCGATTTGGCCTCCTGTTTGTTTATAGATTTCCGGGCCGGTGGTCTCATAGTGGGATAAGGGGTTATCGGGGTTGACGAACTGGTTGGGCATAAAGTATTTGTCGGGTTCATTTTCGACAATCTTGTGCGCCAGGCGTATAGCGCCGTCGGTCCCTTCGTTGGCGGGGGTCATTACGACTTCAGCGCCGAAGGCCTCCAATATGTGTCGGCGTTCGCTGCTGACGCAGGCGGGCAGCGTCAGCTTGACGCGATACCCTTTGGCTGCGCCAATCATAGCCAGCGCGATGCCGGTGTTGCCGGATGTGGGTTCGAGGATGGTTTTATCTTTTGTGAGTCGGCCGGACTGTTCGGCCTTTGTAATCATATAGAAGGCGGGGCGGTCTTTGACTGACCCGGCGGGATTGTTACCCTCAAGTTTCGCCATTAGCCGAACCTTCGGGTTGGGATTGACCTGTTTTAGCTCAACCAGTGGCGTATTGCCAATCGACGTAAGGATACTCATTAGGTTTCTCCTACATTACAATAGGGAAATGATACCACAAAGACCGGCATACATTCAAGGCCGACAAATCTGGACAAGACCTTCATAAAGTGATAAATTGTTGACCGTAACCCAAGCGTTCTTAGGAGCTGAATATGAGCAGGAAGACGGTTTTGACAAAATTAAGAAGGAATATCAGAGTTCTCCGCCGGCGGTTCGCAGTCAAGGGACTTTCTGTTTTTGGCTCGGTAGCGAGAAACGAAGCCGGTCGCAGGAGCGACATCGACGTTTTGGTCGAATTCAAAGGCAAGGCCACCTTCGACCTTTTTATGGACCTGAAGTTCTACCTTGAAGACCTGCTGGGCACAGGTGTGGACTTAGTAACGGATAAGGCGCTTCGTCCCGAAATTCGTCAGACAATTGAGCGGGAGAAAATAAATGTCGCGTGACGAACTGATGTATATTCGAGACATTGCCGAGAGCTGTGAGAAGATAATGAATTTTACGACAGGTATGACAAAGACGAAACTTCTGCGCGATGCGAAAACATACGATGCAGTTATTCGTAATCTTGAAATTATCGGAGAAGCGGCAAAACACATCAGCGGTCCGACAAGAGCGAAGATGCAGGATATAAATTGGCGAAAGATAGCAGGAATGCGCGATATTCTTGTCCACGAGTATTTTGGTATCGATAACAACATCCTCTGGGATATAGTTCAGAACAAGGTCCCTGAGTTATCTAAAGCCATAAAAACTTTTTTCGAGAAAGACAAGACGTGACAACCATATCGTGTCATTCATACTGACAGGCGGATGAATGAATAAATCAAACGAGACAGGGAGAAACAATAACGAAGGCGGGAAAGAACCTCGGCGGGACTTTATACGGGATATGATTGTCGAGGATATCGGCCCGGGCGGCCGATTCGAAGGACAGACCGTCCGCACACGTTTTCCCCCCGAGCCTAACGCATATCTTCACATCGGCCACGCAAAAGCCGTCTGGATTGACTACGGCGTGGCCCTCGAATTCGGCGGATTGTTTAATCTTCGCTTCGACGACACCAATCCCGTCAAGGAAGAGCAGGAGTTCGTTGATGCCATCGTCGAGGACGTCCGCTGGCTGGGGGCCAAGTGGGACAACCGCCTGTTCTTCGCCAGCGATTACTTCGGGCAGATGTTCGAGTGGGCCGTCGAGCTAATCAAAAAGGGCAAGGCATACGTCTGCGACCTGACCGCTGATGAAGTTACGCAATACCGAGGAACGCTGACACAGCCCGGCAAAAACAGCCCGTATCGCGACAGAAGCATCAATGAAAACCTCGATTTATTTACCAGGATGCGAAATGGTGAATTTCCGGATGGCTCCAGAACTCTTCGCGCAAAAATTGATATGGCCCATCCCAACCTGAATATGCGCGACCCGATTATGTATCGCATCCTGCACGCCGACCATCATCGTCAGGGCAGCTCGTGGTGCATTTATCCGATGTATGACTGGGCGCACGGCTTCGAGGATTCCATCGAGGGTATTACCCACAGTTTGTGCAGTCTGGAATACGAAAATCATCGTCCGCTGTATGACTGGTTCATCGACGCCGTAAACGAGGGCCGCAGCGACGACGGCTCAGGTCCGTGGGGCAAAAAAATAAATCATCCCCGCCAAATCGAATTTGCCCGGCTGAACCTGACCTATACGGTAATGTCCAAACGTCGGCTCATCGAGCTGGTGCGCGGCGGGCACGTCCGCGACTTCGACGACCCTCGCCTGCCTACGCTTGCCGGCCTGCGACGCAGGGGCTACACGCCCGAGGCCATTCGCAACTTCTGCGCCGTGATAGGCGTCAACAAATTCTACAGCACCATTGACGTTGCACTGCTGGAACATTGCCTGCGCGAAGACCTCAATAAAACCAGCCCCCGCGTAATGGCGGTATTGAGGCCTTTGAAGGTGATTATCGATAATTATCCGCAGGGCCAAGTCGAGCAGATGGATGCGATAAATAATCCCGAAGACCCCTCTGCCGGGACGAGGAAAGTGCCTTTCTCGAAAGAGCTTTATATTGAGCGGGACGATTTTATGGAAAACCCCCCTGCCAAGTTCTATCGGCTCGCGCCGGGCAGAGAGGTCCGCCTGCGATACGCATATTTCATCAAATGCACCAATGCCGTAAAAGATAAAGACGGCAACATCGTCGAATTGCATTGCACTTTTGACCCGGCGACGAAAGGCGGCGATGCCCCCGACGGCAGAAAGGTCAAATCAACGATTCACTGGGTATCGGCAAAGGACGCGATACAAGCTGAGGTCCGTTTGTATGACAACCTGTTTATCAAAGAAAATCCCGACGATGTGCCCGAAGGAAAAGATTTTACTGTAAACCTGAATCCCAAATCGCTTGAGGTTTTGAGCAATTGCTTTGTCGAGCCGGCCTTGAAGGACGCAAAGCCCTCAAGCAGGTATCAGTTTGAACGATTGGGCTACTTCTGCGTTGACCCAGACAGTTCAAAGGGCAAGCTCGTCTTCAACCGCACAGTTACCCTCCGCGATGAATGGGCGAAAATCCAAAAGGCCCAGAAGCTGTAATAATTGTAATTAAGAAAAAAGACTATGAACTCTGAAACACCTTCCGACAAGAAGCGGCGTTTAACACTTGAATCAAAAGTTGCTCTTGTCTTTGGAATAATTTCTCTCACGCTTTCTATTTTGGCTTCGCTGGCCTTCTATATAAACTGGGACATACCCCCAGGAGAGAAGATAAAAGGGCCATATCCTTGTATTGCCTCCATAGGTCAATATCTTTACATCGGAGGATTCTATGGATGTCTGGCATCTTTCCTTGTAAGTTTCATTGCTCTTATTACAGGATTTTTCAACAAACCTCGCTTGCTAAATGTTGCAGCAGCTTGTCTAGGTTTAATTATAGCTTATGCTGCAGGGATCATATTCTTGGATACGCTCGCCCGTAAGCGGCAAGCTACGAGAGAAATTCCATGCTTCAATCTTCGCGACTTAGGATACTCGCTAAAAAAATACGGTGAAGAGTATAGTGGCCAGTTACCTCACAAAATAAACTGGTGTGATGAGTTGATAGCATTTGATTCTAACAGTTCGGATGAAATGAGAAAAGGGAGGGTCAAAAATGATGAGGGACTGAGCGAATTCGCTTTTAATTCAAACCTGTCGGAATTGAAACTGGCTGAGTTGCCAAAGGATGTGGTCTTGCTTTTTGAGACACCGCTTGCCAAGAACCCGGCAGGTGGGCCGGAATTAATGAGCACGGACAACCATTCTGCGAAAGGTCGTTTTGTTCTGTTTGGCGATACGCACGTTGAATTTGTCAGGGCGGAGGATTTTAATAATCTGCGGTGGAAGCCGTGATTTGCGCGGCGAATGGGCGAAAATTCAGGCGAAAAACACCGGTAAAACCAGATAGCGAACTCGCTTCGCTCCGCAGAGCACGCAGAGTTGATTTTATATTTTTTTCTCTGCGGTCTCGGCGTGCTCCGCGGTGAATGGTCATTTACCGAAAATCATTTTGAGGGAGACCAGCAATAGGGCAAAGCCGAAGATTCGCTTTAGCATTATATCAGAGAATGCGCCGGCAAACTTTGCGCCAAGGAAGCCGCCGAGAAAGAAGCCGACACATATAAGGGCGGCTACCTTGATATCGACGTAACCTTTGGAATAATACGACCACGCGGCCAGCAACCCTATCGGCGGAATCATCATAGCAAGGGTTGTTCCTTGGGCGAGGTGTTGTGAAAAGCCGCAGAGGAGCACCAGAGCAGGGACCACGATTATGCCTCCGCCGATACCGAGCAAGCCGCTGAGAATGCCGGCAATCAAACCGAGCAGCATATAAAGAACTATAGCCATCTTATTCATCCTTACTGAATTGTGTTTAAATACTCACTTGACCAAGAGCACAACAAGGTCGATTATAAAAAGCAGGACAATCGTCGCCTCCAGCAAAAACATCCACGAATTGAACCTGTTTTGCAGCAGAATCTGGTAGAGACCATCGAGCGTTCTGGTCTTTTCGCCGATGACGCGCTGCCAGTCGCTCAGGTGGAACCTGTCTGCGAGGTTTCTGTGTGTTTTGGCCAAATGCCAGTCGCCGAAGAACTTCGTTATATTGGACAATTCATCGCTGAGGCGCGCCAGGTCAATGCGAAGCTCGCGCAGGTTCAGCAGCACTGCGCCGGTGGAACGGACTTTTTGCCTGTTCACGTCGCCGTAGGCAAGCTGAAGGGCCTCATCCAGGACCCTGTCGTATGCCGCAAGCTCGACCAACTGCACGTTTGCAAGCTCCATTATGTGCAGGACGTCGTCGAGCGCATCCTGCTGGCCGACGACAATCGCAGAATCCCAGTCAACGACCACAAGGTCGTCGCCGTAGTAGCTCAGGTATAGTCCCGTCGATTCACTGACCTCCTGCTCGGATAACGCCTCGGCATTTTCCTCCTCCATAAGCAGCGCAGCCACGCGCCTTCTGTTGGCCGTCAGCCAGTCCTCCGCACGCACACCTTGTCCTTCGGCCACACCCGGCAGGCAGGCCAGGCAGAACACCGTGTACGCCTCCGCCTGCATCAGCGCCGGCACCGGGCGAACACAGTAAGACGCAAGGTTCTTTCGGATGCTCTCGGCGAACTCCGCCACCTCTTCCTCCAGGCCGCGCTCGCCGAATTTCAAATCGTGATAGTCAACAAGGTCCTCCAGCCGGTCAACCACAAACGGCACGCGGACCTGAACGGTCATCGCGCCGACGCCGAAAATTTTTGCGCTTTTTCTGATTTCCACCGTCTGGCCGCTGCGAAGCACCCGCTTTTGGGGCGCAAACTCGGCCATCCGCGGCCGATAGAAAAACATCTGCCGGGGGATTCGCTTGCTGGGGCCGACGAGATAGTCCTTTGTCGGCTGCGTTAGAATCTTCTCCACCGGCTCATTCTTAATATCGTGTGCGATGTCGTAAGCATAGATATAGACGACCTCGCCCCGGTACGGCAGACCTTGCCTGCCCTCGAATGCCTGCCCCTGCATGTTGTAGGCAGGGGTCGTTGTCGGGGGTCCCTGCACACCGCTAACTTTTTTTTCGCTTTTTGTCTCCATTTCAGTCAAACAGCTCTTTGAACCTGGTGGTTATATCCGCACTTTCACAAAGCGTTTGTCCGACGAGGACGGCGCTGACGCCTGCGGCCTTCATTTTTTCGACGTCGGCTTTTGTTTTTATGCCGCTTTCGGCAACGAGGTCAATTTTGTTATCGAGCAGATGCACTAAGCGCGACGTGTTATTGATGTCCACTTTCATTGTCGTCAGGTCGCGGTTGTTTATGCCAAGCACGCTGTAGCCCTTTTTAGGGAAGCCAATCATACTTCGCACCGCCAGCAGGGTATCGGCATCGTGTATCTCCAGAAGCACCGTCAGCGTCAATTCAGCGGCGGCAATCATCAGGTCAATAAGGTCGCCAGGCTTCAGCGCCTCGGCAATAAGCAGTATCGCGTCGGCGCCGGCGATACGCGACTCGTAAACCTGCCAGACGTCGATGATAAAATCCTTTCGGAGGATGGGCAGGTCAACGGCGGTTTTCACCTGGTCGATATATTCGAGCTTGCCCTGGAAATACTTTTCGTCGGTCAGGACGCTGATTGCGTCGGCGCCGCATTTTTCGTATGTCTTGGCAATCGTGACGGGGGCAAAATCCCTGCAGATGACGCCTGCCGAGGGCGAGGCCTTTTTTATCTCGGCAATGACGTTGATGCCCCGCTCATTGGGTTTGGTGACCGCCTTGTAGAAATTGCGGCATTTGCCTAACAGAACAACCTGCTCTTTAAGCTCCTCAAGGGGCCGCTCTTTGCGGCGATGCTCCACTTCGATTCTTTTATCGGCGATAATCTGGTCCAATATGGTCACTGGCGTCAATCCGTTTTAGTCCGGTTGCTTCTGGTTTGGGACAGTATTGGCGACCTTGACGTAAGCCATACGCAGCTCATTGAGCGCAGTAGTAAGGGCCTGTTGTTCGTCGTCGCTGAGATTGCCTTTGGTCTTTTGCTCGAGCATTTCGAGCATATCGATATTGTATTTGGCCAGCATGAGGTCCGGCTCGCGCTTCTCCTGGCCCTTAACATTAAGAAATCCCAGCGAAAAGAGCGTCTGGGTGAAAAGCATACTGATAAGGGCCGCGAAGTCGCCTTCCGGCAGCGGCTGGCGACCATTACGCTGCCCGGTTTTTTGCTTTTCCGCCTCTTCCTTGGCGGCCAGCACCTCTTTTTCCCTTTTGGCCTGCTGCTTCCAGTCCTCATCAACAATAATCTTTTTTTTGTCGTTCTTTTCTTCGGTCATAGATTCGTACTCCATTTTTCTCAAGAGCAGTAGGTTTTCATTCGTTTTTCGATCTTACCGCAGAGTTCGCTGAGCACGCAGAGTTGATTTTATATTTTTCCCTCTCAGCGGTCTCCGCGGTGAACAGTTAATTTTTCAGCGACGATATTTTTTCATCCGCTTTTCGATGTCCCTTTTCTGCTCACGTTCCGTTATCGCCTGGCGTTTGTCGTATTTTCGCTTGCCTCTGGCAAGCGCCACTTCGACCTTCGCGAAACCCTTCTGGTTAAAATATATTCGCAGCGGCACAAGCGTATAGCCGCGTTGCTCGAGTTTGGTGTATATCTTGCGAATCTCGTGCTTGTGCAGCAGGAGTTTTCTTTTGCGCGTCGGGTCGTGAACCATCAGGCCTGTCTGCTGATATTGGGCGATTTTGGTCCCCACAAGCCAGCATTCGCCATTTGCGATTCTCGCGTATGAGCCGGTAAGGTCGGCCTGTCCCGTGCGAAGGGACTTTACCTCGCTGCCCAAAAGCTCAACACCCGCCTCAAACCTGTCTTCAATCTCGAAGTTGTGCCAGGCCTTTTTGTTGACCGCGACTGCAACCTCTGCGACGCCATCTTTTCGGGATTTTGCGGACATTGCCCAAATGATACTGGCGGCACACGTTTTTTGCAAGCTACGCGATGAAGCGAATCGTCAGCGGATAACGATACGTCTCGCCATTGGCGGCCTTCACCGCGGCGATAATGGCAAAGACAATGTCCGCGATAGCAACCAGCGGCACCAGGACCATACCAATGCATACAAACCACAACAGGGCGGCCACCACGAAGTAAATAAGCATCGAAATCTGAAAGTTCAGGGCCTCTTTGCCGTGCTGGTTGACGAATGGGTGCAGGTCTTTTTTTATCTGCCAGATAATCAATGGCCCGATTACGCCGCCTATGACCGGCACAATGAACCACGCCATCCCCGCTATATGACAAAGCATCGCCCAGGTGCACGCATCCTTGTCGGTGCACTGATTGCCCTGCGGATTGTTTTGTGACTGTGTTTCAGCCATAACCTGTTCTCCTTACCCAAAACCGACTACGATTGTACTATGACGGCAACCAACTGCAAGGTATTTTGCAGCCGACTGCAAATTGTCCGGGCTGGCTCTTGCGGAAAAATTCAAAAAAGGGACAATACCGTAACAGTTAACTACGGTTTTCTCGTGCTTCGTAGAGTAGCAAAGGAGATAAAAAAATGAACCATCGTTTGGCGTCACTTTTACTGGCTGGCCTTGCCCTCGGCGTTATTATTACTGCCTGCGGGTGCTGTATCAATTTTGGGTCCTGGAATCAGGAGAGATATGAAAGGACCGAGCAGACCTCGGCGGCAATGGCGGAGACGGAGCAGATAAGCATCGATACGAGCTTCGGGGAAATAACCATCACCGGGGCTGAGACCAACGACTGCAACGTTACGGCTAAGATTACGGGACAGGCCCCGACGGATGACGAAGCTAGGTCACTTGCGGAGCAGACGCATATAAAACTTGAAACAGCGGGCAAGACCCTGGTTGTCAAAGCCGAGAAGCCGCACGTCAGGAACAATCGCAGCATTATGATAAGCTACAATATCATCGTGCCGACGAAAACGGGTATAAAATGCAAAAGCTCCTACGGCGAAATCAAACTGACAAACATCAGGGGTAACGTCATCGCCCGCACGAGCTTCGGGGATATCGTCGCGGAAAATATCGCCGGCTGGGTGCGATTAGACACATCATACGGCAAGGTCGATTGCAAAAAGATAACCTGTGCTGACTTTGGGGCCAATTCGAGCTTTGGCGATATTGAAGTCGTCTTTGCCGATGCCTGCCCCAATGACCTGTCGGCAAAAATCACGACCTCTTATGGCAGCATTGATGCGGACGTCCCAACGAATTTTGCCGGCGAGGTTGTCATTGAAACCAGCTTCGGCAAAATCAAGACAGAAGTGCCGCTTATGATAAAAGGCGATGTCGGCAAGACGCGGCTGACCGGAACCGTCGGCGAAGGTAACGGCAAGCTGGAATTGAAAACAAGCTTCGGCTCGGTAACGATAAGATAATGGCCTACCCTGTGGGCTTGCGGTTTTCCTGGCAGAACTTGGCCATAAGCATCATCGCCCTGTTGGTTGCTTCCGCTGAGCCGTTCATCTTTGCGTATGCGTCAACCAGTTCGAGCAGGTCCGGGTCGGCAGGCACCTGGCCATAGTGGTGGGCGACGTTGACTATCCCAGCGTCGAGACCGTATTCCATCGCCTTTGCCAGATAAGCGCGACACACACCGATACGCCTCCCGGGCAGGTCGCGGACGGAATTGCTGATACCCAGCGAGCAGTGCACGCCTTTGAGTGCCACATCGGCCTTTATCCTTTTGATGGTCTCAAAGGCACGATAGGTATAGCCGGGGACGCCCGGCTCCATCGGCATATCGATTGCAATGGGAAATACCGTCGAGTCGAAGAAGATTTCGCCTGGTTTGAAACCATATTGGCCCACCGCCTTATCGAAAAGCCGTTTCGCAAGCGAATGCAGCTCGTCAACCGAATATGAGCCGCCGGGACCGGTAGGTTTCTCTTCGGTTATCAAAAGTCCGATGAAGGCATAGTCGTATTCCTTTTTCAACGGCAGGAACTTATCCATCGTATAAACCTTGAGGGAGTTAATCAGCGGCTGTTTGACGTTTTGTTCGGTGTTGTGCCATTCTTTAAGTCCGGCGACGAGCACGTCGTTGCTACCGCTGTCCACGCAGATGGGGACGCCCTTGCCCCACTTGCGGACCAGCTTCACGTATTCTCGCATCATATCCACCGCGAATTGCGGGTTGTCTTCGCCGAACACGTCAACGTTGACCGCTATGTAATCCGCGCCGTCGTTGGCCTGCGATTCTATCAGCGCCCTGATGTAATTCAGCGGCCCGCTCGGCTTCGTATAGGCGTCGGGACCGAGCTGCGCCAACTGCCTCATTATTTGTCCTGTCTTGGGAATGGATGCGTGAATGGATTCGCCCGCGCAAATGATGACGTTCTTCATCGTATGGTCCCTGCCAAACAGGTAATTCAGGATTGACGCCGTATGTTCGAGGGCGTGAATCCTGGGCTTATTGATAATCTTCCGGAGTTCTTCGAGTCCCTGCTCTTCTTGCGGTGAGCTTGCCTGCACTGAGCTTTGTCGAAGTGTCGAATCCGCGGATGCTGCGGCCTGGTAGATTAGTTCGCCGATGCAGACCCGTTCGAGGTTGTTGCCGCATTTTCCGTCGGCGGTTGCGTCTCCGCAGGGGGCGTTGGCCATACCCTTTTCGCAGCCCCCGATTGTGCACAGCCCGAAGTTCTCCGGCAGGTAACAGTCGCCGCAGGCCTCGCAATCGAATACGAGATACTTAAAGCCGCCTTCGGCTGCGTTGAACAATTTGTAAACCGCTCCCTTCCCTTTTTCGGCCCCCAGCGCCGCCATCACCTGCTTAAATGCGTGAAAGCCGCGATAATCCGGGTTCAAAACAGCCCGATGGAAGAAATCGAAGAATTTGTGTTTGAACGTCTTGCGTGGTTTGGACAACGCCGCAGGCCTGCCCTGAGCGGCGTCGAAGGGCCTGCCCGTCTCGTTATATAGGTAGAAGGCGTCCTTCGCGGGCCAATACAGATTGTCTTTGAACCGTTCCCAGTTGCCTCCGATTTCAGCGGCCCTTTGCAGGATGCCGACGAAGGTATCGAAATCGCGGACGCCGCCAATATCGACGCCTGCTGCCCCTATCGCCTTATACATCGCCACCTGCTGGGCGGCCCTTTCGATATGCTGTGATGCGCTTTCCGAGTAAAGTTTGGCCAAAAACTGGTCGCTTACGAAACAGCCGGTGAGCTTGATGTCGTGCATCAGGCGCGGTGCCGGCGTTGTCGTGCTCAACACATAGACGTTGCCTATCACGGGGACGTTCAGCCCGTTCTTGTTGAGGTAACTGAAAAGCTCCTGCGATTTTTTCCAGTCCCAGCCGACCTGAGTAATCAGAAATTTCGCGCCGCAGGCAATCTTCTTTTCCATTTTGTAATACTGCTGCATTTGCGACGCCTCGGTGTATTTGAATGGCGACACGGCTGCGCCGGGGAAAAACTGATGAACCCTGTCCAAGTCCTGCGGCCTGGCCTTTATATACGACTCGTTGTTCATATCCCTGACCAGCTGAAGCAGTCCTGTGCTGTCAAGCTCGAAGACGCCCTTTGCCGAGACGGGCTTGTCGCCCGTCAAGGTGAGTATCGTTTCTATATTCAAAGCTCTCAGACCAACCAGAGTGTTGACTATCGCGTTTGCATTGTGGTCTTTGCAGGAGATATGTGGAATGCAATCAAGCTCGCCCAACAGTTCTTCGGCGAACAGTTTCTCTATTGCATAGACCGGCTCGATATTCGGCGTTCCGCCGGGGTTCTGAGGCAGTGTGACCCCGGCAAAATCAAAGCCATCCGGTATGGCAGAAGGGCCGGCCTCATTGAAGGCGGACAGGAACTTACTGATGGGCGTGAAGTCGAAATTGGGCCCGCCCGTAAGCTCCGCAACTACAACAAACCCGGCCTTGCCTTCCAGCCGTTCTCTTAGCTTTTTCCGCTGCTTCATTCATCGCTCCCGTTTGAGCATCCATATTGTTTTACATCTACTGTTCACCTGTTCTACTGCTCAAATGCTCTGTTGGCCAAAGGCCAACCGGCCAATAGCGTATAATCCAAAACACCAAAAAACTCAAAGACAAAATTAAAAAAGCGGTTTCCTTATAATATTTAGCTTCGTGGTTTGCAGAAGGCATTGCCAAATCTGAAGATAGAAAGATAGTTGGTTCCTTCTTATCAATCCGCAATTGACGCATAGCGTCTGCCCTGCATAGCTCCCTAAGCGTCGCAGGGTCATTCCCGCCTGCCCTCGACCGCTTCTCACTCGGTTTCGCCATCCGGGAAGAACCCGCTTCCTTGCCCCTGCAAGTCGTAGGCAGGGGTTTGGTTCCGCAACAGGGAACCCATCATTAACTAAAAACCCAAAACTCAAAACTAAAAACCAACCCCCACATCCCTATCAGGCATATTAATACCCTTCCGGCTACGGCTCGGCCTCTCGTCACGGCGGAGCGTGCCGTAGCCGGGTCGCCGAGACGAGTATGTTCTTGACGGCCAAGCGGTTCCGCTGATAAAATACACCCACGCCCAATGGAGGGCATTTTGCAATGGCTAAAACCGATAGAGTTGCGTTGTCGTTAGAAAAGCTGGCGAGTATTCCGCCCGTTTTGCCGGTCATAAGCGACCATCCCTTAGATACCGAATCGGCCGGGCAGGACAAATTTGAGCTTTGCTATCGCCTCGGCCCACAAGATCCAAACGACGAACCAGCAGAAAAACTACAGGAGAGGATAAAAACGGAGAAAAACAAACTAAAAACTGAGCAGAAACAGAGAGGAAGAAAGGGGTTAAACAATGTCAAAGGAGAATAAAAAATGGTTGTTAGTGAGTATCGGGATTATTCTCTACTCAGCATTGATTTTTACTGCACCTATCGTAAAAAGTTGGAGTTGGAAGTATCTTAATCTACAAGAAATCCTTCAGTGCGCATTTGGGTATATTTTTGCTACCGCTTTGGCTCATTGGCCAATAGAAAAAGTTCGCGATAAAGCTTGGGAAACCATTTTGGCAATAAATAAAAAAAAACAAGATGGAGATAGCCGATTCTATAGTAGACCTTATTACGCTTGTGTGGTGGGTATAATAGAAAGACCTTTATATATAGCTGCTTTTCAACTTGGACAACCTGAATTTATAGCACTATGGATGGGGGCTAAAATTGCCGGGGGGTGGAAAGGCTGGGAAAATCCCAAACAAGGCAGAGATATTTTTAATGCCTTTATGGTTGGAAATGCTCTCTCCTTGGGATACGCTGTTTGGGGGTATCAGTTGATTAAATGGTTTTATACAGATTCTTATGAGGTATTAATTATCGCAGTATCAGGAGTATTAGTTTTATCTTCGTGGGCTATTTGGGGTTACTTTAGCGTAAAGGGAGGGAAATGGCTTGCAAAGTTTAACAATGAACTCGCACAGAAAAAGTAAGGAGATAATTCGAAACGAATATGGCAAATGAATCAAGCGCGATTGCTCAAAGTTGTTGAATTATATATAATGCCACATGGACGAAAACAATGATACTTGTGGACCGGAAAGCAAGTTAGCGAGTATTCAAAACCAATATGACCCAGGTTTTAGCAAATAGATTCGGAACCGATACTGCTACTGCCGAGAACTACCTGAACCAAATTGCGACACTGGACCGCGACCTTATCAAGCACTTCGAGCAATCTCTTCGGTTTGAGAAGTCGCTTACACGACAAGTGGTTAGTTTTCAGGCCAACAAGGACAAAAACGCCTATAGATGGTACAAGTATAAAGAGGCATTTTCTGCTGAGCTCGTCGAATATCTCCTGCAAAAATACAAGGTTCCAAAAGGCAAAATATTGGATCCTTTTGCTGGTGTTGGTACGACTTTATTCGCTGCGGTACAAGGATGCTATTCTGCTGATGGGATAGAGTTACTTCCGGTCGGGCAAGAAGTCATCGACGCCAGGAAGTGTGCTAATGAAATAACTCCAGATGAGGTGGAGGTGTTAAAGCAATGGAGAGATGAGAGACCGTGGGGAAGTTGCGTTCATTCGACCCCTTTTAACAAATTTAGGATTACAGAGGGAGCTTATCCACATAAAACTGAGGAAGAAATAAGTAAGTATCTATATCAAATCAAGAAGGAACAGTCACCTGTATCTAATCTCCTGAAGTTTGCGCTTCTTTGTGTTTTGGAATCCGTGAGTTTTACCCGAAAAGACGGGCAATACTTGAGATGGGATTCAAGGTCGGGGAGAAAAAATGGACATAAGCCGTTTAGTAAAGGCGAGATATATACGTTCAGGGAAGCAATTGTTAAGAAGTTAGACGAGATAATTTTCGACCTTGCAAATAGGGAGGAACCGCAAGGTCTGTTCGCACAACCAAAAAATTCTTCCAAGGAGATACGACTTTTTAGGGGGTCTTCTCTTGATATCCTGCCAACTTTGAAGACGGGTTCATACGCGGCTGTAATTACATCCCCCCCTTACTGCAATCGCTACGATTACACAAGAACATATGCACTCGAGCTTGCTATGCTCAGCGTTACGGAGTCTCAATTGGCCGAGTTAAGGCAAAATATGCTCAGTTGCACCGTCGAGAATCGACCCAAGGACCTCCTGCGAACAAATCCTGGCTGGCAAAAGGCCGTTGAGGTCACAGACGGGCAAGAATTGTTACAAGCAATTATTGAGTATCTCGAATGCCAGAGACGTGAGCAGAAGTTAAACAATCCCGGAATTGCGAGGATGGTCAAGGGGTATTTCTACGAAATGGCTTGTATCCTCCGAGAGTGCCATCGAGTTCTTCGCCCCAACGGCCTGATGTTTATGGTGAACGATAACGTGAGGTACGCGGGCGCAAGCATATCTGTTGACCTCATACTCTCCTCTATCGCCGAAGGGCTTGGTTTTACTGTTGACGGAATACTTGTCGTGCCCCAAGGAAAAGGCAACAGCAGCCAGCAGATGGGCCAATACGGCAGGGACGCGCTAAGAAAATGCGTCTACGTCTGGAGGAAATCCGCTTGAGCAAGACCACCAGTTACAGAGCACATCTTACTTCAAGCGACTCGCTTGTTACGCCTTATGAGGAGATCCGTGCTGGCTTCATAGCACTGGCTTTGGAAAAGAACAGGAAAGCAACCCCGTTTGTAGAGGAAGCAAAGGCGTTAAAAGTCGTGGCATCGCGAGCCAGAAGTCCGCAAGACCTCTTGAAGATGGTTGAGATACGCGGCTCAATGCTAACAGCAGCGGGAATATCAGACAAAGCAAACGGCCATCTTGCCGAAGACGACAGAATCGAGGCAATCAAAGGGTTAATCAATAAGTTTCTCGAACCAGCAGGGAAACAATTCGTCGATGAGCTGGTTTATAGATTCCTGCTCACCAGAGGTGACTCGCTTGGCGGGAGTATCAGAAATCTGGCCGGTTCGGTAGGCGAACAGAAGTTTTCAAGGGCACTGATTGCAACCTTATCGATTGAGGGTAAAAACTATCGTTGGTTTCATTCAAAATCCAAGAAGTGGATAGAACGGTCCGCCGATGATTCCGATATTGAGCTTAACCTCAAAGGGTTGAGTTGGCAATCCGCAGGGCCAAGGACATTGATTTATAATTTAACTGTGCCAATGGTCCGGAAGAATGTTGACCTCTCCCTCTTTGCTGTTGTCCCCGACGCAATTAGCATAGGAAATAACGAAGAATCTGCTCATAACAACCCAAAGAAATATCTTGCTCTGGGTGAGCTAAAAGGTGGCATAGACCCTGCAGGTGCCGACGAGCACTGGAAGACGGCCAATTCTGCCCTCGAACGTATCAGGAAAGGATTTGCAAAACTGCGTCTTAGCCCAAAGACCTTCTTCATCGGTGCAGCGATTGAAAAGTCAATGGCCCAGGAGATATATCGACAGCTTAAAGAAGGTGTCCTCTCAAACGCCGCGAATCTTACAAACGAAAATCAAACCGTTTCTGTCTGTAAATGGCTGATTAATCTTTGATCGTTACCGGTTCTTTTCCAACCCCCTGTCGATAACAATTTCGTCTTTTGCCCCGCCGGAGAGGGGTAAAACCACGCCACACGGAAGGCGGGCAAGCGTTCGTATTTCGTATATCGCCCCCGCGACGAATCCGCTGTTAAAAATCAGCAATCAAAAATCATAAATCAAAAATGACTTCGTGCCTTAGCGTCTTCGTGGCGAGGTTAGTACCCACCGGGCACGCTCAGTCCCGTATATCTCCTGCTGCCGAGCGCCAGTTCCGGCACGCCCTCAGGCCAGATACTGAACATAACCGACTGGCGGTCAAGCGAGGCATCCGCACTGAACGTCAGCGACCAGAAAACGCGGTGGTAACGCCTGATTAAGGTTATATTGCTTTCCACGTTTGCCCCATAGTCGAAGTCAAACTGCTGCGAGAACACAATCGTGTATCGCGGGTCCAGAACGTAACTGGCCGCAAAGACAAACGCGTTCGACCCGTGCTCATCGAGCACCTTAACATCCCGCAGGTATCTCGAGCCGATATAGTAGCTCAAATCAGGCCATCTCGTCCGCGAAAAACCGATGTCAACCTGCTCGAACGTGCCGCTGTGTATATCGTAATACGCATCGCTTAATAAAGCCGTCGTATCGCTTATTTGCCACATATAGTCGGCGTTAAAATAATCCCTCGCCGGCCCGTAGGTTTCAAACTTCTTTAGCCCTTCCCTCAAATCGCCGTTGAGAATCCCAGGCATCGTGTACATTCTTAACGGCGTCATTGGCCTGTTCCAGATAAACCTGTAAGGCCCGCTGTCTTCCGTTCGCTCCTCGTTGTCGGTAAACCACGTCCCCCCCAAATCCAGCCGCATCCAGTCCACTATGCGCTCGTTATCGCCTGTCCCCCGCTTTGTCTGCAAACGCTGCGATATTTCCGTGTGAATCACGTCGTGCTGTTTGACCACCGGGTCACTCTCCTCGTAAACCGCCGCGGTCAGCTCAGGCCTGACAATATGGCGCAGCCCGTCCAAATCCCAAAGCCGCGACCTGGCGACAGGATAGACCTTCCAGTATTGGCTCGATACTCGCAGCCCCCCCTCACCAATCCCCACAACGTCCTCGTTGAAACTGCCGCTGTTGCTCCCATCCACAAGCGACCTGTTAAACCCGCTGCGGTCGTCATACCCGACCGTCCCAGCGATATAAGGCACCGCTTTTACCCCGCTCAGCCAGACCGGTGCGTCAAGTTCGCTGCGATTTGAACCGAAGGTGAAAAACTCCCCGTTCATTGCTGTCGCGTGGTGCTTGCCTATCCGCTGCCGGTACCTGCCGCCCTGAGTGTCGCTATAAAGCGTCAGCTTGTCGTCAAAAATCGACTGGCCCGTCAGGTGATACTCGGCAGTGGGAGATTCCTCCAGCTCGTCGGCAAAATTGTTCAGCCGGCCCTTGCCTAAAAAAGACAGCCCCCAGTTGTCTTCGATTCTTTTAAGATGTATGTACGTCTCACGGTCCTCACCCGTGTTGAACTCCCTGCGGTAGTAACTTTCAACAAAATGTTCGTCTGATTCGTAGTTTATGCCCATTGTTACCTGCCAGTTATACGGCATAAACTTCCGATGGACCCACCCGAATCGCCCCCGAAGCTCTCGCGGCGGCTCAAGGTCCCGCCTGCTCGCATCCCGCCCCAGCCGGTCCTCGCCCCTGTCCTCGATTATGTAGCCGGTCATCCTGCCTAATCGGTTCTCCTGCGCATAATCCACGTCCATCCCGCTGCCAATTCCGCGTTTGCTGTGGTAGTCAACCTCGAATGTCCCGTCGGTCCCCTCCGGCTCACGCAATCCCAATAGCCGCGATAAAAACCACCGGCTCTCCACGCTTGTTCCCCAAATCCCGTCTCGCCCCACGCGTATGCTCTTGAATGGGATATCAGGCCTCTCCAGGTTACTTCGCATAAAAGGCCAGTAAAATATCGTCGTCTCCTCCGATTTGAGCCGAACGTCACGCATCTGCACGTCGTAGGAGCTGTCCTTGATTTGGTCTATCGTCGTCGTATCTGTAACCAGCACGCTCGATGCCTTGGCCGAAATCTGCGGCACGGCAAATTCACTGCTTGTCAAAACCACGTCCTCGGCGGCAAATTTGCCCTCCGCCAACTGCCTCACCCTGCCCGCTCGCACGTATATCGGAATCCCTCGCCCAACGTCAAAACTCCGCACCGTCGCATTGACCGCCAGGCCCCTCTTTTCCTCGAACTCATAATACATCTCATCCGCTCGTATCGTCCTCAATCCTTCCGTCATCACCAAGTCGCCGCAAAGGTAAACCGCCTCAATCGCCCCCGCGGCTCCCAAATCCTGTATCCCGCCCGGTTTCTCACCGGTGCTTGGCTTCTCTCCGGAGTAAAACACCACCGCCGCGTCCGCCTGCATTTCCAGTAACCGACCCTGTTCATCCTGCCTCTGCCACAGATAGAACCGCCCGATTATCGTCGCAACCTCGGCCCCCTTCGCAACACCGCCCCACTCGACGTTCGGCTCTATATCCCCCGCCGGCGCCAAATTCACTGGATATCGTATCTTCGCCTGCGGCCGGGACTCCGGGACCTTGGCTTGCGGCTTCCTCAAAGGCCCTAATATCCGCTCAATAAACCCAAATGCCCCCTCCGCCTGTCGGGGCACGACTTCGGCCTCTCGACTTTGCTCGGGGCGGTGAGCTTGTCGAACCGCAGCCGGCTTTTCCTTTGGCTCAGCCGACTCACGCTTCGGCTCCACCGGTTTCGCTGCTCGACTGGGCTCGGGGATAGCCACCGTCGGCTCCACCCGCGGCGGCGATACCGACCCAAACTTATCCGCAAATCCCTTGTCAACCGCCGCTACCGCCGAAAACGCGCTCCTGTAAAACTCCCCGCCACGCACGTCCGCCGACTCCCTGCTCTTTGCTGTTACAAACACCTCACCAGTTGCCTCAAACCGGATAACCATCGCCTGGCCTTGCTCGACCATTTCCCAGTTAAGCCCCGCCAGTCGCGTCCCTTTGCCTTTGCTGGCAGAAACCCTCCCCGACACGTATGCCCACACGTTCACCCTTTGGGCCTCGCCTGTCCTTCGTAAGGAGTCCCCGGGACTGAGCGATGTCGTTGGGCCTCGTTTTATCCAGACAACGACCCTGTTTCCGCCGAATGTATCGGCACCGGCCGCCATCAAAAACTTGCCCTCAATGACGAGCACCTCCTCTCCGGAGCTGCCGTGATAACTGACTAACTTCTCCCCGCTGATGTGAACGTCGCGCCCCACAAACGCCCTGGCCGCAGTGTTGTCAATCGCACTGGCCGAATACACCGGCATACACAGTGTAATCGCAATCAAAACCAGCTTTACCGTCCTTGCCTTCACCAAATGTTCCCTTTATATTCACCGCGGAGAACATAGAGACCGCAGAGAAAAAAACATAATAACCTCTGCGCACTCCGCGTGCTCAGCGGTAAAACTTCGCCAGATTATACCCATCCACCTCACCAAAACCAGCAAAAACCCTTCTACCTCGCTCACTTCGACGGGCTCAGTGCAGACAGGACAGGGGAGCTTCTTGTAAACTGGGTCCCCGCCAACGTGGGTCCCCTGTTGCTTGACCAAGGGAGCTGGGTCCCGGATAACGACATTCCGGGATCTCCGCTTTGCTACGAGGATCTGCGCTGTGCTACGAGGATCTGCGCCCGCCAAACTGACGGCGAGGTAAACTTCGCTACGAGAAGTTCAGGCGGGCCCTTCAACAAGCTCAGGACAAAGGAGCACCTTCAGAGAAGTTTAATCTTGCGAACTCTCCGTAATATTTTTTAGCCGCCTTGTCATACGTTTTTGCGGCATCGATTTCATTATCAAAGTAACCCAACCATATTTGTTTGCGGTGTTGCTGGATTTTTGCGGCCCACCGGCCGGTGCGTTTTTCCAAATAAACTCCGACAAACCGCGAAGAGGCGTTCTTTTTCTTTTTCCTGTTTTGCATATTATCCGATTGCGTTCTTATTTTCAGATTCGTCCTGCGATTATCCAGTCCATTGTTGTTTCTATGGTCAACAATAAGGCCATCCGGCGGATTCATAATTTCCCTGTGTAAAGAAACAATTTTTGTCTGCATTGGACCTGTTTTGACGGACCGAAGGGCGTAAAAATTACTTTTATTTCCAGAAAGGTACCATTTGAAGCTGTTAAACCGATAATAATCTATCGAATCCACAATTGTCCATTCGCCTTCGCTGAGATAAATTTTGCGGTAGGAATAGCCATAACGGAGAAGGCGATAGGTGAGCAGGGGACAGGTGAAAATAAAATCGAGCCAGTTTGGAACTTTGATTTGAATAGTTGACATAACATCCTCTCCTTTTTTGCCACCCCCCACACTTGCCTTCGACAAGTAGCCGTGGGGGCAGGCAAGACACCAAGTTTTCTAATTGTTCAATATTCGATGTTCGACGTTCAAAATCCGTCGCGCAGCGACACCGCAATTTTGACTTTTGATTCTTGAATTTCTTGCCCTCTCTTGGGCTGTTACCTTTGCGGAACTCCGCTGCCTTGCCCTGAACCAGAAGCGGTTCAGGGCCTTGCACTTCTGTGCTACTACTGCCGATTCTATCGGCAGGTCGACCCGCCTCTGGCGAGGTCTATGCAATCGGCTCGCTACTGCGAAGTCGATTGCGTCGATATTATACCAAATACAATACTCCTGTTCAATAATTATCTAACAAAATTTAACCACGGATTAACACGGATTTTCACTGATTATAACTACTGATGGATACTTAAGATATGGCGTTTTTTGCTGTGAAGAAAGCGAAGAAACAAGAAGAAGGAATTAAAATTTAACCTGATTCCAGAAGGCATCTTTTGAAAATCAACCAACCCCCAACTTTTATGTGCCTCCGGCGGGGTTTAAACTATGAACAACGAACTACGAACTAACTTCAGATTGAAAAGGTATAGCCAAATTTCCACCCTTTGCCTCTGGTATCTTCCTCATAGCCCTGCGCCAGCATTCTCCTTTCCCATTGCCGGGCTGCCGGCTCAGAAGTGAATTGCTGCATTACTCTGAAGTCGAGAGGGTTGCTATGTTCCCTCTTTCTTCTTTCCGGCTCATCCGTAAGTCCCGCATACCTCATACACACTCAACCTTTCGTAGGATTCTTTCCTACCATAAATGCTCGCCTTCTTTATCACTATTTCGCTGTCAGGCACCTTCACCACCTGTTCATCCTTGTGCTTCGCATATACTATATACTTCGCCTTCTCATTCACTGGGAACAAGCATTCTTTTCAGACGCGCCATAATACGTTCTTGTTTGCGAAGCGCACACTGCCAAATCGTAATAACGTGCCAACCTTCCCTCCTAAGAAATCGTAAAATCTTCATATCGCGTTGTTTGTTTCCTAAAATTTTTCGCTTCCAAATCTGCCTTGTTATACTATGGGTTTGATGATAATATCCTACTCGACAGGTACATTAATTTAACCATCGAAGATTTAGAGTTGGCCGCAGGCAGAACCGCATAAGCGAGGAAATAGAAGTTTGAGTGCAGGCACACAACAACAATTTAGCGATTATATTGTTTACGTCGATGAAAGCGGCGACCATGGTTTGGAAAGCATAGATATAAACTATCCGATCTTTGTTCTTGTTTTTTGCATATTCAGAAAACAGGACTACATCGATAAGGTCATTCCGCAACTGATGCAGCTAAAAATGCAATTTTGGGGACATATCGAAGTCGTGTTGCACGAACATGATATCAGAAAACCTCAAAAAGACAGTGTATTTGCCATCCTGTTTGACAAAGACATCCGACAAAATTTCGTCGTTTCGCTCAATAACCTGATGAGTTCAGTGCCATTTACTCTCATCGCATCTGTTATCGACAAGAATCGATTAAAGCAACAATATACAATGCCCACTAATCCCTACGAGATTTCTTTGTCCTTTGGTTTAGAGAGGGTCTTTCGATATCTTAACGATGCCGGTCAGGCACAGAAAAGAACGTCTGTCATCGTAGAAAAACGTGGCAAAAAAGAGGATGACGAACTCGAACTCGTTTTTCGGCGGATTTGTGACGGCGCCAACTACTTCAACAAGCCAATGCCTTTCAACATGGTTATGGTTGACAAGCGATCAAACTCTTCAGGTTTGCAGATAGCCGATTTAACAGCTCGACCCATCGGCATAAAAACTCTTCGCCCGACACAACCCAACAGGGCATATGATATTATCAAAACGAAGTTTAGAATGGACAATAATGGCAGGATTGACGGCTGGGGTTTGAAACTTTTCCCATAAAAATAGTATGAGGCTTCTGGTATTCCCAAAAGCCTCATACCGACCGGAATTTCCAGTCCGCTTATTATAATATACGGCAAGACCTGCCTATTGGTCAAGGGAAATTATAAGAAAATCTGCATATTTTTTCGGCCTATAAAATGACAGGTATGCTTGCCAACAGGCCTAATAACCAAACTCACCATCCTCAACGCCCAGAGACAATGCCAACGCCAGTGCATTGCGCAAAACGAACGCCCCATAGTCACGAGCGAGAGCGGCAACATGTGTTGCGCCTTCCTGTGTCCATTCCATTTCATTCTGGAGCTTGGCTTCAATTCGTGTCCAATCTATTAGTTGCTCTGCAGCATATTTCCCCTTGTGCGTCGGGAATACAGCAGCATATTCTTGAATAGTAAGATTCACGGTATCAGATACTTTATGGGTCATTTTGTAGTCTCCGATTGTCGTTCCCTAATGCAAAAATATATTTTCATAATGCCATTTCAGGCGTTCGGCAGAAGGTAGAAATCTTTTGGGAGGTATTATGGGCTTCATATGATAAGAACAAACCAAGTCATAGGATGGGCCAGAGGTTTTCAAAAGCTTACCCGAAATGACTACATTCAAATTGTTCGAAATTGTAATCAGACCATTATCAAACAATCTATCAAAGGTCGCACTCAAACAAAGACCGTTGGTTGGGTCTGTTCGATATTTTTCACTAATGCTCCAGGGAACGATATGACTTGCTGTCAAACACTCAGGAATGTTTATACCTGTAATGCAACATGTATATTCGTAACTGCTCAATACTGCTTGCCTAAAAAATGATTGATGAATTCTTTGCTTACCTTTTATTTCCCGCTCGGAAGGGCCTTTCGGAAATTCGATCTCGATGAGGTCTTTCGGAGTATCCCCCAATGATTCACGAAGATTTCTTGCTCTAAGCACAAGAGTATTCCAATTTTTGTGAAACTCATCCCAGATTTCACGGTCCAGTTTACTACCATGGATAAGTCCTGATATGTTCCTTCTTTTGAGTTCGGGGTCAAACGCTCCAAAATTTCCTAATTTTCGGGCAACTGATGCGGGGGTTCTCTTAATCAACATCGCCAATCGCTGGACTTCTGGATTTGATGCTTTAGTTTTGCGAAAAGGAATTCGGCAATACAGGTCAAATGCAAGAATCAGTTCCTCTCGTGTCCAAGGAGCACCATAGTTCTGCTCTTTTGAAGTACTAATTTATGTATTCCAAAATTCAAGTCTTGATGTTTTGTTTGAAGGTGATTGATTGCCCGTGGCATTCTTTCGGGAAAAAGTCGTGATGGCCGCTTATATAAATATGGCGGTTCTTTTCTTTGAGGTTTGCTTCTGTAAGTGCTATCAATCTTTTCTTGTTGCTGACATCACCGCTCATTCGCGATTCCCTTCACCTAATTACTTCTCCATTGATTATATTCACCCAACGGCAAACTGCAAGATGTCAAATAAATCCCCCATATTCTTGTTCTTTCGTCTTTTTTTTGCCATCCTTCATAACTCCATAGACGAGAAATACCCCTCGATTTCCCGACCCCACAATACCCCAACCCCCCAACCTCGTCAATCGTATTTAGGCCGGCGTTTTACGCCGGATTATCGAGCATCGAAAATCCTTTTGTGCCTTTTTGCGGCTAAACCCGTCCGCCTTTGGCGAGACCTCGCCTTTTGGCGGGTGTCAAAAAGAAGTTGCGTTCTTACGACGGATTTGACATTATATCAGCCGGCATCATATCTCAGAAACAGGCGTTCGAAACTAATCTTGGATTAAGGAGTAGAACAATGGTCGAGCATATGAATCTGCTGTTAGTGGTCTTACCGAGGGCTCTTCAGTTTCTTAACGGCGGATGGTTCGTCGTGCATATTATTGGCATTGTTGTGGTCGGTTATCTTGGTTATAAAATCGGCCAGGCCAAACAAAGTTAATGCCAAATCAGTATTGACCTGTTCCCCGGGGACTGGGCCGGTCTTTGTGATACCATAAGCGGCAATTGACCATGTTTGACCGGCCCTAATGGAGTTCTTTAACGGGTCCCATACACCCCCGGCACACGGCCCCGAGTAAGGCCTCATGCACTCATCCCGTTTTCACGCTCCAAAACCATCAAAAAGACCACTGGCGCCTTGATTTATCTGGCAGTTTCCTGCAAAATCATCTTCGCAATATGCACGGCGAACGACAAAATACGAGCGACGAGCGACGAAAATATGGCTAAACGAGAATACTCGGAATATCAGAAAGACGTAATATCGAACTACTACAACAACCTCAGCGCTATCGCCCTCGGCAAGTTAAGCGAATTAGTCAGCGAACTGTATCTGGCCGACACCGACGCCAAACGCGACCGGCTGTGGCAGCGGGCAGCCAAGGCAATGACCAACCTCAAAATCCCCGGCCCGATAATCGACCACATAATGGCCAAAAAGGACGTCAAAATATTGGCCAAAAACCTCAACGACTGGCTGGCGAAAGCCAAATAACAGCCCCAAAAAGCTGCCCACCCGTCTCGCCTCGGCGGCGAGCCGAGGTCGGAAACCCCCACAAATTCTACTTTTCCTGCCCCCTTTTTTTGCCGATACACACCCAGCCGGCGATAATTCAGCCCCGGATTTTGGAAACCGCCGGCGCAGACGCTATATTTTGTATAGTTTTGATAAGGAGCCGGACAATGGCCGTAGTCAAAGAAATCACTAAAGCCGTTTACCCCACTGAAGATATGGGCCAGTTGAGCATCCAGGATATGCTCAATTACTTCGAGGAAATGGGCACGATGCGGGTCTCAGACCTGCACCTCAAGGTCGGAGCACCCCCTACCTATCGATTTGACGGCGACCTCGAGAAGCTCAAAGGCCCGGTTTTGACCGAAGAGATGGCTGAGCAGCTCATCCTGCCGTTGCTCAGTGAAAACAGCATCGATAAGCTTCGTGAGCTGCACAGCGTCGATTGCTCATATCGGCTCGCCACAACCCATTTCCGAATCAATGTCTTCAAAGAAAACGACGGCATCTGTGCGGCCATTCGGGCGTTATCCGCTGATATAGCCCCCGTGGAAAAAACCGGATTTCCCAACGACATCTGGAAGGACATTATAAACCGCAAGCACGGCCTTGTCTTGGTAACCGGTGTAACAGGCGCGGGAAAATCCACCACAATCGCCTCACTGATTAACCGCATTACCGAAGAACGCCCCTGCCGTATCATCACAATCGAAGACCCCATCGAATATATCTTCGAACAAAAGAAGGCGCTGGTCTCACAGCGGGAAATCGGCCGCGACGTCTATTCGTTCATCGACGGGCTGCGCTCAATGCTCCGCGAAGACCCCAACATAATTTTCGTCGGCGAAATGCGCGACGCCGAGACCATTGCTATGACGCTTATGGCAGCCGAAACGGGACACCTCGTATTCTCAACCCTGCACACCAGGGACACCGCGGGCACAATCACGCGTATCCTCGATTACTTCCCGCCGGGCAGACAAAACGAGGTCCGAAACCAGCTCTCACTGGGACTGGCCTATATCGTCAGCCAGAAATTGATCCCGCGAAAAGACGGCAAAGGCCGGGTTGCCGCGATGGAAATCCTTAACAACAACTACGCCCTCGCAAACCTTATAAGGACGGGAAAAGTAGAGCAGATATATTCACAATTGCAGACCAAAACCACGAACCGCTACGACGAGAAAATGGTTACGATGGAAAAACACCTGGCACACCTCGTCAAAGAAGACAAAATCGACTTCGAAGAGGCCAAGAAGTGGGCCAATAACCTCACCACCTTCGCCGAGGCGATGAACTTGGAATAACGGACTATACACGGCAGTCCTTAACCCCCGGCCGTCCGGGGGTTTTTATTTGCGCCGACGAAACCGAGGAAGCAGCGGTCGAGGTCACCCGCCAACAGCATGTGAGTGCAGGCAGGCGGGGATGACCCCGCTTCGCTAAAGCTACGCCGGGCAGGCGGATGGACACTGGTTTTTTAACAACAAGAATAAAACTTTGTGGCTTGCCTGCCCACCTGTCCTCGAATGGCTTTGTCGGGGAGGCAAGCAGTAGGCAGGGGGTGTCTTTGTGGCTAATCTGAGAAGTTCAACCTCGCAAACTCCTTGTGGTATTTCTTCGCCGCCTCATCGTATGCTCTCGCTGCTTCTGCCTCCGTCATAAAACGTCCTAAGCTTATCCGTCTGCTGTTGACGTTGATATAACCGTCCCAGTGTTTCCGTCCTCGCCTGTTTTTATGAAAACTCACCCCTTTGAATCTCGACGAACATCCTTTCCGTTTCCTGCAATTGCACGTATTCTGCCCTCGCGTCGCAACGCGAAGATTTGTCTTGCGGTTGTCTAATCCGTTGTGATTGAAGTGGTCAACAATTTTGCCTCTCGGCGGCGGCAAAATTACATTGTGCATCCAGACGAGGTGCCTCTTGCTCCTCTCCCCGACCCTTGCGCACCGCACCGCGTACCACGTGTGCGTGCCGTATCTTGCGCTCCAGTTGAATCCCGTCAGCCGTTCGTAATCAGCCGCGTCAACAATGGCAAACTTGTTTCTCGTCAGCGGTATCAGCCGGATATTGCTCCCGAATCGAATTCGGCAATACAACAAATATACGACTTCTAAGATGCGGCTCAGCCGGCTTGGTTTCTTTGTTCTCCTGCCTGCCATATCATTCTCTCCTCCTTGTCCCCGAGTATCTGCTTTCTTGGTTAGCAGCAGGGGATCCACGAAGTCCCAAAGTCCCAAATCCAAATTTTCAAACAAATACCAAATCGAAAATAGAAAATTGAAAATCTTCCTGGGACTTCTGTCCCTCCTGCCTTGCCCTCTCTTGGGCTGCTACCTTTGCGGAACTCCGTTGCCACCTTTTGAGGCGGCCTTGCCGGACCAGTGCGGCCCAACGTGCGGTATTATACCAAAAACAACGCAGAAGTTCAATAAATATCTAACAATTTTCAGTTAAATATATTGAGCATTCTAAGTCCTTGTACTTCTTGAGGTTATGCGTATTTGCTGGGACGAAATATGAACGCTTGCCCGCCTTCCGTGTGGCGGGACGAAATACAAATCCCCCTTCCGCAGGAGAAGAGCCGAACCCACCTGTGGTGAGCAGACCTGTACTGAGCTCTGTCGAAGTAGTCGAATCCACTATCTTACTATTCGCAGTTTTGGCAATGCCTTCTGCAACTCGGCGACCTGCTCATCGGTTATCTTGGGACAAACTCTTATGTCAAGATTTTCCAGCTTAGTAAGTTCCTTCAAAACAATAATGTCGTTGATTTGATTTACCTCAAGGCCTAGCTTCGTCAGTTCTGTTAGTCCTTTGAGAGGGCTAATGTCTCTGATTTGATTTTCCCCAAGGTGCAGTTCTGTTAGGTTTGTAAGGTCTTCGAGAGGATTAATGTTTCTGATTTGATTATGCTCGAGAGCCAGCTCCGTCAGGTTTGTCAGGCCTTTGATAGGACTAATGTCGCTGATTTGATTTTGCCTAAGGTTTATTTTCGTCAAGTTTTTAAGGCCTTTGATATGATTAATGTCAGTGATATTATTTTCCCCAAGAGTTAATTCTGTTAGGTTTGTCAATTCTTTGAGAACGCTAATATCGGTGACCTTATTTCTCCAGAAATATAATTTCTTTAAATTTGTCAGATTTATAATAGGTCTTAAGTCGGTGATTTGATTTCCTCCAAGGTTTAACTCTACTAGGTTTGCCAAATTTACGAGGGGACCTAAATCGCTAATCTGATTTAGAAATAGGTGCAGTATTATCAGATTTGTTAATCCTTTAAGAGGATTGATGTCAGTAATTAGATTCATACCAAGTTTCAACTCCTTCAAGTTATTTAGGATTTTAATCAGGCCAATGTCGGTGATATCACGACTCTTTAAATCGAGACTCTCTATTTTACTATAATCCTCTTTTTGTAATTCATCAGAAGTTTTGTTGAGTTCTTTGGCAATGGCCTCACGGATTATTTCTTCATCCGACTTCTTAGATGGCTGTGGTTCGACCTTTTGAGTAATTTCAGCGATTTCGGATGAGAACTCGATTTGCATCAGTCGGCCAAGAGTTTCATCTTTAAGTAGACGTAACAGATTTCTGAAGTGGAAATTTTGAATCAGTTCATAATAAGGTTCAGGAACACCGGGTGGTTTTTCAAAAAGTTCACGTTTTTCCTTTGCCCCAAGCATTTGTGAAAGTGTTTCTCCGAATATGATATCTTCTCTTGCTTGTTGGAGTTTCTGTATGTATTCCTCCGAAAGTTGGATATGTGAAGGAAAGAACGGAGGTTTTCCTCTATTCTCGCGGACGATTTCCGACCATTTCGAGAAGAATTCATTGCCGAGGTTGCTACCGACGAGACGGGGCATATTGTGGGTCTTGGGGTTTTCAACGATTTTTCTGATGAAGAAGACCTGAAGACCTTGTTTGAACGACAATGCTGGCTTTTGCTCTCCTGCCTTTTTGAGCATTTCAGCGCCAGCGCCTGCCATAACAGCGCTATTTATGAGCCGCTTAACCTCTCTCGGATTGCGGTCGGCAAACTTGTTGATAAGAGTCATGAACAAAAATGTCTCAACCAGATTAAGATAAGGCTCTTTGAAGTATTCGATTTGTTTAAGTTGCTCACAAAGGTAGTCGGTTACCTGACTTTCACTGGGGCCGACTGTTACTTCGGTCTGGAACATCTTTGCAAGATAGTTTTCACTTTTTGTGTAATCCTTCAGGCTGAGCTTCTCATAATGGTCTTTGACGAGTTTTTCTATAACATCCTTGTCCAAACCGACGACGAAAATGAGCTTTTTTATGTTCAGATAGAGTTTGAGGGCCTCGAGCACCTGAAGGGCAATCTCGGGCATACAGCGGTCAAGGTCGTCAATGAAGAGGACCATCCGGTCATTCTCGCCAAGTGTCTCGTCGGTCCACTCCTTCAGTGAACTCTCGAACTCATTGAGATATGCCTTCTCCGGATGGTCAACACGGTTGAATTCTTCTATTGTTTTTTGAATCGCAGAACCGGCCTTGTCATTGACCGCACCTAATACATGTAAAAAACTTCTTCCTAAGAATAGACCAAATTGTTTTGCTGCCTTCTCAACTCTCGGCAAATCCGCGCCTTTGACGTTTATACTTGCTAATATTACTTCCGAAATAAGACCTCGCCACACATCCTCCTTATCATGATACTTCCACGGGTAAAACCAAACCGTGTGCACTTTTGTCTCACCTGTGTTCTCTTTACTTTTGTTCCATTCCCCAATTAGAGCATCCAGCCAGCGCATAGCGCTGGTCTTGCCTGTGCCCCAGTCGCCGTAGATTGCGATGGTGGTCGGCATAGCGGTATCTTTGTGGCGTATGATGTCAAAGACGGGGCCGAGGCGGTAGCAAAGCTCGAATTTGTCTTGGGCAGCCGATTCCAAATCGAGGGGATGGCCGCTTATGACCGGCAAAACAGGCGGAATCTGAGCCAGTTTTTCTAAGGACAACGCAACTCTATCGGTTTTAGCTATTGCGAAATGCCCTCCAATGGGCGTGGAGGTATTTTATCAACAGGTCTGGTGGGACGTCAAGGAGGCAGGAGTATAATAACCGTCCCAAAGATTGTGGGGGGATTTTCAGGGGTCGGTCTTATTGCCCGGTTTTTCAGATTACATTTCGCAGGTCGCAGATGCCATCCTCGCCCCTTTTTCAACCCGATATCGATATTTTTTGTAGTGCCTCCCGGCTACTTTCTATATCAATTGTAACTGACCTGTCCGGCTACGGCTCGGCCTTTCCGGCCCCGGCGGCCAATAAGCCCGCTAAAACCCCCAAAAGGATATTGCCCCCCTTTTTCCCCTAAAAAAAGAAAAGCTGTGAAAAACTCACACAGCTTTTTATCATTTCCAATATTCTCAGTTGTGTGATTACCTGCTACGTCTCCTTAATACAACTGCCGCACCTGCGGCGAGAAGGAATAACGTAGCCGGCTCAGGAACAGGTTCCACCTGGAAATACCCAGACAGAGCCAGTGCATCACCCGGCCCCAGCTCGAACTTGTGCTGTATGCTAATGCCGCTGTTCACCGGCCCATCGACAAGCCCCCACGTCTCCTGCAAATCAATCATTGTTGTGCCCCCGTTGGGCCTGCTCAACGAGGATGGGTGCGGGTAAAACGACAGAATACCGATGCCATCTATCATCCCCAGATACAGCGACTCAGGAGGCACTGTGGAAACGTATCCACCGAGGGCGTCTGTTGTAAGCGAGCCCCCTACAGAGCCGCCATAGATTGAAGATGGCCCTATGGTCGGTGATACAGGTTCTATAAATGTCACCGTGTATATTTGGCTTGTTCCTGTGGTGTTTCTAATTGATACCCATGAAACAGCATATGGGTCCGACTTGAACGTAAGATTCCACGCCGCCTCGAAGACTCCGTTTGAAGCTTGGTCTTCCAAAAAGTAGGTGTCGTTGGGGAGCACTTGAATCTCACCCTCGGAATAAGTCTTTTGGAATAAACCGTCACTGGTGTCGATCATAACAGTAGGGTTTGCTATTCCGAAGGCCGGGCCTGCAAAAAAACCAAATATAAAAGAGATTATTAGAAGGCCCTTTATTCTCACCATCAACTCCGCCATTTTTCTTTTCTCTTTACCCTTCTCTTCAATTACACCTCAGCAAAACCCCTACAATAGCATCAGGTTTTTGCTGATATACATCAGAATACATAGGATGGGCCGATAATGTCAAGAAGAAAATGGGAATTTACTAAAAATTTTAGGAATTTCGCATATAAGGATGGCAAATCGAGTGGTAGGCCTGTTTTTAGCTAAAAAAGAAAGATTTACAATCTACGGTAAGTGCAGATTATTTTACGATCTGACGAGATATAAGCTAATATGAAAATAGCATTAGTATTTCTTAAGCATAAATTTGTCTGTCTAAACATTGTTTGTCGTCAACATAAATAGCACAGGCGAACTGGCGTCCATATCGACTGTTACGAATGGAGATGTTCTTCAGGGAAAGACGGTTGAGGGAATGATTTCGCCAAAATCCGTAGCGGTCAGTCCTGATGGCAGGAATGTTTACGTAGCAAGCCCCGGCAGCGATGCCATAACGGTTTTTTATTTTGACATTTTGAAAGAGCAGCAAGTGGATGTAGATGCATAGGTTGTGGCTTGCACTCAGGCACAGGTCAGTTACAATTATTATCTGGTTGTGGCCTGCTCTTTATGGGTTGTGGCTTGCACTCAGGCACAGGTCAGTTACAATGTTACAATCAGATTCAGTTCCAGTGTTAATGTTGTGGCTTGCACTCAGGCACAGGTCAGTTACAATGAGAGGATAAACTATGGCTTCTCAATTTCCGTTGTGGCTTGCACTCAGGCACAGGTCAGTTACAATGCCGAAGACCCGACAACGACGGTTCTGGTGTTGTGGCTTGCACTCAGGCACAGGTCAGTTACAATTTAACAAGAAAAAGACAGCAATGCCGATACGTTGTGGCTTGCACTCAGGCACAGGTCAGTTACAATACTCTGCCGGATATGGTCGTGAACCTGCACGTTGTGGCTTGCACTCAGGCACAGGTCAGTTACAATTTGCAAACGGCCGGGGCGCGTCGATAATACGTTGTGGCTTGCACTCAGGCACAGGTCAGTTACAATAATATCCAAAAGACCATCGGCGCCATTAGCGTTGTGGCTTGCACTCAGGCACAGGTCAGTTACAATGTACGGCAGGCCGGGCGAATCGGCGACAGGTTGTGGCTTGCACTCAGGCACAGGTCAGTTACAATGGATTTGACAAAGCATCTTAGCCCGGTCAGTTGTGGCTTGCACTCAGGCACAGGTCAGTTACAATACGGCGGATTATCCGTCGGACATATCGATGAGTTGTGGCTTGCACTCAGGCACAGGTCAGTTACAATCCTGGTTAGGGTCCAGGCCTGGTCGCAGACGTTGTGGCTTGCACTCAGGCACAGGTCAGTTACAATCCGTTATCCATTCAGCCCAGCGGCCCAGGGGTTGTGGCTTGCACTCAGGCACAGGTCAGTTACAATCGGGGCCTGTTTACACCTTGCCGAGCGCAGGTTGTGGCTTGCACTCAGGCACAGGTCAGTTACAATCGCTGATGCGATTCAACGAGCAGCGAAAAGGTTGTGGCTTGCACTCAGGCACAGGTCAGTTACAATCGCCGAGGGTGCCGGCTGTTGTGTCCTCATGTTGTGGCTTGCACTCAGGCACAGGTCAGTTACAATGGTAGCTGACAGGGTTTGGGCGTATCTTGGGTTGTGGCTTGCACTCAGGCACAGGTCAGTTACAATACACCTCGTCGGCGATTATGATTACCACGGTTGTGGCTTGCACTCAGGCACAGGTCAGTTACAATGGCTGCCCCTGAAGGCGTTCGGGACCTGGCGTTGTGGCTTGCACTCAGGCACAGGTCAGTTACAATTCAAAGGTTTAAGTTATGACGCCGATCGTAGTTGTGGCTTGCACTCAGGCACAGGTCAGTTACAATCATAACAAGCAAGAGACCGTGCCTTACCCAGTTGTGGCTTGCACTCAGGCACAGGTCAGTTACAATATATAGCCGATGTCACTGTGTTAGCGAAGCGTTGTGGCTTGCACTCAGGCACAGGTCAGTTACAATGGGCACCAGGTTCCACAAAGCGTCGCCTGTGTTGTGGCTTGCACTCAGGCACAGGTCAGTTACAATAAGCCGTTCGCAAGCCCTTGCGGAGCGAGGGTTTGCGAACGGCTCGAATTAGAATAATTCGAGTTGTCTGGGTTGTGGAGGGGGTGGTTTTCGCATTTTTCCCCAGAAGGATTCCATACGTCCGAACTGTTTATCCGTAACGGTGATAAGCCGGACTTCGCCATCCGGCGGAAGGAAACTCTTAATCCGATTGTAGTGAACGTCGGCATTTTCTTCACTCGCACAGTGCCTCACATACACCGAGTATTGTAGCATACTGAACCCGTCTTTCAACAATCCCTTGCGAAAATGCGTATAGTCCTTCCTTGCCTCACCCGTATCCGTCGGCAAATCAAACATCGCAAATATCCACATCGCCCTGTACCCGCTTAGTATCATAATGCCGGCAAATCCATTTCTTTCTGCTCGCCTGCAAAACACCTTACTAAACTCGCCGCGGTTCTGTGCAGTCCAACCATTAAAGGGCCTGATGTCTCACCTATTGTTATCTCCTGATAAAGCACCTCTAACAATTGTGCTTTTATCGGCTGCGTCAAATCGTCGATTGCCGTTTGCGTTTCGCAAATCTGCTTTACCTTCGATTCTACAAACCCCCGAAATGGCTCCATAACGTCATCAGCAAGACAAAACGAGTTATAGCGATTGCAGTGATGAAGCCCGATGGATGGGTGCAGACCAGCCGAACACAACGCCCTCGCGACAGCCGCACGCATAACCATATATCCGTAATTCAAAAGGTTATTCGGCGGCGGCCCCTCGATATCCCTCCTGAAATCAATCGTCGAGATAAACGCAGGCCAGAACTTCTTGCTCGCTTGTGCCTCGATATTATCCGGGTCGCCCGACCGAACTCGATGACGCAACGCCATCAGTTCTTTATAGACCTCACAATCCGGCCCCACAATCTTCGCCTGATGTTTGATTTTTGACCGGACGAGCTGTCGCCACAACTGCTTCTTTATTGGTTCTTTCGCCTGTATCTGCCGCCTGAATCGCTCTGTCTGAATTGTATTGCTCTCTATCGGCAGCATCATTCCGCTTGGCTGGTGGTTGCCTCCGCAAAGCACAATCGCGGCCCCGCATCGCAATAACTCCATAAAAACCGAATGTGTATAGGTTACGCCGATATGGTCAACTAAAAGGACACCTATATCTTCGCAGGGAATGGTTGAAAGCTCAATGCCATTTTCTTTGATAATAAGCTGTCCCAACCGGACCGCCAAGTGCCTCCGTGCCTGCGATATCTCGATTATTTTCTTTATCATTTTCGCCTGCCTTTGGGCTTGCCCTAACCCTATCCTCTTCATCGGCAATCCCAAAGACCGACTTTCGCTATCAACGATATATCACAGTTAAAAATCCCTAATCGCGATGTAAGACCTTCACATCACCTAAGGGCCCCACCCATACCTTCTGCGGGCCTTTTCCTTGTTCGGCTCCAAGCTCCTGCAATTGGCCTGCCGTCAATCCCCCATTTACATCTTCTCTTGCGGGATATTTCTCTTTTGCTTCTGCTCGCCCTGCGTCCCAGTGTGGCGCAAAATGGACGGCACCTGTACCATCTATCTTAAAAACAACGAAGTAATCGGCCTTGCCTGTTTCAGGGTGCTTCATATAAACCATCTCGCCTATAGATAGTGACATCACAAACCTACCATCTTTCGTATCCTCGTGGTTCACAGCCGATTGCGGCCTCCGCATAGACGAATTTGATGGCCTCACACGCTGCGCAGCTTCAAAAGTTGTAATCACCTCGCCAATCCATTTGCCTTTCTTATTCTCTCTAATTTCAATATGGTGGTTATTCTGTGGCTCGTAATATCGCCCCGACCTTGGATACGGATCGTGCTCCATCTTTCCGGTATTGGGATTCCACCGTTTGCGTTTTATCTCAATAACTGTTGGCTTTCGTATCAATGTTACCCGCCTCACAGGCACACCGCTTTTCAAAAATAATCCTTTAGTTTTAATTAAATCCTTTATCTGTTTGCTGCTAAAGTTATCAGGGTCTAAATTCTCTTTTCTCAGACATTCCCGTAATTCTTCGCGAAACCACCTATCCCTGATAAGCCCAGATTTTCCACCTGCCACATCGGGTAGAGCAAGCATTTCTTTACATATTCGTCTTTGTTCTCTTTTTGAATGGCATATTTCAAGTTTGACTCGTAATTCCTCCCACCCTTTTGGGACTCGCAGATGATTGGGGGTCAATGCAACTGCAAATTTGCGCACCGTAAATTCACCGGTCGATTTTCCCTTCTCATCTACCACGAGCCCGTACTGTGTATCATTATGCAGCGAACCCGTTACCTTCCGGCTCTCCGGCCTGTGCGCGACAATAAGATTCTTCCACTCCTTTACAACATCGCCACGGAATGAATCAAAATCCCCCCACGGTGGGGTTATTGGTTCCCTCTTTCCCACCCTCTCTATTTCTACGGCTTCTGCTGCTCTCGCAAGCTGACTCAGCCGCTCAGGCCCGCTTAACGCAATCACCACCGCATCTATTGCGTGATGCCGGTGATCTGCTCGATTCTTGTCCGTTGCCTCTTCTCCTTTATCACCCGGGAACAAACCCCAGTCTCGCCGCAATATCGCGGTATATCGACCTTTTGTCGTGAAGACATGCCGCTTTCCATCGTTTCTATCTGCGTATAGTGTCTTCTCTAACCATCCCACCACCTGCCGCGCTGCATATGCCGTATCAGTAAGCTGCGACTCAACAAATCCGTTCAAATCCGGAACTTCTTTGTGAAGATTATCCCACTTTGTTTCGTTTTCTTGCTTGAGATGTCCAAGACGATGCTCAAGTCGGCTAAACTGCTCTTCAGTAAACCATTCTCTCGGTGTCCGATTTCCTTTACCACGGTTACACTTTGTATGACATATCACAAGATTATTCAGTCCATTGTCCCCTCCTCGACTCTCAGGGACAATGTGGTCAAGCTCAACGCCCTCGCCTTTTGCAGCCAAACCGTCGGTTATGGTGTCATTGTCGTTGTCACAATACGCGCAATGGTATTTCTGCACTTTGCATAACAAAACTCGCTTAACCGCCTTCTCTTGTTGCGTCTTTGACAATTCCTCCCAATTCACATATTTCCTGATCTCTTCGACGACATCCCGACGTTTTGCTTCTCGTGACCGATTCTCTGCCAATTGCCTATTGCGGACGACTGCGCTTTGCCTTGCCTCTCGTGCCAGCTCCACAACAACCCGCTCCGGCTTACACCCAAACTTACGAATGTACGCCTGAATGTGACGACGAACTTCGTGGATCGCTTTTCGCACCACCGGATTGCTGATGTCCTTCGGCGCTGGCGGTAGCAAATCCGCATGCTTCTCCATGTATCGGCGAACTCTCCTATTCCCCGCACGTGCCCCAAATGAATAACGTTCCCGTTGCGCATCGCTGGCTCCATTCGTCGCATCCTCGGCAAAACGTTGCCTTGCTTCATTCACCGTGAAGCCCTCACGCATATAGGGCAGCAGATTCCTAATCGCCTTCCTCGAATAATTCACCCGGTCATCCACCTTAGGTCGCTTCTTCCATCCCTCAATGAATCGCTCAATTTGTCCTTCGTCGAAAGCCCACCATTTGCGACATCCTTCCGTCAGTTGCTTCACATCATTTTTTTCTTGCGGATCAAACTTTAATATTGCCTTGTTTATAGACTCTCGTTTCCTATCGTCCATGCTTTCCCAGGTTTCCACTACAATGGCCCCGATGATCTCACGGCAGAACCAATTCGTATTCAGTCCCCTCTTTGGGTCCTTTTCCAAATTAAGCGTGTAATCCCCCTTTTTCTCGCCTTTGTCAATCCCCATTGCTTTTCGTATCGTTGCTTCACTCGCTGTCTTTTGCTTTTCCAAAGCGCCAATTACCTTCTCTTGTTCTTCTCTTGTTAACGCCCGCTTCAATTCGCCTTTCGCTGTTATCCTGATGTTGTTTACCGTCTCAAGCACAAGAAACTCCTGTGCGTGCATATCTGCCTTTGGGCATTTCATATCCGTTGGCTCTAAGTCGCACCGAGCCATTGTCCCCACATCCCAATACGTCTTTCTCTGACCGAAAAGTATGCCTTTATACCGCCAAGTTGCGTCGCTTTCCGGATTATCTAATTCTCTCCTGCATTCATCGGAAAGCTGTTTAGACAGCTCACCTCCGAATGACTTCTGCTTCTTCCATAGATTATCAAACTCCTCCCAAATTAAATCCCTGTCGGCGCAGAATTCGTATGTCCCATCACCTGTTGCTTTTGTCCGATTTCGTATCGCTCCTCGAACCATCTTCCCCCGTATCCCAATCTCTCTTTTTCGCTCCTCAAATTTCATCGCCATGAATTCACCGAATGTTTCCGCACCTGCATCCTTCATGGCTTTGCGCGTATTGCTTATTGCATCCTTGATCTTTCCCGCATCCTCTTCTTCCTCATCAACCCCAAATCCATACGATCCCCTCCGTTGCACAAGGTGCAGTATCACCCGTCCGAATTCATACTGCGTAAGCTCTCGATATAAACCCTCCTTTCGAAGAACCCACGGATTACTCTCCTCAAGCCACTTCTTTTCTCGCTCTCCGTCGCTTGGCATCCATCCTCTTTTCAGCAGAAACGCTCGTATCTGATGCGTTCGCTCCGCTCGTCTTTCGATGCTTCTTCTTTGGCTTCGCTTCCCTCGTCTTGCCTGATTCTTCGGTGCTCCGCGCTTCGTGTCTGATTCTTCTATCCCCGCAGGAAAAACACTATCTCCCATTTGTATTAATTTCTTGTCCGTGTCTACCCACACAGAACCGACTGAATTACTACCAATATCAAGCCCTAACAACTTCATATTGCCCTCCAAAAAAATTCCGCAAATTCCTCTTGACTTTTTCCTGCCTCCCGGCTACTTTCTATCTCAATTGTAACTGACCTGTGTCTGTGGGTTTTCCACAACAAGATGCAAAATTCGCAGGCACCTGCCTTCGGGCGACCGCCGTAGCGCGTGCAACTCACGTCCTGCGGCTTTTTTTATTCTAACGACTGGCTGCGGGCAACCCTTTTTAACCCCGTGAGATGTGTCGTTTACTATCTCACTGGGGTAAACCTTACCCCTAATCCCCCTTTTCGTCAACCCTCCTTCGTTAAAACTTCTATGAAGCCAGGCCTGTCAAGGGCAAAATTCGTTTGATTGCTTCAACCTTCTATCCGAGTTTCCACGTTTAGCCGAATCGGCTCTTATCTCGTGGTCTCATTCAACTTATGCGACGACGCC